>Ga0207652_10000146_pt1 | contig 76308 bp, 76 predicted proteins | sample KBSC63BmetaG_FD_184334 | JGI IMG/M metagenome (GOLD analysis project Ga0207652, IMG submission 184334) | Corn rhizosphere microbial communities from Kellogg Biological Station, Michigan, USA - KBS C6-3B metaG (SPAdes) (version 2) | ecosystem: Host-associated > Plants > Roots > Rhizosphere ... | reverse complement strand
TCTCGATGTATGGCGTCTGATACTCGGGGTTGTTGAGATTGCCCTCGCCGCCGTCCTCGAACGGGGCATAGATCGTGCCGTTGCCGTAGTCGATGTCGCCGATGTGGTTGTTCCCGAAATGATTGACACCCGTGGGGTCACCGCTCGGCGCGACGGCCTGCTGCGGTGCCCACGTTCCGACTGCCTCCGGGACGTAGGTGCCGTTGACGTCTGTCGTTCGCTGTAGACCGCCCTGCCAGGAGAAGTACCAGTCCGTCCCATCCGTTGTCGCGCCTTGGGAGCGCACTAGCGCGTCTGCGCCCTGGAACGTGTCGGCACTGACGAGATGCCACGCCGGGGGACAGGGTCCGAACGGATCCGGTATGGCGGCAGCGAACCCGGCCGACGTTCCGGCGAGCTGCACGAGGGCTATGACGCCGAGGACGATCCCGGCTCGGCGTGGATTGCGCACGTGCAGCCAATTCGACGACGGGCGCCGAGTCCCTGGTGTTCATGCGCAAACACCGCGTGAACAGTCAGCGTGCGCCGAAGCGATTCGCCAACCGGGCCAGCACGTGCGTGTGGGTGATCAGCCGCTCGATCTCGAGCCGCTCGTCGATCGCGTGCGCTTGCGCCAACTCGCCCGGACCGTACTGAACCGTCGGGATCCCGTGCGTGCGATAGAGCCGCAGATCCGAGCCGTACGGCGCGGCTGCGAGCCGAGGCGCTGATCCCGTCACTGCCGCTGCTTCCGCGGCAACATCGACGATCAGCGGATCGTCGACCGGTGTCTCACCCGGTTCGAACTGGCCGCCGCTCCACTCAATCCGCGGAGCTTCACCCCGGTGATCCGCGGCCGCCGCAACGACCTCCTGCAGGCGCCGGCGAACAGCATCCGCCGACATTCCGATCGGCACGCCGACCCGTCCCTCGAAGACGAGTTCGTCAGGCACCGTCGACGCCCAGTCGCCCGTCCGCACGACACCGACGCTCAGCGGATAGGGCAACGGGTGCTCGCGCATCAACGGATGGGCGACATCCGCGTTGAGCTCCGCCTCGAGGTCATGCAAGGCCTGATAGACGGGCAGGAAACGATCGAGCGCCGAGACTCCGCTGAGCCGGTCGCTCGCGTGTGCGGCCCGTCCAGCGATGTGTCCCCGCCACGTCAACGCCCCGGCATTAGCGCAGATGATCGTGCCGTCCGTCGGCTCGGAGATGACGCAACCGGCGAAAGCGGCGTCGCGCGACAACGCCGCGAACGCACCCAGCCCGCCGTCTTCCTCGGCGACAACACTCTGTATGACGACATCACCGGGCGGCTGTCCGCACGCAGACATGACCGCTGCGACCGCATGTACCGAGGCCACGACGCCGCCGCGCATGTCCGCCGCGCCACGGCCATAGATCCAGCCGCTGTCGACGCGCGGATCGAAAGGCGACGATGTCCATGGCTGTTGACCCGGCGGCACGACGTCGACGTGTCCGCTGAGACACAGCCGCGGTGCAGCACCGTCGCGGCCCGGCGCTGTGGCCGTGACGTTGACGAGTCGGTCGCGCGCAACCTCCTCGCCCGGGTAGCCATCGAGTTGACGGAGCGCACCGAGGTTTTCCTCGTGCAGCTCAACGCGGAGTCCGAGCCGTTCGGCGATCCCCGCGACGACGAGCTGGGCGGCCCCTTCATCCGGACCGGCCGCGATCAGCCGGCATACGTCGTCGACGAGTGTGTCGACGTCGATAGCTGCGAGCAGCGGGTCAGCCATCATGACGACTAGGTGATGTCGAACAGCCGTCGGGCGAGCTCGCGCAGCTCGTCGGCGAACGCGGCGCGTGCCGACTCGGCGCGCAGGTGGTGAGTGACGGCGATCCCATAGAGCGTGAGTCCGAGCTGCCGGACGTTGGCCCGGAAGTACGGATGCGACGACAGATGTGGTCCGAGCAACCGCCGGATCTCTTCGACGAACAGCGACGCGGCGCGTTCGTCGTTGGCGCTCATTGCTTCGTGCAGATGCGGGTCCGCGCGGCTGGCCAGCATCAGCTCGATGATCGCGAACATCTCGGGCTGCTGCGACCAGTGCAAGATCTGGTCGATCACCTCGTCGATCGCAGTGGCGGCGCTGCGCGACGACCGCGGCTTGGGAGCGCCGGCAAGCAATCGGGCTTCGGCTTCCAGCGACGCCGCGGCCAACAGGTCCGCCTTGGACCGGAAGTGCCGCCAGAGTGCGCCATTGGACAGGCCGGCGCGGCGCACGATTTCCGGCAGCGATGCTCCGGCGTAACCCCGCTCGGCGAGGCACGCGAGCGTCGCGTCGAGGATCTTCGCGCGGCTCGTCGCCCGCCGTTCCGCCTGGGTGCGGCGGACCGGGGGAGCGGCCGTCGGGCTCATGCCTACCTCCGTTGAATTAGAGGTAAGCCTACCTCTAACATCGTTAGGTGGGCGTGAGGGCAAGGGGTGCAACCGCGGCGCTTATGGCCGCCGTTGCCGCTCTGGCAACCGCCTGCGGGTCGACTGTTGCGACGTCGTCGGCCACGACCGACGGCGCGGCCGTCGACGGCGGATTCGCCGTACCGGATGGCTCGGCAGCGCCGGGCCAGTCCCTTCCCGGGGCCGCGGGTGGCGGCGGTACGGGGTCGACCAGCGTCTCCGGGTCCGTCGGCGACGCCGGCGCCGGCGTAGGTACGACGGCCACGCCCGCGAGCGGCGTGCCGACGGTCGCACCGACTGCGCTGCCGAGAACGTCGTCGGGCAAGGTCGTGATCTCGCTCGGCGTCGTCTATCTGAAAGGCCTGGACCAGGCCTACAAGGCGGCTGGCGCGTCAAGCTCGACCACCGACTCGCAGGCTGACTACGCCGCGGTCATCAAGGCGCTGAATGCGCGCTCGGGCTCGCGCGTCGAGCTGCGGCCGACCTACTACGCCGTAGACGCGTCGTCCACGACGTCGCAGGCCGATCAGGTCGAGGCGGCGTGTCAGCGTTTTACCGCCGACACGCACATGGACATCGTCGTCAGCTATTCCGCAGGCGACGACGGCGCTCTCGCCAGGTGCCTGCAACAGCACGGCGTTCCGCTCATCAACGGCTCCGTCGCTGCAACGATCGGTTCGTCGATCGAGCAAGCCGTGCCGGACTTGTGGGCGCCGAGCCAGCTCTCGCTCGACCGCGTTGGCGCGCTCGAAGCGTCGTACCTGATTCGCAACCACTGGGTCGACCGGCGTTGGAGCAGCGCCGCGAGGTGTGCGGCCGTCAAGGAGCCACGCATCGGCGTCGTGACCTTTGATCGCGCCGACTGGCGGGCCGCTTACACGAATGCGACGGCGCCTGCGTTCAAGGCGCTCGGCCATCCGGTCTACGACGTCGAGTTCCTCGCAGTCAGCGGATCGACCGCGCAGCAACTTGCGCAGGCATCGTCCGGGGCGCAGAACGCGGTGTTGAAGTTCTCCAGCGACTGCGTCGATCACGTGGCGTTCGTCGGCAACGTGGCGCTCGACTACTTGTTCATGAACGTTGCGCAACAGCAGGGCTACAACCCCCGTTACGGCCTCAGCTCGCTCGAAGCGCCACCGGTCATCGTGCAGAACCTTGCGCAGCCGACATCACAGCTGCATGGTGCGGTCGGCCCTGGATGGTCGCCGTACTCCGATGTGAACGCGGCTCAGATGGACGCTGTAGCCAAGGCGTCCGCCGCCTACTGCCTTGGCATGCTCAAGCACGCCGGGCTTGCGCCGAGCGACAACAACTCGACCGTGCTCGCGTTGCCGTCGTGCGAAGGACCGATGTTCGCGCTGACCGTGTTCGACCAGTGGATCGCCGGTGGTCGCACGGGATCACTGCTCGACGTCGTCAACGGTCTGGGCAGCGGCTATCGTCCGGCCGGATCGTTCGCGTCCCTGATCGATGCGGCGCACCACGACGGGGCGAGTGAGTTCCGCGGTTTCGCCTACGTCGATGGCTGTACCTGTTTCCGCTACGTCACCGGACTGCAGCGGATCTGACCATGCGCGTTCGCCACGTCATCATCTTCGCACTGGTCACTGCGCTCGGGATCCCGCTGGCCGCCGGTGCCGACGCGTCGCACCCGAGCACCGGCTCTGATGCGACCCGCGCTTCGCTGGTGCGGCGCACTCTGGTTGACCGGCATGGCGACCCGGTCGACGGTCGCGGGACGACGATCGCCGTCATCGACACCGGGGTCGATCCGACGCATCCGGCATTCGCGTTGCCCGGCGGCAGAACCAAGATCGTCCGAACGCTGTCAACATTGCCGTGCCTGCAATACGGCGAAGGCAGCCCGGCGACGCAGGAGATCAGTGACGACCCGTCCTGCCTCGTCGACGTGCCGCCCGGCGTGACCTCGGACGCCGGCCACGGCGGGCACGGCTCGTTCGTCTCCGGCGTCGCGGTCGGCGACGACTACACGTTGCCGGACGGCACGAACGTGGGTGGCACGGCACCCGGGGCGCGGATCCTCATGATCTCGGCGACGACGGCGCTTGTCGGCATCGACAACGCGTTCCGCTGGCTCGTCCTGCACCACGAGCATCCCTGCGGTGCCGATGTGCCCGTGTCCGTGTGCCCGCCGGTGCGCGTCATCAACTGCTCGTGGGGTGCGAACGACCCATCCATCTTCCGGTCGCAGGACGCGCTCGCGCGAGCCGGCGTACTGACCGTGTGGGCGAATGGCAACGGCGGCGGAGACGGCAGCGCCGACAACACCAACTACGAGGCGACGCACGACAACACACCGGGCATCGTGTCGGTAGCGGGGTACGACGACCATGGCACCGGTAGCCGATCCGGCGAGGTTCCGTCCGGCTCCTCCCGAGGCGCGAAGAACGACCCCGACACCTGGCCCGACCTAGCGGCTCCGAGCGAGAACATCATTGGCTCGTGTCGCGCCTACCAGGTGATCTGTCCCGCGATCGAGACCGCGCCACCTCGCGATGGCCCGGGACCGAACGACATTGCGACGTACTTCATCGGATCGGGTACGTCGTTCGCGGCGCCGCAGGTGTGCGGCATCGTCGCGATGCTGTTCCAGGTCCGGCCGAACGCGAGTGCCGGGTTGATCGAGCGAACGCTGCTTCGCACCGCGCATCGCTTCGGGCCGGCGTCGTCGTACCAGCGGATCGACGGCGGCTGGTCGAGCTTCGATGCCGGCGCGGGTCTGGTCGATGCCTATGCCGCTGCGCGGGTGCTAGGCGCACGGCTCGCGGAGTCCTGACAGCAATTCACCCGTTTGGCTGAGCCGTTTCCCTGATTCACCCCGGTTTGCCGCCTTAACCTGCCGAAGTGGCAAAGCAGCGGCGTCCGGTGAGCGGCAAGGGGCCGAAATACCCCAAGCCGAGCAATCGTCGGCCGCAGCGCCGTCGCAAGTCGATGTTCTCGCGCGCTGCTCGGCAGCGAACCGTCATCGCATTGATCGTGACCGGTGTCATCGCAGGTGCGGGCGCGGCGATCGCCGGTGCGATTGGCAGCAACAGCACGACGACGAATGCAGCGGACACCACACCGACGATTTCCGCGCCGCCGGCCAGTCACAGTCCAGCCGCGTCGCCGTCGGCAAAGCCTCAGCCGACGCTGTCGCCGACGCCGCGTCCAACGTCGGTGCACACGCAGGCGCCGGCAGCGAAGCCGACGCCGGCTGCGGTCACCCCGAGCCCGTCGGCGAGCAAGGTGTCCTGCGGTTCGCTCACCCAGCATGTGGCGTCCGCCCGAGCACTGTTGCAGCATCAGAGCGCGATGCCCAACGTCACGTTGATTACCCAGGGCCCCAGGCAGGGTCTGCTCGGTGCATCGGACGCGTCGGCGCGGACACTCACGCTCTATGTCCGCAGCTGCGCCGACGAGCCGGCAGTCCAGCTCGCGGTCGTGTGGGGCTATGAGGCGGGCCAGTTCATCCGTACCGAGACGTGGGACTCGGCGACGCGGTCGCGGTGGAGTCAGCTACGCGGCACGTCGGCACTCGTATCCGACGCGCAGTTCAAGCAGGACGCGGCTGCCGTCTTCGCGCTGTGGCAGACCGGAACGACCAAGTATTGGCAGAGCCCGGTGGCGCCCCCGTCGCTGAGCCGGCTGCCGCAGCTGGTGCCGTTCCTCAAGTTCTCCTAGCAAGAGCAATGTGGCATCGCTGTGGTTAGAGCCCGAGCAATGTGGCATCGCTGTGGTTAGAGCAGCGGCAATGCCACAATCGCTGTCAGCGGCCTTCGCGAAGTGCGTCAACGGCTAGCCGCGCGGCGGCGCCGATCGCCGCATCAGCGGCCGGGTGCTTAGCCCGGGCCTCGTGGCTTCGCGTGAATGTCGCGACTGCATAGCGGACCCCGTCGGCGTATGTCGCCACCCCGACCTCGTTGCGCCAGGTGATGATCGTGCCGGTTTTGCCACCGGTGCGAACGTCGTCCTCGGGGAAGCCGCTGGCGAAGCGGTGCGGCCACACCTGGCTGTGCAGGATCCGGCGCATGTGCTCGCAGGCCTCCGGCGACGCTGCCTGGTCGGTGTAGATCAGCTCGAGCAGGCGAGTCATGTCGCGCGGTGTCGTCCTATCGGTGTCCTCGGGGCGCACCGCTCGATACTTCGCCAGCAGCTCCGGCGGCGGAGCCATCGGGACGTTCTCGATGTCATTCACGCCGGCATCCTCCATGAGCGTCTTGAAGATGCCGCGACAGTCGGTTTCCAAGTACGTCGCGACGAGCCCCAGCTGTACCATCGTCCGGTTGATGTTGTCGAGGCCGAGGCGCTCGCAGATCACGTCGGTCGCTGCGTTGTCGCTGACGACGATCATCCAGAGCGCGAGGTCCCGCCAGGACAGCGTGACGGGATCGAGCATGACCGACGCCCCCGTCGGCCCCGGTGCACGGCCGTCGACCGGCATGGTCACCTGCTCGGTCAGGTCGATGTTGCCCGCGTCGCTTTGGCGGAACAGCTCGACCAGCACCGGGACTTTGAACGTCGAGGCGCTGACGACCGGGGTGTCCGGCTCCCAGCCGATCTCCGCACCGGTTGCGAGATCTCGCGCATGCAGAAAGCCGGCCACCCGTGCTTGCGCAAAGACGGCCTCGATCTGTGCCAGCACACCCAGGTCGGTGACGAGAGCCACGCTTCCCCCTTCGGTCATGCGCAGCATGATGCCTTAGCGGTCAGAACGCTGCTGTTCTGTCAGGCCGCAATGGCTCCTCGCTGGGTTCATCAATGTTGATGAAGTCGTTCTGTACAAAGGAAAATATCGGTCATTACGACCTCGGATTGTTCTTCTGTTGACGAAGTTTGAGTTACGCGTTGATTGATTCGCTCGGAAACTCTCGCTCTGACGGCGCCGAGACAGCGCCGGCAAATTCAGAGCGGGAGAGCCTCTCCCGCCGGAAACGAACCGGGGAGGTTCCCATGTCTCAGTTCTTCGCTCTACTCCACGCGTTCCTCACTCGTCCCCGCAGCGACGAGGGCGCGACTGCCGTCGAGTACGGCCTGATGGTGTTTCTGATCGCGGTGGTCATCATCGGCGCCGTGACCGCCGTCGGCACGAACCTGAACGCCGTCTTCACCACCATCGGCGGCGCTCTCGCCGCAGCTTGATCGGATCGGCCAGGCCGGGCCGGTTCACCTCGCTCGAGGAGTCGGCCCGGCCAGGTCACGTCGCCGGCGATTGTTGCCATCGAGTCCGCAAGAAGGGAATGCGATGAAGAGACGGATCGCACTCGTTGCCGTCGCGCTCGTTCTGGCGCTTCTCGGCGTGACCGCTGTCCGCTCCTACGTCGGCAAAGCGGACGCGCGCGCCGTGGCCGGGGTCGATGCGACCGATGCCTATGTCGTTGCGAAGACCATTCCTGCCGGAACGACGCTCCAGCGGGCGCTCGACCAAGGGTTGGTAAGGAAAGAAGCCCTGCCTAAGAGGACGGTGCCCACCAGCGCCGTGAGCCAGGCGACGGCCCAACTCAGGAGCGAGGTGGCGCTGGGCGATCTCCCCGCGGGAACTCTGCTCATGGCCGCTAGTTTCGGGGCCAAGCAATCGTCCGTATCGGTCCTCTCAGTGCCGGCCGGCAAGATGGCGGTCAGTGTGGCGCTCGAAGATTCACGCGAGGCCGAGCTGGTGCAGCCGGGTGCGGAGATCGCGATCTTCGACACCTTCAATACCGTCGTGAACTTCGATGCGCAAGGTCGGCTCCAGTCAGGCGACCGAAGCAGCGTAGCGGGAGACGGACTCAGCGAACAGCACCTCATCAACCACGCCACCCGTGTCCTTCTTCCACGTGTCGAGGTGCTCGCGGTGGGCGACAACATCTACAAGGGGGCTCAGTCCGCGACGTCCGGAGCCAACGCGCTCAAGAAGTCGACGAACAGCCAGCCGTCAACAGCAAATCCGACGGTGATCGTCACCGTTGCCGTCGACCAACACGACGCTGAGCGGCTCATCCAGGCCGTTCAAACGGGCCATCTTTACCTGGCCCTGCTGACCGGCGAGTCGAAGTCGGCGCCTGGCCCAGGTGTGGACGACACCAACCTCTTTCAGTACTGAGGATGACGTGACATGACGATCTACGTGGATCCCACCGGCATCATCCCCGACGAGTTGTCGGCGGTTATCGGCGGCAGTGTTCAGGTGGTAGAACTCGGCAGCGAGCTCGAGGCCGCGATCGGCGCGAATCCCTCCGAGGCCGTCGTCGTGTTCAGCGCCGATGCCGACGAACACGAAGCTTTTGGACTGGCCACAGCGCAACGTGTCATGCGGCCCCAGCTGGCAGTCATCCTTCTGCGTCGGCGGGTCGACGCTGCACTTCTCGGTGCAGCAATGCGGGCGGGTGTCCGCGAGGTCATCCGCGAGGCGTCGGTGACCGCGCTCGCGGAGGCTTGTCTCCGAGCTCGGTCCCTCGCCGAGCAGGTGGGCCGTCATCACGACGCAGCCCAAGCGCCGTCTGGATCTCCCGCGGGAAAGGTGGTGACGGTCTTCTCGGCGAAGGGTGGCTGCGGCAAGACCACCGTTGCGACAAACATCGCCGCTGCGCTGGCTGCCGACAAACGTCGCGTGTGCCTCGTCGACCTTGATCTGCCCTTCGGCGATGTGGCCATCATGCTGCAACTTCACCTGGAGCGGACGATCGCCGACGCGGTCGCCATGACGGGGCACATGGACGAACTAGGTGCGCGGTCCATCGTCTCCACCCATTCGTCCGGGCTCGACGTCATCGTTGCGCCGCTGGAGCCGGCGGACGCCGAGCGGATCACGCCGGCGCTGGTGACCGACCTCCTCGGCCAGCTCAAGAGCATGTATGAGGTGGTCGTTGTCGACACACCGCCTGCGTTCACAGAAGCGGTGTTGGCCGCACTGGACATGACAGACCTGTACCTGCTCGTCGCCACGCTCGATATCTCGGCGGTGAAGAACCTCAAGCTCACGCTCGAGATGTTGGAAATGCTGAATCATTCGATCGACAAGCAGCGAATCATCGTCAATCGTTCCGACGCCAAGGTCGGCCTCACCGTCTCGGACGTGCAACAAGCCCTGCGCCGGTCGATCTCGGCTGAGATTCCCTCCAGCCGCGACGTTCCCGCCACAATCAACAAGGGCGTGCCATTGGTCCTCGAGCAGCCGAACCACCCCGTTAGCGTTGCGCTGCGAACGCTTGCAACGCGCGACATCTGCCCCCGTCAGACGACGATGACGCTTGCAGGCAAGGCGGCCCATGCGAAGCGCACTTCCTTCTTACGTCGTGGGAGTGCACCGGCATGACCCTCGCAGAGCGACTCGCACAGGCCAAGCGTGCGAGCGAAGAGCCGACCGGGCGCGCACCGGCGCCCGCCCCGGCCGAACGGCGTCGTCATCGCGTGACCGACCCATTCGCCGATCTCAAGCGCAGCGTTCATCAGACCCTGCTGGACAACCTCGGACCCAAGCTCTACGAGGTGGATCTGAAGCCGGCGGACATCGAAAGCAAGGTGCGCCAGACGTTGGTCGACGTGATCGCGCAGGACGGGACACCGCTCACCGCCACCGACCGCACTCGTGTCACCCAAGAGGTAGCCGACGAGATTCTCGGCTATGGTCCGCTCGAACCCTACTTGCGTGACCCCGAGATCAATGAAGTGATGGTCAACGGGCCCGAGCAGATCTTTGTCGAGCGTTCAGGCCGGATCCACTCCGTCGACGGAGCGTTTGCCGACGACAGCCATTTACGGCGCACGATCGACAAGATCGTTGGTCGTGTTGGACGTCGAGTCGACGAGTCCAGTCCGATGGTGGATGCCCGTTTACCCGACGGAAGTCGCGTCAACGCGGTGATTCCGCCCATCGCGCTCGACGGTTCAATGCTCACGATCCGAAAATTTGCCGCCGATCCATATACGGCCGAGGACCTGATCGGCTTTGGCACGATGACCCGGCCAGTCTTCGAACTGATCGATGCCTGCGTGCGCGGACGCCTGAACATCATCATCAGTGGCGGCACCGGGTCCGGCAAGACGACCACGCTCAACGTATTGTCGGCGTCCATTCCCGAAGACGAGCGGATCGTCACCATCGAGGATGCTGCAGAGCTCCAGCTCCATCAGGAGCATGTCCTGCGGCTGGAGAGCCGACCGCCGAACATCGAAGGCCGCGGTCAGATCACGATTCGCGACTTGGTGCGGAACTCGCTGCGGATGCGCCCGGACCGGATCGTCGTCGGCGAGGTCCGGGACGGTGCCGCGCTCGACATGCTGCAAGCGATGAACACTGGCCACGACGGCTCCGTCACCACCGTGCACAGCAACTCGCCCAGAGACACCCTGTCTCGGCTCGAAACCATGGTCTTGATGGCGGGTATCGAGCTGCCGGTTCGCGCGATCCGCGAGCAGGTCGCAAGCGCGCTCGATCTCATCGTCCACCAGGAGCGTCTTCGCGACGGTTCGCGTCGACTCGTCAAGGTCACGGAAGTGGTCGGGATGGAGGGCGACGTCATCACGCTCCAGGACCTCTTCGAGTTCGACTTCAAGGCCGGTCAGGACGAACACGGCCGGTTTCGTGGCTCATTGCGTTCGACTGGCCTGCGGCCGAAGTTCCTCGATCGGCTCGCCGACGCGGGAGTCACGGTTGGGACCGGCATCTTCATGTTCGACAACGACCCGCGGCGGACAGGATGACAGGCCCAGTTCGGTACGGGCGGTTAACCGCGGCCGCCATGCTTGCCGTTCTCACGACGTACGCCGGCCAAAGCCACGCGTATGCGGACATCACTCCGACCAGCCATGTGGTTGTTGTGTCTCAAGCCACCGGAACCGCGCGCCTCCTGTTCACGGCAGTCGGACTTCCCGACGGGGCGACGGTCGATCCAGCCTCGGCGCGGGTTCACTTGGATGGGAAGCTGGCGACAGCGACCGCGGCCATGGCTGGCAGCACGGCCTCGGGCGCAGTCGCGCGTCGTGCGATCTTGGTCTTCGACACCAGCGGCTCTATGGCAGGTGCGGGAATTGCGGGTGCACGTCGTGCGGCACTTGCCTTCGCTGCGTCGGTTCCGGCCGACGTCAAAGTGGGGCTCGTCGCATTTGCCGATCGCCCCCGCGAGATCCTCGCGCCAACGACTTCGCGTGCCGCCCTTCAGGCCGCGGTCGACCGGCTGACTGCGGCAGGTGAGACGTCGCTCTACGACGGTGTCAGCCTTGGCCTGCGCGCGCTCGGAACATCGGGCGAGCGGGCTCTCTTGGTACTTAGCGACGGAGCCGACACGCGAAGTCGCAAGCGCCTGTCCGAAGTAACGTCCCAGCTGAAGCTCGCACACGTTCGCGTGGATGCGGTTGCCCTGCACACTGCCGACGCCGTGACGACGTCGCTGCAGCGGATGGCAGTGGCCGCCGGGGGCAAGGTGACCGCAGCCGCTGATGCGGCCGGGCTCGCCTCGGCTTTCTCCGCAGCGGCGCGAACTTTCGCCTCTGAGGTGCTTCTGAACGTCGACGTGCCTGCGTCGGACCGCGGGCGCGGAATTCGCCTGGACGTGACCATCGGGTCCAGCGTTGGTGTGCTGCACGCGGCAACCTCGCTCCGAGTTGTCGGCGCGCCCCCATCGACCGTGACCACAGTGGCTCCACAATCGCCGGCCTCCCCGCACAAGATCCCCCTGAGCCTGCTGGCGCTTGCCTACCTGGGCCTCTGTGCGCCGTTACTGGCGTTGCTCATTGCTGTCGAGAGCTGGCGGTCGCCGCAACTGAGGTCAAGGCGGTTGCTCAACCGTTACACGCTGACGCGTTCGGACGGCAAGGAGGACGCGAAGGCGAAGACGAGGAGTCGGGCCGGTGCCCGGCTGATTGCGCTGGCCGACCGGGTTGCGTCAAGTCCCGCCCGCCGCGACAGGATTGTGACTCGGCTGTCCCGCGCCGACGTCTCGCTGACGCCTGGGGAGTGGATCGCTGTCCAGTCCTTGATCGCCTTCGCTTCAGGCGCTCTCGGGACGTTGGTGTTCAGCTCACTGTTGGTTGGCTTGTTGCTAGCGGCCGCGGGCTTCGTCGCAAGCAGCCGATGGCTCTCCTTCAAGGGCCGTCGCCGGCTGCGCGCCTTTGACGAGCACCTGCCCTCGGCTCTGCAGCTCGTCGCCAGCAGTCTGCGCAGCGGGTTCTCGTTGTCTCAGGCGCTGGATGGTGTCGTGCGCGAAGGCCTCGAGCCGATCGCAGGCGAGTTGAACCGAGCGCTTGCTGAGGCGCAGCTCGGCATGCCGATCGAGGACGCACTCGACGCGATCGGCACTCGGATGAACAGCACAGACTTCCGCTGGGTCGTCATGGCGATCCGCATCCAGCGTGAGGTCGGCGGCAACCTCGCCGAAGTCCTCCTCAACACGGCCGGGGTCATGCGCGAGCGGGCTCGGCTGCGACGGCAGGTCAAGGCCTTATCGGCGGAGGGTCGGCTCTCCGCGTATGTGCTCATCGCGCTGCCGCTGCTCATGGCGACATACATGTTCATGTTGCGCCGGTCCTACATCCGGCCGTTGTACACGACGGGCTTGGGCATCGGCATGCTCGTGTTCGCGATCTTTCTCGTCGTGCTGGGCACCGCCATGATGCGCAAGATCGTGACGGTGGAGGTCTGATGAACGATCAGGCTCTTCTTCTCTTTGGGATCGGGTGTCTGTCGTTCGCCATCGCGATCCTGATCGTCCTGTGGCGTGCACCAGATCGAAGCGCGGGGGTTGCTGGGTCGCTCGCCACGCTAGACCGGATCACGCTCGCCCGGCCGCAAGGCGACAGCTCAGGCGCAACTGGCGCGGCAAAAGTCGGGGCGTCGCCGCTGACCAGGCTAGGTGACTTGTCGCGCGTGGTGCCCGACGGTTATCGGTCGAAGGTCCAGCTACTGCTCGACAAGGCCGGCAACCCGCCCGCTTGGGCCCTACAACGGGTGTTCGCCATCAAGGCGATCGGGTCGATCGGGCTCGCGCTGTTCGGAGCTCTAATAGGAGCCCATTCACCGGCCAAGCTCGTGAGCTTCGCCTTTTTCGGTGCGCTGGCGGGGTTCTTCCTTCCGGATTTGCTTGTCTACAACAGCGGCGTAAAGCGCCAGGAGCAAATCCAGAAGGCCCTTCCCGACGCGCTCGACATGCTCACGGTCAGTGTCGAGGCAGGGCTGGGCTTCGATGCCGCCCTGTCGCAGGTCGCCCGCAACACCGAAGGTCCGATCGCCGGTGAGTTCTTCCGGGTGCTTCAGGAAATGCAGATCGGCAAGTCTCGGACGGATGCGCTACGCGGGCTCGGCGAACGCACCACAGTCATGGACATGCGCACATTCGCCAGCGCCATCGTTCAAGCCGACACGCTTGGCATCCCCATCGCAAACGTGCTTCGCGAGCAGGCGAAGGAGATGCGTCTCAAGCGGTATCAGCGAGCCGAGGAGCAGGCGCAGAAGGTGACTGTGAAGATCATGTTCCCAGTCGTGCTCTGCATTCTGCCGTCGCTGTTCGTGATCGTGATGGGTCCAGGCGCGATCAACATCATGCACACCTTCTCCGGCATGCACCGGTGATCGGACATGTGGCAGAGCAGGAGGGGCGCCAACATGGTGCAGCACGTATCCGCGGATGATGGCGCCGCAGCGATCGAGTTCGCGATCCTCTTACCTGTCTTCCTTGTTCTGACGCTTGCTGCGATCGATTTCGGGTTGTCCTTCCGGCAGCAGGTCATCCTGCGAGGCGCCGCCAGCAATGCCGCCAGCTATGCGGCGGTCTACCCGTGCGACACGGCCAACATCGAGCAAGCGGCGAGTACGGAGTTGCAGGGGGTATCTCCGTTACGACCGGACATTGGCACGCCGCAAATCAGTTACTTGAGTGACTCCGGGGCGGCCGCCGCCGACTGCACGTCGGCGACGCAGGTCGAGGTCAAGGTCAGTGCGCCGTACACCCTGCTCAGCGGCAGTTTCCTTGGCGTCTTCGGTGTTCCGGGGTCGGTCTCCGTGTCCGGCCAGGAGACTATTCGAATCGAGGGCCGATGACGCCCCGCCGTTCACTGCGATCAGATGCCGGTACGACGGCAGTCGAGTTCGCCCTGTTCGCGATGGTCATCTTTACGATCGCGCTCGGTGCCGTCGACTTTGGTTTGTGGGTGTTCCAGAAGTCCGAGGCGGAGCAGGCCGCGCGCGAAGCGTCACGCATTGCCATGATCCAGCCTCCGGCGACCACTGGTGACCAGACAAGCGGATCGATCTACAACGCGGCTCGGGCAGAGGTCGAGACGAACCTCGCCCAGTTCCAAGTCAGCGTGGATTGCACAGGCTCCTGTGCACCCGGCGACACCGTGACGGTGTCGGTCTCGTGGCATCGAGACCCGCTGACCTTCGTCGGGGTCACCGACACGGTCACCGGTTCGTCGACCCGAACCGTGGTGGGCACGCCGTGACTGTCGTCGGCAGCCCAGCGGCCGTCCGGCGAGACGACGGCGTGGCCGCCGTGCTGATTTGCCTCCTGATCGTCTTCCTAGTTCTTCCGATAGCGGCCGTCTCGGTCGACCTCAGCAATGCCTACAGCAACCGACGACAGATGCAGAATGGTGCCGATGCCGGTGCGCAGGCCGGAGCAGAGACGATGGAAAGGGTCCTCCAAGGAGCCGCTGCGGCTAGCGAGTTGGATGCACAAGTGAAATCCGTCGTTGCCGAGAACGGCGGTGACACGTCCGGCGCCAATTACTCCTGCACTGTCGCGACCGTTAGTTACGATCCCGTTTCGGTTGCCCCGGGTCCGTCATGTGCGTCCTGGACGGGAGACAGTTCCTACAACGCCGTCACGGTTCAGACGCATCACGTCGTCTCAACTTTCTTTGCGCGCGCCATGGTCGACGCAGCGACCTCGACTTCGGCGAGAGCAACGGCGACAGCAGCCATTCAGAAGGTCACACCACCTGATGACTATGGGGATGCTGTCTTCGCCATGTGTGCGTTCGCATCGACAAACGGCAACGGCAAAGGAAGCACCGACCCAAGCTGGAGACCGCTCCTCGTCGGCGTCAACGGTTCATACGAGCTCAACGTCGGCCAGCTCTCAGGTATCGCCTCTGCCGTAGGTCATCGATATGTGGTCTGGTCCAACGCCGGCGGAAACAGCAATCTCAGCCGGTGTGGTTTGCAGTCATCCTCGTTCGACGGTTTGATCTGTGGACTCGCCACCCCGTACTGCGGGCAGCCGATAACACTGCCCAACTGGCTGGCGATCAACACTGGCGCCCAGGTAGGACCCACACTGGCCACGATGGCGGGCTATGCGGCTTGTGACGCCTCTTCCTTCTCCAGCCTTAATGGGCCGACGACCTTCTCGCCATGCGCGATGGTCATTCCCGTCTGCGACAGCAGCAACGGTGGGACGGGCACGAACGGGGAGTTGCACTGCGACGCGTTCGGGGAGTTTCTCCTGTCGCCTGGCGCCCAGGACTCAAACGACTCGTCATGCACATTCGTGACGGGTAGTAGCGCAAGCATCTGTGGCAAGTTTCTTGGTCAGCCGGTCCTCGCCCAGGGAACACCATCGTCCGATCCACCGAGCTCGGGTGACCCTATTCGCGTCGCCCTCGTCCAGTGATGACAGTGGGGAACCAATGAGCAGCAATACCCTGGTGCGGCAGCGCATATGGATGCCCGTCGATCCGGGACGGCGCGACCTCGGCCGCCTTGTGTTCATGCCCGTTTGCCTATTGCTGCTGATCATCAACGCGACACAGCTGGCCACCCGGCACGCCTACGCAGGCCGAACAGCGGCCTCTGCCGTTGGCGCGATTGCGGCCACGGTCCTGACGATTGCGTTCTATGCGCTTGTCGTACGTGCCTATCTCACTCGGCTTCCCGCTCAGGCGACCAGCTCTTCGCGGGCTGCGGCGGTCGCTGCGTTCCTCGGCAGCGCCCTGCCGTTTGTTATGCCTTTGCTCGGCTCGTCCGCAGCCAGCGGTGCACGGCTGGTGATAGGGGACCTGCTGATGTTGACCGGCTTTGCGTGGTCGGTGTGGGCACTGCGCACCTTGGGGCGCAGCTTCAGTGTGATTCCGCAGGCGCGAGCCGTTGTCTCCTCCGGGCCGTACCGCGTCGTTCGGCACCCGCTATATCTGGGCGAGATCGTCTCGATGATGGGGCTGGCCGTTCTGCATGCCTCGCCGGCTGCGTATCTGGCGTGGTTCTCGCTGTGCTGTCTGCAGGTCTATCGGGCGACTCACGAAGAGCGCGTGCTTGCTGGCGCGCTGGACGACTACGTGGACTACCGGCGTCGTACCCGCAGGATCGTTCCCGGTCTCTACTAATGCCGGTCTGAGCCGTTGTTCGCATTTTTATCGGACCACGACCGTAGGTTGACAGACGAGCCTGAGCCTTGTGCTTGACGACCCGCGCAGGGGAGGTGGCCATGGCGCCGTCGGCTCGGCCGTACACCGGTCCTGACCGCAGACAGCGCGACGTGGCCTGCGTGCGCCCGCCGACGGGCCAGACGATGACGGTTGTGTCTGCCGTTGCCCTTCTCGGAGGACTGCTCCTGCCTCTTCTGGTCGCACGCAATCTCACGACGGCATCCACCTGGACGGCCTTCGTCATCGTCCGGATCACCGCCTCAATGCTCATTACCTCGGCCGGCGTCATGAGCCTGGTCCGATGGCGAATGACGGGCGAGGCAACGCTCGCGATGATCGGAAGCGCGGGCGTTCTCTATGGCACCGTCGGCGTCATTCCCGCGCTGTTGCGGCTCTCCCACCCCGGTGCCTTTATCCCTTACGCCCGCGCTGTCAACAGCCTGCTCGTGATCTTCATCCTTGGCTGCGCCCTGCTATCCCCGGCGGTCTCCGCGGCGATTCGCCCGGCACGCCTTATCGGTCTTGGCCTGCTCACAAGCCTGGTCGCGGACTCGCTGCTGATTCGGTATGTCGTTCACGGCCGCGGCGAGATGGATGGACGCCTACCGGTGGACCTCGCGATCGCGGTGACCGCCCTATGGACGCTCCTCGCCTCCGCGAGCTTCGTCCGTGGCAGGTTGCAACGACAGCCTCGTTGGGTCTGGTTCGGCCTGACTGGGATTGCCGCCGCGTTCGCTGAGGCTGCGCGCGCCGCGTCGTACACAGACATACGGCGGTGGCTTCTCGCCAGCGCCTGCCTGCTTGCCACCGCGGGCGCCACGTGGTGTTTGGCCAGCGGCCGTGAACTGCTCGCGGTCCTGGCTGACCAGGGCAACAGCTTGATGTCGCTGAATGACCGGCTCAGCCTCGTCAGCGAAAGACTCGATGAGTCGAAGGCCCGAGACGAGGAACGGGTTCATGACGCGCGCGCCGCGCTATGCGCGGTGCAGTCGGCGATTGCCACGATGACCCGCTACTACGAGCGGCTAGAAGAGGAGAGCCGGTCGGGGCTCGAACGAGCTGTTGACGCCGAGCTCAGTCGGCTCCGTCACCTCTTGGACAACGTCGCCGCAGAGGACCTCGTCTACTTCAACCTTGCGACCGCGGTTCGACCGGTGGTCACGGCGCAGAGCACGCATGGTGTGCCCATCGACCTTCAACTGGGCAGCTTCTGCTGGGTGCGCGGTCGTCCGGCTGACACCGCAACAGTCGTGCAGACTCTCCTCGAGAACGCGCGTCGCTACGCACCGGGCAGTCCCATCACAGTGCGCATCTCGCGCACCGACGGGCTTGTGCGTCTCGCCGTTGAGGACCAGGGGCCAGGGGTGCCGATTGAGGAACGGGAGAACATCTTCCGTCGCGGTGTCCGTGGCCGCTCGAGCGCCGATGTCCAGGGAAGCGGTCTCGGTCTGTTCATTGCGGCGCGCTTGATGCACGACCAGCTCGGTGCTATCGGCGTACACGAGCGGATGGGCGGCGGAGCGTCGTTCGTGCTGACATTTGCCGAACGTGAGGACCTCGCCGCGCAGCTGTTCGGCCAGCCTGGCCCCACGCGCCTCGAGACCATCGGTCTCCAGCCAGACGTGGCAACGGCGTAGCGCGATGACGTCTGTCCTCCTGGTCGAAGACCACAGCAGCGTGTCATTCACCCTGGCTATCGCGTTGCGTGCGGAGGGGATGCATGTTGAAGTAGCGCCTCTCGACACCGTCGAGTCAGTGCTCGCTTGCGCTGACAGCATGCGACCGGATGTCGTGCTGCTTGACCTGGATCTCGGCGGAACCATCGGAGATGGACGCGAACTTGTCGCCCGACTGGCCGAGGTCTCCGGCCGGATAGTTGTCCTCACCGGCGCCATGGATTTTCACCGGATCGCGGAGTGCCTTGAGCTCGGGGCGAGTGACTTCGTCATCAAGTCCGAGGCGTTTCCCGTTCTCGTGTCGGCGATAACGGAAGCGGCCGCTGGCGTGACAAGGCTGCGGCCCGCACAGCGCGAGCGACTGCTCGGCGAACTGGAGCGGCACCGACGCGACCAAGCCGACCGCCTCGGCGCCTTGCACCATCTCAGTTCGCGTGAGCGCGCTGTACTCGCAGCGATGATGGACGGCAAGCAGGCCGAGGTAATTGCCGCCACGTCCGGTTTGTCGGAGGCGACGATCCGGAGTCAGATACGGGGGATCCTCACCAAGCTCGGAGTCGGGTCTCAACTCGCCGCTGTGGCCGCGGCGCGTAAGGCCGGTTGGGTTCTCGACTGATCGGCGTCAGCCACACTGGGTCCGTGGCCAAGGAGATATCCGTAATAGAGGCGGCTCGACTCGTCGCGGACCAACACGCGGTTCTGTTGGACGTGCGCGAACCCGACGAGTGGCGTGTTGTGCGTGCGCCCGGTGCGCTGCGTATCCCCATGCGGCAGCTCTCCATTTCGACGGACCGCCTCCCGTCGACGGGACTCATCGCGTGCATTTGCCACGTCGGTGCGCGCTCGGCGGTCGTGGCGGAGGCGCTGGTCGGTGCCGGTTACGACGCGGTCAACGTTGCTGGCGGAATGAACGCTTGGGAAGCTGCCGGCTTACCGATCGAGCAGGGCTAGCGGTCAGCTGTGGGTGCCGACGAAGTACGCCTTCCGAACAGTCCGAACCGTGAGCCTCTCGTTGCCGGAGAACGGCGCGGTCTGCACCGTCCAGACCGAGCGGGACTCGTTGATGCCGTTGTGGGGAGCCTTCGACGCTGACCACACCGCATCGTGGTTGTTGTTGCACGAGTAGGTGCCGTACCAGTTCGGATGCGCCTTCAGGCTGTTCCAGGCGCCGCCGTCCCGGATAGCACAGCGCCAGCCGTTGCCAAGCACGAGCAGCAGGGGGGCGCGGTCTCGCTTCGCAACGAGCCCGGCCGGTGCGAAGTTGCCGGTGCGGGGGAGTGAGTAGAGCCCATGCGAGCTGGGATCGCGTGTGCAGAGCACCCGGTGCGGCATCGCTGCTTTCCAGCAGGCGATCGCATACGCCGCCGACGGGCTGCATCGTTCGATGTCATGGTTGACTGCGCCGGCTGACTCGTCCGGCGTGGTGCAGTCGACCGCGCCCGACTGCTTGGTCACGTGGAAACCAGATGCGGCCGTTCCGCTTTGCGTGACTGGCCGAATGACCAGTCGTGCGGTCGCCGGCGCCGACGCCGCCGACGCATGGGCGGAAGTACTCGCAACATCGGTGGACACCAGGGCGATGCCAACGCCGGTAATCGCGAGCATTGCTACGACGACTGCGGACACAGCGACGCGACCGGTCATCACGCTCCTCGTCCGGGGAAGCAGGGATCACCGAGTATTCATCAACGCCAACTTGCCACAGGGTTAGTTCTTCCGGACAAAACGACGCGCGCCCCCGCGCCGCTCCCCAGGCGCCCCATCTGGTGAGAGTCTTGCTGGTTCCCCGAACGGGCATCTCAGGGGAGGGAGCGGTGGAGCAAGTGGACGTGTTCTTGACGTGCAATACGTGCGGCGTCGAGATCGTCCTGAGCCCGGACTTGGTCATCCGGGCGGCTGAGATCACTACGTTCGTCGACGCGCATGCCCATCCAGAGAGCGGCGGGCGCACTTCGATTGCGCTGTCAGCGCCGCTGCCTGAGGAGCCGCGGGACGCGGGCGAGGAACCGGCTTGAGACGCGACCAGGACTGGGCGGCAGTCGAGCCGCTCCTTCACAGCGCCTCCGAGTCGCTCGACCTGGCAAGCGCTGCGATAAGCCGCGACCCGGAGGCGGCACAGGATGACCTGCTTGCAGCTCGATTGATGTTGGCGACGGCGCTACTAACGGGACAGGCGCGGTTCGCGTCAGGAGGCAGTGATTAGACGCTACGGCTCGCCGATGCGTTGGTTGAGCATGATGCGAATCGTCGCTGCGAAACCGGCCTCGTCCTCGACCAGTGGCCCTTCCTGCGCGAGCTTGAGCACGAAGGGATGTTGGTCGGCATCGAAACCTGCCCTCGCAGGCGTGATCGGTTCCTGTGGGCTCAGGACGCGGTGGGCGGCATACGTCGCGCTGCCGAGCGTGTAGTGGACCAACCGCAGATAGACGCGCAGGGCGGCAGCCGGGTCCATGTCGAGTTCGTAGAGCACCTCAGCGGTGCGCTCCCAAGCCTCTGCATTGATGCCGGGAACAGTTAGCGGGCGCGCGAGCCGGAACAAGTCCGCGTTCTTGATCAGCGCTCGACGCAGCGAGACCAACAGATCGATGATCTGATCAGCCGGTGCACGCGGGTCGTCGACTTTCGGGATGTCGAAGTCGGCCATCGCCTTGTCGAACATTGCCGCGAGCAGGTCGTCTTTGTCGTTGACGTAGGTGTAGAGCGCCTTCGGATCCACGCCTAACCGCATCGCAACGGTGCGGAACGACACCGCGTCCAGGCCTTGGTTCGACATGACGTCGAGCGCGACGTCGATGACCTGCTCGCGGGTGAGGCTCCGCGCGGGCCCGGTCCGGCGTCGCGCCGAGGACCTAGCCGCCTCGGTCATGAACGCACCCTTTCACCCCTCTTGCCACATCCGTACGAACTGATAATACTCCACGGCGTGGAAAGTTCTCGCCGCAAGGGCATCGCCGCGATCGCCGTCGTACTCGCGCTGGCGGGCTGCGGGTCAACGGTCGAGACGACTGCTGGTGCGCCGATCAGCCAGGACGGTGGGCTGACCACCAATGGCGCGGCCACGGGCCTCGGCGGTCCCGGCGCGACGACCGGTGTCCCCGGATCGACCGGCGGGACGAACGGCTTGGCGCCATCCTCGGTCGGGGTGCCCGGCGCCACATCGGCGGGTGGCCAGGCAGGGGCAGGTATGTCGACCGCGACCGCGCCGACGACCACCGGTGCGGGTGGTCAGTCGGCGAGCCGGCTGGGACCTGCCGGCACCGCTTTCGGCGTCACCGATAAGACGATCAAGATCGGGATTTTCACGGTCCAAGGGTTCAGCAGCTTCGGCGCGTCGCTCGGCGTCAATGTAAGCGTCGGTGACCAGCGGGCCGAGGCGCAGGCCGTCATCAAGTACCTCAACGCGCACGGCGGGATGGCCGGCAGGCAGATCATCCCGATCTTCCACGACGAAAGCGTGTCGGGCGCCGCCTCCAACTACAACGGCGAGATGCAGGCAGCGTGCGCCGCGTGGACTCAAGACAACCGCGTCTACGCCCTGGCCAGCGCGATCGGCACCCAGGGCGACACGCTGTATCAATGCCTCGGCAAAGCCAACGTGATCACTTCGTCGGCGGGTGAGTCCAAGGACGCTCAGTTCTTCGAGCAGTACGCGAACACCTTCTATATGCCGGTCGAGGTGAACCTGACCCGAATCCTTCACGACAACGTTGATGCGTTGTACGGCGCAGGCTTTTTCGGGTCAAACGCAAAGGTCGGTGTGGTCCGCGTGGATGACCCGATCGAGGAGCGCGCGGTCAACGACGGGCTCATCCCTGCCTTGGCAGGACATGGTCTGAAGCTGACCGACCAGTACGCGATCTCCAGCGGCGACGACAGCACGGCGCAGTTCTCGAACGCGGTGCTCAAGTTCAAGGCTGAGGGAATCACGCACGTGCTGTTCACGTTTGCCTCGCCGCTGTTCTTCATGACCAATGCGGAGTCGCAGCATTACCACCCTCGTTACGGTCTGCACTCTCGGTCCAGCCCGGCGGCATTGCTGCAGGGCAACGCGCCGAACGACCAGCTCGCCGGGTCGATGGGAATCGGCTGGCAGCAGTACAACGACGTCGACGCCAGTCACGACCCCGGTCCGCCCAGCCCTCGGGCGAAACTCTGCCTCAAACTGATGCGGGATGCCGGCCAGAACACCTCAGTTCGAGCCACGGCGTTGGTCGGTCTGTGGCAGTGCGACGTGCTGTTCTTCCTGCACGACGCCCTCGCCGCGGCACCGAACTTCACCCTCGCCGGGTTCCGAGCCGGCGCCGAGTCACTAGCCCATTACGAAGCAGCCAGCACGTTCCGGAGTGGCTTCAGCCCAGGACAGCTGCACGATGCGGCCAAGGCCTACCGGCTGTTCGCATTCAAGAACTCCTGCAGCTGCTTCGCCTACGTCAGCGGCCTACGGCCCGCGCCCTAACAACGACCGAGGAGTCCCATGACCACCGAGCGCAACGACGCGGTCTACAACGCCTACCTGAACTTCGGCGACCTGGTCCGCGGGGGCACGGTCACGCCGGCGTGGAACCTCGGGGGACCGTCATTCTGGTATGCCGAGGGCGGGCCGCAGGACCGCGTCATACATCTCGTTGACCCGGTCAAGAACAGCAGAGAGCCGCTGTTCGATGTCGATCGGCTGCGTAAGGCGTTGACGACGGCACTCGGCTTCGAGCCGGCCGGCAACGGTGTGCCGTTCGCGCAGCTGGCCTTCATCGCACCGCAGGTCGTGATGTTCGCGGTCGAAGGCAAGAGCTTCACGCTTGACCTGACGACATACCAGCTCACCGAGCAGCAGCCGCCGCTGTCGCTGCCGATCTACACACTGTTGGCCGACGAGGTCACGCGGGCAACACCGCGGCTGTTCCCGAAGGAAGGTTTCGCCGGCCTCGGCAAGATGAACATGCCGGAGTCCCCATCGCCGGACGGCAAGTGGTTCGCGTCCGTCTTGGACAACAACATCGCGCTGCGCGCGACTGTCGACGGTCAGACCGTGCTGCTGACGAACGACGGCACCGAGCAGGTGTCGTGGGACGTCGAGACCGTGAAGTGGCAGGCGTGGTCGCCTGACGCGCAGCGCCTCGCCGTCATGCGCGTCGACACGACCGACATGGCGCGGATCCCGACCGTGCACTGGCTGAAGCCGCTCGAGCAGGTCACCGAGGTCATCACCATCCCGGCCGGCGGCGTACTCAACCGCAACGAGCTGTTCGTGCTCAACGTGCAGGGCGGAAGGCCCGTGCAGATCGACCTCGGCGACACAACCGACCAGTACCTGGTTGTCCTCGGCTGGCTGCCGCACGGTCGCGAGCTCCTCGTGGCGCGCTACGACCGGCTCTTCACGCAGGTCGAGATCCTCGCCGCGTCGCCTGTCGACGGCTCGGTGCGCAGCGTCATGACAGAGAAGTCCGCCACCTGGCTGACCAACCAGCACTACGCGTTGTGGGCCACCGACACCGGTTTCTGGTTGCTGCCGGACGGGTCGGGTTTCCTCTGGCGGTCCGAGCGTGACGGCTGGGCGCACCTCTACCACTACGACATCCAGGGCAACCTCGTCGGACAGCTCACCCAGGGCGCGTTCCCGGTCATCTCGGTCACGACGATCTCCGACGGCTACGTCTACTTCCAGGCCCACGCTGACACTGAGCGTCCGTACGACAACCATCTCTACCGCGTGCCGTTGGCGGGCGGGGCGTCATACGAGCAGTTGACCGAAGGCAAGGGCCGGCACACGATCGCATTCGCGCCGGTCGGCGGCTTCTTCGTGGGCACCTTCTCCTCGGTCGATGCGGCGCCGGTGACCGTGTTGCGTTCGGTCGACGGCAAGCTGCTGCAGACGCTGAGTACGGCGGACATCGCGCTGCTCGAGCAGACCGGCTACACGCCGTCGAAGGAGTTCGTCGTCAAGGCGGCGGACGGCGAGACCGACCTGTGGGCGACGTTGCACTACCCGTATGACTTCGACCCGTCGCAGAAGTATCCGCTGGTCGAGTCCATCTATGGCGGGCCGCAGACGACGTGGCGGACCATGGACCTCGCGGCGCAGCCGAGGATCCCGGGTGCCGAGAGTCTGCTGAACCATCCCCGGGCGCTCACCGCGCACGGCTTCCTCGTTCTCACCCTGGACGGCCGCGGGACGCCCGGGCGGTCGAAGGCGTTCCACGACACGATCTATCGCAACTGGGGCAACTTCGAGATCGCCGACCACGCGGGAGCAATCAAGCAGCTTGCCGAGCGGGAGTCCTACATCGACCTCGAGCGGGTCGGCATCATGGGCGGATCGTGGGGCGGCCACTACACGTTCCGTGCACTGGTGCAGGCGCCGGACGTCTACAAGGCCGGCATCGCCGAGATGCCGGGCCTCGACTCGCGCGCGTTCACCCTTTACGAGGTGTATCTCGGGCTGCCGGCCGACAACGCCGAGCTGTATGACAACGCCGACGTCCTGCGCCTCGCGCCGCAGCTCACCGGTGATCTGCTGCTGATCGGCGGGGCGAACGACACCGGCACACAGAAGGACTTCTTCCGTATGTCGGAGGCGCTGATCCGGGCCGGCATCCAACACGATGCGTTCACCTATCCCAACACGGGACACGGCGCGCTCGGTGCCAGCGGCCGCTACAACAACGAGTTGAAGCTCCGCTGGCTCAAGCGCCACCTGTGACCTAGCCGCCTGGCGCCTTAGGCTCCGGTCGTGGTCGAACTCCGCACCCCAACCCAGATCGAGGAGATGCGCCCCGCCGGGCGGTTCGTCGCCGACGTCATCACGGCGCTCGCTGAGGCCGCCGACGTCGGAGTGAACCTGCTGGAGCTCGACGCGCTCGCGCACCAGATGATCCGCGACCGTGGCGCCGAGTCCTGCTATATCGACTACCACCCCTCGTTCGGCGCCTCGCCGTTCGGCAAGGTGCTGTGCACCTCGGTGAACGACGCCGTGCTGCACGGGTTGCCGTACGACTACGCACTCCAGGACGGTGACCTGCTGAGCGTCGACTTCGCCGCCAGCGTGAACGGTTGGGTGTCGGACTCGGCGTACTCGCTGGTCGTCGGCACGGCGCGGCCAGCGGACCTCGCGCTCATTGCCACCACGCAGCGCGCCCTGGAGGCCGGCATCGCCGCTTCGCAGCCGGGCAACAAGATCGGCGACATCTCCCATGCGATCGCCGCCGTCGCCCGCGACGCGGGACTACGGATCAACACGCAGTTCGGCGGCCACGGCGTCGGGCGCACCATGCACGGCGACCCGCACATCCCCAACGACGGGCGACCCGGCCGCGGCTACACCCTCAAACCCGGCCTGGTCATCGCGATCGAGCCGTGGTTTCTGCACACGACCGATGAAATTGTCACCGACGAAGACGGCTGGACCCTACGAAGCCTGGATGGGTCACGCGGCGCCCACATGGAGCACACCGTGGCGATCACCGAGGACGGCCCGCTCGTGCTGACCGCCCGCCAACGCGAGCCCGTCCTCAGGGAGGCGGGTGTCGTCCGCTCGGTTTAGGTGCGACCAGTGGCCTACGTCGACACCGTTTCATGTAGCTGCGCGTGGTCCGCACTCGTCTGGTCGGCGTAGCTGTTGGCGAACCTGAGCAGCGCGGTCGAAACGCCGGCCCTTACCGATGTATCCGTCGATGGCGACCGCATCGCCCGTGCGGGCATGCGCGCGTGCGAGCACGACGCCGCACATGTCCGCGAACTGCACGAGCACCGGCGCGATCACCGCGGGGTCCGGGACCACCTTCATGTCGCGGAACTGACGAACGTAGAAGTCGGCGCCGCCGCCGGTTGTCCACCCGAGAAAGACGTCGCTAGCGGCCTGAATCAAGCGTTTTCCCTTGATCACGCGTTGGCCGTGGTTCGGATACGGGCTCGATCCCAGGTGCTGTTCGTAGACCGCCGGGCCAGCCTGCTTGAGCTGTAAGAACAACGGATCGCCGTGCCGGCCCTCAAGGAGGACAAGGTAGATCTGCATGCCGACGCTTCCGACACCGACGACTTGGCGGACCGCGTCAGCGAAAGTGAAGCGGTCGAGCAGGTAACGCCGCTCGTACGGCAAGGTCGAACGGTAGCTCTGCAGCGCTTCTGTGACGATGTGTACGCAAGCCGGGCCGTCGACAAGGTCCTCGAGACGTGTGCGGTTTGGGGGCTTGTCGATGATGCGCAACTGCCCATCTTCGACCCGAGTCAACTTTGGCGCGGAGCCTGTGTGAGTACGACGCCGGGCCTGCTTGTGGAGCCGTGCGGATGCCTCGTCTCGCTCCTCGGATTCGAACAAATTTTGCAGCACTTGATCGGACGTGACGAGGTCGTACCAGATGTCAAGTTCACTCGCCGCCGCATACCGGGTCATCCGTTCGCGGTACGCGCGCAGCGCGGCTCGCACCGCGTCAACTGCGGCGCGCTCACTAACGCCCGTGTCCCGAGCAAGCACCACCAAGCTGGCGACGTATCGCTTGAGATCCCACTCGAACGGCCCTCGTAGCGTTTCATCGAAATCGCGTAGGTCAAAGGAGAGCCGATCCGGCCTCTCGCCGGCTTGGCCGTCATCGTCGCCCGCGCGCTGGCCGCGGCCGGCTCGCGCTACGCCGAAGTGCGTACCGAGTGGGAGATGAACTGCAGCCTCATCGAGCAGGAACGCGCCAATCTGCGTGCCGATCCAGAGGGTGAGATGGAGGAGCTTGTCGGAATTTGGGGAGGTCGAGCGGCGCCGTGCCCGCAGCAGCGCGGGCCTTTCGTTTGCGCTCGGCGCCACTGACGACGTTCGGATCGTGATCTTGGAGTTGTCAGCGCTTGATGAGCGTGAGAGTGGAGTTGTCAGCCTGACAACCCCACTCTCACGCCGACCGTCGTGCCGTGCAGGTCAGCGACCCGCTAACTAAATGTCGTAATAGAGGGCGAACTCGAAGGGGTGGGGACGCAGGCGGATGGCGTCGACCTCGTTGGCACGCTTGTAGTCGACCCACGTGTCGATCACGTCCGGCGTGAAGACACCGCCTTCGAGCAGGTACTCGTGGTCCGACTCGAGCTCGTCCAGCACTGCCTCGAGTGAACCCGGCACCTGGGGTACGGCGGCGAGCTCGTCAGGTGGAAGCTCGTAGAGGTCCTTGTCGACCGGCTCCGGCGGCTCGATCTTGTTACGGATGCCGTCAAGACCAGCCATGAGCATGGCCGCAAACGCGAGGTAGGGGTTGCAGGACGGGTCCGGCACGCGGAACTCGAGCCGCTTCGCCTTCGGGTTCGACCCCGTGATCGGGATGCGGCAGCACGCCGACCGGTTGCGCTGCGAATACACGAGGTTGACCGGCGCTTCGTAACCCGGCACCAGCCGGCGATACGAGTTCGTCGTCGGGTTGGTGAACGCGAGCAGCGACGGGGCGTGCTTCAGCAGACCGCCGATGTAGTAGCGCGCCATGTCCGAGAGACCGGCGTAGCCGATCTCGTCGTAGAACAGCGGTGCGCCGTCCTTCCACAGCGACTGGTGGCAGTGCATGCCCGAGCCGTTGTCCTGGTAGATCGGCTTCGGCATGAATGTCACCGTGCGGCCGTGGGCGCGCGCGACGTTCTTGATGACGTACTTGAAGTTCATCAGGTTGTCGGCGGTCTTGAGCAGCGTGCCGAACCGGAAGTCGATCTCGGCCTGGCCGGCGGTGCCGACCTCGTGGTGCTGCATCTCGACATCGATGCCGATCTCGAGCAGCACGCGGACCATCTCCGACCGCAGGTCGGTGAAGTGGTCGGTCGGCGGCACCGGGAAGTAGCCACCCTTGTAGCGCGGCTTGTAGCCCTTGTTGCCGCCCGGCTCCTCGCGGCCGGTGTTCCACGCCGCCTCGACGGAGTCGATGTAGTGGTAGGCCGAGTGCGGCGTCTGGTCGTAGCGGATGTCGTCGAAGATGTAGAACTCCGCCTCCGGCCCGAAGTAGGTCGTGTCGGCGATCCCCGAGCCGCGCAGGTAGTCCTCAGCCTTCTTCGCGATGTTTCGCGGGTCGCGGCTGTAGGCCTCGCCGGTGAGCGGGTCGTGGATGAAGAAGTTCATGATCAGCGTCGGGTGCTGACGGAACGGGTCGAGGTAGGCCGTCGACGGGTCGGGCAAAAGGAGCATGTCCGACTCGTGGATCTGCTGGAAACCGCGAATCGACGAGCCGTCGAACATCAGTCCGTCTGTGAACACCTCCGCCCCGAAGTTGGAGGCCGGGAACGTGAAGTGCTGCATCACGCCCGGCAGGTCGCAGAACCGTACGTCGACGAATTGGACGTCGTTCTTGCGAATGAAAGAGAGGACTTCGTCGGCGTTTTCGAACATTCGGGTGGTGGCCTCCTCCGAGCGCCTGTCGCGCTGCCGTTGCCCACCATAGGCGGGGGCGGTTGATCGGCGGTTTCCCGGGTGTTTCAGGGACGTTACGCGGGCTCCGCGACGGCGCGAACTGCGCCCCCTACCCTGGAACCGACCGGTTCGTGCCGGGACCTGAGAGCGGGGCCGTGACGCAGACACCGGAGGCGGACAGGCCGGCCGCCCAGGGTGACCCAAGGCCGGTGGATGCGGACGCCGCGCCCGCGCGCGCCATGGTGACGCGTACCGACATCCTGCTTGACGAGCTGCTCGGCCGCCTCTGCCAGGTGATGCACGCGGACGTCGCCCAGTTCCTGCTGCTCGAGGGCGGCGAGCTGCGGGTGATGGCCAGCCACGGCGTACCGATCGATCAGGTGCGCGAGCTGCGCATTCCGCTCGGCCGCGGGTTCTCCGGCACGATCGCGGCCACCGCGTCGCCGGGGATCATCGCCGACACCTCCAGGCTCGAGACGTTCGGCAAGAGCTGGGCCGAGGAGGGCGTGCGCGCCCTGGTGGGCGTGCCGCTCATTGTCGACAATGCCGTGCTCGGCGTCGCTGTGGTGGGCAGCCGCACCGACCGCACGTTCGGTGACGCGGACATCCAGCTGCTCAGCGACGCCGCGGAGCGGGCCGCCTGGGCAGTCCAGAATGGCCTGTTGCTGGCCGCCGAGCGTGATGCCCGAGCAGCCGCCGACTCGGTGAGCGCGCGGCTGGAGCGGCTCAAGGCCATCAGCGAAGAGCTGCTCTCTGACCTGACCGTTGACGGCGTTGTCGCCGCGGTCGTGGAGCGCGGCCTGTCCCTCGTCGGGGCCTGCGCCGGCGGCCTGTGGTCCGTCGACCGGATGGCCGAACGTATGACGCTTCGCGGCGTCATCGGTTATCCGGACGAGGTCGTGGAGCGTTGGCACGGGCTGCGCATCGGAGACGAGGGACCCGCGCCCGAAGCGGCTCGCACCGGCCGGCGTGTCGTCCTCAGATCGGTGATCGATCGTGACGATCGCTACCCGACGCTACGAGGACGGGCGAGTGTCGGTGAGGCCTTCGTCGCCGCGCCGCTCGTCGTCCACGGGACCACCATCGGTGTCCTCGGGCTGGGGTTCGACGACGGGCGAGAGCTCGACGATGACGGACTCGCCTTCGTCGACGCTGTCGTCATACAGTGCGCGGCCGCGTTGCACCGAGCGATCATCGTCGAGTCGCAGCAGCGCAGCCTGGCGCAAGAGCGACAGTCGTCGGCGCGGCTCGCCTCGTTGCAGCGCCTCACGGCCGGTCTAGCCGATGCCCGCGACGCGCAGCAGACGTTCGATGTCATCGTCGAAGAGCTGATCCGCGCCGTCGACGCCGGGCTCGTGGCGTTGTGCCGGCTCGACGAAAATGAAGGCGTCATGCGCATCGTCGGTGGCTATGGGCTGTCACCGGAGATCGAGGCGGAGTTCCTCGAGTTTCCCTATCAGCCCGGCCTGCCGGCGACCGATGCACTGCTCGAACGCCGTCCCATCCTGCTTCACGACATCGCCGAACGAGACGCGCGTTACCCCCTGCTGGTGCCGTACGCGCCCGCGAACCATGCGTGGGCGGCGCTGCCACTCGTCATCGGTGACAAACCGATCGGGGGCCTCGCCCTCGCGATGCCGGGGCCGCAGGAGTTTGCGCCGGCTGACGTCGAATACCTCGTCGCGCTCGCCGACCAGTGCGGGCACGCGCTCGAACGCGCTCGCCTCATGCAGGTCGAGGAGGTCAACCGCGCCCGCCTCGAAGTCCTTGCTGAGGCCGGACGGATCTTCACCGCACCGCTCGATGTCGAGGCGACATCCGTGCAGTTCAGCCGACTCGTCGTCGGGCGCATCGGCGATGCGGTGAGCGTGCATCTGCGCGACTCGGAGGGCGCCTACACCGTTGCCGCGGCTGAGCATGTCGATCCCGAACAGGCCGAAGTTGCCCATGCGATCGCGTCCCAGCTGCCGCCCACGATCACCGACATCTACGACAGCATTCTCGACTCCGGGCAGGCGATGCTGCTCCCGCGCATCACCACCGAGCAGAGCCTGAGCACGGTCGACGACGATGAGCTCCGTGACGTGTTGGCCAAGCGGCCGCCGACCTCGAACATCATGCTTCCGCTCATTGCGGGTGGGCACGCGCTTGGTGTCCTCTCCGTGACGACCGTTGCCGGTGCCAGCCCGGCGCTGGTGCCGGCCGATTGCGAGCAGCTCGAAGAGCTCGCCGGTCGTCTCGCTCTTGCGATTGATGGTGCGCGGCTGCTGCGGCAACAGACCGAGATCGCACACACGCTGCAACGGTCGCTCCTCCCGGCGTCGTTGCCACAGGTACCCGGTGCAGAAGTCGCGGTCCGCTACTTGCCTGGCGCAGAAGGTGTCGACGTCGGCGGCGATTTCTATGACGTGATCCCGTTGCCGAGCGGACGCGTCGGACTCGTCGTCGGTGACGTCATGGGTCGAGGCATCCGTGCAGCGGCCGTCATGGGTCAGCTCCGCGCAGCCGTCCGCAGCTACACCCTCGAAGGACACTCACCAGCGGCGTTGCTGACCCGGCTGGACCGTCTCGTCGGCACCCTCGAAGAAGGGCTGCTCGTCACCGCGCTCTATGCCGAGTGGGACCCGACGCGCCGGCTTGCCCTGTGTTCCGTCGCGGGGCACTTGCCGCCGCTGCTGCGGCTGCCCGGCGAGGCGCCGGCCTTCCTCGACATCGACCCCGGTCTGCCGCTGGGCGTCGGCGTGCAGTCCTACTCCGAGGTCGAGCTCGCGCTCCCTGTTGGCGCGCTGCTGCTCGCCTACACCGACGGGTTGGTCGAAGGGAAGGACCTGCCGGTCGAAGACGGCATGCAGCGGTTGCTCGACGCCGTCGCCGACAGCACGGACGCGATGGATGCCTGCGAGTCTGCGCTGGCTGACCTGCGCCCACCGCTCGCGAACCGCCGGTATGACGATGACACCGCTCTGCTCGCGCTCGTCGCCACGCCCACGGGCGAGCCGGCCGCCCGCGCCGATGCCGACGAGCGAATGTTCGACCTTCCCGCTGATACCGCGTCGCCGTCGCAGGCGCGGCACTTCGTGGCGCAGACCCTGAACGCGTGGGACCTCGAGCATCTCGTCGAGTCCGCGACGCTGCTCGTCAGCGAGCTCGTCACCAATGGGGTTCGGCATGCCGGCACCGGCCTTCGGCTCGGGATGTCCCGCACCTCCAACGGGCGCGTTCGTGTGTCGGTCACCGACTGGGCGCCTCGTGCCGGGGTGACAGTGCGCAACTCGACGCGCGACTCCGAAGGCGGCCGCGGTCTGTTCCTCGTCGAGCACTTGTCCGACGGCTGGGGATCCGTGGCTGACGACGCGCGCAAGACCGTCTGGTTCGAGCTGCAGTCGTGACCGCCGCAGCGCGTCCGGAGACAGGTCCCGGCTCCATCGCCAGCATCGGCGTCCGGATCCGTGCGTTCGTCATCGACTCGGTCTTGTGTGTGCTGATCGCACTCGCCGCGGGCTTCCGACCCGGTCGACCCGGCTACGACCTCACGGTCTATGGCTCATTCCTGCTGATCGAGTTGGGGTTCGTCTCGGTGGTCGGGCAGACGCCGGGCATGCGCGTCGCAGGTGCCGCGGTCGTGCGCTTCAGCGACGCCGGCCGGGCGTCGTTTCGGTGGGTGCTGGTGCGGACGCTGCTGCTCGCGACCGTGATCCCGGCGCTGATCGTCGACGCCACCGGCCGCGCCATGCACGACCGAGCTGCCGGAACGGTCATGATGAGGACGCGCTAACAGTGAGCCGCGCTTAGCGCATTTTGCCTCTCGGGATCTGGCCGGGACGCGGCATCGGGCCTTTGGGCATCGGCGCGTTGGTGCCGCCGAGGGCCTTCATGCGGGCCTCGAGGCCGGAGATGTCCTTGCGGCCGACGTTGCGCGGCAAGCGCATGAGGTGCTGCTGCAGCTTGCGCAGCGGCACCTGCCCCTCGCCGTCGCCGACGAGCACCTCATAGATCGGCGTGTCCGGCGCCACCCGGCCGACCCGTCGCTTCTGGTCGACGATCAGCGGCCGCAGCTGGGCGGGGTTGCCCTCACCGATCAGTACGACGCCCGGCCGGCCGACGACGCGGTGGACGAGGTCCATGTTGCGGTTGAACGCGACGGCAGGCGTCGTACGCCAGTCGCCGCGCAGGGTCTGCAGCACCGACGCCGCCGCGCCCGGCTGGCCTTCGACCTGGGCATACATCGCGCCCGTCGCCCGGCGGCCGAAGATCGCCATGCCCACCACGAGCGCCGCGAGGACACCGAGGATCGACAGGTAGACCGGGTGCCCGATCAGCAGCCCGACCACGACGAATACGGCCAGAACCGCGAGTGCCGGACCGAAAACGATCAGCGGGAGCTTGCGGTCCGCGCCGTACGTCAGCGACCAGACCTGGCGCAGCTGCGCCGCCCGGCCGGCCCGGTCAGGCGCCGGGCTGTCGTCCTTTTTGGATGCTTTCGATGTTTTCGACGCGCGAGCCACGCAGCGAGTCTAGAAGCGCTTCGGCTTCGGCCCGGTCGCGCGCCCGGCGGTTGTCCGCGACCATCGCCGCCCAGGCGTTACGGCGGGACCCCCGCTGCCCGCCGTCTCGCCACAGCGTGAACAGCACGCGGCTCGCAGCTTGGGGAAGGGACTCCGTCACAGTGCAGACGATGAACGCCAAACGTGTCCGTCGTGTTGCGCGCGCGTGAACGTTCCGGACCGGTTTCAGCCTGTCTGTGCCGCTGCCTGGGCCTCAGCCCGGGCCGCGACCGCCTGTTGATAGAGCCGTCCCGCGCGGTATGACGACCGCACCAGCGGGCCACTCAGCACACCGACAAAGCCGAGATCTTCCGCTTCCTCGCGAAGTTCCACGAACTCCTCCGGCAATACCCACCGTTCGACCGGATGATGTCGCGGACTCGGCCGCAGGTATTGCGTGATCGTCAGGATCTCGCAGCCCGCGTCATACAGGTCCTGGAGAGCTGAGCTGATCTCTTCGCGAGTCTCACCCATGCCGAGGATGAGGTTCGACTTCGTCACCATTCCGGCCGTGCGGGCGAGGCGGATCACGTCGAGCGACCGCTCGTAGCGGAACGCCGGCCGGATGCGCTTGAAGATCCGTGGCACGGTCTCGACGTTGTGCGCGAACACCTCCGGTGCTGTGTCGAACACCTGCTGCAGCAGGTCGGGGTTGCCGGAGAAGTCAGGCGTGAGGATCTCGACGCCCGTGGTCGGGTTGAGCTCGTGGATCTGGCGGACGGTCTCGGCGTAGAGCCAGGCACCTTCGTCGGGCAGGTCGTCACGTGCGACGCCCGTCACCGTCGCATAGCGCAGGCCCATCGTCTGCACACTCGTCGCCACGCGACGCGGTTCGTCACGGTCGAGGGGGAGCGGTTTGCCGCTGTCGATCTGACAGAAGTCGCAGCGTCGTGTGCACGCGTCCCCGCCGATGAGGAACGTCGCTTCGCGGTCTTCCCAACACTCGAAGATGTTCGGACAGCCTGCTTCCTCGCACACGGTGTGCAGGCCTTCGCGGCGTACGAGCTGCTTGAGCTCGGTGAACTCGGGACCGGTGCGCATCCGTGTTCTGATCCACGGCGGCTTCTTCTCGATGGGCGTCGCCGCGTTGCGCGCTTCGATGCGAAGCATCCTGCGCTCGCCGGGGTCGACGCTCATGACATCGAGGCTAACTTTTGCGGCGCGAGCACCCGATGGAGCTCGCGCTCGACGACCGGCAGCACGTCGGCCACGGTGACGGGTCGGCCCGCTTCCGCAGAGAGCGACGTGACACCCGCGTCGGTGATCCCGCACGGGACGATCGCAGCGAACGCGGCCAGATCGCTGTCGCAGTTGAGTGCGAACCCGTGCATTGTCACGCCGCGGGCGACGCGGATGCCGATCGCCGCGACCTTGCGCGCGGGGCGTCCCGTCGACGGATCCGCAGCGATCCAGACCCCGCTGCGACCGTCGATCCGCGTTCCTACGACGTCGAACGCCGCACAGATGCCGATCAGCGCGTCCTCGAGACGGCGCACGTGGGCGACGACATCGACCGGGTCCGGGAGCTTGACGATCGGATAGCCGGTGAGCTGACCGGGTCCGTGCCAGGTGATGCGGCCGCCGCGGTCGACGTCGATCACCGGCGGGACTCCGGGGCCGGGCACGGGCCGTTCCCACGGTTCAGTGCGCTTGCCGGCCGTGTAGACGGGCTCGTGCTCGAGCAGCAGCACCGTGTCGCTGATCTCGTCGGCGAGACGCGCCGCGTGCAGCTCACGCTGCCGCTCCCAGGCGTCGAGGTAGGGCACGCGACCGGCCCACACCATCTCCACTCTTTCGAGGATACGTCGCGGGGCGACGCTCGAGAGGCTGTGGACGAAGCTCGCACCGACGGCGCGAACTTTGGTGTCATTCGGCGGTGTTCGGTGTGCCGGAGATCGACGGGTACGACGTCCTCGCGCCGCTCGGCTCGTCCGGTCGTTCGTGGAAGGCCCTCAGCAGTGCGGATCACACGCGGGTCGTCCTGCGCCGCGTCCATGGAGGCGAGCAGACACGGGTTCGGATCAGGCGGGACGCCGCCGTCTGGTGTTCGTTGCCGGGTGCCTTCGTCGTCCCGATCCGCGATGTCGTGACCGCCGTCGAGGGTGATCTGGTCGTCGTCACTGAGCTCATGCCCGGTGGCGGCCTCGACGCGCTGCTGGCTCGCCGACGCGGCCTCACCGACGGCGAGATGATCACGTTGCTGGTGCCGCTCGCTGAGACGTTGGCCGCCGCGCACGCGCGCGGGTTGACCCATGGACGCGTGTCCACTGGCAACGTCGTCTTCGACGGGGTCGGTCGTCCGATGTTCGCCGACGCCGCGCTCCTCGGCAGCGAAAGCAGCACGGTCGCCGCCGATCTAGCCGACCTTGCCTCTCTGGGTCTCAGCGCCCTCGCCGACCCCCACACGGGCGCAGTCGCCAGCGTCCTTGCAGTGCCGTGCTCGTCCGCTGCTGAGCTCGCCTCCGCACTTCGCACCGCCGCACCTGCGCGTCCGATCGTGGTGCGTGATCTACCACCGGTCTCCGTCGCCGCGACGGCTCCGGCTCGCTCGCCCCTGCGGCGTGCGCTGCGTCTTGTTGTCGCCGCGGCTGTGGCGGCGCTCGTCATCGGCATCGCGTGGGGCCGTCACGACACAGCAAGCGGAGCGCGCCTCGTCGTACCCGTGCCGACTGCAACGCCACAAGTTGCCGCGCCGACGACCACACCGTCGTGGCCATGGATCATGCAGCAGCTAGAAACTGCGCGCACCCGAGCACTTGCTCGCAATGACATTTCCACGTTGGCCGATGTTGATGTTGTCGGCAGCCCCGCGTGGCGCTATGACGTCGCCATCGTTCGCGCGATGACAGCGCAGCGTTTGCGATCGGAAGGGCTGCGAGTGCACGTCAACAGCGTGAGTGTCGTGTCCGCGAGCGCACAGCGCGTCGTCGTGTTGGTCGACGATCGGTGGACGTCATACAACCTCGTCACGCATGACGGTCGGGTGATCGCCCACCACGACGCACAGCAGCATCGCGACATGCGGTTGATGCTTGCGCGGGTGGGGGAGCGGTGGCTGGTGCAGCAGGTACGTCGCTAACCAACGATGGCTGTGAGCGCTGAGTCGACGTCAGCGAATGTGAAGCTGAACCCGGCGCCCTCCAGTCGCGCCGGAATGACGCGCTGGCTCACGAGCACACCCTCGTCGGCGAAGCCACCCAGTGCGGCACGTAGCGCTGGGGCGGGCACGATGGCCAACGCCGGGCGATGCAGTGCGCGTCCGATCGCACGCGTGTAGTCGCGGTTGCGCACCGGTTCCGGAGCCGTCACGTTGACCGCCCCGTCGAGGTCGTTGCGCCGGATCAGGAAATGGACCGCCGCGAGATAGTCGGCGAGAGCGATCCACGACATCCATTGCCGACCCGATCCCAACCGTCCGCCCAGGCCGAGCCGGAACAGCGGCAGCACCTTGCCCAACGCACCGCCTTCGGCGGCGAGCACGACACCCGTCCGTAGATGGACGACGCGTACGCCCGCATCCGCCGCTGCTGCGGACGCGGCCTCCCAGTCGCGCACCACGTCGGCGAGAAAGCCGGCGCCGCGCGGGCCGGACTCCTCAATGGCGTCGTCACCTGTGTCGCCGTAGTAGCCGACTGCCGATGCGGACAACAACACCCCGGGTGGTGCGTCTGCGGCTGCTACGGCCGTAGCGATCGTCGTCGTGCTGTCGATGCGGCTCGTCCGGATCTGACGCTTGTAGTCCTCGGTCCACCGATGATCGCCAACGCCGACACCCGACAGGTTCACGACCGCGGCTGCGCCATTGACGACGCCTGCATCGAGTTGCCGATCCGCCGGGTTCCATTCGACCTCGTCGGCGGCTCGTGATGGTCGGCGGACGAGTCGCACGACCTCGTGCCCGCCGGCGCGCAGGTTGCCGACCAGTGCGGTGCCGAGGAGGCCGCTTGCCCCGCCGACCACGACCTTCATCTGGTCATTGTTGTCGGCGACAGCGGCATAGGACTCGGCGCCCTCCGCGGCGAACTACTCGGCGTGCGAATCAAGCGATGGGTGGCGGCGGCCGTCGTCGCGTGCGCCGGCATGTCCGGCACCGCGGTGGCCGCCTCCGGTGGTGCGGACTCCCGCCGCCCGGTCGTGTTCCGCGTCGGCGCCGCGGTCGCGACGATCGACCCGACCTACCCGGTCTATCTGGGCGGCTACGGCGGCGGTCCGGCAGGCGGCACCATCGCGATGCACCACGACGTGCTGACCGGCTACTCGGAGCACCTGACAGTCCGAGCGATCGCGATTGCCAACGGGTCCCACGTCATCGAGCTCGCGACCGTCGACACCCAGGGCTACATGGCCGGGTATGACGAAGGCCCCTACGGGCTGACCACGATTCGTCAGGACGTCGCCGGCTGGCTCGCGAAGCACGGTGCGGCGGGTGCAACCGAGGGCAACATCATCATCTCCAGCCTGCACGAGCATGCGTCACCGACGCTCTTCGGCATCTGGGGCCCGATGAGCCATCAGGTGCGTTACCTCGCTCAGGTTGCCAAGACACTGCGCGAGGTCTGCGAACGCGCCTATGCCAACGCGAAACCGGCGACGTTGGAGTGGGGAACGGCAAACGCTCCCTGGCTGGGCGGCGGTGACATCGCCGAGGGCAACGAGTTTGAAGGCTGGCCGCGCGACGGGTTCCTGCTTGCCCTGCGTGCACGCGATGCTCGGACGGGCTCGACGATCGCGACGTACACCTCTGAACCGGCATACCCGAACATCGTCTTCGGACCGCAGGATCTCGTCGCCGAGAAGGGCAAAACCGCGACACAGATCAGCCCGGACTTCCCGTGGTATGCCAACGAGATGCTCGCCGACCGACTCGGTGGCGTTTCGATTGTCGCGTCGTCGACGCTGTCCAACCAGGCGAGCCCGCAGCAGGCCGACTCGGCGCCCAGCCCGGACCTGCCGCGCGTTCACGGGCAGCGCCAGACGCGTGGGTTCGATGACGCGGTGCTCATGGCGAGTGTCGTCACCAACCTGGTCGAACATGCGCTGGCGCATCCGCATCCGGTGACCGACCCAACGGTTGCCAGTGCCGAGCAATACATCGTTTCGCCGGTGGACAACCCGGCGCTGACCGCGCTCAACTACCTGGACAGCGACGACATCGGTGAACAGCCGGTGGGCACGCTGACCGGCAAGTCGATCTATCCCGCGGCGCGCTCGACGAAGCCGCCGTATGCCTATGGCGCCGCCCTCGGGACATGGGTGACGGCGCTTCGCATCGGCACGCTCGTCGTGCTGTCCGAACCCGGGGAGTTCGCGGCACCGATCCACTGGACCTGGCAGACCTCGATCCACGGCGCAGACGCCGTCGCCGTCATCGGGGCCGCGCAGGACTTCCTCGGTTACGAGTACCCGGCATACACGACGCCCTTCACGCTGATGGGCGGTGACGAGCACATCTTCAACCCGGGGGTCGAGCTCGGCGACCAGGTGACACTCGCGGGCCAGCAGGACGCTCAAGCGCTCGGGTTCGACGTCGACCTCACGAAGTCGCCCGAGACCTCGGTGACAGACAACGACTACACGCAAGTGACGCGGCCGGGTGTGCTGATCTTGCCGAATGCCGTGTATGGCGCGCTCGACGCGAGTGGCGCGTGGACGGTCACTGTCGAGGCGTCGGCTCAGGTGCCGCGCGTGCACATGACCTGTTCGAACCCCGCGCTACTCGTCGCGCCGCCGGGGTGCATGGCACCGGAAGACTCGATGCACGCATGCCACTGGGACTTCGGCGACGGCACGCATCTCGTGACGCCGGTGCAGGCACACGTGCGCGCGTTCTTCTCGCCGTTCGTCCGGCACACCTATCACCGGCCCGGTCGTTATCGCGTCACCGTCTGGTCCGTCGACGACAACGGCGTGCGCGCCACCGACACCCGAACGATCGTCGTCAGCGCAGCCTGACGACTGTTGAATGCGACGTTTCGTACCTTCCGACGGGCTGCCAGACGTACAAAACGTCTCACTCAACGCGTTGTTTCTCAGATTTCGAACTCGCCGTCTTCGAGTCGTGACTTGATTGTCGTGAGGAACCGCGCGGCGTCGGCACCGTCAACCATGCGGTGGTCGTAGGTCAACGCGAGATAGACCATGTGCCGGACCGCGATCACCTCGCCGACGTCGGGGTCATCGACAACGACAGCGCGCTTGACGACGCCGCCGGTGCCGAGGATGCCAACCTGCGGCTGGTTGATGATCGGCGTGTCGAACAGTGCACCGCGTGAGCCGGTGTTGGTCAGCGTGAAGGTGCCGCCGCCGAGCTCGTCCGGCGTGATGTGGTTGCTGCGCGTGCGGTCGGCGAGGTCACCGATCTTGCGCGCGAGCCCAGCGAGGTTGAGGTCGCTCGCGTCCTTGATGACCGGCACCAGGAGGCCGCGTGGAGTGTCGACCGCGACACCGAGGTGCACCGCATCGTGATAGGTCGCTGTCCCCGCCTCGAGGTCGATCGACGCATTGACGGCGGGGTGCTCACGAAGCGCTTCACATGTCGCCAGCGCGAAGAACGGCAGGAACGACAGCTTCACGCCTTCGCGGGCTTCGAACTCGGCTTTCGTGCGCTCGCGCAACCGCGCGATCTTCGTGATGTCGGCTTCGACGACCGTCGTCAGCTGCGCGGAGATGTGCAGCGACTCGACCATGCGCTCGGCAATGATCGTCCGCAGTCGCGACAGCTTCTCGGTCTTGCCGCGCAGGCTCGTGTCCGGTGCGCTGGCGGGGGCCGCAGGCCGCGCGGGCTCCTGCCGGGCTGCAGCCGGCGCCGGTGCCGGACGCTGTGCCGGCGCGGCGGCTGGTGCCTCGTCCTTGCGCGCCGGGGCGCCGCCATTGGCGCGCGCGGCGTCGAGCACGTCCTGCTTGCGGATCCGCCCACCGACGCCGGTGCCGTGCACGTCGGCCAGGTCGACGCCGTGCTCGGCGGCGAGGCGTCGAACGAGCGGCGTGACGTATGACGCACCGCCGCCCTCGCCGTCCTCGTCCTCAGCCACGGAGTCGCGCTCGCCGGCCGAGGCTGCGGACTCGCCGTCCGCCTCGCCGGCTGTCTCCGGCGTCCGCTGCGGTTCGGGCTCCGGCTCGGGCTCGGGTTCCGCTGCCGGCTGCTCCTGCGCCGACTCGGCTGGTGCCTCCGCGGCGGCTTCTTCGGGTTCGGGCTCGGGCTCGGGTTCCGGCGCCGACTCTTCGGCGGCCGGCTTCTCCGCGGCGGGCGCCGATGCGCCGCCTCCGCCACCCGAGCCGTCGTCGATGATCGCGAGCTCGGAGCCGACCTCGACCGTTTCGTCCTCGGCGACCTTGATCGAGGTCAGGACGCCGGCGGCGGGCGACGGGATCTCGGTGTCGACCTTGTCAGTCGAGACTTCGAGCAGCGGCTCGTCAGCCTCGACACTGTCACCCTCTTTCTTCAACCACCGGGTGACGGTGCCTTCGGAGACGCTCTCGCCGAGTTGCGGCATCGTGACGGAGACCGACATGGATTCCTTCTACCCGTGGACGTGGAGAGGCTTACCGGCGAGGGCCAGATGAGCTTCACCGATCGCTTCGGACAAGGTCGGGTGCGGATGGATGAGCTGGGCGACCTCGACAGGCAAGGCTTCCCAGTTGGTGATGAGCTGTGCTTCGGCGATGAGGTCACCGACGCGTGAGCCGACCATGTGGACGCCGAGCACGGCGCCGTCCTTGGCCGCGACGACTTTGCAGGCGCCGGCGGTCTGGAGGATCTGCGCCCGGCCGTTGCCCGCAAGGTCGTAGGTGAACTCGACCACGTCATACCCGCGCTCTTTCGCCTGCGCCGCCGTGATGCCGACGCTCGCGACCTCGGGTTCTGAATATGTGATGCGCGGGACGTTGTCGTAGTCGATGGTTGGCGGGTTCAGTCCGGCGAGGCGCTCGGCGATCATGATGCCCTCGGCGAAGCCGACATGGGCGAGTTGCAAGCCGGGCCGCAGATCGCCGATCGCATAGACACCGCGCACGCTGGTCTGGCACTGCGCGTCGACCTTGACGAAGCCGCGCTCCATCTCGATGCCGACCTCGTCGTAGCCGAGCCCGTCCGAGACCGGCCCGCGGCCGACGGCAACGAGCAGGACCTCGGCGTCATACGTGGTGCCGTCTTCGACCGTCACCGTCACGCCGGCGTCGCTGGTCTTGACCTCGCTGAACTTCTTGCCGAGGACGAACGCGATGCCGCGCTTGCGGAACGCGCGCTCGAGCAGTTTCGAGCTCGACTCCTCCTCGAGCGGCAGCAGGTGAGGGAGGGCCTCGATGATGGTGACCTCGGCGCCGAAGGACCTCCAGACGCTGGCGAACTCCACGCCGATGACGCCGCCGCCCAGCACTATGGCCGAAGCCGGCACCCGGTCGAGCGTGAGCGCGTGCTCGCTGGTGATGACCTTGTCGCCGTCGATCTCGAGGCCGGGCAGCGAGCGCGAGTAGGAGCCCGTCGCGAGCACGACCGCTTGGCTGGCCTCGTAGCGCGTGCCGTCCACTTCGAAGGCGTTCGGCGCGACCAGCCGGCCGCTGCCTTCGACCACGGTGATGCCGCGGCCCTTCACGAGTCCGGTCAAACCCTTGTAGAGGCGGTTGACGACCCCGTCCTTGTAGGCGTTGACCTTGGCGACGTCGATCCCGTCGAGCGAGGCGCGGACGCCGACCTTTTCGCTCTCCCGAGCGGCGTCGGCTACCTCGGCGGCGTGCAGAAGTGCTTTGGTCGGGATGCAACCGCGATGCAGACAGGTGCCGCCGACCTTGTCGCGCTCGACCATGATCACTGACAGGCCGAGCTCGGCCGCTCGCAGCGCGCAGGCGTAACCGCCGCTGCCGGCGCCCAAGATCACTAGGTCGGCGGAGTTGGCTGACGCCACGACGCGACTCCTTACCTTTGGGCGTGCGGTGCACGACGCCCGAGACGACGATGTCCGTCGCCCATTCTCACACTGGCCGTTCAGTGCTTTGAGTGCGCGTGTCCGTGGTTGTCCGTTGCTGTCACCGACACAGTTGCGCCGTGGCCTTTCCGCTTGGCGGCCACGTGGGCGGCGTTCTTGACAACCGTGCCGTGCGCGGGCTTATGCCCGTGGCCGCCGCCGGGACCTTCGCCTGCCGTCGGCGGCAGGGTAGGTGCGGGCATCGGGGACCGTGGTGAGGGGGAGCGGCGCGGTGCCGGAGTGGGACTCGGACTGTCCGCGGTCACCGCGCCGCTCACGTGCGCACTGGGTTGGGCCGGGACGGTCGGCGAAGCATGGGTCGCCGGCACGACCCTCTCGCTGACCGGCGCTACATGCCGCAGCGCGACTGCTCCGCCGACCGCGCCTGCTGTCAGACAGCCGGCAACCGCCGTCGCCACTTTGAGCTTGGCGACGACAACCGACGGCCAACCCGCGCGCACGCTCCCTCCGTGCGGGCGTCGTCGGGGGGTACGGCGTCCGCAGTAGCGAGTTCGGCTGCGCTGCTGCCTTGGCTCGATGCTCCTGAAGAGTGGTTCTGAGCGCCTAGGCCAACGTGTCGATGAAGTCGACCAGCGTCCGGATCGGGACGCCGGTTCCCCCCTTCGGGGTGTATCCGTGCGATTCGCCCTGGTTGAAGCTCGGCCCGGCGATGTCCAGGTGTGCCCAGCGCACGCCGTCCGGGACGAACTCCTTCAAGAAGATGCCCGCGACGAGCATGCCGCCGTAGCGGTCACCCACGTTGGCGATGTCGGCGACTTCGGAGTCGAGCGACTTGCGCAGTTCATCCGGCAACGGCATCGGCCACGCCTGCTCGCCGGCGGCCTCTGCCACCGACGTGATCTCGGTGCGCAGGGTGTCGTCGTTGGCCATCACGGCATAGACCCGGCTGCCAAGAGCAACGAGCTGTGCGCCGGTCAGCGTCGCGACGTCGATGATGATGTCCGGTTTCTCCTCCGCGGCCCGGGCGATCGCGTCGGCGAGGATCAGGCGTCCCTCGGCATCGGTGTTGAGGACCTCGACCGTCTTCCCGCCGCGCATCGTCAGGACATCGGACGGGCGGATCGCATGCCCGCTCGGCATGTTCTCCGCCGTCGGCACCCAGCCGACGACGTTGACCGCGGGCTTTAGCTGAGCGACTGCGCGCAGCGTGGCGATCACCGCCGCCGCGCCGCCCATGTCGGACTTCATCCACTCCATCGCCTGTGCCGGCTTGAGTGACAGGCCACCGGAGTCGAACGTGATGCCCTTCCCGACGAGATGCACCGTCGTCTTCGCCGACCGGCCCGCGTCATACGCGATGCGCACGAGCCGCGGCGGGTTGGACGAGCCGGCGCCGACGCCGAGGATGCCGCCGTATCCGCCGTCGGCAAGTGCCTTCTCGTCGAGGACCTGCACGTCGCACCCTGCTGCGCTGCAGGCATCGACCGCTGCCTGAGCGAACGCGTCCGGCCGCAGGTCGCCAGGTGGGGTGTTGACCAGGTCCCGGGCGAGGGAGACGACCTCGCCGATGACCGCCGCCCGCTCGACGACCGCGCGCACCTTCTTGTCCCGCGGGTCTTTCAGGACGAGTACGACGCTGCCGACCGGGCGCGCCTGTCGCGAGGCGCCGGTGTGATAGCGGCTGAAGCTGTAACCGCCCAAGTGGGCGCCTTCCGTCACAGCGCGCAAGGTGTCGAGGTCGCCGTCGCCGTTAGCCGACGCCAGCGCAGTCGCGACACGTGCCGCCGTACCCGCCAGCGAGCGCACAGCCGCGCCTACGCCGCGGCGGATGGCCTCGGCGTCATACCCCTCGCCCTTGGCCGGGGTGGGGCCGACGCCGACGGCGACGAGCGCGGGGGCCGCGGTTCGACCCAGCGTCGCGAGCTTCACGACCTCGCCGGCCTTGCCGGTCGCCCCCATCGCTTTGAGCGTGGCGAGGAGGTCCTTCTTGAAGGCTTTGTCGACGTCCGCTGCTCCGGGCAACAGGCTCGGCCCGCCGCGGCCGGAGGAGACACCGACCACGATCGCGTCGGCCTTGACCTCGGACAGCGCTGTCTTTGTCAGGGTCACTGCGGTCATGGGGGCCGATGCTAACGCCCGTGCGGAAGAGTGCCGTCTGCTCCGATACGGTCGCGAGCCATGGCAGGACCCGAACTTTTTCGCTCGCCGCTGCACGATCGGCACGTCGCGCTCGGAGCGCGGATGGCAGAGTTCGGCGGCTGGGAGATGCCGATTCAGTACGTCGGTGTCGTCGAGGAACACACCGCGGTGCGCGAGCGGGTCGGTCTCTTCGACGTCTCGCACCTCGGCAATGTGGAGGTCAGCGGGCCGGGTGCCAAGGCCTTCGTCAACGCGTGTCTGACCAACGACCTGAACCGCATCGGTCCCGGACAGGCGCAATACACGCTGTGTGGTGACGACGTGAGCGGCGGTGTCGTCGACGACCTGATCGCCTATGTCAGCAGCGACGATGACCTGCACCTCGTACCTAACGCCGCCAACGCGGCCGAGGTGGTTCGCCGGCTCGTGGCCGCCGCTCCCGATGACGTCAGCGTCATTGACCGGCATCGCGACTTCGCCATCCTCGCGGTGCAAGGGCCTCGGTCGGCGGACGTTCTTCGCAACGTGGGACTTGAAGCAGAACTCGACTACATGGCATTCACGGTTGTCGATCGCGATGCGGGACGTGTCATCGTGTGCCGGACCGGCTATACCGGTGAGCACGGCTACGAACTGGTCGTCCCCGCGGATGCTGCGCTCACGTTGTGGGACGAGATCTATGCCGCGGTGACGTCGTATGACGGCCGAGCCTGCGGGCTCGGCGCGCGGGACACGTTGCGGACCGAGATGGGCTATCCCTTGCACGGCCAGGACCTTTCGCTCGACATCACTCCCGTGCAGGCAAGGTGTGGCTGGGCCGTCGGCTGGGACAAGCCGGCGTTCTGGGGTCGCGACATCTTGCAGAAGGAGCGCGCTGAAGGTGCGCGTCGACTGTTGTGGGGTCTGCGCTCTGACGCGCGCGCGATTCCGCGTCCGCATATGACGGTGCTCTCGGCGGATGGCGGGAACGTAGGGGAGATGACCAGTGGCACGTTCTCTCCGACGCTGCGCGTCGGGATCGGTCTGGCATTGCTCGACCGGACGGTCAGTGAGGGCGACGATGTCGTCGTCGACGTCCGTGGCAGATCGGCGACGATGACGGTGGTCAAGCCACCCTTCGTCGAGTCGCACGTGAGGTGAGCGTCAGCTCCTCGACAGATCGCGTCCTCCTGATCGGGATGATGGGCGCGGGCAAGACGACGGTGGGCCGAACGCTCGGAATGACGCTCGGCTGGCCGTACTACGACAACGACGAACTGTTGCGTCGTGCCGTCGGTGTCGACACGCGGACGGTGCAGGAGCGGCGCGGCGAGGCGGCGCTGCGGCGCGCGGAGTCGATGGCGTTGACCGTTGCGCTCACCGAAGCCGGTCCGCTCGTTGCCGGCGTTGCCGGCGGCATCGTGATGGATCCCTTGGATCGCAGCCGGTTACGTGCCGGCGGGTTCGTGGTGTGGTTGCGCGCGAACATCGAGACGTTGGCGCGTCGCGTTCAAGGCACGGACCGACCGTGGCTTGGCAAGGACCCGCGTCGCGCGCTGACCGCGTTGTATGCCGGCCGGGCTCATCTCTACGCGTCTGTCGCAGACCTCATCGTCGACGTCGACGAGCTCCCCCCGGACGCGGTCGCCGCCCGGATCTCCTCCCGACTTGTCAGACCGTGAAAGCGCCTCGGCAGTTTCAGCGTCTGACAAGTGCTTCGAGTCGGTCGAGCGCGGCCGCGATGGCGTCGACATCGGCCTTGGTCGCGGGTGCGGATTCGGGTTTGAGCTCGACCACGATCCCGCCTCCGGCGCCGAGCGTGGCCTCGGCGACCTGACTGACGTTTCCGGCACCTTGCCGCTTGAGGGCAGCATCGAGATTCGCCTTTCGCAGACCTTCTCTCGCCAGTTCGCGTTCGTCGTACTTGCCGTTCTCGACCAGCACGGTGTCCGTTCCTTCGAAGAGGCGACCAACGACGTTGTTCGCGTAAGAGAAACGAACGACGATGCCGTTGATCGCGAGCAGGATCACGGCACCGAGCAAGCCGCCGACTAGCGAGTCGTCGGGACCGATGATGGCGTTCTGTACGACGTTCGACAGCAACAGCACGACCACGAGATCGAAGTTGTTGAGCTGTGCTAAGTCACGCCTGCCCGCAATGCGGAGCAGGATGGCGATGGCTAGGTAGACCGCAACCGTGCGGATGGCCTTCTCAGCAACAGACATGTCCATGTGCAGCAGTTGATGCGTCATGTCGGCAGTGTCCGCTAACGTGCGGCTCGTGGCGTGGACGTGGCGATACGAAGACCCGAGTGGCAACGCGATCGAGCCCGCCGAGGCACCGGCCGGCGAGCCGTTCCCGACGCAAAGCGACGCCGAGACATGGCTCGGTGAGAACTGGCGCGAGCTCGCCTCAGCCGGCGTCGATCAGGTCACGCTGCTCGACAGCGGCCGTGAGGTCTACGGCCCGATGAGCTTGCACGAGGGCTGACGTCCTAGGGCCTGGTGGGCGGGCTCTTGGTTTGTGACGCGTCTCGTACGACGACCTCGCCGAGCACTTCGTCGATCTGTTTGAGCACGCCGGATTCGAGCTGAACACCGGATGCCTTGACGTTGTCCTTGACCTGCTCCGGCTTGGACGCGCCGATGATCGCGCTCGCGACATTGGCGTTCTGCAACACCCACGCGACGGCGAGCTGAGCCATCGACAAGCCGCACTCGTCGGCGATCGGCTTCAACTGCTGCACGCGCGTCAGGACGTCGTCGTTGAGGAAACGACCGATGAAGCCCGCCCCGCTTGGGTCTGTCGCTCGCGACCCCTCGGGCGGTTGGGCGCCCGGCAGGTATTTGCCCGTCAGTACGCCCTGGGCGATCGGTGACCAGACGATCTGCGACAGTCCAAGGTCTTCGCACGTCGGCACGACCTCGGTCTCGATGACCCGCCAGATCATGTTGTATTGCGGTTGGTTGGAGACGAGTGGCACGCGTAGCTCGTCAGCCAGTTCCTTCGCGGCGCGGATCTCCTCGGCCCGCCATTCGGACACCCCGATGTAGAGGGCTTTGCCGGCGCGGACGACGTCTGCGAAGGCCTGCATCGTCTCGTCGAGCGGCGTCGAGTGGTCGTAGCGATGCGCTTGGTAGAGGTCGACATAGTCGGTCTGCAGCCGCTGCAGCGATCCTTCGATCGACCGGAGGATGTGCTTGCGGGAGAGGCCACGGTCGTTGGGTCCCGGACCGGTTGGCCAGAACACCTTGGTGAAGATCTCGAGCCCGTCCCGCCGTTCGCCGGCAAGGGCGCGGCCGAGGACGGATTCCGCCTTCGTAGCGGCATACACATCGGCGGTGTCGAACGTCGTCACGCCCTGGTCGAGAGCGGCGCGGACGCACGCGAGCGCTTGCTCTTCCTCGACCTGGCTTCCGTGGGTGATCCAGTTGCCGTACGAGATCTCACTGACAAGCAGCCCGCTGGTGCCGAGGTGTCGATGTTCCATGCGATCGACGTTACGACTACCGATCGTCAGGCTGGTCCCGGGTGCTTCTTCGGCGCGGGTGGGCGGCGCATCCGCCGCGGCTGCATCGACCGCAGCATCGCGTAAGGGAGGATCCCGACCGCGTCCTTGTCGCCGTACCTCTCGCTGACGGCCCGTTTGGCGCCACGCCCCACACGCACCGAGTCGACGACGACGCCGAAGAAGCTCAGCAAGATCAGCAGGTTGGCGATGGCGACCACCTTCGGGTTCGGGACGAACGCCAGCCCGAAGACGATGATCACCATGCCGAAGAAGACCTGGCCGAGGGTGAACCGGCCATCGACGTACTCGCGGGCGAGCTTCTTGCCCGGCCCGGCGTCTCGCGGCGGCAGATACCGCTCCTCGCCGGTCTGCAGCGCCTGACGCTGGAGCCCACGCTGCTCGCGCAACTTCTGCCGGCGCAGCGCCGCGGCTTCCTTCCGGTTGCTCGGGACGGCGGTACGACGGCTCTTACGCGCATCGCTCCGTTTAGGGGTCGGGCGGCCTTTGCCAGCCGGGACCGGCTCCTCCTCGTTCACGTCGGCCAGCATAGGAACGTCGTGCTCCGCGCGCTGGAGGAACACCGCGGCGCCACGCGCTCACTCAGCGGATCCTCAGGCGGCGAACTAGGCTGGATGTCCAGGGGTCGACCGAGCCCCTGGCTCCGAGGAGGGCCGGGACCGAGATGGGCATGGGAAGCCGCCTAGCGCTGATTTTCAAGGCAAAGGCCAACAAGGCACTGGACCGTGCGGAAGATCCGCGCGAAGTCCTGGACTATTCCTACGAAAAGCAGCTCGAGCTGTTGACGAAAGTGCGTCGCGGCGTTGCTGATGTCGCCACCAGCCGCAAGCGCCTCGAGATCCAGATGCAGCAGCTGCAGGCCTCGGCCGACAAGCTGCAGGGCCAGGCCCAGCAGGCCGTCGGGGCTGGTCGGGACGACCTCGCGCGCGAGGCGCTGACCCGTCGGGCCGCCGCCAACCAGCAGCTCTCCGACTTGCAGACGCAGCACGCGCAGCTGCAGGCCGAGGAGGAGAAGCTCACGCTTGCCTCCCAGCGGCTGCAGGCCAAGGTCGATGCCTTCCGCACGCGCAAGGAGACGATCAAGGCGACCTACACGGCCGCCGAGGCCCAGACCAAGATCGGCGAGGCCATGTCGGGCATCTCCGAGGAGATGGGCGACGTCGGCATGGCGATGCAGCGCGCCGAGGACAAGACCGCGCAGATGCAAGCCCGGGCCGGGGCGGTCGACGAGCTGCTCGCCAGCGGCGCGCTCGACGACGCCAGCAGCCCGCTCGGCAAGCAGGACGACATCCAGCGCGAGCTGGACGCGATGTCCTCGGGCAGCAACGTCGAGCTCGAGCTCGCAAAGCTCAAGGGCGAGCTGCCGGCCGGCCAGGCGCCGAGTGCCATCGAGGCCGGGGGCACGCAGTCCGCTGCCACCGAACCTGCAGCCCAGGAGGAACAGAAGTGATCGTCCGCATCCTGGGCGAAGGGCAGGTCGACGTTCCCGACGGAGAACTCGACGCCCTCAACACGCTCGACGACACCCTGCAGCGAGCGGTCGAGGGCGGCAACGAAGACGAGTTCACTCAGTCACTCGTTGCCCTGCTGAGCCGTGTCCGTGAAGTCGGCCGGCCGCTGCCGGACGACGAGATCGTTCCCTCCGACCTTGTTCTTCCTTCCGCCGACGCCTCCCTCGCCGAGGTGCGTGAGCTCCTCGGTGAAGAAGGCCTTATCCCAGGTTGACGAAGATGGCTACACGTTCTCGCTTCCCCGCTGATCACGGCCTCGCGGCTCGTATGACGTTCACGATGTTCCTCATCGGAGCGCTGTACGTCGCCGTCATCGCCGCGCTTATCGCCTACCACGTCAACATCGGCTTCATCGTCATCCTTGCCGGTGGTCTGCTGTTCGCGCAGTACTACTTCTCGGACAAGATGGCGCTCTACGGCATGGGCGGCCGCATCGTCACACCGGAAGAGGCGCCGGAGCTGCACGGCATCGTCGACCGGCTGTGTGCGCTCGCCAACATGCCGAAGCCAAAGGTGGCGATCGCCGACACCGACATCCCCAACGCGTTCGCGACAGGACGTAACCCGAACAACGCCGTTGTGTGCGCGACGACCGGCATCATGCGCCGGCTCAACACCGAAGAGCTCGAGGGCGTGCTCTCGCACGAGCTGTCGCACGTCGCGCATCGCGACGTTGCGGTCATGACCTTCGCATCGTTCCTCGGCATGGTGGCGGGTTTCATCACCCGCTTCGCGTTCTACAGCGGACTGTTCGGCGGTTACGACCGACGCGACCGCGACAACAACGGCGCGCCCGCGGTCGCCGTCATCATGCTGGTGTCCATCGTCGTCTACGCCCTCTCGTTCTTGCTGACGCGCGCGCTGTCGCGCTACCGCGAGCTCTCTGCCGACCGAGCGGGTGCGATGCTCACCGGCCGGCCATCCGCGCTCGCGTCCGCGTTGCAGAAGGTGACGGGCGACATGGCCCGGATCCCGACACGCGACCTGCGCGCCGCGGAACCGTTCAACGCGTTCTTCTTCACGCCGGCGCTGGCCAACGGTTTCAGCATCTCGTCGCTGTTCTCCACGCACCCGTCGCTGGAGAAGCGGCTTGCCCAGCTCGCCAAGATCTCCACCCAGCTCGGCCAGCCGGTCTCCTAGACAGCTGATGGGCCTCTTCGACACGATCCTCGGGCGCAGCAAGCCGGCGAAGCCCGACCTCGACGAGCTGTTCGCGCTGCCGTCGGCGGCCATCACGCTCGAGGCGGGCATGCGGCTCAAGCCCACCGGTACGGGCTCGGTCTGCGTCAAGCCCGCCGAAGGCGGCGGCTTCGCCGGGCTGCGCGAACAGATCCAACAACTGCTCGACGCCGACAACGACAAATACACCGAGAAGACAGACTCCTTCGGGTTCAGCTGGATCACCCGCGAAGGCGATGGGGGCGACCTGTCCGACCTCGTTGCCGACCTGCATGCGGTCAACGCCTCACTTCAAGATGCGGGCTTCGGCCCGGCGCTGCTGTGCACACTGGTGACGTTCTCAGGTGATGGCGGCGCGCCCGTTGGTCTCGTCTACCTCTACAAGCGCGGCACGTGGTACCCGTTCGTGCCGACCGGCCAAGACAAGCGCGACAACGCCAGGGAGCTGCAGGTCCGCGCCGTACTCGGCTCAGATCTGAAGATCGAGTCAGACCTGTCCCGATGGTTCCCGGTCTGGGGTGCCCCAGGACTGTGATGCTGCCCGAGTGGCTTGCCGCATCGGGGAAGCCACTGCCCGGTGTCTTCCATCACTTCGAAGGGACGCTGCAGCACTGGGGGTATCTCGCGGTCGGCGGGTTCCTGTTCTTCGAGGACTTCGGTGTCCCGCTGCCCGGCGAGACGTTGCTCATCGCCGCGGCTTTGTATGCCGGCGCCGGTCATCTCAACGTGTGGGTCGTCGGCGTGGTCGCCTTTGCCGCTGCGGTCCTCGGCGACAACGTCGGCTATGTCATCGGGCGCAAGGGCGGACGCCGCCTGGTCGAGCAGTTCGGCCGATACGTCTTCATCACACCGGTGCGGCTCGATCGTGCAGAGGCATTCTTCGACAAGCACGGCGGCCAGGTCGTCACCTTCGCGCGTTTCATCGAGGGTCTGCGCCAGCTCAACGGAATCATCGCGGGCACCATCGGCATGCCCTGGCGGCGGTTCCTGCTCTTCAACGCGCTTGGCGCTGCCTTGTGGGTGGCCACCTGGACGTCGATCGGCTATCTCGCCGGCAGCCACGTCGAGACGATCTCGCGCTACTTCACCTATTTCGCGGTCGCCGCAGCCGTCGTCATCGTCGCCTTCCTGCTCTGGCATCTGCGCCATCGTCGCAAGCGCAAGCATGCGGACGTATCACCCAGTAGTTCCGGCTCTCGATAAAGAAAGGTCATCTGTACGAAAGGACTGAGCCATGTCTCTGTCTCCCGGAATGCGAGCCGGCTTGGTCGTCGCGGCCACCGGCACGGCGATGGCACTGTCAGTGCCGGCGCTGGCTGACCCCGGCAACGGCAACGGGTTGCAACCCGCGGGCGAGTTCACGTGCACTGGTGCGTTCAACGGCACCGTGGATCCGATTGCACCGCCCAACGGCCAGAGTGCGATCGCCTTCGTCAACGGCACCGTCTACGCAATTCTCAGCATCACGGGGACGGCGCCGGACGGCACCGTCGTCTTCCACAAGGATTACGGCCAGCGCAGTGGCTTCGGTCCGTCGAGCACGTGCGTCGGGCCAGGGACACAGGGCGTGACGCTCACGGTGGTCGTCGCACCGAACAGCGGCACCTCCGGCTGACAAGTCCGCTTCACGGCCTCCGGGGGCAGGGCAGGAGTTCGCTGTCCGACGGCGAATCGGTCGCTTACACCCAGCGATTTGCCCAGCCCACGGAGGATCCCGTGCGTTCCGCCCTGCGCGTCTTCTTTTCTGCTGTCCCCGTGGCGGCGCTACTCACTCCCATCGCCGCCGTCGCCGTCGCGACACCCGCCTTCGCAGACACATCCGGTTCGACGCCGGCGTGGACGCCGCCGGTCAAGCTGGCGGGTGGCGGCGCGGAGCCGAGCATTCGCGTTGCCCCGGACGGCCGCACCGCGGCGTACATCGCCGCGCCGTCGGCTCTGGGCAGCAACTTCTGGCGTGTCGAGGAGTCCGTCGACTCCGCCGGGATCACGCACTTCACCCCGAGCGACGCGCAGCAGCCGGATCTGGGCACCGGTGGCGGTGACGCCGAGATCTCGGTGGGCCAGCAGATCGACCCGACGTCTGGCTGCGCACCGATCGCCTACTCGGGTCTGCACAACATCGACCTGTTCGACAACTTCACCGTGGCGACGTCGACCGACTGTGGCAAGACGTTCTCGCTCGCGAACCCCTTCGGCACTCAGAACACGTTGACCGACCGGCAGTGGCAGACCTTCGACGGCCAGCTGACCAACCACCTCATCTACCACAAGGTCGACACGGGTCAGATCGTCGATTCGGTGTCGTATGACGGCGGCAAGACCTACGTCACTTTGGGCACGCCCGCCGGCGCTACGGGCCTTATCGACGCAGCGCACGCCTACACGATCCAAAACGTCAAGATCGGCAACATCCTGACCGACGAGAGCCGTCCGGTGTCAGGCAAGACGTATCCGATCAGCGGCGAGCAGGTGCATACGTTGTGGGCGACGTTCGCCGGCAGCCGCGACGCAGCTGACGCAGTCCAAGGTGCCGCTGCCTCAGGCGGCTGGGACCACCTCGACACCATCTACGTTGCTCGGTCGGACGACGGTGGACTCACCTGGACCGACACTGCGGCCTACACGACCGGCGCTAGCGAGACGCGCGAGCTCGACCTGATCTTCCCGGTCCTCACGGAGGACACCGCCGGCAACCTCTACAGCGCGTGGACCGATGGCAACCTCATCCAGTACGTCGTCTCCACGGATGCCGGCCAGTCCTGGTCGAAGCCCTACACGGTGAACCCGGGGGAGTCCGGCGCCAAGGCGACGGACGGCACTGCTGACCTCTTCCCATGGATCGCCGGCGGAGGTCCGGGTCGCCTCGACGTCGTCTGGTACCACGGCCAGGGTGGCGACACCACTGGGTACCGCAACGTGGGAACCGGTGACACGAAATGGACGGTGGCCTTCGCGCAGCTCGCGGATGCGACCGCGGTCGACAGCGCCGGCGCCGCAGCACCGACGGTTGTGCAGCGGGATCTCGCGGTGACGCCGACGATGCACACCGGCAACGTCTGCAACAACGGAACGACCTGCGGCATCACCGATAACGGTGACCGCACTCTGCTCGACTTCTTCCAGGTCGCCATCGACGCAGCCGGGCGCGCCAACATCGCCTATGCGGCCGACCAGGGCAGCGCCGGCACGGCCCACGTCGAATACACCCGGCAGAACTCCGGCCAGAGCGTGTATGACGGCAGCGTCATCACGCCTTCTGCTTTCGCTGCCGACGACGGCGCCGCCGCGTGCACACCTGACGGCACGATCACCGACCCCGCGGGTGACGCCACCGGGGCCGTACTCGTGACGTCGACGCCGACACCATCGCAGGCGGACCTCGACGTCACCCGTGCATGGATCTCCACCACGCCGGCAACGGCAACGGATCCGGAGAGCCTGACCTTCCACATTCATGTCACGAACCTCGGTGACACAGGTGGGCAGTACTTCCGCTTCTACTTCAGCTACGGGACGACCCAATACCTCGCCATCATGAGCCGCGACCAGACGGGCGCCAAGGCTTACTCGCTCAGCCAGAACGGCACAACGGGGGCGTCGTCGCTCAAGACGATCACAGGATCGTTCGACACGGCGGCAAGCGAAGTAACCGCGACGTTCAGACTCAACGACTTCAACACGGCGGCCTCGCCATCAACCGCGATGGCGGATGGCGCGACGCTGGGCGGTCTGCAGGTGCTTGCGCAGCGGGATGCCGGAGTACTCACGGCCACGTCCGACACGGCGACCGGCACCTGCCCGTACATCGTCGGAACAGTCGGGACTCCCGCGGCGACACTGCCGGAGACACCGGTTGCCGTGCTGTTGCCGATTGCGGGTGTGCTGATCGGCGGATGGCTGATGCTGCGTCGCCGACAGGAGCGGGCAACCGCACGGGCCTGACAGTCCGGTCGCTCAGACTCCGGGCAGCGCGAGCATCTGGTCGAGGGCAACCTTGGCGTAGTGCGTCGTCTCCGCGTCGACTTCGATCTGGTTGACGACGCGGCCGTCGACGAGTGACTCGAGCGCCCACACGAGGTGCGGCAGGTCGATCCGGTTCATCGTCGAGCAGAAGCACACGGTCTTGTCGAGGAACACGATCGTCTTGTCCGGGTGCTGCTTCGCCAGCCGCGACACGAGATTGAGCTCGGTGCCGATGGCCCACGCTGATCCCGCTGGCGCCGCATCGATCGTCTTGATGATGAACTCGGTCGAGCCGACCAGATCAGCAGCAGTGACGACCTCGTGCGTGCACTCCGGATGCACCAAGACAGTGACACCAGGCACGCGCTCGCGCACCTCGTCGACGCATTCAGAGCTGAAGCGACCGTGCACCGAGCAGTGACCCTTCCAGAGGATCATCGTCGCGGCCTGGAGCTGCTCGGTCGTGAGGCCACCGCCCGGCTTGCGGGGGTCGAACACCACACAGTCATCGAGTGACAGACCCAGCTTCAGCACGGCCGTGTTGCGACCGAGGTGCTGGTCCGGCAAGAACAGGACCTTCGAGCCGCCACCCCGGCGAGCAGGGTCGAGAGCCCAGCGCAGGGCGACCTCGGCGTTCGACGACGTACAAATCGTGCCGCCGTGGCGCCCGGTGAACGCCTTGATGGCGGCCGACGAGTTCATGTAAGAGACCGGAACCGTCACGTCGGCGACGCCAGCATCGACCAGCACGTCCCACGCATCAGCGACCTGCTGGTCGGTGGCCATGTCCGCCATCGAGCAACCCGCCGCGAGATCCGGCAGGACCACCTGTTGGTGGCTGCCCGTCAGGATGTCGGCCGACTCGGCCATGAAATGAACACCGCAGAAGACGACGTATGACGCCTCCGGTCGGGCCGCGGCCTCGCGCGCAAGCTTGAACGAGTCTCCGGTGACGTCAGCGAACTGGATGACCTCGTCGCGCTGGTAGTGATGGCCAAGGACGAACACGGAGTCACCGAGCGTCGCTTTGGCCGCGCGGGCGCGTTCCACCAGCGTGGGGTCCGAGGCAGGCGGCAGCTCACCAGGACACGACGTCCCGCGCTCGGAGTCAGGATCGGTTCGCTGCCCGAGCAGCAACAGCGTCAGGGGGGTCGGCTCGACCCCCAGGTCCTCGTAACCCAATTCCTGGGTATTCGGTTCAGTCATCGACATCGCAACAAGTGCAACACAGGGAGGTGCACAAGCCTTCCGAATGGTTGAGAGCAGGCATCAAAGATAGGCGCCGTCCGGCAGGTATGCCGCCGGCGGAGTGCGGCCGCGCCAGTAGACCGGGCCGGACGGCTCCAGGCGTAGCCGCGCTTCGACCGCCACGCGGATGGCCCACTGCTGGCCGCCGTTGACGTGACCGATCTCACGCTCACCGCCGTGTTCGGTGCTCAGACATGCCCACAGCAGCGCGGTCGCAGTGTCGTCATTCGTTGCCGCGACCGTCACGAGGTGACCGTCGTCGCGGACATAGGCGTATCCGCGACCACTGGCGTCGTCGACCACGAACATCGTCGCAAGCGAACACAACAAGGGGTGGTCGGGGCCGCGCGCGGCACCGCGAACCTCGCGGTCCACCGCGTCGGCAAACTCCGCCCGTGCTGCGTCGCCGATCCGCACGCGACCGTCGGAACGGGGGAGTAAGGACCGGTCTACTTCGCCACGTGCCTGGATCTGCGGATAGAGGTCGAACCCCGCCGTCGCATAACTGCGCATCGCCCGCGGATCTCTGCTGGACAGGATGACCGCTGTCGTGGTCGCGTCGGCGTAGCGCAAGGACGCCTCCAGCAACTGCCGTCCGAGGCCCTTGCTCTGCACATCCGGGTCGACCGCGAGCAACGACAGACCCCACAACGAGTCGCGCCGCAGCGCCAACGCCGTCCCGACGACCACGCCGTCGACAGTCGCCACCCACGACCCCTCGGGGTCGTGCTCGAGGAAGTGTTGGAACCGCTTGGTCTGCCGGGCGATGACCTTGTCCGTGATTGCCGGGGCGGGCTCCCCGTGCAGCTCGTCGTATGCCCCGAACGACTTCGTCTGGACCTGGCGGGCCGACTCGATGTCCTCCGCCGCGAGCAGGCGAACGGTCACGTCCACCCCGCCTTCCTAGCGGGACGAGAGGATCCCGTCATGCGAGTTCTCGTCGCGCCGGACTCCTTCGGCGGGACACTCACGGCACCCGAGGCCGCTGACGCCATAGCTGCCGGGTGGCGACAAGCAGTCCCGGCCGCCCACCTCGACCTCGTGCCGCTGTCCGATGGGGGCCCCGGGTTCGTCGACGTACTGGCCACCTCACTCGATGGGCAGCGGCGCGTCGTCGACACGCGCGGGCCGCTCGGTGACCCGGTGGCCGCCTCGCTGCTCGTCGTCGACGACACCGGCTACGTCGAGTCCGCGCAAGTGGCCGGGCTACACCTGCTCGGCACGGAGCGACTGGACCCACGACGGGCGTCCACGTACGGCGTCGGCGAGCTGATCGCCGCCGCCATACCCGGCATCCACCGTGTCGTCGTCGGATTGGGCGGGACGGCCACCAACGACGGCGGAGCAGGGATGTGGGCCGCGCTCGGCGCCCAGCCTGCCGATCGGCTCGCGGCCGGCGGGGCCGGGCTCGCCGAGCTGACGGAGGTGCTGCCGCCGCATCCGCTGCCGCTCACCCTCGTCGCGGCGACCGACGTCGACAACCCGCTGCTCGGGCCGAATGGCGCCAGCGCCGTCTACGGGCCGCAGAAGGGCGCGGACCGAGCCGCGGTGCTCGACCTGGACGACGCCTTGCGCCGCTGGGCCGACCTCGTGGAGACCCGTACCGCCCAACCGGGACTCCGGGAGCGTGCCGGAGCCGGAGCGGCCGGCGGGCTCGGCTTCGGACTGATCGCCCTTGGCGCGGCTGTCGTGTCCGGGTTCGGCGTCGTCGCCGACGCGGTCGGGCTGGCCGACCGAGTGGCCGGCGCTGACCTGGTGGTGACCGGCGAAGGCAGCCTCGACGGTCAGTCGCTACGCGGCAAGGTCGTCGTTCGGGTCGCGCGAGCCGCGCAGGAGGCGGGCATCCCGTGTGTCGTCATCGCCGGTCGCAGCGATGTGGGCAACCGCGAGGCGGCAGCCGCCGGGATCGACGACATCCAGTCGGTCGCCGGCCTGCTCGGTTCACGTGAGGCAGCCCTGGCTGCCGGTGCCGACGGGGTTCGGCAGGCGGCCGCCACGCTGGCCCGCCGGTGGGCGGGGTTGGGAATAAGCGAGCCGCCGACGACGTAGTCTGTAGTCATGACAGTCCAGGACACTGAAACCGCCGACACCAGCGCCCCGACCGGCGTCGTCCTCACTGACACGGCATCTGCCAAGGTCAAGCACCTGCTCGACCAGGAGGGTCGCGACGACCTTGCCCTGCGCGTCGCCGTGCAGCCGGGCGGCTGCTCCGGCCTTCGCTACCAGCTGTTTTTCGACGAGCGGCAGCTTGACGGCGACGAGCTCACCGACTTCAGCGGCGTCAAGGTCGTGGTCGACCGGATGAGCTCGCCCTACCTCTCCGGCGCGGTCATCGACTTCGTCGACACCATCGAGAAGCAGGGCTTCACGATCGACAACCCCAACGCGACGGGCTCTTGCGCCTGCGGCGACAGCTTCCACTGATCCCGGGGCTCAGCCACCGGCTCGCGGCGTTGTCAGTCGCTTGCGTGCCTAAGCACGTGGCGCTCCCTTCCGCCCTTGCGACCCGCCGCCTGCTCTCCTGGGACAACCCACAAGGACAAACGAAAAGGCCCGGCACTCGCCGGGCCTTTTGCGTCGCAGGGACGCGTCTAGCTGCCGTAGGGCTCCAGCCCGTCGACCAATGACGCGGTCGACTCCGGGATCCGGATCTCCGCCTTCGTGAGGTCGATGACCCGCGGGGACAGCGTGCGAGGACGCGGCAGCATCGCGATCTGGAGACGCTTGGCGTCCTCGATCAGGCTGGTCAGGTCGCCCTCAACGGCTGTCGGCTGGGTCGGCATGACTCGACGCTAAGGATCTACTCACCGGTAGCCAACGCTTACTCGGGAGTAACAACTCCTAATCTCGGCTAGCGTTTCCCGCCGTGCGCATCGCGGTCACCGGATCCATCGCCACTGACCACCTCATGACCTATCCCGGTCGGTTCGCCGAGCAGCTGCTGCCGGACCAGCTGGCCCACCTCTCGGTGTCCTTTCTGGTGACCGAGCTGGACGTGCGTCGCGGGGGAGTGGCGGCCAACATCGCCTTCGGGCTGGGTGTGTTGGGGCTGTCGCCACTGCTCGTCGGAGCAGTCGGGGCCGACTTCGCCGACTACCGGGCCTGGCTGGAACGCCACGGGGTCGACACCGGCGGGGTCCGCGTGTCCGAGCTGCGGCACACCGCCCGGTTTGTCTGCACGACGGACGCGGACCACAACCAGATCGCGTCGTTCTACGCGGGCGCGATGAGCGAAGCCCGCGAGATCGAGATCGCCGCACTCGGGCCGCTCGACCTCATCCTGGTGAGCCCCAACGACCCGGCCGCGATGCTGCGCCATACCGATGAGGCGCGCGCCCGCGGCATCCCGTTCGTCGCGGACCCGTCCCAGCAGCTTGCGTCGCTCGACGGTGCCCAGGTGCGGCTGCTGGTCGACGGCGCCGAGGTGCTGCTCACCAACGCGTACGAGTCGGCGCTCGTCGAGCACAAGACGGGCTGGACGTCCGACGACGTGCTGGCGCGGGTCGGCGTACGCATCACCACCCGCGGCGCGGACGGCGCCATCATCGACGGGCGCGACATCGAGGCGATCAAGGTCCCGGTCGTGCCCGCCCGCGAGGTGGCCGACCCGACCGGAGGGGGCGACGCGTTCCGTGCGGGGTTCCTCGCCGGCCGGTCGTGGGGTTTGTCGCTCGAGCGAGCCGCGCAGGTCGGCAGCCTGATGGCGACCCTCTGCCTGGAGACGGTCGGCACGCAGGAGTACGTCGTCGACCGCGACGATGCACTTGCCCGGCTGACGGCGACCTACGGCGACGCCGCGGCGGGCGACATCGCGTCACACCTCGGTTGAGTCAGCGGAGCCGGCGGATCAGGTAGGCCGTCGCGTTCTGCGCCGGTACGGCGCCGACGAACTCCTGTTCGCGCATCCGGCACCAGGCGGGAAAGTCCGTCGCTGCCGCCGGATCGTCGGCGACGACTTCGATGAGGGAGCCGATCTCGACCTCGCCGATCCGTTTGGCCAGCTCGATGACCGGCAGCGGGCAGAGCTGACCGCTCGCGTCGATGCGCAACGCGGCCTCGCTCATAACCCCTGGGCCCCGACCGTGCGGCGGAGGTCCTCCACGATGGGCGGCAGGACCTCGAGAAACCGGGCCACGTCCTCATCCGCGACGCCGCCGTGCAGCGACACGCGGACGTTGCCGTGCGTGAGCACGCCCATCGCCTCCAGCACGTGCGACGGAGTGAGCGCCGACGACGAGCACGACGACCCGCTCGACACGCTGAACCCGGCCCGGTCGAGCGCGGTTTGCAGCGCCTCGCCGGCGACGTAGAGGCACGAGAACGCGACCAGATGCGGCAGCCGCCGGACCGGATCTCCCAGCACCTCGACGTCGGGGATCCGCCGGGGGAGCTCCGCGCGGATCAGGTCGACCAGCCCGGACAGCCGGGTGGCCTCCCGTTCCTGTTCGCGCGCCCGGGCCTCCAGTGCGGCGGCCGCGGCCAGGACGAGGGGGAGCGGCACCGGGCCCGGCATCCGGCCGAACTCGTGCTCGTCCTCCGGCCATGGCGAGCGCCAACGCACGCCCCGCCGGACGACGAGCATGCCGACGCCGGTCGGCCCGCCCCATTTGCGGGCGCTGGCGGAGAGCAGGTCCCAGGTGTCAGGCAGTGGTGTACGACCGACGGACTGCGCCGCATCGACGTGTATCGGGACTCCCAGCTCGCGACACGCTGCCCCCACCTCATCGACGGGTTGCACCGTGCCGACTTCGTGGTTGGCGGACTGCAGTGACGCCAGGGCGGTGTCGGCGCGCAGCGCCGCGGCGTACTCCTCCGGGTCGACCGCGCCGGTCCGATTGACCCCGATCGTGGTGACCTGTCCGCCGTCGTCTGCGTGACGGCGCGCCGCCGCCAGCACGCAGGAATGCTCGACGGCGCTGACGACGTATGACGCGCCGACGCGGCGCCGAGCGGTGAGGCTGCCGAGGACGGCGAGGTGCGCGGCCGTCGTACCGGAGGGACAGAACGTCACCTCCTCGGCACGTACGCCGACAACATCTGCAACGGCCGCGCGGGCGCCGTCGAGCAACTGACGTGCGCGGCGGCCTTCGCGATAGATGCGGTCCGGGTCGGCCCAACCGTCCGCGAGCGCGGCGTGCAGAGCCGCTACGGCCGCCGGATGCAGCGGCGCGGCCGTCGCTGCATCGAAATACGTCGTGCTCCGCGCGCCAGATGACTCAGTGCTCCGCGCGCCAGATGACTCAGTGCTCCGCGCGCCAGATGACTCAGTGCTCCGCGCGCCAGATGACTCAGTGCTCCGCGCGCCAGATGACTCAGACACGCCCGAACGATAGGTCCACCTGAGCAAAGGTGCTGCATGCCGCTGCGTTAGGGTCGTTGCGTGCTCGCCGGACCTCGACGTAAGCGCATGCTCAAGCGCATTTCCGGCCTTGTCGTTCTCGCGGTCCTGACCACCGGATGTGACGGTGTCTGGTCGCGCGGCGGTTGGCCGAAGCCGATCACGATGGAAGGCCAGAAAGTCCTGGGCGTGTGGCGTGGTTCGCTCATCACGGCCGGGTGCGTTGGTGTGTTTGTGATCGGCCTCATCTTGTGGAGCTGCATCGCATTCCGGCGCCGCAGTGACGACGAGTTGCCGCGTCAGGTGCGCTACAACCTGCCGATCGAGGTGCTCTACACGATCGTGCCGGTCATCCTCGTCGCGGTGCTGTTCTACTTCACAGCGATCCGCGAGAACGACGAGGACAAGTTCACGGCCCATCCTGATGTGAACATCCAGGTCGTCGGCTTCCAGTGGGCGTGGCAGTTCAACTACCTCGACTCCAACGCGCAGGTGACGGTCACCGGTCGTCCGGGTCGGTATCCGCAGCTGGTGCTGCCGGTGGGCGAGACGGTGCGCTTCTACCAAACTTCCGCCGATGTGGTGCACGCCTGGTGGGTCATCCCGTTCCTGTTCAAGCGCGACGTCGTTCCCGGCCGGATCAATTCGTTCGAGGTGACGCTGACGCACACCGGCACGTTTGCCGGAAAATGCACCGAGCTGTGCGGCGTCGATCACGACCGCATGCTGTTCTCGCTCAAGGTGGTCTCGCCGACGGACTATCAGGCGTGGCTGCAACAGACCAAGGCGACCGCTGCGAGCGGGACGGATCCGATGTTCACCACCTACACCGGCGGTGACGCCACGTCGTTCTCGAACGCAGTCAATGGCCAAAGGAGCTATCCGTGACGCTCGTCGAACCGACAGCGCGCCGGATTCGGCCGCGCCGGATTTACGTCGCACCCGGTAGCCGCCTGGTCCGGATGCTCACGACGACCGATCACAAGGTGATCGGCCACCTCTACCTCGTCACCTCGTTCGTGTTCTTCATCATCGCGGGCATCATGGCCGAGCTCATGCGGACCGAGCTCGCCCGGCCGGGGCTGCAGTTCCTGTCCCCGGAGCAGTACAACCAGCTGTTCACGATGCACGGCACGCTGATGCTGCTGATGTTCGCGACGCCGCTCTTCGTCGGCTTCGCCAACGAGATCATGCCGCTGCAGATCGGGTCGCCCGACGTCGCGTTCCCGCGGCTCAACATGCTGAGCTACTGGTTCTTCCTCTTCGGGTCGCTCATCGTGCTGTCCGGCGCGTTGACGCCCGGCGGATGGGCGGACTTCGGCTGGTACGCCTACTCGCCGCTGACCGACGCGGTGCACTCACCAGGTACCGGCGCAGACCTCTGGATCATGGGTCTCGCGCTGTCCGGTTTCGGAACGATCCTCGGCGCCGTCAACTTCATCACGACGATCCTGTGCATGCGCGCGCCTGGCATGACGATGTTCCGGATGCCGATCTTCACCTGGAACATCCTCGTCACGTCGATCCTGGTGCTGGTGGCCTTCCCGGTCCTCGCCGCCGCGCTGCTCGCGTTGGAGGCGGACCGCAAGTTCGGCGCCCATATCTTCGATCCGTCCAACGGCGGCGCGATCCTGTGGCAACACCTGTTCTGGTTCTTTGGTCATCCCGAGGTTTACATCGTGGCGATCCCGTTCTTCGGGATCATCACCGAAGTGATCCCCGTGTTCAGCCGGAAGCCGGTGTTCGGCTACAAGGGCCTCGTTTTCGCCACCTTCGCCATCGCCGCACTCTCCGCGACCGTGTGGGCGCACCACATGTTCTCGACCGGCGCGGTGCTGCTGCCGTTCTTCTCGTTGATGACGTTCCTCATCGCCGTGCCGACGGGGGTGAAGTTCTTCAACTGGATCGGCACGATGTGGCGAGGTGTCATCACCTTCGACACCGCGATGCTGTTCTCTCTCGGCTTCCTCGTCACATTCCTTCTCGGTGGCCTCACCGGCGTGATGCTGGCGTCACCGCCGATCGACTTCCACGTGACCGACACCTACTTCGTCGTGGCGCACTTCCACTACGTGCTCTTCGGGACGATCGTCTTCGCGACCTTTGCCGGTCTCTACTTCTGGTGGCCCAAGTTCACCGGCACGATGATGAACGAGACGTTGGGCAAGATCCACTTCTGGACTTTGCTCATCGGCTTCCACACGACGTTCCTCGTCCAGCACTGGCTGGGTGTCGAGGGCATGCCGCGTCGGTACGCCGACTACGGGCCGCACGAGGGTTTCACAACCCTCAACACGGTGTCGACGATCGGCGCCTACATCCTCGGCCTGTCGATGCTGCCGTTCTTCCTCAACATTTGGCGCTCCTGGGTCGGCAAGAACGAGCGGGTGCTCGGCGACGACCCCTGGGGCTACGGGAACTCGCTCGAGTGGGCGACGTCGTGCCCGCCGCCGCGCCACAACTTCGTGTCGATCCCGCGCATTCGCTCCGAGCGGCCGGCCTTCGACCTGCACTATCCGCACCTAGCCGGACACGTGGACTATCACGCGTCGCCCGAGCTGACCTAGCGAGGACCGTCCATGAGAGTCGAGGGCTACCTCTTCGCCGGGATTGCCATCTTCCTTGCCGGCACCGACGTCGTCTACTGGTTCACGTCGCATGACCCGACGGGTACGACGGCACTCGCCCTGGCGACCGGGCTCGGCGCGCTGGTCGGGACCTATCTGCTGGTGACGGCTCGCCGGATGGAGCCCCGTCCGGAAGATCTCGACGACGCGGACATCAGCGATGGCGCAGGCGAGTTGGGCTTCTTCTCGCCATACTCCTGGGCGCCGCTGTGGTGCAGCCTCGCGGCTGCTACCTGCTTCCTCGGGATCGTCTTCGGATGGTGGCTGTTCTTCATCGGAGCGGCCTTCGCCGTACCGGCCATTGGCTCGATGCTGTTCGAGTACTACGCCGACACGCCCTATTAGGCCAAAGCCGCATAGTCCGACGTGTCGGTGGATTTTCGCCGCCACGACGAGCACACTCCTGGAAGCGGCGAGGCTCAGTCGGGAGGCGTAGTGGGCGCGGCAACGTTGGTAGGACCGGCGCTTGACCGTGTCGCATTGCCGGCGCCGCTCGAAGCGTGCACCGCAGCGCACCTCACCATTGAGCAATTGGCTGCGCTCGACCAGGGTCCTGGTCGCGTGCACGACCGGGTCGTGCTCGAGCCCTTCGCCGATGCCGCGCAGCTGAACAACTTCGCCCTGTTCTTCTCGCCAGAGGGTTCGATCGCCGGCGTGATCTATCACCGCATCCTCTGCAACCGGCGCTTCGAGATCGTCTACCCCGAGTTCACGGCCGCCCTGCGCGGCAACTTCCTGGCCCTGCGCGACTCGCACGTGCAGACGTCGGCCAAGGAGCAGGCGCTGCTGCATGCCTACCGGCTCATGGAGGGCTTGGTAGACCGAAGCGACCCGGGTGTGATCGACGATGCCGGAAGGGTGCACCAGCGCTACCTGTGGCAGTAGGCCGCCCAGCAGGAGTTGAACGGCGGATGTCGAACCCCGGCGCGTGCGTTCGTCGGGGTGGGTGGCCCTCGCTGGGCTCTTTCTCGTGCTGGGTGTTGGTCCAGCTGCCTACGCGGGTGATGTTGCGCTGCCGACCGATCCCCAGGTCGAGGTCCAGGCACAGCGCCCGGTCCCGGTGCCGGCGACCGCCTCATGCTCAGTCGTCGTCTCCCACCACCAGTTCCAGAACTCCTATGGCGCACCCGATCGGGAGACCTACACGCCGCCTGCTGACTGCCCGGGGCCGTGGTCGAAAGTCGTCCTGACGCTGACGAGCACGGTCAGCGGCACCCAGTTCGACCGCGACGTCTACGTCGCCATCGGCAACGCGGTCATGCTCGACGGCACGACTTCAGAGCCCTGTTGCACCGGCAATGCGGTGACGTGGACGGTGCAGCGCGACGTCACGTCATACAGTCCGCTGCTCACCGCCGAGCAGCCTGCCGTCGTCGAGCTCGACAACGTCAACGACAGCACCTACACCGGCGTCTACGACACCACTGTCTCGTTGACGTTCTACGACGCCGACGCCACCGCGCCCGCGGCCGCATCGCCCGACGCGGTCTTCCCGATCTCCTCGTCCGGTGGCGGCGGCCCGATGCTCGGCATCAGCAAGGACGGCCAGCGCGTCGGCACCGACGTGACATTCCCGCGCAACCTCACGCGGTTGACCGCCGAGCTGTTCGCGGACGCGCACGGCGGATGCGAGGAGTTCTGGTGGAGCGATCCGACGAACTGCGCGGGTACGCCGTACCGTGAGGTCGCCGTCTATCTCGACGGTCGGCTCGCGGGAGCGGCACCGACTTATCCGGTGACCTACACAGGAGCGGACGGGCCCGGCCTTTGGGAACCGATCCCGTCGCCGCGGGCGTGGAACATCCGGCCCTATGACGTCGATCTGACTCCGTTCGTCGGCACTCTCACCGACGGGGCAGCGCACGTGGTGCAGCTCGGCGTGCTCGGGACGCAACTGGCGAGCGGCGACTTCTGGCAGACCGCGGCGAACCTGTTCGCGTGGACCGACCCGAACAGCGCGGTCACGACCGGCGGGTTGCTGTCGGCGATCACACCCGCCCAGCCGACCATCAGCGCGACCAGCGACCCGGCGACCGGCGGTGGTGTGGCCTACCACGGCCAGGCCTCACACGAGCTTTCGTTCTCCGGCTTCGTCACAACGGCAGCCGGTACGACGATGACCACGGTGCGCAACACGATGAGCGCCACCAACTCGCAAGTGGGCGTTGTCGAGCACGGCAGCTGGAACTGGACGACGGCGATCACCACCGACGGCGACGGTCACCAGACCGTCGACACGGCGACTGCTACTTACGGCATCACCACCGGAGAACTGGCCAGCTTCACCTTCACCGACGACGGGACGACGTCGCGCGCCGTCGACGGTCGGCCGGCGGGTTCGTCGACATACATCGAGAAGATGTCGACGGAAGGTGCGACCGGCATCGCTTACAACGGGGTTGAGTACGACCGCTACGGCTACTCCGACTCGACTGGCGCGTGCTACGACCACCTCCTGTCGGCGCAGGGTGGCGAGCTGACGGTCGACCGGGTCGATGGGCTCTGCCCGGGCACAACGGTGCCGGCCGCGCTCTTGCCGGAGACACGCACACCCGCACTGCTGTTGGTGATCGCGCTCGTCATCGCCGGTGCGGCAGGCTGTCGACGTGGCAATCTCGCGGCGGATGCTGCTGGTTGGTGCCGGCGGCGCTGGCATCCTCATGGCCTCCGGAGCGGTCGCCGCTGAAGTCCCCGGCATCCGACACCGGATCGACGAGCTGATTCATCCGGTCCCGGAGCCGTCATACCGCATTCCGAGTGAGGACGCGCGGATCGAGTCGGGTTCGTTCGTCTCCGCCGCGATGGGTGGTCGCTCGGTCGGTTGGTCTGTTGCGTATCCGCCGGCGGCGAACGCGAAGCTCCCCGTTGCAGTGGTCCTGCACGGTCGCGGTGACGACCATGCTGACGTCTTCGGCAGTCATGCCTGGGGGCGCTACCTGACGGCGGCGGTCAACAACGGCTTGCCACCCTTTGCGCTTGCGGCGGTCGACGGCGGGGATCACGGCTACTGGCATCAACGCGCCGACGGCGAGGACCCGCAGCGCATGCTCCTGACGGAGTTCATCCCCATGTTGGGCCGGCGCGGGCTGCGCACTGACCGGATTGGTTTGGCCGGGTGGTCGATGGGCGGGTACGGCGCCATCCTGCTGGCCGAGCGGCTGAGTCAGTCCGGCTGCGCAGCGCTAGCGGTCGACAGCCCGGCGTTATGGACGACCGCGGGGAGTACTGCACCCGGAGCCTTCGACGACGCGGCCGACTACGCCCGCAATGACGTGTTCGCCGGGCGGTCGAGGCTCGCCCGAATCCCGGTGCGCATCGCGATCGGAACGTCAGATCCGTTCTATGCCGCGACACGCACTTTCGTCGCCGGCCTGTCGCCCCGGCCGGTCACCGACTTCAGCCCCGGCGGCCACGACTTGGCCTCCTGGCGGCACAGCGCTCCTAGCCAGATCGCTTTTCTCGGCCGGCACTTGCGCTGACTCGTGTTGCAGCCCGCGGACGCATTCACCCGATGTGGACGATCCGCGCAGGCCCTAGCGCAACGGACAGTCCCGTAGTCAGGTCGCGACGACGAGCGACCTCGGGGCTGAGCGGAAGAGGTCGAGATGAGCAGTACAGACTTGCCGCGGTCAACCGGCGGCGCGCAGGCAATGTCGCAACAGGACCGACTCGAGGTCTACCGCGAGGAGGACGAACTCAAGGGCACCGGCTGGTTGTTCTTCGCCGGCACCATCCTGGGTCTAGCCGGATTCATGCGGATCATCGACTCGATCTGGGCATTTTCCTACAACGGCGCGATACCGGACCGCCTCAAGGACGGCTTGCTCGGCTCGAGCCTCAACAACTACGCCTGGTGGTGGCTGGTCGTCGGGTTGGTGCTGCTTGGCGCCAGCTTCATGGTTCTCACCGGATCCCAGTTCGCCCGGTGGGTGGGTCTCATCGCCTCCGGCGTGGCCGCCCTCACGGCAATGACCTGGATGCCCTATTACCCGATCTGGGCACTCACCTATGTCGGCCTTGCAGTGCTGACGTTCTACGCCCTCGCCAGGTACGGCGGCCGCCAGGCCTAAACCTCGTTGAGTGCGACGTACACGCCCGTTTCAAGCGACCGAAACACGCGTGTACGTCGCACTCAACATGCGTTTTGAGCTTTAGGGGCGAGTCAGCGTCTTGGGTTCTTCGTCCTCGGGGCCGGGTTGTGGCTCGTCGTGACGCTCGAAGAAGAAGCCTTCCAGTGCCTCGCGAGCGCGGGCCAACGCACCGACTGGGCGGTTGATCATCGCCGGCGACCGGCCGTTGCCGTGCCCGTTCGCATGCGGATGTCCATCGCCGGCGTGCAGCTCGTGCAGATCCTGGCCGAGCTGTCTCGCCAGGATCGCCTGACGTTGCGCCGGTAACGGCTCGTGCACCTCGATGTATTCACCCGAAGGCAGGCGTCTGATGATGCCGGTCTCTTCGCCGTGGTGCAGGCGTTCCTCGTCCTTGTGCTGCAGGCCGAGGGCCCAGCGCTTGGCTATGTAGAAGGTGATGAACGGACCAAAGATCAGCAGGAACCGCATCACCCACGTGGTCGCCTGCAGGGACCAGTCGAACGTCTTGGCGATGACGTCGTTCTGACCGCCGAGGTAGAGCACGCCGTAGAACGTGATGCCCGCGACTCCCAGTCCGGTACGGACCGGTACGTCGCGCGGTCGCTGCAAGAGGTTGTGGTACGCCCTGTCCTTCGTGATCCACGCTTCAAGCGGCGGATAGACGTACAAGAGGTTGAACATGATGCCGGGCAGGATGACGCCGGGGATCAGGATGTTCCAGCTGATCGTGTGACCCCAGAAATTGCTCTCGAGGTTAGGCATCAGGCGTAACGAGCCCTCGAGGAAGAAGATGTACCAGTCCGGCTGCGAGCCGGCGGACACTTGAGAAGCGTTGTAGGGGCCGTAGAGCCACACCGGGTTGATCTGCGCGAACGCGCCGAGGAAGGCGCAGACGCCGAAGACCATGAACAAGAAGCCGTTGGTCTTGATGAGGAACGTCGGGTAGAACGGCGACCCGACCACGTTGTGCTCGGTCTTGCCTGGCCCGGGGAAGTCCGTGTGCTTCTGGCGCCAGATGATCATCATGTGCGCGCTGATCAGCGCGAGCAGGATGCCCGGCACGAGCAGCACGTGGATGATGAACAATCGCGGGATGAAGTCGCCGCTGGTGCTCGGGTAGTTGCTGCCGAAGAGGAAGTACGCGACATAGGTGCCGACGACCGGGATCGACTCCATCACCGAATAGGCGATGCGGAGACCGGTGCCGGAGAGCAGGTCGTCCGGCAGCGAATAGCCAGCGAAGCCCTCGAGCGTCGCGACGATGAACAGCGTGACGCCGATGTACCAGTTGATGGCTCGCGGCTTGCGGAATGCGCCCGTGAAGAACACCCGCATCATGTGCACGGCGATCGACATGACGAACAGCACGGCAGCCCAGTGGTGTATCTGCCGCATGAGCAGGCCACCGCGGACGTCGAAGGACATATGAAGGGTGGAGGCGTAGGCGTCGGTCATCTGTACGCCGCGCAGCGGGCCGTAGGAGCCGTTGTAGGTGACGACCTGCGTCGAGGCGTGGAAGAACAGCGACAGGTAGACGCCGGTGAGCAGCAGGATGACGAAGGTGTAGAGCGCGATCTCGCCCAGCAGGAACGACCAGTGGTCCGGGAAGACCTTGTTCAAGCTCTTTTTCAGGAATCCCGCCGAGCCGAAATGGTCATCGACCGCGCGGAGGGTCTTCTTCGCGGCGACCTCGACGTTGGTCGGGGCGGCGTTGTATTCGGTGGTCATCCGCGCTCCCAGAAGCTCGGGCCTACCGGCTGCGAATAGTCACCTTCGGCGACGAAGTACCCGTCCGCGTCGAGCGTGATCCGCAACTGTGGCAGACGTCTCGCCGCGGGGCCGAAGATGACGTTGGCGTCGTCCGCCATGTCGAAGGTGGACTGGTGACACGGGCAGAGCAGGTGGTGAGTCTGCTGTTCGTAGAGGCTGATCGGGCAGCCGGCGTGCGAGCAGATCTTCGAGTAGGCGACATGATCTTCGACGCCCCACTCGGCTTCCTTCTTGGACCTGATCTGGTCGGGTCCGAAGCGGATGAGGATGGTCGGCGCGAGCGCGTGCTCGTTGGGGTCGTCGAGCCCTTCCGGCATCACCGTCGCGATGCTGCCGATCTCCATGTCGCCGAGCTTGAGCGGTTGGCCGCTTTCGACCTCGACGAGCTTCTTGCCCTTCGCCCAGCCCGTGTGCCGCAGGCTCGAATGGGGGAGGGGCCCGAGATCGCGCAGTAAGAGGACTGCGGGCAGGGGCAACAATGCACCCGCGGCAAGCAGCGAGCGGCGCAGTACCTTGCGCGACCCGAGGCCCATCTCGCGGAAGCCCTTGATGAAGACGTCCTCGGTGTCGAGCTGTTCCTCTTCCGGTGAGAAGAAGTCGTGCCGCTCCTGGACCATCTTGTCGTGCGGCAGCAGCTTCTTGGCCCACAGGACCATGCCGCCGCCGAGCCCGAGAAGGGCCACCGTGAAGGTCCCGCCGAGCGCGAAGTTCATGTCCCGGCCGAGCGAGGCGTACTGGTCGATCAGGACATAGCTGACGACGAACCCGACGACCGCGAGCGCAGCGATGATGAACAGCACGCCGACCTGCCACTCGGCGAAGCGGTCCTCGCGGGGGTCCACCTGGGCCGGGTCGTGCTCGATCCCGAAGGCCTCTGCCGGGACCGCGTGCGTGCCGTCCGAGTCGGTCGCGCGGCTGAACATCGCCTCCTGGGCGTCCGCCGCCTGCGGCGTCAGCGGCTTGCGCCGGCCGACTTTGCGGGGCGTGCGCATCTTCGGCGGGACGTCGGCACCCATGCGGCTGCGCTCGAACGATTCGGCAGGGATCTCCTTGGCCGACCGGGTGCCACCTGATTCCCGCGGCTCGCCGGAGCTCGAGGTCGCAGACTTCAGCCGCTCGGTGATCTTCCCGGCTGCCTCGTGGGAGGTTCGGGGAGCGTCGTCGCGGTTGTTGTCGTCACTCATCAGGCGCGAGCTCCGATCCAGATCGTGACGACGACAAGAACGCCGATGCCGATGAGCCAGCCGACGATCGTCTCGGTCACCGGTCCGACGCGGCCGAGGCCGGCGCCGCCGGGGTCAGCCTGCGTCTTGATCGTGCGGACATAGTTGATGATGGCGAGCTTCTGGTCGGGGGTGATCTGCTGGTCACCGAAGACCGGCATGTTCTCCGGACCCGTGATCATCGCCTCGTAGATCTGCGTGGGTGTCGCGTCCGAGAGCGTGGGGGCGTACTTGCCGTACGTCAGCTCCCCGCCGGAGCCGGCGAAGTTGTGGCACTGCGCGCAGTTGGTGCGGAAGAGCGCGCCGCCGTATGCCGTGTCGGCCTTCTGCCAGTCGGCGCTGCTGAACGTCGGGATCGCCGGGCCGGGACCGAGCGAGGCGACGTAGGCAGCGACCTGGTGGATCTCGGCTTCGGTGGCGACGGGGCGCTTGCGCGGTGCTTCCGGGCCGTGGGCCTGCAACGGCATCCGGCCGGTGCCCATCTGGAAGTCCACCGCGGCGGCGCCGACGCCGATGAGGCTGGGTGCGCGTTCCCCACCTTCGCCGTTCAGCCCGTGACAGCTCGCGCACGACAGCTGGGAGAACAGCTTCTGGCCTTCGGCTACAGCCGGATCGGTGTTGCTCGCGGCCGAACCGTGCGGTGCGAGCGCGGCGTAGAGCATGCCCAGCACGCCGAGCGCTATGGCGACAACGGCGGCGCTCGCCAGCTGTCGGCGTCGAGATGCGACGCGCGCTGCGAAAGTGCTGAGCACTTGGGTCGTGTGGGTCACGGAGCCCTCTCGCTAGCGAATCAGGTAGATGACGGTGAACAGGCCGATCCAGACGATGTCGACGAAGTGCCAGTAGTACGACACGACGATTGCCGACGTCGCTTGTGCCGGAGTGAACGGGCCGAACGTGCTGCGGACGAGCAGGAAGATGAAGGCGATGAGGCCGCCGAGCACGTGTAACCCGTGGAATCCGGTGGTTATGTAGTAGACGGATCCGTAGGCATGGCTATTCAGGCCGAAGTCGTTGTGCACGAAGTACTCGAACGACTGGCCGCCGATGAACACCGCGCCCATGAAGAACGTGACGATGAACCAGTAGCGCAGGCCCACGACGTCGCCGCGCTCGGCTGCGAACACGCCGAGCTGGCACGTCACGCTGGACAGCACCAGGATGATCGTGAAGGGCGCCGCGGTCTTGAGGTCGAGGACGACGTCGGACGGAGGCCAGTTCGGCTCGTTGATCGAGCGGCTCGTGAAATACATCGCGAAAAGCGCCGCGAAGAACATGAGCTCGCTGGAGAGCCAAACAATGGTTCCCACGCTGACGACGTTGGGTCTGATCAAGGAACCGTGCGATGGCACCTTGTCGAGCGCTTGCGCTGAAGCCACGGCGCATATCTTGTCAGTAGCCGACGAGTGCGGCGGTGCGACCCCCCGAGGAATGGCGTCCGGATTGACGGGACAGCGGTGATGAACGCGTATGACGGCCCGCCGCCGCTCGTCGGGAGCCGGTTTTTCACCCAGTGGGAGCTCGACCCGACGATCGTCGTCTCGCTCGCCGTGTTCGCCGCGCTCTACCTCTGGGCGAGCTCGCGGCTGCGGCGCCGCGGTGACCACTGGTCGGTCGGCCGGGATGTCGCCTTTGTCGGTGGTGGCCTGGGAACAATCGCACTAGCGACCCTGTGGTGGCCCGGCGTCTACGACGACACGCTGTTCTGGGCGCACATGGTCCAGCACATGACGCTGTCCATGCTGGCGCCGATCTTCCTCGCGCTCGGCGCGCCCGTGACGCTGCTGCTGCGCACGCTGCCGCCCGCGGGCCGCCGCCGGCTGGCCGCCGTGCTGCGAAGTCTGCCGGCGAAGATCGTTGTGAACCCACTGACCGGGTTTGTGCTCTTGTTCGGCACTCCATACGTCTTGTACTTCACCGGCCTGTATGACGCCACCTTGCGGCATGCACTTTTGCACGAACTCCTACACGTGCACTTCGTCATCGCCGGCTGCATCTTCTTCTGGCCGTTGATCGGGGTCGACCCGGTCCCGGGCCGGCTGCCTTATCCGATGCGGATGGTGCTGCTGTTCGTCACGCTCCCGGCGCACGCGTGGCTCGGCATCTCGATCATGAGCGACAGCACCGTCATCGGCGGCTCGTTCTATCGCGCCATGGCCCGGCCGTGGGGGCCGTCGCTGCTGCACGACCAGACGATCGGCGGCGGCCTCTTGTGGGCGACCGGCGACCTGGTCGGAGTCGTCGTCCTGGCGGCGCTCTTCGCGCAGTGGTCGCGCGCGGACTCGAGAGAGGCGACCCGTGTCGACCGGCAGTTCGACCGGTCCGCGCGCCGCGCCGCTAGCCCTGCCGATGACGACAGCGCCTGGGCGGCATACAACGAGCATCTCGCCGCCCTGGCCCAGCGGGACTCACCCCCCGGCTGATCTGGTGATCATGAGCGGGTCAGTCAGGCTCGCCGGCGGGTCGGCCTGAAGCGCTCATGATCAACTTCGTCGTGGCGGCGGCTGCGGCGACCACGGCGCCGGCGCCGAACGCCGCACGGTGCATCGACATCCAGGACCACGGGTCATGGGCGTGGGCCTTGTCGTCGAACATGCCGTGGGCACCCCGGTCTTGTTGGTCGTCCTTCGGCTCCTCGGCGTTGGCGCCATACCGCGGCCCGTCCTGGTCGGTGAGCTGACCTTTGACGCCGGTGCGGCCGAGGTACCAGTCGATGAACCACGGGGCGACCCGGTTGCCGAGGATCGTGTAGGCGGTCGACGCGCCGACCCACATGTTCCGGCGCGGATGTTCCGCGGCGAACCGCACGACCCGGGCCGGTACCTCGGGTTGGAAGATCGGGGGCACCGGCATCGGGTGCTCAGCGAACTCGTTGTCGTTCCAGTCGAACTGGGTGGTGTTGACGCCCGGCAGCTGCACCATGCAGACGCGGACATTGCTGCCGACGTTCTTCAGCTCGGCCACGACGGACTCGGTGAAGCCCTTCATGGCGTGCTTGGCGCCGCAGTAAGCGGACTGCAACGGGATGCCGCGGAACGCGAGAGCCGACCCGACCTGTACGACGACCCCGCGGTCGCGAGGTCGCATGAGATCCAGTGCGACGCGTGTCCCGTTGACCTGACCCATGTAGGTCACGTCGGTGATCCGGCGGTAGAGGTCATCGTCGGTGTCCCAGAAGTAGCGCAGCGCGCCTACAAACGCGACGTTGACCCAGACGTCGATCTCGCCGAGTTCGCGTTCGACCTGCTTCGCGGCCGACTCGACGTCGGTGAGTGAGGCGACATCGCACACGATGCCTAGGCCGCGGCCACCGTCCTGCTCGACGTCGGCGACCGCGCCTGCGAGGCCGGCCTCGCCGCGCGCGAGCGCGGCGACGTCATACCCATGGGAGGCGAACTCGCGGACGATTGCGCGGCCAACGCCCGCGGATCCCCCCGTGACGACAACAACCTTGCGATCGCTCATAGATAGCCACTACCCGGGTACGGCGAAAGCATGACCGGGCTGGCGGGATAGCCCGGACGATACGATCCGCGTCATGTCCGACCACGCGGTGACTGGTGCCGCGAGCCCGCATCAGATGCGTCACGCCACGCTGCTCGTCTATTCCAGCGATGACTTGGTCCGCGAGCGCGTCCGCTTCGCGCTGGGGACCCGCCCAAGCCCTGACCTCGAGGTCGAGCTCGTCGAGGCGGCCACCGGCGACGAGGTTGTCCGGCGCTGCGACGAGGGGGGCATCGACCTGGCCATCCTCGACGGCGAAGCAGCGCCGACGGGAGGCATCGGCCTCGGACGGCAGCTCAAGGACGAGCTCGACGACCCGCCGCCGGTGCTGCTGCTGCTGGGACGCCGCGATGACGCCTGGCTGGCGACATGGTCGCGCGCGGAGGCTGTCGTCCTCCATCCCGTCGACGCGATGAAGATCACCGACGCGGTGCTGTCCCTGCTGGAGCCGGACGCGACGCCCGTCGCCAGCCACTGAGACCACTGATGAACCTCGGGGCGTGGTGCGGACACTGCGGCGAGTCCTTCCGGCTGGAAGAACTCGTCGCGAGCGGCTACTCCGGTCGCTGCCCGCGCTGCGGCAATGACCTGTCGCCCGGTTATGCGCCGGTCGCCAGCGCAGCAGTGCACGAGCTGATGCAGGCGGCCGCTGCACTGGAGCTTGCGTCGTCGCGCTTGCGCGACGTGGCGCCGCGGCTCCACGTCGATGCACGCAAGCTGTGCCAGGACATTACGGACGCGCTTGGCGAGTCCGCATCCGACAGCAACCCGCGCTGAGGCTCGCACCATGCCCAGCTGGCCCGAAGTGCTATCCGCGTTGTTGCGGGGTGAGTCGCTGGCTGCTGACGTGACCGCGTGGGCCATGGACGAAGTCATGAACGGCGATGCCACGACCGCGCAGATCGCCGCCTTTGCGATTGCGCTGCGCGCAAAAGGAGAGACGCCGGACGAGGTCGGTGGGCTGGTGCGGGCGATGCTGGCGCACGCGCACCGCCTCACCGTCGACGGCGTCGCGGTCGACACGTGTGGCACTGGGGGAGACCGCGCGCACACGGTCAACATCTCGACCATGGCCGCGCTCGTCGTGCGGGGCGCAGGTGTCACGGTGGTGAAGCATGGCAACCGGGCCGCGTCCTCGGCGTGTGGCTCTGCCGACTTGCTCGAGGCTCTCGGCGTTGTCGTTGATCTGCCGCCGGCCGCGGTCCAGACGGGGCTGGGCGAGACCGGCATCGCGTTCTGTTTCGCGCCCGTGTTTCACCCGGCGTTTCGTCATACGGCGGTGCCCCGACGCGAGATGGGCGTGCCTACTGTCTTCAACTTCCTCGGACCATTGACCAACCCGGCGCAGCCGCCGGCGCAAGCGGTTGGCGTCATGGATGCCCGTATGGCGCCCGTGCTCGCCGACGTATTCGCGTCGCGCGGCACATCTGCGCTGGTGTTCCGCGGTGAGGACGGGCTGGACGAGTTGTCGACAGCCGCGCGGTCTCAAGTCTGGGCCGTTGCCGGCGGAGCGGTACGTGCGGATGCGGTCGAACCGCAAGAGCTGGGACTCGCCAAGCCGGCGCCGGGTGCACTGGTTGGCGGCGACGCTGCGCGCAACGCCGAAGTGACCCGCGCGTTCCTGGACGGCGAGCCGGGACCGGTGCGTGACGCCGTGCTGCTCAACGCTGCGGGGGCTCTCGTCGCTGCCGAAGGAGTCACAGCAGCGCCGGTCACCGAGCAGTTGGCGGCGGTCCTGCCACGTGCCGCCGACGCGGTTGACTCGGGTGCGGCGAAGTCCGTGCTCGAGCAGTGGGTTGCAGTCACGCAGTCGCTGCGCGACTCCTAGGAGACTGCTGAACAACGCGTCTTTGAGCGGGTTGAACGTGCCGGGCTTGTCAGGGCGGCTGACCGTGGTGGCGAGCTGAGTTGGACGACGAGCTTGCTCGGAGTGTTGTGTCGGTCTGACGCTCCTGACGTGGTGCGGG
>Ga0207652_10000145_pt1 | contig 76311 bp, 68 predicted proteins | sample KBSC63BmetaG_FD_184334 | JGI IMG/M metagenome (GOLD analysis project Ga0207652, IMG submission 184334) | Corn rhizosphere microbial communities from Kellogg Biological Station, Michigan, USA - KBS C6-3B metaG (SPAdes) (version 2) | ecosystem: Host-associated > Plants > Roots > Rhizosphere ... | reverse complement strand
TCGAAAATCCACACGCCATCGGGTGGCGTCGGGCATCGATGATCTTCGCGTTCGGCAACATCAGGTGGATCAAGCCGACGTGCATGAAGTTGTTGGGCATCTTGTCGATGAAGAACGGCTTCGCCGTTTTGCGCTGGATGCGCGTTGCGGCAAGGTATCGTTCGCCCAGGGCTCGTAGCGCTCCTGCATCGAGCGCGGCCAGCGCATGGTGGTAGGGCATCGCTGCGCCGCGCGCGGCTTGCCGGCGGAGCTCGCTGGTGAGCGTCGTGACCTCCGGCAATTCCATCGTGCCCTCGACGCGGCTGTGGCTGGCGAGGATCTGCTCGATCAGGGTCGATCCCGCGCGCGGCAAACCGACCACGAAGATCGGATCCGGCGCCGCGCATCCGTATCCCGCGCGCTCCGCGAAGAACTCACGCGTATAGTGCTTGCGGATGTACTCGACCTTGGACTTGGTCTCGTTGGCATCGTAGGGAAGTTGCGCGCGCCGGATGGCGTTGCCCCGCGTGTAGTGGCGGAATGACGCCGCGAAATCTTCGTCGTCTTCCAGTGCCTTGCCCAGCGCAAACTCGAGGTGCAGCCGGTCCTCATCGGACAATTCATTCCGCAGCAATTGATGTTGCATTGCCTGGAGGTCGGTGGCGTCGAACCGGAACAGCTTCAGGTTCGCAAGGCTCCACCATGCTTCGCCGAATGAGGGTTCCAGCTCCACGCAGCGCCGATACGCGACCACGGCCTCCTGGACGTGATCCGCGGTTTTCAGCGCGTGCCCATGGCTCAGCCACAGCTTTACCGTGTCCGGGTGGTCCCGGACGAGCTCACGGTAGAGCGCCAGCGCCTCTTCATAGTTGCCGACCCTGCACAGCACCGCAGCCTTGAGGTTCAGGCAACCCGCGTGCATCGGGTCGCGTCGCAGTACCCGCGCGATTTCGGCCAGTGCGTCCGCAGGCCGGTTGCTGCGGTGCAGGATCAGCGCGTAGTTCCAGCGTGCCTCCTGGAAGTCCGGTGCGAGTTCCAGGCAGCGTTCGAGCAGGTGCGCCGCGTCTTCGTTGCGGTCAAGGCGCGCCGCCACCTCGGCCAGCATGCGCATCGCGACGACATCGGTCGGCGCTTGCCGCAGGCGTCCGCGCAACAGCGTCTCCGCTTCCGGGATGCGGTTCGCGACCATGGCGCCGCCGGCAGCTAGCAGCTCCGGGTCGCGCGCAGAATGGCGCACGTGGTCGAGGTACGCCGCGCGGGCAAGTTCGCGTTCACCCTCCGTCCACAGCGCGTCGCCCAGCATCCGCCACGCTTGCGGCAAGCCGGGGTTCGAGCGCACAGCTTGGTGCAGTACGGCAACGGCTTGCGCGAGATCGCCTTGCTGCGAGTGCGCCGCCGCCAGCAATTGCAGGGCCGCCGGGTGCCCGGGAACCACTTGCAGCACTTCATCGAGTTGCTGGATGGCCAGCGCCGGGTCGGATTCAAGCAACCGCCTGGCGTGTGTCAGCGCCTGTTGCAGGGAGCCGGTTGCCTCTGCCGTGCCCGTCGCCGCAGTCCGCTGCGAGGGCGGCAACGGGTTTGCAGTTTCGACGCGTACACTCGGCATGGTGGAGGCGGCCAGGCCGCGTGTCCGCGGCGACCGGAGTCTAGCAGCAAACCAAATGCTCTTGGCAACCAGGCCCGTCAACGCGATGCCGCTTCGCCGCGTTGCCATCGCTGCGGCTGCCCGACAAGTCGCACTGCGGTGTTGACGGGCACCGTACATCGAAGATGCTGCGTGGACCTGCAGCAGGGCGTGGCCTACACTGCGGACGTCTGGCCGGCCATGCCGTCAGGTACATATACACCGCCTGACCGGACCCCAACCCATGCGAGTGACACCGCCATGCCCGCCGACACCGTTGCCCCCGATCTCGAACACGCCCACGCGATGTCGCCCCGCTATTACTCGGGCGAGGCCACGCTCGCGCTTGAACGACGCGTGGTGTTCGCGCGTAGCTGGCAATTGGTGGCACACCGTGAGCAGCTCGCTGAGCCCGGCGACCATGTGGTCGGAGAGGTTGCCGGCGTGCCGATCTTGCTGGTGCGTGGGCAGGATGGCGAGCTGCGCGGCTTTCCCAACATCTGCCGCCACCGCGGAGGACCGCTTGCGCTGTGCAACGGCAAGGGTTTGCGTGCCTTGTGTTGCAAATATCACGGTTGGACGTACAACCTCGACGGGCAATTGCGCGCCGCAACGGAAATGCAGGGCGCTTGCGACTTCAAGGTCGCGGGCATCCGCCTGCCGCCGCTTGCGGTGCACGAATGGCATGGGCTGGTGTTCGTGGCGCTCGATGCCGACGTGCCGCCGTTCGAATCGGTCTACGGCGGTATCGCCGAGCGCATTGCACCGATCGACCTGTCGGGGATGAAATATTTCCGGCGCATCAACTACGAGATGGAGTGCAACTGGAAGATCTACGTCGAAAACTACGTCGAGGGCTACCATCTGCCGCATGTGCACCCGGGACTGTCCAAGGCGCTCGACTATCGCACCTATCACACGGAATTGTTCCCGTGGCATTCGCTGCAAAGCTCGCCGTTGCGCGACAGTGGTGTCGGCTACGGCGCGGGCGAGGCGTTTTATTACTTCATTTATCCGAACGTGATGTTGAACATCACGCCGGGGCGGCTGCAAACCAATGTCATCATGCCGTTGGGCCCGGACCGCTGCCGGGTGGTGTTCGACTATTTCTACGCGCAGGACCAAGGTACCCAAGCACGGGTCGACGGCGACCAGTCGTTTAGCGACGAGGTGCAGGGCGAGGACGCCGCGATCTGCGAGGCCGTGCAGAAAGGGCTGGCGTCGGGGTATTACACCCCCGGTCGACTGAATCCCAGGCGCGAAAGCGGCGTCTGGCATTTCCAGAACCTGATGCGCACGGCCTACGCCAGCAAGGCTGCGCAGGACCCATGAGCCACGGCGTCTGCGTGGCTCCGGGATCATTGGCGCCGTTGGCTGTGCCGGTGATCGCCAGAGGGCGTGCGCGATGAGGGATCCTCGCTACGACATCCTGTTCACGCCGGTACGGATCGGCCCGGTCGTTGCGAAGAACCGCTTCTACCAGGTGCCGCACTGCAACGGCATGGGTCATGCCATGCCGCTCGCGCACGCGGCGATGCGCGAGGTCAAGGCCGAGGGTGGCTGGGCGGTGATCTCGACCGAGGAGTGCGAGATCCACCCGACCAGCGATCTCACACCCTACGTGGAGGCACGACTGTGGGACGATCGCGATATTCCCGCGCTGGCGTTGATGTGCGACAAGGTTCACGCGCACGGTGCGCTGGCCGCATTGGAGCTGACCCACAACGGGCCGGTCGCATCCAACCTGTATTCGCGCGAAGTGCTGCTGGCGCCCTCCCACCAGCCGGCCAAGTACGGCTACCCGTCGCAGGCGCGGGCGATGACCCGCGGCGATATTCGCGATTACCGGCGCTGGCACCGCGAGGCCGCGCTGCGCGGCAAGCGCGCCGGCATGGACATCATCTATGTGTACGCCGCGCACGACATCTCGCTGGCGATGCATTTCCTGCAGCGCCGCCGCAACCAGCGTAGTGACGAATACGGCGGGTCGCTTGGGAATCGCGTGCGGCTGCTGCGTGAATTGCTGGAAGACACGAAGGATGCGGTGGGCGATCGTTGCGCGGTCGCGCTGCGCTTCGCGACCGAGGAGTTCCTCGGCCCCGCGGGCGTCGAGCTGGCCGAAGCCCAGGACATCGTGGGGATGCTGGCCGAACTGCCCGATCTCTGGGACGTCAACGTCGCCGCTTGGTACAACGACTCGGTGCCCTCGCGTTTCGCCAGCGAAGGCGCCCAGGAACCGTTCGTCGCGTTTGTGAAGAAGCTCACCAGCAAGCCAGTGGTGGGCGTCGGCCGCTTCACCTCGCCCGACAGCATGGTGTCGCAGATAAAGCGCGGCGTGCTGGACCTGATCGGCTGCGCGCGTCCCTCGATCGCCGACCCGTTCCTGCCGCGCAAGATCGAGGAAGGCCGCAACGACGATATCCGCGAATGCATCGGCTGCAATATCTGCGTTTCGGGCGACAACACGATTTCGCCGATCCGCTGCACGCAAAACCCGAGCATGGGCGAGGAGTGGCGCAAGGGTTGGCACCCCGAACGCATCGCGCCGGCGCATTCCGCCGCGCGCGTGCTGGTGGTTGGCGCGGGGCCGGCGGGGCTGGAAGCTGCGCGCGCGTTGGGCCAGCGCGGCTACACGGTGACCCTTGCCGAAGCGAGCAAGGAACTCGGCGGTCGCGTCACCAAGGAAGCGCGGCTGCCCGGCCTCGCCGAATGGGCGAGGGTGCGCGACTGGCGCGTCGGCCAGATCGGGAAACTTCGCAACATCGAGGTGTATCGCGATTCCACGCTGACCGGCCAGGACGTGCTCGATTTCGACGCCACGCACGTGGTGCTCGCCACCGGTTGCCATTGGCGTCGCGACGGCTATGGCCGCAGCAACGGTTCCGCTGTTCCGGGGTTCGTCGACAATCCGCGCGTGTTCACCCTCGATGACTTGCTGGATAGGCGGCAGCCCGATGTTCGACAATCCGGGGGCCGCGTGGTGGTGTTCGACGACGACGGCTTCTACTACGGCAGCGTGGCCGCGGAGTTGTTGCGCGGGCGGGGCTGCGAGGTTGCGCTGGTCACTCCGGATGACGTCATCGCGCCGTGGAGCCAGCACACGCTCGATTACCGGCATATCCGCAAGCGGATGGCCGGGCTCGGGATCGAGGCGATGGTGTCGCAGAACATCGTGGACTTTGTCGGTGCGGAACTCGTGATCGAAGATGTCTGGTCCGGACTGCGCCGTACAATGGCGTGCGATGCGCTGGTGACGGTCACGGCACGGCTACCCAACGATGGCTTGTATCAGGAATTGCTCCGGCGCGAGTCGGATCGGTTTGCCGCCGGCATCCGTTCGCTGCGCTGCATCGGTGATGCGGAAGCCCCGGGGCTGATCGCGCATGCGGTGTACGCGGGGCACCGCTACGCGCGCGAGCTGGAAGAACCCCGCTTGGATGAGGTGCCGTTCAAACGGCATTTCCATGCCGCACGCATCGACACTGTTTCGTGACACGGTCCTTGTGCGGCATGGATCGATCAGTGTCGTATCTGGGCGGGACGCCGCGAATGCGCTTCCGAACGTTGACCCGTCGGTCCGCGCGACCGTACCATTGCAAATCTGTCGCCGTGCTTTGTCGGCGATGCTTCGGGGTATAGCTCAGTCTGGTAGAGCGCCAGCTTTGGGAGCTGGATGTCGGGGGTTCGAATCCCTCTGCCCCGACCATTGCCTGCGCGGTCATCCTTGATCGCTGCTTGGGGGCGGCTCGCGACAAGAGTTCATCCTGTCGCGTCTTGGTCGGTCCAGAACGCACGTCCCTGTGCTGACTTTCCACAACAGCCGCTTCGTGGAACGAGGCGCAAATTTATGGCGCGCCTGACTGGAATCGAACCAGCAACCGTCGGCTTAGAAGGCCGATGCTCTATCCGATTGAGCTACAGGCGCGTCGCTGGAGCATTTTGACAGGGAACCACCGAAGACGTGAGTCTCGGCGGCGAACCATCCTTGGTGACTTCTCCGCTCGACATCCTGTCTCGCCGAAATTTTCGGCGCAAGACTCCACCGGACTCTTGCAAACGCCTCAAATTTCACCAGTCGGCATTCATGCCTCCTTCTCATCTGCGGCGCGACAGTCCACCGGGCTGTCGCAAACGCCGCGTGTTCGACCAGTCAGGTGCGCCATTTCGAAAATTCGTCATGCGTCCATCGTCCTGGCACGGTGGCGGCTGCGCTGCACCGGTTCGCGCTCCGGAGTAGCATTCAGAAACATTCGGCCACGGCCGCGGCTCTCCCGGAGGCTCACATGCGATTCATCGGCGCGCTGATTTTCTGGATCGTCATTGCAATCATCGCCTACTTCGTCGTGGCCTTTACGGGCGCGTACCAGGTGGGAGCGGACGTTCCGCACTGGGGCGTGACGCAGCACGCGATCGGCTTCCTGCGTGAACATACGATCGAGCGTCGCTCTGCAGACATCAAGCCGCCGGCGCTGGATGATCCGGCGCTGATCAAGCTGGGTGCCGAGCATTACGCCGAAATGTGCACGGGCTGCCATTTGGCGCCGGGCATGGGCCACTCCGAATTGCGCGACGGCTTGTACCCCAAGCCGCCGAATCTGACGCGATTCGCGCCCGATCCAGCCGAGGCGTTCTGGATCATCAAGCACGGCCTGAAGATGACGGCGATGCCGGCTTGGGGCGCAACGCATGACGACCGTACGATCTGGGCGATGGTGGCGTACTTGCAGAAGCAGCCCCGGATGAGCGCCGCGGAGTACCAGTCGCTTACTGCGAATGCCGCGGGCATGGAAGGCCATGAGGCCGCCCCCGCCCCCGCGCCTGCATCGACCGGGACGGTTGCTGCGCCGGGATCGCCTTCCAGCACGCACTGACTCATCTGCCGGACGCCGCCTGGTTGCCTTGAGCAGCCGGGCGGTGCGTGCGCGTGGGCCGACCCTTGACTCTGGACCATGGTCAAGGGTTTAGACTATGCGCATGAACACCCAGCCCACACAACACGTCACCATCGGCGTCCTCGCGCGCCGGGCCAGCGTCGGCATCGATACCATCCGTTACTACGAGCGCGAAGGCTTGCTGCCGAAACCGCAGCGGCGCGCGTCGGGATACCGCGATTACGACAGCGGCACTGTCGAGCGTCTGCGCTTCATCCGCCGCGCCAAAGACCTCGGTTTTACCTTGGAAGAGATTCGCGAACTGCTTGCGCTGTCCAGGGATCGCGAGCGCGGCGTGAAAAGCGTCAAGCAACGCGCCCAGGCGCGGCTCGGCGAAGTCGAGCAACGCATCCGCGAACTCCAGCGCATGAAGCACGGCCTCAAGCAACTCATCGACGCCTGTCCCGGCCACGGTGCGCTCGAACACTGCCCGATCCTGCGCGCGCTGGTCGGGGAAAAAATGCCATGAGCACCTGTGCACATTGCCACCACGATGCGGCGCCTGTCGCGCCCGACCACGCGATCGATCCCGTCTGCGGCATGCAGGTCGCGACGACCTCGCCGCGCCACGTGGATCACCACGGGAGGCACTACTGGTTCTGTAGCGACGGTTGCCGCAGCAAGTTCCAAGCCGGCCCGGATACGTATCTGGAGAAGGCCTTGCCCACGCATGCCCATGCCACGCATCACGCCGATCACGGTCATGCGCACGAACACGCGCATCCCGAAACGCCTGCGGGCACGATCTATACCTGCCCGATGCATCCGGAAATTCGGCAGATCGGTCCGGGCCATTGCCCCAAATGCGGCATGGCGCTGGAGCCGGTGCTGCCGGGTGCCGATGGGGACGATGGCGGCGAACTGCGGGCACTCACGCGCCGCTTCTGGACACTGGTCGCGTTGACGGTCCCGGTATTCGCGCTGGCGATGGGGCCGCATCTGTTCGGTTGGCAATTGCCGTCCCCCTGGAATGGAGCCGCGGGCTGGACCGAGGCGGCGCTGGCAACCGTCGTGGTGCTGTGGGGTGGCGCGTCGTTTTTCGTGCGCGGCTGGCGATCGTTAAAACCCTGGTCGCCCAACATGTACACCCTGATCGCACTGGGCACGGGCGTGGCATGGTTGTACAGCGCGGGGGCCTTCCTGCTGCCCGACATCTTCCCCGTTAATTTCCGCGACATGCACGGACGCGTCGGGGTGTATTTCGAGTCCGCGGCGGTCATCGTGACGTTGGTGACGCTGGGCGACTGGCTGGAACTGCGGGCGCGCAAGCGCACCGGCTCCGCGCTGCGTGCATTGCTGGATCTTGCGCCGAAAACCGCGCGCCGCATCGGCGAGGACGGCAGCGAATCCGACGTGCCGCTCGATGAGGTGCAGCCTGGTGACGTGTTGCGCGTGCGTCCGGGCGAAAAGGTGCCGGCGGACGGCGTCGTCATGGAGGGTACGAGCCACATCGACGAATCGATGCTGACTGGCGAATCGATGCCGGTCGCGAAAGTCGCAAACGATCGCATCACCGGCGGCACCATCAATCAGGATGGCGCGCTGACCATGCGTGCCGAAAAGGTCGGTGCCGACACGATATTGTCGCGGATCGTCGCGCTGGTCGCGCAGGCGCAACGCAGCAAGGCACCGCTGCAACGCGTCGCCGATCGCGTGGCCGCATGGTTCGTGCCGGCGGTGGTCGCGGTGGCGGTGCTGGCCTTCATCGCGTGGGCCGCGGTGGGCCCTGAACCGAAAGCCGCGCACGCGCTGATCGCAGCGGTGTCGGTGCTGATCATCGCCTGTCCGTGCGCGTTGGGCCTCGCGACGCCGATTTCGATCATGGTCGCGAGCGGTCGCGGCGCGCACATGGGCGTGCTGTTCCGCGACGCCGCCGCCATCGAGACCCTGCGCAATGCGGAGGTGCTGCTGGTCGACAAGACCGGCACGCTGACCGAAGGCAGGCCTTCGCTGCGCACCGTGGAAACGTTCGGCGGAATCGCAGAAGACAGGGTACTGGCGTTGGCCGCGGCGCTGGAGCGCCCGAGCGAACATCCGCTGGCGCGGGCGATCGTGACGGCCGCAGGAGCCCGCGGCGTGGCGATTCCGGGTGTCGATGATTTCGAGGCACTGATGGGACGCGGTGTCAGCGGGCGCGTGGATGGCCGCACCGTGGCGATCGGCAATGTCAGGCTACTGGATGAAACCGGTGTGCACCCAGGCGCAGCCATCCACGGGAAGGCCGATGCGTTGCGTGGCGACGGCGCGACCGTGATGTTCATGGCCGTCGATGGCGAGGTGATCGCGCTGCTTGCGATCGCCGATCGCATCAAGGACGACACGCCGGCCGCGGTCGCTGCGCTGCGCGAGGAAGGCATGCGCATCGTGATGCTGACCGGCGACAACGCCACCACGGCAAAGGCCGTTGCGAAAAAGCTGGGCATCGAGGAAGTGCACGCGGATGTTTCGCCGGCCGACAAGGCTGCCGTCGTCGAGACACTGAAGCGGGAAGGGCGCGTTGTGGCGATGGCCGGCGACGGGATCAACGATGCACCGGCGCTGGCGTCGGCCGACATCGGCATCGCGATGGGCGCGGGCGCCGACGTGGCGCTGGAAAGTGCGCCGGTCACGCTGGTGCGAGGCGAGCTTTCCGGGATTGCGCGCGCGCGGGCACTGTCGCGCGCGACGGTGCGCAACATCCACCAGAACCTATTCTTCGCATTCGTGTACAACGCCATTGGCGTGCCGATCGCGGCGGGCGTGTTGTATCCGGTCCTCGGGATCGTGCTGTCGCCGATGATCGCGGCGCTCGCGATGAGCCTGTCGTCGGTGTCCGTGGTATCGAACGCGCTGCGCCTGCGGACGGCGCGACTGGAGCCGCGGTCCTGACGGGTTATGATCGGGGGCCCGTGTTCGAGGAGTTGCATCATGCACAGGTTTTTGATCGGTTTGGGACTGTCGGGTATCGCCGCGCTTGCGCTGGCCGCCGCCCCCGCGCTGCCCACGCACGAGGCACCTGCCGATGCGAAGGTGTACATCATCACCCCTGCCGATGGCGCGACGGTGGAGCGCGACGTTACGGTGCAGTTCGGACTTTCCGGAATGGGCGTGGCACCGGCGGGCATCGAGAAGGAACACACCGGTCATCACCACTTGTTGATCGACGTGGCGACGCTGCCGCCGGCGGGCCTGCCGATTCCGAACGACGACCGCCACAGGCATTTCGGTGGCGGCCAGACCGAAACGGTGCTGCACCTCTCGCCCGGCACGCACACGTTGCAGCTTGAATTGGGCGACGCGAACCATGTGCCGTTCGATCCGCCCGTCGTCTCCAGGAAGATCACGGTCCACGTGAAATGAGAAAGCCGCGCGGAAGACTCCGCGCCGCTTTTCAATCAGGCGCTGCCGGGCGTCGGGATCAGCGCACGAACAGCGGCTTGTTGAGGCGCGCGATCAGGCGCTCGCGGCGCGACGTGCGGGGGGCCGCGTCGCCCACTTCCGGCTTGGGCGCGGCTTCCAGTCGTCCATCGGCGAAACTGGCGTTCATGTAGTCGATGACTTCTTCGTAGGTCATCCCCGATGCCGCGACGATTTCATCGACGGTGGCGTAGTCCTTCACCATCTCCTTGGCGAGCCGGAAATGCCTCGGGTATTCGCGTTCGGTTTCGGGCCAGCGCGACAGCTTGTAACGTTCGCTGCGGTTCAACTTGCGGCCGAGGATGCCGGGCGTGGCGATAAGGCCCGCGTACCAGCGCAGACGGCTCAAGGGCTGCGCAGGATTGACGGCCCGCGCGGCATTGAGTGCCTCGGAATAGATCGGCGTCCAGGCACTGGCGGGCTGCTGCAATAAAACGGCGAGCGGCTTCAGGGAGGTCGCTTCGAAGTGGTAGACGTTCTTTTCGGGATCGACCACGAGTTCGGCGCCATCCGGCCCGACCAGCTTGCGAGGACTGGAAAACGTGCCTTGTACGAGCGCCAGCGCCAGCGCTTCCGCCGCGTTGACGGGGCCGACTTCGACGGCTCCCGGCGGCTCGACCTGCACCGGTTCCGGCGCCGTGGCGAGTTCCGGTTGGACAACATCTTCGACCTGCAGCGCGTCGCTGGCGTGTGCGCCCGCGAGCCACGCCTCGAGGCCTGCCGCGGTGGTGCGGGGCGCGCTCGCGACGGACTGTTCCGAATCGAATGTCATGTCTTGGTTACCTTGCATGTCGGCGTTCCCTCCGAAGCCAAAAGAACCTGACCGGTGGAATCATTGCCCCTACGCCGGTCGCTGCAATGCGCGTGCCAGTTTACGCAGCAGGACGCGCCAAAACGCGTGCCGCGGAGTAAACATTGGTTACGGCTTTGGTGAGAAGTCAGGGCGAAGCCAGGCGCCTGCGCGATGCCGGCGGCGTCGCGTGCCCGGCTGAGCGCCCGGCCAAGGATGGCCTGGCCGGCGCCCGCACCATGGATGGCTGGTCGCGTTCAATCATCGGATCGCACCCAGCAGAGCGGATACGAGTCTGTCACTTTCTCGATTCAATGGCAGCCATCATGTACCGCGATCAGGGACGATCGCAGGATAGACAATCAGGCGGGAAGGGGTTCCATCGGACGCCGCGCCTGCAGCGCCCATAGCGCGGCGTAGCGGCCGCCGAGCGCCAACAGTTCGGCGTGGGTGCCGCCTTCGACGACGTGACCGCGATCCAGCACCAGGATGCGATCGGCATCGACAATCGTGGACAGCCGATGCGCCACGATCAAGGTGGTGCGCCCGCGCGCGATGTCGGAAAGTTCCGTCTGGATGATCTTTTCGGTGCGCGTGTCGAGCGCACTGGTGGCTTCGTCGAACACCAGGATGCACGGGTTCTTCAGCAACGCGCGCGCGATCGCGACCCGCTGCTTCTCGCCCCCCGAGAGCTTCAAGCCCCGTTCGCCGACGGTGCTTTCATAACCCTGCGGCAGGCTGGACACGAAATCGTGGATGTGTGCCGCACGCGCAGCGGCTTCGATTTCTTCGCGGCCGGCGCCGGTGCGGCCATAGGCGATGTTGTAGTAGATGGTGTCATTGAACAGGACGGTATCCTGCGGCACGATTCCGATCGCCGCGCGCAGTGATTCCTGCGTTACGTCGCGGATATCCTGGCCGTCGATGGTGATGCGCCCGCCGCTGACGTCGTAGAAGCGAAACAGCAGCCTCGAAAGGGTGGATTTGCCCGCCCCGGTTTCACCGACCACCGCCAGCGTCTTGCCGGGCGGAAGGGTGAAGTCGATGTCATCGAGGATCGCGCGATCCGGGTTGTAGCGGAACGATACGTGCTCGAAACGGACTTCGCCGCCGCGCGTCACCAGCGGCTTCGCGCCCGGCGCATCCTGCACCTCGGCGTGTTCGTCCAACAGGCCGAACATGTGCTCCATGTCGATCACGCCCTGCTTGATCTGGCGCCAGGTGAAGCCGAGCATGTTGAGTGGAATCGCCAGCTGCAGCAGCCAGCCGTTCACCATCACGATGTCGCCGACCGACAGCTGGTGCGAGACTACCCCCATCGCGGCCATCGCCATCAACGCGGTCAAGCCCAACGCGATCACCAGCGCCTGCGCGCCGTTCAGTACCGCCAGCGACGATTCGGTCTTCACCGCGGCGTCTTCGTAGCGGCGGAGATCCGCGTCGTAGCGCTCGGCTTCGAACGCCTCGTTGCCGAAGTACTTCACGGTCTCGTAGTTGAGCAGGCTGTCGATCGCGCGAGCATTGGCGAGGCTTTCGGCTTCGTTCATCGCGCGCACGCCGGCGGTGCGCCATTCGGTGATCCAGATGGTCGCGGCGATGTAGATCAACATCGTGCCCAGCGTGATCACGGCGTAGCGCCAGTCGAAATGTTCCAACAACAGCGCGATCACCACGATGATCTCGAAAAGCGTTGGAATGATGTTGAATACGACCCATCCCAGAAGGTTGTACACGCCTCGCGTGCCCCGCGAGATGTCGCGGCCGATGCCACCGGTGTGGCGATCCAGGTGGAAGCGCAGCGACAGTTCGTGCAGGTGTCGGAATGCGTCCAGGCCCGATGCGCGCATCGCGCGCTGGCTGACGCGTTCGAACACGGCATCACGCAATTGCCCAAACAGCGCGCCGATCAGGCGCAGCACGCCGTACAGCGCAATCAACGCGATCGGAACGGTCAGCACCGCGATCCGTGGATCGAGGTGGTCGACGATGTCCTTGAATGCGACGGGCACCCACACGGTCGCGACCTTGGCGATCACGAGCAGCGTCGCTGCGGCGAACAGCCGGCCGGGATAACGCCGTACGTAAGGCCACAACATCGACAACGCGCGGCGCTCGCGGGCGGGTTTGGCGGCGGTTCCAGTCATCGCAGGATGATGGGGGCGGAGCAGGGCCAGTTCCAGTAGAGGGGCGGCCTGCGGATTGTGCGTACCACTACAATGACCAGCTTTGTCGAATGATCTGCCGACGATGATCCTCCGCACCCGTTTTGCGCCCAGCCCCACCGGTTTCCTGCACATTGGCGGCGCCCGCACGGCGCTTTATTGCTGGCTGGAAGCGCGCCATCGCGGCGGGCAATTCATCCTGCGCATCGAGGACACCGATCGCGAACGCTCCACCAACGCGGCCGTGCAGGCGATCCTGGACGGGATGCACTGGCTGGGCCTCGATCCCGACGAGGGTCCGTTCTACCAGACGCAACGGATGGATCGCTATCGAGCGGTCGCGCAACAGTTGCAAGACGCCGGCAAGGCTTACTGGGCCTATGAATCCAGGGAAGAACTCGATGCGATGCGCGCTGCGATGAAGGAACGCGGCGAGAAGCCTCGCTATGACGGCAGCGCGCGCGATGCCGGTCTCCCGTATCGCGACGATCCGGATCGGGTGTTGCGTTTCAGGAATCCACAAACCGGATCGGTGGTGTTCGAGGACAAGATCAAGGGCCGCGTCGAATGGGCCAACGCCGAGCTGGACGACTTCGTGATGCTGCGGTCGGACGGTTTCCCCACCTACAACTTCGCGGTGGTGGTGGACGACCTCGACATGCGCATCACAGAAGTGATCCGCGGCGACGACCACGTCAACAATACGCCGCGCCAGATCAATCTGTACGAAGCACTCGGCGCCGCCGTTCCAACGTTCGCGCACTTGCCGATGATCCTGGGCCCGGACGGCCAGAAGCTTTCCAAGCGTCATGGTGCGGTCGGGGTGATGCAATATCGCGAGGATGGCTACCTGCCGCACGCGCTGCTGAATTACCTGGTGCGCCTCGGCTGGTCGCACGGCGATCAGGAGATCTTCTCCACCACGGAGATGATCGAGTTGTTCGACATCGCCAAGGTCAACCATTCCGCCGCGCGTTTCGATTTCGCCAAGCTGGGCTGGCTCAACCAGCATTACCTGAAGGAAGGCGACCCCCGCGAACTCGGCAAGGAACTGGCGTGGCACCTTGAGCGGCTCGGACTGGATGTGGCGAAGGGCCCCGACCCTGCCGAAGTCGTGGTCGCATTGCGCGAACGCGTGCAAACCTTGAAGGCGATGGCCGAGCAGGCGCGCATCTGGTACGCGCCGATCGAAGCGTGGGACGACAAGGCGGTGAGAAAGCATTTATGGGCGGAAGGCGCCGCCGATGTATTGCGCGCGATGCACGTGAAGCTCGCGGCATTGCCGACATGGAAACCGGCGGACATCCACGCGCTGGTCGCTGAAGTCGCAACCGAACGCGGCATCGGCATGGGCAAGGTCGCGCAGCCGTTGCGCGTTGCGATGACCGGCAGCGCGGTGTCGCCATCGATCGAGGACACTGTGTATCTTGCCGGCCGTGACATTGCCTTGCGCCGTATCGAGGATGCGGTCGCGCGCGCAAACCAGTAGCCTCCGAGGTCGTCCTCCCGGCGAAAGCCGGGATTCATTTTTTGGAGTTGCTTTCAGAAGGGGGCAACATGGGATTTCCGGATTCCGTCTGAGGCAAAGCTGCAGATGGCCCCGGGTGACGAAGTCCATGGTTTTTGCGAGTCCCGAGTCCTCATGCAAGACCTGCTGCAACAGCTTCTGCAAGGTGTGGACCCGAACGCACCGGGCGCGTTTTCGAAGTTGCTGCACAACATGCTGGTATTGGTGCCGTGGTGGCCGCTGGTCTGGTTCACCGTCGCCTGCGCGGTGATCGGCGCCGTGCTCGGCTGGTGGCGTGGCCGGATCGTGTTCGGCGTCGCGCTGGGATTGGTGATGGGTCCGATCGCGTGGGCGGTGTTGTGGGCGTTGCCACCGGGGCGTCGCGGGCCGGCAAGACGAAGGCTCGCTCGGCGACAGGCGGAGGCCAACCCCGGGGATGTTGAATCGCGCTTGCAAACGCACGCACCCGACCCGAAATAGCTTCTGGTCCGCGCATTTCCGCGCGAGCGCTAGAATGCAGCCATGGTCACCGCACCCAAAGCCGCGCACCATCATCACCACCACGATGCCGCCGGCATCGTGCGCGAGATCGAGCACGAGTGCAACGCGCGTGGCTTGCGCCTGACGCCGCTACGGCGCGAAGTACTGGAGCTGGTCGCGAAGGCGCGCAAGCCGGTCAAGGCGTACGATCTTCTGGAATCGTTGCGCGACAGCCATGCCGGCGCGGCGCCGCCCACCGTCTATCGTGCGCTGGATTTCCTGCTCGAGAACGGCTTCATCCACAAGCTGGAATCCATCAACGCATTCGTGTTTTGCGAGCATCCGGCGGAAGCACACCAAGTGCCATTCCTGATCTGCGATGTGTGCGAAAGCGCGACCGAAGTGTGCGACGAGGGCGCGATCGCGCACCTGATCGAGCGGCAGGCGCGCGACTTCGGTTTCCGCGCCAAGGCCCAGACGCTGGAAGTGCACGGCGTCTGCAGGCAGTGCGGGTCGGCCTGAGCGGCCGGGAGTCTCTGTTCCAACCAACCACGCGTGCATGATGCGCACGCGCGACTTGTTGCATTCGGGTTGGCATCATTGATGAAATGTTATAACATAACGATGTTCGTTGATTGGATAAGGCGGAGTCTCGATCCCAATGCATCGGGAAACCGTTGCCGTCCTCGTGGCAGCCGTATCGGGCTGTCTGATCCACGCGTCGGGCACCGCGCAACAGACGCCCACGGAGGGCGAAAAACGTCTGGCGCTCGCGCGTCTGCACCCTTGACGCTGGATATGGTCCAAGTCAGCGGGGAATTGGATCGCGCACGCGACGCGCTTTCGCTGAACAGACGGCCGCGGGCTTTCGCCCGGCCGCCACCCGCCATGATGGAAACGTTATAATGTTGCACAACCCTACGGACTCCGGGCTCGAATCCGCCGGCGCGCGCCAGCATGGGGCGCGCATGGGCGACGGGATCTTCAAGCAAGTGGATATGCCTACCTTTCAACCCGCCTCCGCGTTCGTCCCGCCGCCTCCCGCGACGACGTCGCCGCGCCGTGTCGCGATACTGGTCGATCGTGTCGGCGCCACCGCGTCGATGTTGTGCGCCGTGCACTGTGCGCTGCTGCCGTTCGTGCTGGCACTGCTGCCGTTGATCGGGCTGGAATTCCTGGCGGGCCATGCGTTCGAACGCATCTTCGTTGGTTGTGCGGCGATGCTCGCCTGCGCCAGCATCCTTTCCGCGTATCGCCGTCATCGCCATCCGCAGGCGTTGTTCCTGATGGTGCCCGGCATCGCGCTGCTGCTGGTCGGCGTCGCGGTGAACCTGGACTTGCATGTCGTCATCCATACCGCCAGCGTGGTGGCGGGCGGCGTGCTGGTGGCCAGCGCGCACGTCACGAACCTGGTGCTGGCGCATCGCCACCATTGCGCGACATGCACGCATGCACCGGCGCGGGCCTGATCCGCAAGGCGTGACCCGCTCGAAGCGGCTGTTGGTGAAAAGCCAAATCACGAAGGCCGCTCTGGCGTTGTGGGCCTGGAGGGAGGCGGCGGCGAGGACGTTCGGTGAAGCAGCGATCAGGGACAATCGCATGAATGCGGTAATTGTGTAACGCAGAGTGCCTGCATACGCTGCACGCATGGCGCACGATCACGCTCATATCCATGCCCACGAACATCCCGCCGGCAGCCGCGGGATACTGGCGTTCGCGTTCACGCTGACGTGCGCGATGCTGGTCATCGAAGCGGTCGGTGGCTGGTGGTCGGGTTCGCTGGCGTTGCTGGCCGATGCGGCGCACATGCTCGTCGACGCGGCTGCGTTGGCGCTGGCCTGGGCCGCGGCGGTGTTCGCGGTGCGGCCCGCGGATGCGCGTCGCAGTTTCGGCTACGCGCGCATGGAAGTGCTGGCCGGGTTCGTCAACGCGCTGGTGCAACTGCTGCTGGTCGCGGGCATCGTGTACGAGGCGATCACGCGATTGCTGGCACCCGATGCCATCCATATCCAGTCCGGCGTCATGCTGGTGGTCGCGGTGATCGGGCTGCTCGTCAACGCGGCGGTGCTGCGCAGCCTGGACGGCCACGGCCGCGAAGACCTCAACACCGCGGGTGCACGCCTGCACGTATTCGGCGATCTGTTGGGTTCGATCGCGACAGTGCTTGCCGCGTTGCTGGTGCGCTATCTCGGCTGGCAATGGGCCGATCCGGCCTTGTCATTGCTGGTGTCACTGCTGATCTTGCGCGGCGCGTTCGTGTTGCTGAAACGTTCCTCGCACATCCTGCTGGAAGGCGTGCCGGAAGGCTTGGCTCCCGACGAGATTCGCGCGGCACTGGCCACGGCCGATCCGGCCATTGTCGAAGTGCACCACCTGCATGTCTGGCAGATCTCATCCGGTTCGCGCATGGCTACCCTGCACGCGCGCATCTGCGAGGGCGGCGACACGCGACACGCCCTGCACATTATCCAGCGGGTATTGCGCCAACGCTTTTCCATCAGCCACGTCACCGTGCAGATCGAAAATACGGAATGCCTCGACCCGGAATCCGGTTGCCAGGAGCCAGGACACTCGCACCGAAACGCCTGATGACCAACGTCCGGCGGATCGTATCCGGCCGGGCAACGTGGTCGAGCAATTCCCGCAGACTCCGATCCGCTGACCCCCGGCGCTGCTTGCTGTTACCATGCGGGCAATCGCGCGCGGTGCGCGGATCGCACTCCACGACAACGTGACCACACAAGGGAATCGACATGGGCAAGGGTGACAAGAAGACACGCAAGGGCAAGATTTACGCGGGCAGCCACGGCAACACCCGTCCGCATTCGCCGAAATCGCACTCGGCCGTGAAGAATACGGCGGCCAAGGCAGCCAAGCCGGCCACGCGTGCCCCGGCCAAGAAGGCTCCGGCCAAAAAGGCGGCGCCGAAAAAGTCTGCCTGAGGATATGTATTCGCTTCACCGAAGGGCCCCGTCCGGGGCCTTTCTTGTGTCTGCGTCACAGGGAAACTTCGGTGCCGCCCGCGAACACGCGTGATGCAAGACCGCCCCCGATCCAGTAGGCGAGCTCGGCAGGGTTGTGCGCGTTCCAGACGGCCACGTCGGCGCGTTGACCCGGTGTGAGCGTTCCGCGATCGCGCAAACCCAGCGCGCCCGCGGCGTTGACGGTCACGCCGCGCAAGGCTTCCTCGGGCGTCAGTCGGAACAGGGTGCAAGCCATGCCCATCGCGAGGCGCAGCGAACGCAACGGCGAGGTGCCCGGGTTCAGATCGGTGGCTACGGCCATTGGCACGCCGTGTTCGCGCAGCGCCTTGATAGGTGGCAGGCGCGTCTCGCGCAGCGCGTAGAAACTGCCGGGCAGCAGCACTGCGGTGGTGCCCGATCGCGCCATGGCCGCCGCCGCTTCGATGCCCGCGCATTCGAGATGATCTGCAGATAATCCATCGAACGACGACACCAATGCGGCACCACCAAGGTCGGACAACTGGTCGGCATGCAGTTTCACCGGCAGCCCCAGTTCGCGCGCGCGCTCGAAACAGCGACGCACCTCATCCGGTGTGAAGGCGATGCCTTCGCAGAAGGCGTCCACCGCGTCCGCGAAGCCGCTGTGTGCGATGGCGGGGAGCCATTCCTCGCAAACTGCCGTGATGAAATCGGCTCGGCGATCCTTGAATTCCGGCGGCAGGGCATGCAGGCCGAGAAAGGTCGTGCGTACGGTGATGCCAAGTGCTTCGCCGATCTTGCGCGCGACGCGCAGCATTTTCATCTCGGTTTTGAGGTCCAGCCCATAGCCGGACTTGATTTCCAGCGTGGTCGCGCCATCGCGAAGCAGGCCCTGCGCGCGCGGCAGCGACTGCTCGAGCAATTCATCCTCGCTGGCCGCACGGGTGGCACGGACGCTGGCAAGAATGCCGCCGCCGGCGCGTGCGATGGCTTCGTAGCTTTCTCCTTGCAGGCGCATCTCGAATTCGTGGGCGCGGTCGCCTGCGAAGACCAGATGTGTGTGGCAGTCGATGAGCCCCGGCGTCACCAGCGCGCCGTGCGTCGGTTCGCAAACGCGCGCGAGTGTTTTCGGATTGCCGGGCAGATCGGTCATCAGGCCGACGAACGTGATCGCGCCACCGCGCCAGCCGATCGCACCATCGGCAACAAGGCCATAGCCGCCATGGTCCGCCAAGATAGCCAGATTGCAGTCCAGCAGCAGATGGTCCCAGCGTTCGGTCATGGGAAGTCGCAGGTTTGGAGGGCGGTTGAACGGCCGTGCACGCAGGCCGCGTGTCACAATGACGGCATGCTAGCAGTGGCGCGTGACCGCGCTGCGCAAAGGAGTGTATGTGTCGATGGCTGGGTTGCGTAGTGGACACTTCTGGACGTCGCAGGGCTGGAAACGCGATCTGGCGGTCGGATCGTCCGCGGGCGAAACCGTGCATGCGCGTTTCGCGTTGCCAGGCATGCCGAACCTGCATTCGCATGCGTTCCAGCGCGCCATGGCGGGTCTTGCCGAGCGGCGCGGCCCCGGCGACGATTCGTTCTGGACCTGGCGCGAGACAATGTACGCCTTCGCCTCGCGCATCGGTCCGGATGAACTGCGCGCGATCGCGGCGCAGTTGTACGTCGAGATGCTGAAGGCGGGCTACACCCATGTCTGCGAGTTCCACTACCTGCACGACGCGCCCGATGGCAGGCCTTACGCCGACCCCGCCGCGATGTCGCGCGCGATCATCGAGGCTGCGGGGGAAGCGGGCATCAGCCTGACATTGCTGCCCGTGCTTTACATGACCGGCGGGTTTGACGGGCGACCCTTGTCGGACCGGCAGAAGCGGTTCGGATTGTCCGTCGATGCGTATCTTGAACTGGTGGAATCGCTCATCGCGCTCGAATCGGGCAGCGTGCGCGTCGGCATCGCGCTGCATTCGCTGCGCGCGGTGCCCGAGGCCGCAATGCGCGAAGTGCTGGAAAACGTGCCGGCTGTTTCCCCTTTCTCTCCGGGAGGGGGTGGGGCACGGCGCCGGGCGAGGGTACGGACGGAGCATGGCGCGGTTTCACCTTCCGCACTCTCACCCCTTCCCCCGCGCCAAAGGGACAGGGGTTCGATGCCAATCCACATCCACATCGCCGAACAGATCGGCGAGGTGCAGGATTGCCTGAGCCTCCGCGGCGCGCGCCCGGTGCAATGGCTGTTCGATCATGCGGATGTCGACGAACGCTGGTGCCTCGTGCACGCGACGCATCTGGATGACGCGGAAATAGGCGTGCTCGCAAAGTCCGGGGCCGTGGCCGGGCTGTGCCCGACCACCGAAGCCAATTTGGGCGATGGCTTTTTCCCGCTCGCGAATTACCTCGATGCGGACGGCGCGCTGGGCATCGGTTCCGACTCGCATATTTCGGTGTCGCCGGTCGAGGAACTGCGCTGGCTGGAATACGGGCAGCGGCTGCTGACACGCCATCGCAACATCGCGGCGCGCGCGGTCGACGCCAGTGTCGGAGAGGCATTGTGGGGCGCGGCGCTGCAGGGTGGGCGCCGTGCGGCGGGTATCGCGAATGAAGATGCCCGCGCGGATTTCATCGTGCTGGATGACGCGTCGCCGCTGCTCGCGGCGCGCGACGAACGCAGCATGATCGATGCGTTCCTGTTCGCCGGCAACACGCCGCTCGTGCGTGACGTGATGGCGGGCGGCAAGTGGGTGGTGCGGGATTTCAGGCACCGCGACGAAGATCGCATCGCGGCGCGTTACCGCGAAACCGTCGATGCGTTGGCGGTGGCCTGATCCGCCGTTTCCATGAACTCCAAGGATTGAAGTACGTCGCGCATTGCGGCGAACGCGTGGGTGTCGGAGAACGGCGGCGTCGCGGGCGGGTCATAGACGGCCGGGTTCACGCCGAACACCAGCAGGTCGATCGCGTAGCAGGCGCCGTCGTGGACGGTGCGATACGCGTGCACGTCCAGATGATGGCTCATTGCCGCGTCGGCGGCTTCGAATGTCTTGAAGGTGACGCCGTGGACGTCCCGGGTCCCGACGCTGCCGGATCGCACGGCGGACGGCGGCGTGGTGCAATCGTGCACTTCCATCGGATCGCGACTCGCGCCGATCCGGATCTCGGCGTCGGCAATGCGGTTGGAGCCCGGCACGGACAATGCCAGCACCGGTTGTCCATGCGAATCCGGTGGCGCGAAACTTTTCCATGCGTCATTGGCCAGATAGTTCGACTGGAAATCACGCCGGACCGCCCAGCCCGGTGGTACGTCGATACGGAATCCCCAAGCGCCGCTCACGAATGCGTTTTCGTCATCCGGTTTCGACGCCGCCGCGGTGTTCGCCGCGGGTGTCGACGCCGCAGGATGAGACCTCTGCGCCGCGCCGCTGCCGCGACCACCCGAACACGCCGCGAGCGCCACGCACGCTATCAGCAGCCACGACACGCGGACGCGGGTACGGGTCCGGCGTCCGCTGCACATCGGCGGAAATGTCGTTCGCTGCCGGGTCACTGCGCCGCTGACGATGCCGGCGCGTTGCCGGAACGCTTCTGCATGCGCGACTCACGCCACTGCTTCATCTTCGCGTCGTGTTGCGCGCGGAGGGTCGCGTATTGCGTACGCTGCTCCGGGGTCAGCAGGTTGAAGATCCTGGTGCGCAACTCGGCCTCGCGCAGCACGCGGGTGTGCGTCGCATTGGACTCTGCCTGGGCAAGATCATTCGCCGCGCTCTGGTATGCGGAACTGCCGGGGGTGGCGTTGTCGAACGCCGCGCGCTTCCGGCGCAGCGTCTGCATTTCCGGACGCGCCTGTTCGAAGTTCTGCTGACAGAACTGGCGCACACTGGTGCGCTGCGTGTCGGTCAGGTTGAGCTGATCGACCAGGTTCATGTGGTGTCCGCCACGATGTTTGGCGGGCTGTGACATGCCCGTGGCGGTGGTGCCGGCCGGCGGCGGTGCCGCGGCAAAGGCCAGCGGCGCGCAGGCGAGCCCCGCGGCAAGCACGGCAGAGCGGAATGGAAAATTGTGCATCGAGATATCCTCGGAGGTGGGGATGGATAGTCGCCGATCCGTGGCGCATATTCGCTAAATTTGCGTGATTCCTTGGGGCGATATGGCGTGCAGTCAGTTTCGACACACACCCGCAGCGTTGTCCGCAACCTTCCAACGCGGGCAGGGGCGTTTGCGTTGACATGCGTGTGCGTCATCCCATCCGCTGCTTCAGGAAATCGATGAACACGCGCAACTTCGGCGGAATCTGGCAGCGGGAGGGATAATAAAGATGCAGACCGTCGTAGGCTGGCAGCCAGCGATGCAGTGCGGCTTCCGGGCGTCCGCTGTCGAGGTCGGCCTTCAGTGCAGAGAATCGGGATTTTTTCCGTGCAATGCAAGGCGCACACTTTGCGCCGCCCCGTTCAACAAGGAGATCGACCATGAAGTTTCGCACGCTCGGCCCGAAAGGCCCTCGAGTTTCCGCCCTCGGCCTCGGCTGCATGGGCATGAGCGAGTTCTACGGCGCGCACGACGATGCCGAATCGATCAAGGTGATCCACCGCGCGCTGGATGCCGGCCTGAGTTTCCTCGACACCGCGGACATCTACGGGCCGCACACCAACGAGGTGCTGGTCGGCAAAGCCATCCGCGAGCGGCGGGATGAGGTGTTTCTCGCGACCAAGTTGGGCATCATGCGCGACCCCGAGGATTCCGCCAAGCGCAGTATCAACGGTCGTCCCGATTACGTGCGCGCCGCATGCGACGCCAGCCTGAAGCGCCTCGGTGTCGACCACATCGACCTGTACTACCAGCACCGCGTCGATCCGGAAACGCCCATCGAGGACACGGTCGGGGCGATGGCCGAGCTGGTGCGCGCGGGCAAGGTGCGTTTCCTTGGCTTGTCCGAGCCTTCCGCAAAAACCATCGTGCGCGCGCACACCGTGCATCCAATCACCGCGGTGCAGAGCGAGTATTCGTTGTGGACCCGCGATCCCGAAGACGGCGTGTTGCAGACGTGCCAGAAACTGGGCATCGGCTTCGTGCCGTATTCGCCGTTGGGGCGCGGTTTCCTGACCGGCGCGATCAAGAGCCAGGACGATTTCGAACCCGGCGATTACCGTCGCAACAGCCCGCGTTTCCAGGGCGAGAACTTCGGGAAGAACCTGAAGCTGGTGGACAAGGTGCGCGAACTTGCCGAAGCCAGGGGCTGCACGCCCTCGCAACTCGCCTTGGCGTGGGTGCTGGCGCAGGACGCACACATCGTTCCGATTCCCGGCACCAAACGCATCAAGTACCTGGACGAGAACATCGGTGCGCTCGACGTGACACTCGACCACGACGACCTTGCCGCGATCGATGCGATCTTCCCGCGCGACGTCGCCGCCGGTGCGCGTTATCACGCGCCGATGATGCAACTGCTACGCGGCTGAAGCGCTGACGCCCTGACCGCGGTCCGTTTGCATACGGGCCGCACGTCAACGTCCACCGTAGCCGTGCGTTTTTCGTGAGAGTCGATACTCACGGAGGCGCGTCATGAAACTTCTAGCTTTTGCATTGCTCGTGCTGGTCGGGCTTTCCGGGTTCGCAATGGGCGGTTGCGTGGTCGCGCCGCCGCGTGCCCACGTGGTCGCGGTCGCACCCGCGCAAGTCTGGGTACCCGGCCACTGGCATGCAGGCGTGTGGGTTCGCGGGCATTGGCGATATCGCTGAGGCAGCACGGCGTCTCTCCGCGCATCGCTATGATGCGCGGATGGTCGACACTGCAGCTTCACCATCAGGCGCCGCGGAACTCACCGGTTATATCCATCGCGGGACACCCGCGTTCCGGCGCGTGAATCTGGCGCTGTTCGCGGCTGGTTTCGCGACTTTCGGCTTGCTTTATTGCGTGCAGCCACTGTTGCCGGAATTCACGCGCGACTATGGCGTCAGCGAAGCGGTCAGCGCGTTGTCACTGTCGCTCACCACCTTCGTGCTGGCGTTCGGCATGTTGTTCGGCGGCGCGTTGTCCGACGCGTGGGGCCGCAAGCCCGTCATGGTGGCGTCAACGATGGCGTCCGCGCTGCTGGTGCTGGCCTCGGCATTGATGCCGAACTGGGCCACGCTGCTGATCGTGCGCACGCTGCTGGGCCTGACGCTGAGCGGGTTGCCCGCGGTGGCGATGACGTATCTCGCCGAGGAAATGGATGTCGCCTCGATCGGGCTCGGCATGGGGTTGTACATCAGCGGCAATGCAATCGGCGGCATGAGCGGGCGGCTCATTACCGGCGTGTTGACGGATTTCGCGAACTGGCGCGTGGGGGTCATCGTCGTAGCGATCGTCGGCCTCGTGTGTGCGTGGATGTTCTGGCGCCTGCTGCCTCCGTCGCGGCACTTCGTGGCGCAGCCTTTGAATCGGCAAGCGCTGGGCGGGCGCGTCAGCGTGATATTCCACGACCGCGGACTGCCGTGGTTGTTCGCGGAAGGCTTCCTGTTGCTGGGCGCATTCGTCACCGTTTACAACTACATCGGTTATCGATTGCTGGCGCCGCCGTACAACCTGAGCCAAGCCGTGGTTGGCGCGATCTTCATCATCTATCTGATCGGCACTTTCAGTTCCCCATGGGTGGGGCACCTCGCCGGCAAGCTGGGCCGGCGCAAGGTGTTGTGGACGATGATGGCGCTGATGTTGATCGGTACAGCGCTCACGATGATGTCGCCATTGTGGGCGATCCTGCTGGGCGTCATCGCGCTGACATTCGGATTCTTCGGCGGCCATTCCATCGTCAGCAGTTGGGTGGGCCGCCGCGCCGGTGACGCGAAAGCGCACGCGTCGTCGCTATATTTGTTCTGCTACTACATGGGCTCCAGCATCGCCGGCGCATGCGGCGGCGTGTTCTACGCCTCGCACGGCTGGGAGGGCGTCGGCGTGTTCGTGGGCGCAATGGCGCTGGTCGGCCTTGCAATCGCGCTCGGCTTGTATCGTTTGCCGCCGCTGCCACAAAACACCGCTACGCCACCGGCACCGATGAGCCGCGGCGCGATGCCGTGAGCGGTCTCCGCCAGTCGCGTCTTGACGGAATGAGCATGGTTTCTTCCGTCCCGGGCTACGGCTGATTGGAAACCGGAATCGCCGCCCGTGTCCTCGTTGGTGATCCGCTCCAAGAGGGCTACGAAGCCGGCTTGTTTGCGTGGTGCAATGATCTTCCGAATCGGAAATCCGTCCAACGGAATCAGGGTTGGGCTCGGCAAGTTTTGGCATTCGGGGCCTTCAGCCCCGCGATATGCCACGGGACCACCTTGCCGTCCGGCAGGTGCACCGCGTCGATGCGGTTGCCGTCGCCTTCCGCGACCAGCAGCAAGTCGGGCGACAATGCCTCGACCGCGAGTGGCCGGTCGAGCAGGGCGGCGACGGTGGTCACCTGATGCGCCGCAAGGTCGACTTTGCGCAGCGCATTGTTGAAGGTGTCGGTGATGTACAGATCGCCTGCGTTCCACGCGACGTCTTCTGCGTGTTGCAGCAATGCATGATTCGCCGAGCCGTTGCGCATCCCGAAATCGAACAGACCGTGGCCAATCAGCGTCGAAACCTTGCCGCCGGGCAAAACGATCGCGCGCACCGAGGACGATTCCGGATCGGTGTCGTACAAGGTGACGTCGTGGACACCCAGTCCGCTCGGTTGCGCGAACTGCGCCTCGGCACGTGCGCCGTCGGCCAAGCCTTCCTCGCCGGTGCCGGCCCAAGGGCCTATCGTTTTGGTGCCTGGATCGTAACGCCAGATCTGGTGGTCGCCCGCCATCGACACGTAAAGCTCGCCGCCGTGCCACGCGAGATCCCACGGCGAATTCAGCACCGCCGAACGTGCGGAAAAGCTGCCCCTGATGGTGAATCCGCGCTGCCCGTTGCCGGCAATCGCGGTGACCGTGCGTTTGCCAAGATCGACGCGTCGGATCGTCTGGTTGTCGGTGTCGGCGATATATAGCGCGCCGTCATGGAACATGAGTCCGTGCGGTCGATCGAATTCGGCGTGCGCGTAATCGCCGTCGGCATCGCCCGTACAGCCGCTGCCGATGATGGCCTGCAGCTTGCCGGAATGATCGGCCAGCACGATCCGGTTGTGGCCGGTGTCCGCAATCGCAATTTCCGAGGGCGATACCGCAATGCCAGCGGGCGTCGCGAGGCCGCCTGATTGGAACGCCAGCGGGCGCAGCGGCAACCCGGCCAATTTCGATGCCGGGGGCGCACCCTTCAGTGCGGCTTCGACCGGCCCGGCGAGTTGCTCCAATGACTGCTCGCCGATGAAGGTCTGCCTGACGCTACCGTCCGGCCCCACCAGTATCAATGTCGGCCATGCCTGCACGCCGTAGGCCTGCCAAAGGCTCATGTCCGGGTCAAGCACGGTCGGATGGCGCAGGTCGTAGCGCTGGATGAAGGATTCCAGGCCCTGCCGCGTTTTCGACGCGCTGAACTTGGGCGAGTCGATGCCGATCACCACCAGCCGCGTGCCGAAGCGTTCTTCCAGTTGTTTTTCCGCGGGCAGCATGTGGATGCAGTTGATGCATCCGGGCGTGAAGAAATCCAGCAGCACCGCGCGCCCACGCAAATCAGTCCATGCGAGCGGACGCGAAACATTGAACCAGCTGAGTGCGTGCGGGAAAGCGACGCCGCGCTGCGCGTGGGCGCGTGGCAGCCCGGTCAGTAGTCCGGCCGCCACGATCAGCGCGGCGATGAGAGTGAACAGGGTGCGTTTCATGCGGTCGGGTGCTCAATCCGCGCGACGGGCCAGCGCGTACACGCCCGTGTGCAATGCGGTGACGCCTTGTCCCTGGAACGATGGTTGCGACGCCAGGATGTCGCGATGCTCCAATTGTTCGATGTTCCATTGCTGGTCGAACAGACGGTGTACCTCGGCGCCGGCCACGCTGAAGGGTGGGCCTTGCATTTCGTCCTCGGAATAGTCAAGCGTGATGAGCAGACCGGTGCTGCCCGCAGGCAATTGCAGGTACACGTCGATGGCGAGCCGTTCGCGCATCCATGCGGGCATTGCGATCAGCGCAGCGCGGTCGTAGAAGGCCTGGCACTGCGCGATCACCTCGGGGTCGATTTCAAACACGTCGCCGTTGACGATTTCGATCTCACCGCCGGGCGCATTGGTGACGTCGTAGTGCGTGCCTTCGGCTGTGCTGCGGGTCCGCGCGTGCAACTGGTTCTCGGCGAGGAAGGACTCGATCGCGATCGGCGACACGTCGATACCGAGCACCCGCATGCCTTGCTGCGACAGCCACAACATGTCCAGTGACTTGCCGCACAACGGCACCAGCACGCGCGCGCCGCGCGGCACGTTCAATGCGGACCAGTGTTGCACCAGCAACGGCATCACTTCCTCGCGATGCCAGCCGGTGCGCCCGTCGCGCCAGCGTTTCAGCCAGTACTCGGCGTCCATCGTGCGCTCCTCGCAGATCGGAATCCCGTGCAGCATGACTATAATCCTTCGATTGTTCGAATTGGAGTTTGCGATGAACGCCCCCACCCGCATCGACACCACGCGCGTGATCCATCCGCCGCGCGGCACCGAACTCACGTGCAAGAACTGGCTGATCGAGGCGCCGTACCGGATGATCCAGCACAACCTCGATCCCGAGGTGGCGGAGAATCCGGCGGAACTGGTGGTGTACGGGGGCATCGGTCGCGCCGCACGCAACTGGGAATGCTTCGATGCAATCCTGCGTGCGCTGCGCGAATTGAATCCGGACGAGACCTTGCTGGTGCAATCGGGCAAGCCGGTCGGCGTGTTCAAGACCCATGCGGATGCGCCGCGCGTCCTGATCGCCAATTCGAATCTCGTTCCGCATTGGGCGACGTGGGAACACTTCCACGAACTCGACAAGAAGGGCCTGATGATGTTCGGCCAGATGACGGCCGGCTCATGGATCTACATCGGCTCGCAGGGCATCGTGCAGGGCACTTACGAAACCTTCATCGAGATGGGTCGTCAGAATTACGGTGGCAACTTGCGCGGCAAGTGGATTTTGACGGCAGGGCTCGGCGGCATGGGTGGCGCGCAGCCGCTGGCCGCGGTGATGGCCGGCGCGTCGATGCTGTCGATCGAATGCCAGCAGTCACGCATCGACTTCCGACTGAAGACCGGCTACGTCGATGAGCAGGCCAATGATCTGGATGACGCGCTGGCGCGCATCGAGAAGTACACCAAAGCGGGCGAAGCCAAGTCCATCGCGCTGCTCGGCAACGCCGCCGACGTGCTGCCGGAATTGGTGAAGCGCGGCGTGAAACCCGACGCCGTCACCGACCAGACTTCCGCGCACGATCCGGTCAACGGTTATTTGCCACGGGGCTGGACGGTGGAGCAGTGGTTCGAGCGCCGCAAGAGTGATCCGGACGGCACCCGCGACGCCGCCAAGCAGTCGATGAAGACCCACGTCGAGGCGATGCTTGCATTCCACGCGCAAGGCATCCCGACCTTCGACTACGGCAACAACATCCGCCAGATGGCGTTCGACGTCGGCTGCACGAACGCGTTCGACTTTCCAGGTTTCGTGCCGGCCTACGTGCGACCGCTGTTCTGCCGCGGCGTCGGCCCGTTCCGCTGGGTCGCGCTGTCCGGCGATCCCGAAGACATCCTGAAAACCGACGCCAAGGTCAAGGAACTGATCCCCGACGACAAGCACCTGCACAACTGGCTGGACATGGCCGAGCAACGCATCCACTGGCAGGGCCTGCCATCGCGCATTTGCTGGGTCGGCCTGGGTCTGCGCGACAAGCTCGGACTCGCATTCAACGAGATGGTCCGCAACGGTGAATTGAAGGCGCCCATCGCGATCGGCCGCGACCACCTCGATTCAGGCTCGGTCGCATCGCCCAATCGCGAAACCGAATCCATGCGTGACGGTTCCGATGCCGTCAGCGACTGGCCGCTGCTCAATGCGCTGCTCAATACCGCGAGCGGTGCCACATGGGTAAGCTTCCACCACGGCGGTGGCGTCGGCATGGGTTACTCGCAGCACGCCGGCCTCGTGATCGTCTGCGACGGCACGAAAGAAGCTGATGCCCGCATCGCGCGTGTGCTGTGGAACGATCCCGGCACCGGCGTGATGCGCCACGCCGACGCGGGCTACCCCGAAGCGATCGCGTGCGCGAAGGAAAAAGGATTGAAGTTGCCTATGGCTGGGTGAGGCCGTTGTGTCTGATCGGTAAACGCGGCTTGACTTCGATCCTCTCCACGTCCGGATCAGGGGGAATCAGCGGATTTCCGCGTGCATAGCGCTGGCGCTTGCCGGCCTTGCCATGGAGGGGGAGGCTTGCGGTGCAGCCCTCATGGTGGGCATTGGGGACGTCGGCATGGGAGACGCCCGGTAGGCGGCATGGGTCGCGGGTCGCGGCGAAGCTCCTCCGCGGGTTGCCGGTTGCCACGCCCGCGGCGAACGGTAGCTTCTCCGCCAATGGTCCGTGGTGTCGAACACTTGCCGCTGGTGACCACCCATGTCGGAGACCAATGCCAGTTCAAGGCCGCCGTTGATGACATTCCAATGCACTGCGCCGGCGACCGGCATCGGCAGGCTTCTCACGTAAACGAAATTGGCGTCGTACTTGCCGTCCTTGCGCGATTTTGCCTGCATCGCGACTTCGATGATGAAGCGACTGGCTACCGGATGATCTTTCACGATCGCGGGTTTGACGATCCATGCGTCGATCTGCTTGATCAACATTTTCTGCCACGACGGCGTGAGTTGCTCACTCGGCAGGATATCGGTGACCTGCCCCTGGGCGTTCACCTGCACCACCACGGGCATGACTTCGGGGTTGAACTCGACGAGCGATCCGGACGATGCCAGCGCGGTTCCGCTAACTGCGGCGATGGCACATGCGATCAGTGAGCCACGAAACGGCTTCATGACGATCCTCCTTCGGATTCCGGGAAGGAGGCCAGAAGGGAGACCTGCTGGCCTCGTGAAAGTCATCCTACACCTCGTCGCCGCATCACGCCAAAGGGTCGGAATGAGAACGGCGGGGACACAATGGGGAATGGTGTGTGGGAATTCTTTGGTTTTGCTTTTGTCATTTCGCGAATAATCGCAAGCGATCTGCAAACGCCTTGAACTCCAGCGCGTTGCCTGAGGGATCGAGCAGGAACATCGTGGCCTGTTCGCCGGGTTGGCCCTTGAAGCGCACGTGTGGCTCGATCACGAAATGCGTACCGGCTTCGCGCAATTTCTCCGCGAGTGCGCGCCACGCGTCCATATCGAGCACCACGCCGAAGTGCCGCACCGGCACGTTGTCGCCGTCCACGTCATGCGCCGCCGCTGCATGCAATTCCTCCGGCGCGACATGCGCGACGATCTGATGACCGAAGAAATCGAAATCTACCCAGGTGTCGCTCGATCGTCCTTCCGGGCAGCCGAGCAGGCCGCCGTAGAAGCCGCGGGCTTCGCCCAGCGATGCGACGGGAAAAGCGAGATGGAAGGGCGGAATTTCGTGCACGATGGCTCTCCGGACTCATTGCATCTTCATCAGTATGCACGAAAGCGCGAAGGCGGCGCCGGCGTTTCGTTGCCGTTGTGCTTGGGGTCGTAGCATGGCACGGGCCGCGAAAGGAGCCCGCCATGGCCGACGAAAACACCAGCAAGCAACTCGAGCACCTCACCGACACGCTGACGCAGCTCAAGGAGATGCATCATTATGCGAAGAACAATGTTGAGCGGCTGACCGCGATCTGGCTGCTGTTCGACGGTGAACTGTCGAAGTTGAAGCAGACCGAGAAGATCGACGACCTGATGAACCGCCAGGGCCAATTGCACGACGCGCTGGAGAAAGTGATCGCCGATCTCGAAGCGTTGCAGCAGAAGCTGCAGCCGCCGCCGGAAGAATCGGTCGGCTGAGGGGTGCGCGTCGTGACTGGAGCCGCTCAGCGCGGATGTTGCCGTGCGATCGAATTGTCGATCGTGGATTTGGCCAGCGGGAAATAGCCGTTCACGACGGGCGGATCGCCCGCGTCTGCATCCGGCGTCAAGTGCACGTGCCACCCGCCGACGCGATGGACTTGCAGGCATTCGTCGATCTCGTGCAAGTCGTCCTTGTGGGTTTCCAGGTGGCTTTGCAGCAACGTTTGTTTCGCGCGTCGTTTGGCGTCGGCCTTGTTCGGCGCGCCCAGGAATCCCCATGCGTGATGCTCGGCGAACACGCCCGGCCGATAACCGCCAATGTTGATGAAGTAAAGATGGAGGCCATTGTCCGGTGGGGTGCGTGCCAGCCGCACGCGATAACCCGCGACGCTGTCGAGAAAGCACCACGCATCAACGTGCAGGCCAGGCGGCTCGCCGAACCAGCTATCCAGAAGCTGGTCGTGTACGGCCTCCAGCGAATCGCCGACGGCGAACGCGACATCGTGAAGTTCGGTTTTCGCGCCAGCGGCTGTGCCGCCCAGCACGCAAGCGATCAGGCGGTCGGTCATGTTGAAGTAATCGGCAAGAGGCGGAGCATCATGCCATGCCGCCTTGGCTTCGTCTGCAGGTTCGCCCGTCCGAACTGGACTTCACATGGCTTTGAAGCCACCCTGCGTACGCTTCCAAGTGCTGTAGCCACGCATTTTCTTCATGGAAGAACCGAAATGAAACACAAGACCTTGTCGCTGCAATCCGATTTCGAGGTCGCCTTCGCGGTGCGCAACGTTCAGGCGGCCGGGATGACGCTTGCGCCGGGGGCAAACACGGGCGGGCCACACAATCGCCATGGCGGCGCCGACCAGTGGTTGTACGTGGTGTCCGGGACCGGACTGGCGGTCGTCGATGGCGTGCAGCAGCCTCTGCAGAGCGGCAGTTTGCTGGTGATCGAACACGGTGAAACCCACGAAATCCGCTGCACCGGCGACGAACCCTTGCGCTCGGTCAACTTCTATTCTCCGCCTGCGTACGACGACGATGGCGAAGCGCTGCCTGCAGGTGAAGGCTGAACAAGCAGCGAGCAAATCGCCGGCTGTGACCGGTCCCGGGTGTTCGGCCTGCAACATTCGTCAGCCGTTCATGCGCGGGTAGGGCGCCCTCGAATCGATGCCCGCTGCGGTATCCAGTGGCAGGTGGCCTGGGTGCAGGCATCCATGCTCACGCCGCCTACACGATGCATTTGCGCAAAGTTATCGGGGCAATGCGGATACTCGCGATGCACGGAAGCTGATGCGGAGAAGTCCCATGAGACGGCTGTTGGCACTTGTGACCGGCATCGCTGCCGGGGCCTTGGTGATGTACATGTTGGACCCGAACAGTGGGCGTCGCCGTCGTGCCTTCGCACGCGACAAGGCGGTCGCGGCGGGTCACGACATCGAACGGTTGGCCCGCGGCACCACCAGGCACACCGCGGACCATTTGCGAGGCGTGGCCGCGAAGGTGCGGGCGCGGGGTCGTCGCTCTCATCCGGATGATGAGCAGTTGCGCGATCACATCCAGTCGCAGTTGGGCCATGCGCTCCACCAGCCTTCGCGGGTCGAGGTCAACGTCGATCACGGGCATGTGGTGCTGAAGGGCACCGCCAATCCCACTGAAATGGACCTTCTGGTGGCGACCATATCGAAGATGCAAGGCGTCCACGGCGTTGAAAACCGCCTGACGCCGGAAGGTTGATGCGGCATCGAATCGGTCCGGCCAGGTCGGGCGATTGATGGAACGCCACGTTCAAAAGGAGGAAACGTCGATGGGCAGCAACAAGATGCAGGGCGAAGGCGATTACGAGAGTGCGCGTCGTTATCGCAAGGAAACGGAGGAGTCCGTCAAGGAGCAGAGCAAGGGCGGCAAGCCGATCAAGGGTGATGCGCGGAAGGCGTCCGGCACGCTGACGCCGGAGGAACGCGAAGGCCGCGCGCGCGCCAAGGCGCCGGGGCAGGACAAGCGCGACGCCGCTTACATGGACGAACTGGAAAGAAAGAAGAAACGCTGATATTGCGCCCGCCGTGGTGATAGCGCGAAGGTAGTGCGGGGTGCAACCGCATTCCGCGGTTTTGGCCGTCTGGCGGGGGGAAGACGGGGAGGGTAGCGCTGCGCTCCTCCCCCGCGCGTCACGCCGCCTTGGCTTCATCCTTCAGCGTCTGCATGTCGATCACGAAGCGATACTTCACGTCGCTCTTCAGCATGCGCTCGTACGCGTCGTTGATGTCGCGCATCGCGATCATCTCGATATCGGAGACGATGCCATGCTCGGCGCAGAAATCCAGCATCTCCTGGGTTTCACGGATGCCCCCGATCAGTGAGCCGGCGATGCCACGGCGCTTCATGATCAAGTTGAAAACGGTGGGCGAGGGATGCGGCGAATCGATCGGCGGCGCGCCGACCAGGCACATGGTGCCATCGCGTTTCAGCAGGTTGAGATAGGCATCCAGATTGTGCGGCGCGGCGACCGTGTTGAGGATGAAATCGAAACTGCCCGTGTGTTCGGCCATCTGGCCAGGGTCCTTCGAGATCACGACTTCATCGGCTCCGAGGCGCTTGCCGTCCGCGATCTTGTTCGGCGAGGTAGTGAACAGCACCACGTGTGCGCCCATCGCGTGCGCCAATTTGACGCCCATGTGGCCAAGCCCACCCAAGCCAACGATGCCGACCTTCTTGCCCGGGCCGGCGCCCCAATGCCGCAATGGCGAATAGGTGGTGATGCCGGCGCACAGCAGCGGCGCCACGGCGGCCAGATCCTTCTTGTGCTTGATGTGCAGCACGAATTTTTCGTCGACCACGATTTGGCTGGAATAGCCCCCGTACGTGTTGCCATGGTCTTCCTGGGTCGGTCCGTTGTAGGTTCCGGTGAATCCATTCTCGCAGTAGTTCTCCTCGCCGGCCTTGCACGAGTCGCAGCGGCCGCAACTGTCGACCATGCAGCCGATGCCGACGGTATCGCCGACCCTGAAGCCTTTCACGTCTTTTCCGACTGTCGTCACGGTGCCGACGATTTCGTGGCCCGGTACGGATGGATAAACCGTGTTGCCCCATTCGTTGCGCGCGGTGTGCAGGTCCGAATGGCATACGCCGCAGTAGCGGATGTCGATAGCGACGTCGTGCGCGCCCGGTTCGCGGCGCTCGATGGCGTGCGGGCCGAGTGGCGCGTCGGAGGATTGGGCGGCGTAGGCGGGGGTGTTGGTCATTCTAATCTCCTCGGCGAATAAAAGCGGTAGCCCGGATGCAGGCGCGCAGCGCCGGAATCCGGGTTGTTCGCTCACCTCGACCCCGGATTCCGCTTCGCTTCCTCCGGGGCTACAAAATTCAACCGGCGGCCTTCTCGCGCACTGGCAACTTCCAGTCCGGCCGGATGAAATGGCAGGTGTAGCCGTTCGGGATGCGTTCCAGGTAATCCTGGTGTTCCGGTTCGGCTTCCCAGAAATCGCCGGCGGGCACGACGTCGGTGACCACCCTGCCGGGCCACAGGCCCGATGCGTTCACGTCTTCAATGGTGTCCTTGGCAATTTGTTCCTGCTCGTCGTTCGTGTAGAAGATCGCCGAACGGTAGCTGGTGCCGAGGTCGTTGCCTTGCCGGTTCACCGTGGTGGGATCGTGGATCTGGAAAAAAAATTCCAGCAGCCTGCGATAGCTGAGGCGTGCAGGATCGAACACGATCTCAATGGATTCGGCATGCGTGCCGTGATTGCGGTAGGTGGCATTCGGGACGTCGCCGCCGGAGTATCCGACGCGGGTGGAAACCACGCCGGGCTGCTTGCGGATCAGGTCCTGCATGCCCCAGAAGCAGCCGCCGGCAAGAATGGCGCGCTCGGTAGTCATGTTTTGTTGCCTCCGATGAAAGCCATCCTCTTCAAGAGGAGGGTTGGGCGGGGATGGGTTTCATGTATGGCGAAGGCCCATCCCTTCTCGCGCTGCGCGCGCGTTCGCTTCACTCCGCCTCCCCTTGTGGGGGGAGGAGAACTTATTCGTCAAACAATTCACGGTACTCGCCATAGCCTTCCTTTTCCAGTTCGGCGAGTGGAACGAAGCGCAGCGATGCCGAGTTGATGCAATAGCGCAACCCGCCGCGCTCGCGCGGACCGTCATCGAACAGATGACCCAGATGGCTGTCGCCGTGCTTGGAGCGGACCTCGGTGCGGATCATGCCGTGGCTGGCGTCGTGTTTTTCGACCACGTTGGCAGCCTCGACCGGTTTGCTGAAACTCGGCCAGCCGCAGTGGCTCTGGAATTTGTCGAGCGAAGTGAACAGCGGCTCGCCCGACACGATGTCCACGTACAAGCCCGGTTCACGGTGTTCGTTAAAAGTGTTGTCGAACGGTCGCTCGGTCGCCGAGTCCTGGGTGACGCGGTATTGCAGCGGGGTCAGGTGTGCGAGCGCTTCTGGCGTTTTGCGGTATTCGGGCATGACACGCTCCGGGTCGGGAGGGCCGATCGGCAGCAGGGATGTCATGTCACATGGAGGCGCTACGTGCGGCCATCAAGATGCCACGATCACCGATTTGACCGCCTGTCGCCTCGGGGCATTACGATTCGCGGCGCCTGCTGATGCACCGCAGGGAGAAGGAGGACACATGCAGCGTCGCGACGTGCTGAAGGGTTTCGTTCTCGGTGGCGCCGCACTTGCGCTGGGTCGCGCCGCGCGCGTTGACGCAAACCTGGCATTCGACAGCGTCGGGATGCAATTGGCGGCCCTGGAACGACGGCATGGCGGCCGGCTCGGCGTGGCGATTTGGGATACCGGCAACGGGAGGCGCGCATCGCATCGCGGCGACGAACGCTTCCTGATGTGCAGCACGTTCAAATTGCTGCTGGCTGCGGTGGTGCTGGAGCGCGTCGATCGCGGCGTGGAAAAACTGGATCATCGAATCGTGTTCAGCAAAGACGGATTGCTGGAATACGCCCCCGTCACCAGCAAGCATGTCGGGCTGCCTGGATTGACGATTTCGGAACTGTGCGAGGCTGCGATCACCCTGAGCGACAACACCGCGGCAAACCTGCTGCTGAAAGAAATCGGCGGCCCCGGTGCGTGGACGCGCTATGCACGCACTTTGGGCGACACAGTCACATTGCTGGATCGTGCCGAGCCCGACCTCAATCCGTACGACATCACCACGCCACAGGCGATGCTGGAAGATATGCAAAAGGTGCTACTGGGCCGCGCTCTGTCGCAAAGCTCTCGCGATCAACTCACGCGATGGCTGCTGAACTGCCAAACCGGCCTGCGATCGTTGCGCGCAGGATTTCCATCCGACTGGAAAGTCGGTGACAAGACGGGCCAGTGGGACGGCAATGGAGTCGGCGCAAACAACGACATCGCGATCGTTTGGCCGCCAAGTCGCAAACCTATACTGATTACTGCCTATTACATGAACCCCACGACTCATCCGATCGGACGCAAAGCCGTGCTGGCAGAGGTAGGGCGAATCGTGGCGGGTAAGGCGTAGAAATCTGCGTGCCGGTGTAGGCTTTGCGTCCGTGTACCTGCGTCGTCTCCACAGGCCGTGACCGTTCAATCGCTGCCGCCGCCCGTCCTCGACCTGTTGCGAAAGGCGCAGGGCGAATTGGCGCGTCGTCAGTTCGACGCCGCCGCCGCCACCCTCGCGTCGGTGCTGGCCATGGCGCCGGATTGTGCGCCTGCGCTGGGCGTCGCGGCGGTCGCGGCACAGATGCAGGGCAGGCATGGCGACGCGGTAGCCTTCTTTCACAGGGCGATCGCGCAGCAACCCCGAGATGCCGGCTTGCATGCGGGCCTCGGCATCTCGTTGTTCGAGTCCGGCGATCCGGAAGGCGCGGTTACGGCGCTGCGATGCGCGTGCGAGTTGGCGCCGCACGTGGCGGCGGGCTGGTACAACCTTGGCAAGGCGCTCAAGCTGCAGGTACGTACGGAAGAGGCGATCGAAGCGTTGCGGCACGCCTTGCGGCTCGATCCCTCGAACATTCCGGCGCGGCTGACTTTGGCGGATGCATTGGCCAGCGTGGGTCAGGTAGGTGAGGCATCCGCCGAATTGCGTGGACTGCTGAAGGCGCATCCCGCGAATGCGCACGCGTGGTTCGCGTTGGCCAACCTGAAGGTGGTGCCGTTCTCTCCCGGGGATGCCGCGCTGTTGCGGCGCAATTTCGAGCAGACCGCCGCGCCCGCGGAAGATCGCGTGCTGTTCGGGTTCGGGCTGGCCCGCGCGCTGGAAGATCAGGCTGACTACCCGGCGTCTTTCGAAGTTTTGCAGCAGGCCAACCGTTTGCAGCGGCAGAATATTCGCTGGAACGCGGCCGGACACCGCGCGGGTATCGGCACCATCGAGCGGGCATTCGCCACAGCTTTGCCGGCGCCGATCGATCCGCAGCGGGGTGGCGAAGTGATTTTCATCGCGAGCATCCCGCGTTCGGGTTCCACGTTGGTGGAGCAGGTTCTTGCTTCTCATCCTCAAGTGGAAGGTGCAAACGAAATCACCGACTTGCCGCGCGTGCTGGATGCCGAGTCGTCGCGACGTGGCCGACTTTGGCCCGACTGGGTGCAGGAAACGACATCCGCTGACTGGGATCGGTTGGGCGCGGAGTACCTCGCGCGCACCGCACGCTGGCGTGCGCACAAACCGCGCTTCACCGACAAGAATCTGGTGACGTGGAAATACATCGGCGCGGCGCTCGCGATGTTGCCGGCTGCACGCGCGGTGGTGGTGCGTCGCGATCCGGTCGAGACTTGTCTTGCCTGTTATCGGCAGTGGTTCGCCAGTGGCACTCAATTTGCCTACGACCTCGATGAAATGGCCGATTACTGCATCGACTTTGTCCGCCTTGCACGGTTCTGGTTGCAGCGGTTTCCCGATCGGGTATTCGACCTCGAGTACGAAGCGCTGCTGGCCGACCCGGAAACGGTGACGCGGTGCTTGCTGGACTTCTGCGGGTTGCCTTTCGACCCGGCGTGCCTGGCCTTCCACCAGACGCAACGCACCATCATCAGTGCCGCGAGCGCTGGACAAGTGCGCCGGCCCTTGCAGCGGGACACTGCGCGCGCCACGCGCTACGGACATCTGCTGGACGGGTTGCGACAGCGGCTGCGCGATGCGGGGTTGGCGGCGGAAGCTTGAACCCGCTTCGCAAAGAGGAGTTCGGCAGGGTGCATGTTTTTTTCTGGCGCGCTTGTGAATCGGTACTTGCATTTTCATTAATTTGAGGTTACGGTCCCACTCGCACTGTTACGAGGGACAGCGCAGACCGCTTCCGACGACCTAGGGTCGCCGAAAGTACATAAGTGCGGTTTGTCGCAGGTCGTTCTGGGGAGAAACGAGACGGCGCCGCACTGGCTGCTACCTTCGGGGGTGCACGTCTCATGAGTTGCAAGTCTCGGCGCACTTCGCGCAATCGTTTGTTCCAGCGCAAGGCGCTGGCTCTGGCAATCGGAAGTTCCGTTGCATTGGCGTTCGCTGGCGGGGCCTTCGCGCAAGCCGTCAATGGCACCATCCACGGCATGGTTCCGGTTGCTCCCAACGAAACCATTCAGATCATAGGCGGGGCGGGCTTCAACCGCACCATCAGTGTCGGACCATCCGGCCAGTACTCGGTGATTTTGCCGGTCGGCACCTACACGGTGAATCTGCTGCAGAACGGCCAAATCGTGCAGACCCGCACGGGTGTCACGCCGACGGCAGCCGGGGCAGTGACGGTCGACTTCACTTCCTCCGCTGCAAATGCCCAGACCCTGTCTGCGGTAAACGTCACCGCGAATGCCGTCCCGGCAATCGACGTCACCAGTACCAATCAGACCAGCACAGTTACCGCCAAGCAGTTGAGCCAACTGCCCATTGGCCGGAACGCCGAGAGCATCGCCTTGATGGCCCCAGGCGTCACGGCCGGGTCTGCTTTGCTCCAAAACGCAAACCCCACGGCGACCGGTAACCCGCTATTGGTATTCGGTGGAGCATCGGTGGCCGAAAACGCCTATTACATCGACGGCATGAACACCACCGATCCGCTTACCGGCCAGGGCGGCGTCAGCCTGCCGTACGGAGCCATCGAGCAACAGCAGACCATCACCAGCGGTTATGGAGCCCGGTATGGCCGTTCAATCGGCGGCGTGATCAACCAGATTGGCAAGAGCGGCTCCAATGAATGGCATTTCGGCTTCCAGGGGGTCTGGGAGCCCGGAAGACTTCGCAACGATTATGTCGACCAGCTCTACAATAACCCGCGCAACACCAACCCCGGCCAGTTGCCGGGTGACTTGTATCGTCGCCGCGCGGACAACCACCGTACTGAGAACATCTACGATGCCTACGTCAGTGGTCCCATCGTCAAGGACAAGCTGCTGTTCTTCGTGGGCGTGGAACAGGACAACATCCACTCCAACACGGTTACTGCGCTCGGAGCCAACCCTTTCAACGACTTCTCCACCATCCACCGCCCGAAGATCTACGCGAAGATCAACTGGAACATCAACGAGAACAACTATCTCACCGTAACCGGTGCCCAAACCGAGAACAAAACCTGGGTGTCCCGGTTTGGTTACGATTACGACACCCGCCAGACGGGCGACTACCTGCTCAGCTTCCCGGCCACCAAGAATGCCTTCCGGCTCTGGACGGCCAACTACACCTCCTATCTCACCGACGACCTGACCCTGCACGCGATGCTTGGCAAGCTGCATGGTGAGTACTACCAGGAGCCGCCATCCTCTCCGTTGCCTTACATTCTCGGCGCAGCCTCCCAGAACCCCGCCTTCGCTCCACCTGGCGGCATCACCAATTCCCAGACCAGCACCAACGTCGGCAATCCGGCCCACAAAGACACCGTGATGAACTATCGCGTGGATCTGGACTGGAAATTGCCCTGGAATCTCATGGGCACCCATGACCTGGAAGCTGGCATCGACAACAGCACGGTCTGGGACATCGGCGACGGCTCGATCATGACCGGCCCCGGCTATGCGTGGGATTACGGCCAACAGCTGGGTGGTGGCGGCACCAAGGGTCCCGGCGACGCCATCACCGGCACCGATCCGTCCATCGCTCCGTACATCGGGCCGCCCAATTCCAATCCGGACGGCGCCACGGGCTACTTCGTCAGCAAATACATTTTTGAGAACGCGGCCAGCGTACGCGTGGTGCAGCACGCGGAATACCTACAGGACAACTGGCAGGTCACGCCCAATTTCCTGATGAAAATAGGTGTGCGCAACGACTCGTTCGTCAACTACAACCCAGCGGGCGAGGCCTACATTCGTTTGACCAAGCCGCAGTGGGAGCCGCGCATCGGCTTCAGTTGGGACGTGCATGGCGACTCCTCACTCAAGCTGTTCGGCAATGCCGGTCGCTACTATCTAGCACTGCCGGCCGGCGTGGCATTGCGCGGGGCCGGCGCCTCTACGTACACCCAGCAGTATTTCACCTACAACGGCATCGATTCGAACGGCATCCCGCAAGGCTTGACCGCGATCCCGGAGAATCCGGTCAACGGCGTTTCACAGAACAATGAGTACGGCCTGCCGCTGGATCCGCGCACCGTGGCCTCCACCAACATCAAGGCCGAATATGCCGACGCTTTCGTGGCGGGCATGCAGCAAAAGCTTGATTTCCTGGGTACGAACTGGGTGTTCGGCGCAAACGGCATCTACAAGAAGCTGGGTCGGATAGTGGACGACTGGGATGACCAACAGCGGATGTGCGCCGCCGGATTGGCGCAGGGGTATGCATGGCTGACGCCAGACGCCTGCACCAACTATACCTTGGGCGCGGTTCTCATCAATCCAAGCGAAAACCAGACAATTCTGGTCAAGACGCCCACCGGCGGCTTGGTGCCGGTGACGGTCGATCAAGCCGCGCAGGGCTTTCCCGACAAGGTCAAGCGCAAGTATTACGCCATCAACTTGTCGCTGGACCATCCGTGGGACGGCAAGTGGTGGGGCCAGATCTCCTATACCTTCTCTCGGAATTGGGGCAACACGGAAGGCCCGGTGGATTCGATCATCGGTCAAGGTGGCTCCTCGGTTTCCATTACCGAGCAGTGGGACTTTTTCCAAATCATGCAGGGCGCGAACGGGCTGCTGCCGAACGATCAAAAGCACCAGTTGAAGATCGCTGGCGAGTACGGGCTCACCCCGGAATGGCTGGTGGGCGGCAACCTGTTCATTGGCTCCGGGCATCCCAGGGATTGCCTTGGCTACTATCCCGTTCCCGTCACGCCGGACTACGGCCCCCAGTACCACTTCTGCAACGGTCAGGTGGCGCCTCCGGGTTCGACCGGTTTTACTCCGTGGACGCACGAGTTGGCGCTCAACGTGATTTATTCACCGGTGTGGGCCGATCACAAACTGTCGTTCAAACTGGATGTCTTCAATGTGTTCAACAACCAAACGCCGCTCCAGTATCGCGCCTACTATCCGTTGACCACTTATGGCAGGGTGGAGGGCTGGACGGATCCGCGCTACGTGCGGTTCTCCGTCGCCTACAACTGGTAAGGGACGACACGTTTCACTCTCCACCGCCGGGCGCGAGTGCCCGGCGGTTTTTTTTCGCAGAACCTGGATTGTTGGCATAATCGCGGATGGCCGGCATCCGTGTTGAACAACGAACCTTGAGTCATCGCGTACAGTGACGACACTCGAATCGCTTTCGCCCGTGGCCGCGCGATTGTTGAAACGCGCGCAAAAGGAATCGCAATCCGGCGATGCCGAAGCCGCGATGCGGTCATTGACCAGTGCCCTTGCCGTGGCTCCGGATAGTGTCGAGATCAGGCGCTGGATGGGTATTGCCGCCCAGAATCTGGGGGATCACGCCAGGGCCGCGGCTTGTTTCCGGCATGCGCTCGCTGCACTGTCCGACGATGCCGATTTGCACATCGGGCTGGGCGTTGCGTTGTACCGGCTGGGTCATGAAGACGAAGCCTTGGTGTACTTGCGGCGCGCCTGCGACCTGGCACCCGAATCCGCATCGGCGTGGTACAACCTGGCCGAAGGTTTGAAGCCGCAGATACAAACGGAAGCGGCTATCGAAGCATTGCAGCGCACACTGGCGATCGACCCGCTGCACACGCAGGCGCGTCTGGGACTCGCCCGTGCGCAAACGAGCCTTGGCCGGATCGGCGAGGCAGCGGCCACCCTGCGCGAAATTTTGCGCAGGGAGCCCGGTTGTGCTGACGCATGGTTTGCGCTCGCAGACTTGAAGACCGTCACCTTCAGGCGGGAGGACGTCCGGCGACTTGAACAGTTGCTGGCGGGGTGCAATCTTGCAGCCGGTGCGCGCAATCAACTGGAATTCGTATTGGCTCACGCATTGGAGGATGTGGGCGATTACGCACGGGCCTTCGAGGTGATGAAACGCGCCAATGCGTTGCAACGACAGCATCTCAAGTGGGATGCCAAGGGCGAACACGAGCGCGTGGAAGCTATCCGGCAAGCGTTCGCGAAACCGGTAATGGGTACGCCGGATGCCGACCTTGGGCGCGAAGTGATCTTCATCGCAAGCTTGCCGCGTTCGGGGTCGACGCTGGTCGAGCAGATCCTCGCATCGCACCCGGAGATCGAAGGCGCCAATGAGATCGGAGACTTTGGACGTCTGATCGAGGCGGAAACGCGGCAACGCCACGCAAATTTCCCGCATTGGATAGCCGAATTGACCCCTGAGGAATGGCGGCGGCTCGGCAGCGAATACCTTGCTCGCACCTCACGTTGGCGCGAGCGCAAGCCGCGCTTTACCGACAAGAACCTCCTGAACTGGATGCTGGCGGGCGCAGCACTCACGATGTTGCCGGCCGCGCGTGTGGTGATCGTGCGGCGCGACCCCGTGGAAACCTGCCTCGGGTGTTACCGACAGTGGTTCACGGGAGATGCAGGGGTAGCGTACGATCTTGATGAGATTGCGGATTTCTATACTGAGTTCTGGCGCCTGACCCGCTTCTGGCTGAGGAAATTTCCCAATCGCGTATTCGATCTGGAGTACGAAACCCTGATCTCCCAGCCGGAACCCACGATCCGCCGGCTGCTCGATTTCTGCGGCTTGCCGTTCGATCCGGCGTGCCTCGAATTCCATCGTACCGAGCGTACCGTGTTGAGTGCTCCCAGCGCCGCGCAGGTTCGCCAGCCGCTGCGTCGGGATACCGCGCGGGCGGACCGCTACGGCGACAAGTTGGACGGCCTGCGCAAACGACTGAAGGACGCGGGGCTGTGATCGTGTAGATCTTGCGTCGCTTGCTGAGTTGGACAGAGCGGCGTTGGGGATTCAGCTTGATTGGTGCTGTGACGCTGCTGTCGGTCGACTGTGATTCGGCGAGACAGACAGACAATGCGCGGCCAAACGTTCGTAATGCGGACGGCATTGATCGGCAAGCCTTTGCTGGAAACCCGACAGCTTGGTATCGCATGGCCGATAAGGCGCAAAGCCAGTCGAACGTTCCACCGCTGCATACCAGTGCGGTGCCCACACGCCATCGGAAGCGCGCGGCCCGGGTGGCCAGCGGAGCATGCGTTCACTGAATGCGATGCCGAGATCGCCGCATAGCGCGCTCAAAATACCGCGTGGATCCTTCAAAACGTCAGAGGCGTCGATCACCGGCGGTACGTGGCCCAACCTATCGCACACGTGATCGAACAATCGCGCCTGCTGTTCGAAGCCAAGTTCCCAGGCCGCGGCGTCGGGGCGCTGGATGGTGAAGGAGGCGACCACCTGTTCCGGGTCGCGGATCAGGAAGCAGTTGGTGATTTGGTCCAGCCAGTCGAGTTTCATGTCCGGCAGCATGTGCTGGGTCATGTGTTTCTGGTACCAGATTGCCTTGCCGTCCGGGATCGGGCCGGTCAGCGTGGCCGCGACTTTCGCATCATCGTTCTCCTGGGCGGTGATCACCTCGTCACGACCGGGGTGGTTCACGCCCGTTTCAACGAGGTAATGCGCGTAGAACGGCTCATCGATGACGGTCGTATCCTCGCGGTTTTCCCATGCCCGCATCATCGCGGTGGAGATGTTGCGCGGCCCGGACCACATCGCGATGCGCAAGCCGTTGGGCATTGTCACACCCGTGCGCCCGCGCGGCTTTCGGTTTCCACGAGCTGCATGTAGACATCCTGCAGGTGCTTGCACATCGTGCCGCGTTTGCCTTCGCCGATGATGCGGCCGTCTATTTCCTGCACCGGCGTCAGGCCCGCGAACGTGCCGGTGACGAAAGCTTCGTCCGCGCCGTATACGTCGGTCAAGCTGAAATCCTTTTCGAAGACGGGAATCGAGTGGTCGTGGCACAGGCGCACCACGTTCGCACGCGTGATCCCGCCGAGGCAGTACTTGCCGGTGGACGTCCAGACTTCGCCCTTGCGCACGATGAAGAAGTGCGTCGAGTTGCAGGTGGCAACGAAGCCGTGTGGATCGAGCATCAATGCTTCGTCGTAGCCCGCTTTCTGGGCCTGGATGCAGGCGAGAATGCAATTCAACTTGGAATGGCTGTTGAGTTTTGGATCCTGCACGTCCGGTGCGCCACGGCGCACATGCACGGTGAAGAGACGGATGCCCTGTTCGACGGTTTCGGGCAGCGGCTCCTTGTACTCGGGCACGATCACGATGGTCGGTGGACCGATCACGAAGCGCGGATCCTGGTGCGGCGTGGCCTTGATGCCGCGCGTCACCATCAGGCGGATGTGCACGTGCTCGCGCATGCCATTGGCACGCAATGTCTCGACGATGCGTTGCGTCAACTGCTCGCGCGTGAGGCCGATGTCGAGGTCGATCGCCTTGGCGCCTTCGTACAGGCGGTCGAGGTGCATGTCGAGGAATGGCAGGCCACCGTCGTGTACGCGCAAGCCTTCCCATACACCATCGCCCAGCACGTAACCCGCATCGAATACCGAGACCTTGGCCTCGTCGCGTGCAACCAATTCACCATTCAGGCTGATCTTGATGGCGGCGTTGCGCGCATCGGGCGTGTAATCGTGGGTGCCTTTGCTCATGGTTGTTCCTGACGGGGACCGCCGGAGTTTATAGCGCCCGGCCATTGAAGCGTGCTTTCCACGCCACCACGTCGTGTTTTTGGCCAGTGGAAGTCAAGATGCTGCTGGAGCCGATCAAGCTGGGCGCGCTGGCATTGCGCAATCGCATCGTGGTATCGCCGATGTGCCAGTATTCCTCGCCGGGTGGCGTGCCGACCGATTGGCACCTGGTGCACCTCGGCAGCCGCGCGGTGGGCGGCGCGGGGCTGGTGTTCACCGAGGCGACGTCCGTTTCGCCCGAAGGGCGCATTTCGCCGGATGACACTGGTATCTGGAACGATGCGCAGACCGAAGCGTGGTCGCGCATCGTGCAATTCATCCGCGGGCAGGGCGCCGCCGCAGGGATACAGCTTGCGCATGCCGGACGCAAGGCCAGCACCGATGCGCCGTGGCGTGGTGGCGGTCCGCTGGACGTCGCGCACGGCGGTTGGACGCCGGTGGCGCCCAGCGCCGTTCCGTTTGACGAAGGTTATCCGCGGCCGAGCGCATTGGATGCGACGGGTACTGCGAAAGTGATCGCGGATTTTCGCGCCGCGGCGGAACGTGCGCGCAAAGCCGGATTCGAGGTGATCGAATTGCATGCCGCGCACGGTTACCTGTTGCATCAGTTCCTTTCGCCGCTGTCGAACACGCGCCGTGACGAATATGGTGGCTCGCTCGAAAATCGCGCGCGATTGCTGCGCGAAGTCATTGCGGCCGTGCGCGATACCTGGCCAGCGCCGATGCCTTTATGGGTGCGTTTGTCGGGAACCGATTGGGCCGAAGGCGGCTGGGACATTGACGAGTGCGTGCAGCTCGCGCGCGTATTGCGCGACGATGGCATCGATGTCATCGATGTGTCGTCCGGCGGCACGGTACCGCACCCGAAGGTTTCGATTGGTCCTGGTTACCAGGTACCGTTCGCCGCGCGCATTCGTCGTGAAGCAGGCATCGCGACGGCCACGGTGGGCCTGATCACCGACGCGCACCAGGCGGAGGACATCCTGCGGCGCGGAGATGCCGACCTGATCGAAATGGCGCGCGAGTTCCTGCGCGACCCCTACTTTCCGCGTCGCGCGGCGCAGGAACTGGGCGGATCGGTGCGGGTGCCGGAGCAATATGCGCGCGCGTGGTGAGCGCGCTGGGGTGTCATAGCGTGCACTATTGCGCCGCGATGCGCATCGTCGTGCGGACGACCGGCAACGCGCCTGGCAGGTGCCCCGCGTCGAGCGCCGCGAAGATCGCGGTGGGATCACTCGACCATGCCAATTCGGCCGGCTCGGCGTAGAGAGTGGCGCGCACCAAGGCATGCTCGAACGCCAGAACTTCGGCAAGGTGCGGAACGTCGGCCAGTAGCTCGGATTGGCCGCTGAGGAAGCGGGCGAAGCCTTCCGCCTCGACCGCGGTGTAGGCATCTGGGGCGGTTGTCATGAAATAGCGCTCGAGCAGGGCCTCCGTTTCGTCGCTCCCGAGGACGGCCAGCAGCAAGATCGTCGTATAGCGCAGCGCACGAGCCACGTTCGAGCGGCGTGCGTCGCCGATCAGTTGCCGGTACACGGCAATGCCCGGGTCCTGCGCCAGGTCGGCAAAACAGGAAGGCATGGCGTCTCCGCGAATCGCCGCGCACAGGGCGTTTTCCCACGTCGCCAATTCCTGATGGTTCGAGCTTGCCTCCGCTTGGGCGATTGGAGCCGCGGCACGGGGATGGGGGGCAGGCGAAATCGCCGCCTGATCGGGCGCGCGCAAGGCCCATATTTCGGCCAGCTTCCCGAGCTGGCGACGCACGCCATCGATGCCGATCCGGGGCAGGTGCTGGGGCAGTATCTCGAACACGATCGCGCCCAGGTTCGGCAGCCGGGGAACGATCTCGGCCGTCAGCTCCAGCAGTGCCGGCGCGACGGCGTCGCTGTGCGCATCGAGCCAGTAGCCGTCGAGCGCCATGCCGCCGGCGAGGTGCACTTCCCATACGCGTTCCAGCGGCATCCGTGCCAGCACGTCGCGTACGCGTGCGCGACCGTTGCGCTCGTTGCACCAGAGGTTGTGCAGATCGAGCAGGATGCCGCAATCCGCCCGTTCCGCAACGCACGCGAACCATGCGCCGTCATCGAGCTCGTCGGCGCGCGGCTGCAGATAATTCACCCCCGTCTCGAAGGCAACTGGACGTCCCGTGAGGCCTGCATACCGGGCGATGTTGTCGGCTGCTGCAGGCGTTTCAGCGGTGGATTGCCGCGGCGGCAGCAGAAAGCCCGCCTCCAGGGCCGATGCGCCCCGGGACGTGCGATTGAAACTCAGGTGCTCGCTGACCCACACTGGATCCAGGAGGTCGACTGTGCGGCGCAACGACGAGGCGGCATCCACCGGATCGCGGGTGATGCCGCCGAACGGTTGACCGACACCATGCAACAGCTTGGGTCGCGGGTATTGCGCGATCCTGCGCAACAACCCTTCATTGGGTCGGTAGCGGGCGCCATTTCCGCAAGGGAGCTTTTCCCAGAAACCCTGGGGTTCGATCTCGATGACACCGACGAGATCGGTGTCATCGAGGAGCGGGGCGAGCTCCGGCCAGAAGACCAGTCCGACGCCAAGAGGGCGCACGGCATGCCTCGCAGACATCGCTAGAACTGGGCGCCCATGCGGCCTTCGACGTCGAGGGTCTTCGGGTTGACCACGAATTCCCGCATATTCAGGAATTCCAGGATTCGACCGGAATGACAGCCGCCGCAGCCGACTTTGCCGAGCACGCTGGCGACAATCTTGTTCATGCGCTTGAGGTCGTAGCTGACGTCGGCGTCGACGTAGATTCGGATGCGTTCCATCTCGCGGGGTGGCAGTGGCTGGGGATTGAGTTCGCTGATCATGATCTGATCCTCGCTGCAGGGACAGGGGACCCGGGCGCGCCGACTCGTTGGCACGTCGACGGATCATCAGCCGATCGAAACATCATCGACACAATTCATGCGGCGAACTGCCAACCAGAAAAATCGTTGCGAACGACGATGCTACCGACGGGCGATGCGAAATCTACTCGCGATCGTAAACCCTGTAAATATGCCGTTCCCGGCACGCCAGCGTTCAACGATCTACATTAATTTTCCGTTTTCGAAACGCAAGAAATGTGCCTGAAAAATGCGAAGGCGTTGTCGGAATCGCATCCGAAAAACCTCGTCGGTGCAAGCGGGCCTGGGGAACTGGCAATCAGCGAAACGAGCGCGCGCTTCAAGGCCCCTTGCGATGGATGCCGGCCGCGACACGCGGCCGGCATTCGAATCAACCGCCGGGGTGATAGCTCCGTGCCGTGTGTTGCTTCAATTGCTCCGGCCAGAAATACACGGTGCGCAGGTCGCCGCTGGCCCAACGGTATTGCTGGTCGGTGAAGTGCGGTGACTTGGGGTCGCCACTCTGGCCGCCGACATGGATCGCGCGTGCGCTCACCTTCGGACCGAACTCGATCACGGCGACGAAGCTATTGCCACTGCGGCCGTAATATTTTTTGGTACCCGGCCACTGGTGGGTGTTGGAGGCCGCGAGCGAGCCCCACCGCGATGAGGTGAATGGCACTGCGATGCTTGGCTTGCTGTCATCGAAGTGCGGGTGCACGGAATCGTCCAGCCGCTGGTAGCGATTGATCTCGCCCCACGGAACCCCCCAGTAGCCGAAATCCTTTTGCAGGCGATCGACAGCATCCGCGAGCGCGTTGAGGCGAGTTGCCGGGTCGGCCTTCTCGGCGATGTAGTCGATTTCACGCATGTCGGTTTCATGCGCGTCGAGGCCGCTGCCCTCGGCTTTCGCGGCCACCTCGTTCCACAACGTGTCGCCCCACCACACGGCAAGCGTGGTCGGGATCGAGGCGGCGCCCCAGCGGTGGTCCCAGGTGCGCAGCACGCCGATCGCACCCGCGAGTTTTGCCTTCATCGGATCGTTGGCGGGCAGTGTGTCGTAATCCTTCACCAGGATCGGAATCAGTCGCGCAAACGCGGGCAGGTACGAATCGAACGCGTCGGTGATCAGTTTGGCCTTGGTGAAATCACTGGCGCCAGTCAGCATTATGGTGGCATGTTCGCCGCGCGCGTTGGGGCCGAACGAATCCATGTACTGCGGGAAATCCGCGCGCTTCGGGCTGTCCTTGCCGGCCGCGGAGTAGGGCCAGTCGTTAGTGTTGAACACCCATCCGGTGTCAGGGTTGATCGCGTTCGGCATGTCCTTGATGGGCGTCGTGCCTTGCCACGCGGTGGCGGGATTGCTACCGTCGACCGGCTTCAGGTAATCGAACGCGTTGTCGCGCTTGGGGATGAACTGCGGCGCGAGGAATGCGATCTCGCCCTTGTCATCGGCGAACAAGGTGTTGTTGGACGAGTTGGCCTTGAGTTCGGCCACCTTCATGTAGCTGGCGAGGTCGCTGGCCTTGGTACGCAGCCAGCTTTGTTGGAGCGCTGGAATCGGACGGTTCATCAGCGCCTCGGCGATCCATTTGCCGTTTTCCTCGGCGACGATTGGGCCATGCTGGGTGAAGTACGCGGTGAACGTCCGTGCCTTGATCGAGCCGCCCTCGGCGCGGTAACGGATGGTGATGTCGCGGCTGGTGACGGGCAGTTCCTTGTCGCCAAATTTGTAGAAATACTTGCCGTCCTTCTTCGAAATGGTTTCGGCGAATTCGTCGACCGCGTCGACGCCGGTGGAAGTGTGCATCCAGCCGATGTGCTTGTTGAAGCCTTGGTAGATGAAGAACTGGCCCCAGGTCGAGGCGCCGTAGGCATCGAGGCCTTCGTCGCTGGAGATCTGCGACTCGCTGCGGAAATTGAAGGTGACGTGCGGGTTGATCAGCAGAAGCGCGTGGCCGGCGGCGGTGAGCTTCGGCGCGATTGCGATGCCGTTGGAGCCGGTCGGCTCGATCCATGTTGGCGGCACGCCTTGTGCCAGCGCGACCGTCGTGGCGTGGTCGGCGCCGTAGAACTTCGCGAGTTTCGCAAGATCCACATTCTCGATGTCGCCGCCGATGCTGCCCTCGGTGAAGGAAAGCGCCATCCACGGTTCGTAGTGCTTGATGACCTTCGGGTGCACGTCGGGATGCGTGGCGAGATACCAGTTCATTCCGTCCGCCCATGCGTTCATCAGCTTCTTCAGCCACGTGGGACTTTTCGTGTAATCCTGCTTCAACGCTACGGGGTCGATGAAAAGCTGGTAGCGCAGGTTGTCCCAGATCGCCGATTCACCCTCGGCCTGCGCACTCCAGCCAAGCGCAGTGAGGAAATTCATCTCGACGCGATTGAAATCGTCTTCGCACTGCGCGTAGATCATCCCGAACACCGCATCGGCGTCCGTCTTGCCGTGCACGTGCGCGATACCCCAATCGTCGCGGGTGATCGTGACTTGCTGCGCCTCGCGCTGCAGCCGTGCGTGTTCGGCGCCGGTTTTCGCGGCGGGCGTCTGCCATGCCGGCGGCGCGGTAGCGTCGGCCTGCGCCTGCGCGTTCGCACCGAAGGACGTTGCAAGAAGGCCCGCGAGCAGTACGCCCGCGTAACCGCGCTGAACTTGGGTGAGACGCAACGACATCGGCTACCCTCCGTGATCTTGCAATCGCGCAACCTTAGCGCGAAAACGCGGGTCGCGCGATGAAGGCGCGACGCATCAAGAAAGGGTGGACGATCGGGCGGCGCGATTCCCTTATTGCGGCTGCATGACGGCTTGGGCGAGGTGGCGCCGGTTCCCTCTCACCCCAGTTCCCTCCGCCGCCTCGGATCAGCCGGGGGAGAGCGCATGGTTTCAACGTACGGCGGGTGGCAACCTGCCTTATGCTGCACAACGGCGGGATGCGCTGTGCCGCTCCCGCCCTACCTGATGCCCTGGACTTGATCCGGGGTGAGGGTGATGCTCACGCGAGCCGAGGATTCAGCCGTTGTCGTCCGATCCGGGTTGCGCATCGGTCGCGTCCCTGCGGATCCATGTTTGCGTGCGACCCAGCATCGGCATGCCGATATAGCCGCGCACGTCGAGTTTTTGTCCGTCTTCCTTCAACGAAAGCTTGACCCTGTAGGTTTTGCCGTTGTTGGGATCGAGGATCTGGCCGCCGTCCCACACATCGCCGTCCTTCTTGACGCCCCACATGATCACCATGCCGTCCACCGGCTGGTCGTGGCGTTCGCCTTCGCATTTTTTGCAGATCGGGTGCGTCCCCTGGTCGGAGAACAGCACCTCCTTGACAGTCCCCTGCAGCGTGCCGTCGGGCTGCGCGGTGATGTCGATGATGGATTTCGGCTTGCCCGTGGCGTCGTCAACCTGTGTCCAGGTGCCGACCGGCGTGTCGGTGGCGGCATACGCGGCGGTGGCCAGCAGCAGGGCGAAGGCAATCAGGATCTGGCGAAGGACGGTGCGCATGACGGCGACTCCGGAATGGGCAGGTGGGGTTAGCGTGCGCGACACCGCGATGCGCGTCAACTGTATCGCGCTGCCTGGCGCACATGATGCGGATCAGGGGCGGAGCGAAACCCTCTGGCATAATAAAAAGCTGTCTGTTTGCGGTGTGATGCAGCATGGCCGACATTAGCGAAGCCCGTGTCCGTGAAATCCTCGCGGGTGTCGTCGATCCCCACTCCGGCGTTTCGCTGGCCGAAGGCGGCGCGATCCGCGGGGTAGGTATCGATGGCGACAGGGTCGCGGTCGAAATCTCGCTCGGCTATCCCGCACGCGATTGGCGCACTGCCTTCGCCGCTCAGATCAAGGCGACCCTGGAAAACGATCCGGCGATCGCGCAGGCTGCGGTATCGGTGACCTCGCGCATAGCGACCCACAAGGTCCAAGGTAATTTGATGCCGCTGCCGGGCGTCAAGAACATTATCGCGGTGGCGTCGGGCAAGGGCGGCGTCGGCAAGTCAACCGTCGCGGTGAATTTGGCGCTGGCACTGGTGGCCGAAGGCGCGAACGTCGGCGTGCTGGATGCGGACATCTATGGCCCCAGCCAGCCGCTGATGCTGGGCATCGCGGGTCGTCCAGAATCGCCCGATGGCAAAACCATCATTCCGATGACCAACCATGGCCTGCAGGTGATGTCGATCGGGTTTCTGGTGGGCGAGGACACGCCGATGGTGTGGCGCGGCCCGATGGTGACGCAGGCGCTGACGCAACTGTTGCAATCGACCCGCTGGCGCGACCTGGATTACCTCGTCGTGGACATGCCGCCCGGCACCGGCGACATCCAGTTGACCCTTACCCAGCGGGTACCCGTGGCGGGCGCGGTGATCGTCACGACGCCGCAGGACATCGCGCTGCTGGATGCGAAAAAGGGCCTGAAAGCGTTCGAGAAGGTGCAGGTGCCGGTACTCGGCATCATCGAAAACATGGCCACCCATGTGTGCTCGAACTGCGGCCACGAGGAACACGTGTTCGGCGAGGGCGGTGGCGCGCGCATGGCCGACCAGTACGGCGTGCCGTTGCTAGGCTCGTTGCCGCTGGACATCCGCATCCGCGAGCAGGCCGACGGCGGCAATCCCACGGTTGCGGCAATGCCCGATTCCGATCTCGCGATGCGCTACCGCGAGATCGCGCGCAACACCGCGGCACAATTGTCGCTCCAGGCCGAGCGGGACATGACCGGTGTGCCGAACATCCGCGTCGTCGATGACTGAGACCACCGCGTCGCCCAAACGGGTGCTGTGCCTGTGCGGCAGCCTGCGTCGCGTGTCGGCCAATCGTGCGGCACTGGAGGCCGCACGCGAATTATTCTGGCATGGGCGCGTTGCCCCAGTTCAGTCCCGACACCGAAGTCGATCCGTTGCCGCCGACAGTGCTCGGCCTGCGCGAAGCGGTTGGATGCGCCGATGCGCTGCTGATCGCTTGTCCCGAATACGCACACGGCATACCCGGCGCGTTCAAAAACCTGCTGGATTGGTTGGTCAGTGCGCTGGAATTCCCCGCCAAGCCGGTGCTGCTGCTCAACACCTCGGCACGCGGCTCGCACCATGCGCAGGATGCGTTGCGGGAAGTGCTGACCACCATGTCGGCGCGGCTGTTGTCGGCTGGTCCGCTGCCGGTGCAATTGCCGGGGGCGGGATGCACGACGGAAGCGGTGCGGGCCAGTGACGATCGTTGTCGTGAATTGGAGACCGTGCTGGGCGTGCTGGCCGCCGGACTCGCGTGACGCTGGCGCAAAGTCGGCCATCCGATGTATTTTCGTGGTTTTGGCCGGACCCAGTCCGGCGCCTTTCAAGAGTGGAGCGCCCGTGAGCATCAAGAGCGACAACTGGATCCGCCGCATGGCCGAGCAACACGGCATGATCGAGCCGTTCGAACCCGGCCAGGTAAAGCAGAACGGTGGCGGACGCATCGTGTCGTATGGCACGTCCAGCTACGGCTACGACGTACGCTGCGCGAACGAGTTCAAGATCTTCACCAACATCAATTCCACCATCGTCGATCCCAAGGATTTCGATTCGCGCAACTTCGTGGATTTCTCGGGCGAGTGCTGCATCATCCCACCCAATTCGTTCGCGCTGGCGCGCACCGTCGAATACTTCCGCATCCCGCGCAATGTACTCACCATCTGCCTCGGCAAAAGCACCTACGCGCGCTGCGGCATCATCGTCAACGTGACGCCGCTGGAGCCCGAATGGGAAGGGCACGTGACACTGGAGTTTTCCAACACCACGCCGCTGCCCGCCAAGATCTACGCCAACGAGGGCGTGGCACAGATGCTGTTCCTGGAATCGGACGAAGTGTGTTCGACCAGCTACAAGGATCGCGGCGGGAAGTACCAGGGACAAAAGGGCGTCACCCTTCCCAAGACATAGCTATGCGATCGTCCCTGCTCGCCGCATCACATCGCATCGGGTGTAAACGCATTGTCGTCCGGCCGGCGGCACCGGAACGGCCATCCACGGCCTGATTTTCCACCAAAGGCCAGCTTATTCAGCCAGCTTATGGCAGACTTGACCAGCTACGGCCCCAGCCGGGCCACAGATCAGCAACGGAGACCGATCCCATGAACCTGCGTTCGTTTGTTGTGCGCCTTGGCGGCGCGGCCATGCTGGCCACCCTGTTTGCCCTCGCAGGCTGCAACGGCGTCGTGCGCAGCGGCGGCGAAACCACGGTCAACGTCCCGCATCAGTACGACATGACCATCGGGACATTCAAGGACAACCAGTACCAAGTGGATGGCGCAGTGTTGAGCGCCGCGGATCTGGAAGCGCACTTCCGATACCTCCAGGACCAGAAACAACTGCCCAAGACCGTGTTGCTGGAAGACACCGATTCGGCCAAGGTGAACAATGCGGCGCTGGAAGAATTCGCGACCTTGCAATTGAACTTCCATTTCACCGGCTACGTGATGCACAAGGGCAAGCTGACCCTGATGAGTGCGGTGGAAGCGCAGGAATCCAAGAAGAAGAAATAACCCCTCGCGTCGTGCGCTCAGGACACCATCCCGCCCGTGACGCGCACGTCGCGCCGCGTCGCCAGCGCGGCATGCACGATGATGTCCAGCGCGCGCGTCATCTGGCCGAGCGGCATTCCTGGTTGCCCGTGCGCTGCGGCTTGTTCCGGTAACCACGGCACGTGCACGAAACCCGCGCGGGTATTGCGGGAGCGGCGTAGCGCGTGCATCAGCGCGTAAAACACCTGGTTGCAGACATAGGTGCCGGCGGTCTGCGAAATGTGCGCGGCGATGTCGGCCTTGCGCAGCGCCAGCAGCGAAGCTTTTATCGGTAGTGTCGAGAAGAACGCCGCCGCGCCAGCGCGCAGCACCGGCACATCCACAGGCTGCGCGCCTGCGTTGTCGGGAATGCGTGCATCGATCAGGTTGATCGCGACCCGCTCCAGCGAGATGCCGTCACGCCCGCCGGCCAAGCCGACCGCGATCGCGATCTTTGGCTCGGCCTTGCGCAAGGCGCGCCACAACACCGGCAAAGACGCGTCGAATTCGCACGGCAATTCCACCGTGACGATGCGGTGTCCCTCGACCATGCGGCCGTCGAGGGCCCGGACTGCCTGCCAAGACGGGTTGACCGTCTCGCCGCCGAACGGCGCGAAGCCGGTCAGCAAAACGGTACGTTCGCGCTGGCGCGTGGCGGGATTCAAAAGCGGAAGATTAAGGAGGACGTCGACACCAATGTTTACGCCGGACGCTGGGGCACCGGCTCAGGTGCCGGTGCCCATGGTGCCATGTCCTTCCCGCTTCCGTCAGTACGGAGACCACACGAAGCCATGGTTCAGTCCCAAGGCGTCGACCCACCATCCGGTGACGGAGCCGTCCGCGTTGTTGGTCGACGGACGCGTTCCTTGGCCCGCGGATGAACCGGCGTCAGGCGCATGAAAGGTCGCGAAATACCGGGTGCCCAGGCGTTCGAAGCCGCGCATTACGTTGTTGGCATCGATGAACTCTCCGGCGACTGCGCCGAACAGGTTGATCGAGAATGGAACAGTACCTTGCCCCGGGGCTTTGCCTGCTTCCGGCAGGCTGAAGGTGCTGAATCGGCTATCCGGTTCTCGCACGAAACCATGTGCGACGAAGGTCCCGTCAAGGAAGTACCCGGCGATCACGCCTTGTGGATCGATGCTCGCCGCGATCGTGGCGACCGCGCCGGGCGCATCGAATGTCGTGATCTTGCCACTCCGGTCGCGCACGAAGCCGTGTGTGTTCCCGTTCGTGTCACTGTAAAAGCCCGTGACCGACCCGACAGAATTCAGACAGGTCTCCTCGCAGACGTAGGTGAAGACCGAGCCGGGCGGGTCGAATGACGCGGAGGCTCCGGTGCGCGACCGCACGAAACCGTGATAGACATTATTCCCATCGATATAACTGCCCGCGGTTCGCCCGAAAGGTCCGATGTCCCAGGCGAGCGTGCCTTGATTGGCTCCTCTGCCGGCGCCGGAAGCATCGAACGTAGTGAAGGAGCCATCCGGATTGCGGATGAAGCCGTGATAGACGTAGTTGGAATCCTGGTACTGCCCGACAATCTCGCCAAGATCATTGATGCCGAAGGCGGCGGTCCCCTGGTTGAGACCGGCACCCAAGCCGGCGCCAGGCGCGTCGAAGGAAATGAAATGTCCGCCGGGCGTGCGCAGGAAGCCGTGGGGAACCACATTGGCATCGGTGTAGTAGCCGACGATGTCGCCCCAGGCATCATTGGCGTAAGCCACGGTCCCGCAGCCCGTGCCACAGTTGGGGGAAGCCGATTTGGCCGCGCCGGGTGCGTCGAATTCGACGAGTTGCGGCTGGTGCGGGTAATCGGGGTTTCGTGCTTCCTGTGCGAATGAAGCGGTCGCCATGACCATTACTATCTGGCACGCTATGGCGAGCGACGCCAGTCGCGGCCTTGCAGGGTTGGAAAGTTTCGGCGTACGCATGACACATTCCTCGTTTCGACGACCCTGAAGTGAACCCGCCGGCTGACGGTCGCCTTCGGGCACCCGGCATGGCAGGTGTATGCTGGGCGAGCCTGAAAATTCCTTGCGGTCGTCGTGAAAATTTCGGGAAGTTCATGAACGCATGGACATCTCGCTGACAGACAAGGACTTGTACGTTTTCGGATCTTTCGTCCTGGATCCGGTGAAGCGTTCGCTGCTGCGCGATGGCGTGCCCGTTCCGCTATCGCCCAAGGTGTTCGATACGCTGCTGTATCTGGCGCAGCACCCGGGCCGCCTGCTGGACAAGGACGAGTTGCTCGATGGGGTGTGGCCCGGTCGGGTGGTCGAGGAAAACAACCTCAGCCACAACATTTCGCTGCTGCGCAAGGTCCTTGGTGGGGATAGTGCGCTGGATCGCTGCATCGTCACGGCGCCGGGCAGCGGCTATCGCTTTACCGCGAATCCGCAGCGTATCCCCAGGAAAGTGCGCACTGGCGACGCCGCGGCAGCGGCAAAAAGCGAGATCGTCCCCTTGGCAGGAGATGGGGCGGCCACAATGATGCTCATTCGATCGCCACCAGGGCGACGCGCGCTCCTGGCAGCCGCGGCCCTGCTTTTGCTGATGATCGTGGCTTACTTCGCGGTGACGCGGTTCGCGCCCCCTAGGCCGGCCCGGGCATCCATTGCAGTGTTGCCGTTCGAGAACCTTTCGAATGACAAGAACAATTCCTATTTCACGGCCGGGGTCCAGGAGTTGATCCTGACCAAGCTTGCCGATGCCGGCGACCTGAAGGTCATCGCGCGCGCCTCCACAGAGCAGTACGCCAGCCATCCGCCGAATCTCGAAACCATTGGTCGGGAACTGGGTGTCGCGACGATCCTCGAAGGCAGTGTGCAGGAGGTCGGCAATCAGGTGTTGATCAATGCACAGTTGGTCGACGCCAGGACCGCGACCCACATCTGGGCGCAGGCGTACACCCGCAACCTCGACAATGTGATCGGCGTGGAAGGCGAAGTCGCCGAACAGGTCGCCGCCGCGCTCGACGCGAAACTTTCATCTGCGCAGTCGACGAAGCTCGCGGCGGTTCCAACCCACAATCAAACGGCGTACGACCTGTTCCTGCGTGCCGAGTATCAAGCCAACCGAGGCGACGACAACTCCAGCACCGCAAGCTGGAAAATCGCAATCATCCTGTACCGCCAAGCCATCGGGAGGGATCCGGATTTCGCGCTGGCCTGGGCGCGAGTCTCGTATATCGAAAGTGAACTGGCGTGGTTCGGCGGCGGTGGCGGGAACGTCAAGGACATCAACCGACAGGCGCGGGCCGATGCGGCACGCGCACTGCAACTGCAGCCCGATCTTGCCGCCGCTCATCTCGCTGCTGGCTACAGTGAATATTGGGGCAGCGGCGATTACAACGCTGCACTCAAGGCCTTCACGGCGGCGCTGAAGCTTGAGCCCGGTGACGCCAACGCGCTGGCGGCGCGAGGCTATGTGGAGCGCCGGCAAGGGCGTTTCGATGCCGCGACGGAGTCACTCCAGGGTGCTTTTGCGCTTGATCCGCGCAACTCCGCGCTGGCCTTTCAGTTGGCCATGACTTACATGGATGGCGACCGCTATGCCGGCGCCGAAAATATATTTCAACGGGTGCTGGCGTTGGATCCGAACAACCAGAACGCCAAGGTCTACCTGGCTAACGCCATCGAGTTGAGCACGGGTGACATTGCGGCCGCACTCGCTGCCGTGCGAGGCGACGATCCATCGTTGCAATTTGCACGCGTCGCATTGCTGACCGACCAGCGCAAATACCGCGACGCGCTAGATTTGCTCGATCGCATCCCGGATACGGACGACAACTTTGGCTACGCCGGCGCCAAATTGCTAATGCAGGCCAACATGTACCGGCTGATGGGTGACGAGGTTCGCGCGCGGTCGCTATATGCACAAGCGCTGCCGCACGCGCGGGCACAACTCCGAGTGCAACAGGGCATCAACCTGGTGCCGGATTGGGAAAGTATCGCGGGTGCCGAATTGGAGCTCGGCCAAACCAGGAACGCTTTGCGGGCTGTTGCAAAAGCCCAGGCGATTCTTGACGAAACCCCGGACCGATCGACTGGTCCGCCGTACAGGATCGGTGTCGCGGAACTCTATGCGTGGGCCGGTCATCCTGATCTCGCCGTACCCCAGTTGGCCAAAACCCTCGAGATGCCCGGCATCGGCCCTTATTACTCGCCGGTGATGCTGTGGCTGGATGCAGGATGGGACCCCATCCGCCGCGATGCGCGCTTTCAGGCACTGCTGGCGCAATATGCCAGGTACAAACCGAGGATCACGTACCTTGCCCCGGCACCAGCCTCCCCGCTGTGAGCCATGCGCAGCCGCCACAGTTGCCAAGCAGACGGGCGAGCCGGGGATCGCATGCCGCAGCCAAGGCAATGGCGGGAGCGGGGATCAAAACCGAAACACCAGGAAATACATCAGACCCAGATTCACGACGAGCAATGCCGCGCCGGTTTTCCATTGCGCGCGGATCACGTCGTTCTGGTTCGGCAGTTCCAGCAGCGCCACCGGCACGATATTGAAGTTGGCGGCCATCGGCGTGAACAGCGTGCCGCAATAGCCGGTGAGCATGCCAAGCGAGCCGAGGATCGCCGGATTCGCGCCGTGCAGGTGGATCAGCAGCGGCAAGCCGACGCCGGCGGTCAGCACCGGGAACGCCGCGAACGCGTTGCCCATGATCACCGTGAACAGCACCATGCCGAGCCCGTAGGCGATCACGCATGCGAACGCGCTGTCGACCGGGATCATCATCCGCACCAAATCCGAAATCGCGGCGCCGACACCGGTGGCGGCGAATACCCCGCCCAGCGCCGCGAGCGTCAGCGGCAGCAGCGCCGCCCAACCCAACGTGTCCAGCAGCCGTCGGCCTTCGGCCAGACCGGCCGCGGGTTTCGCGCGCGTCACCCACAGCGCCGCGATCAGCGCGATCACGCATGCCAGCGCCAGTCCGGTCAAGGTCATGCGGACGGGATCGAACAAGTGCACACTGCCGATGACCACGTACGCGCCGAACAATGCGACTAGCAGCGTCACCAGCGGAATCAGCACGGCCGGGCCGAACAGGCGATGGCCGAGCCGGTTGGCGTCGGCTTCGCGCGCGGCGGCATCGCGTTCCACGAGGTGCCCGCGCTTCATGCGTGGGGACAACGCTGCCAAGGCGATCACGCCGACGCCGGCAAGTTGCGCGGGCAGGTGCTGGTGCGCGGTGGTGGCATCGAGCACGTACTTGCCACCGGCCATCAAGGCGGCCAGCACCAGCCAGAAGCCGGCGTGCGACCAGCGCCGCTCGCGCAGGTTGAGCCACGCCGCGCCGGCGAGGAACAGCGCGATCAGCCAATAGGCCTGTTCGATCTTCAGCATGATGCGCCGAACTTCACGCCCCGTCATTCCCGTGAAGGCGGGAATCCGGCGCATTTGTTTTATCCGTCCCTGGGACTGAGTCCCGGCCATTCCCTGGCCGTGATGACGTTATCGTCCCGGTTTGGGCGTTGGTCCTGATGCGCCGCGCAAACAGCACCGTGCGGATTGCATGGATCACGAATGCCGCGATCGCGGTCGGCAACGCCCAAAGCGCGATCTGAAGCGGTTCCAGTTCGATGCCGTGCTGCGAATAAAAGCCCTGGATCAGCAGCACCGCGCCCAATGCGATGAACACGTCCTCGCCGAAAAACCGGCCGATGTTGTCGGTGGCGGCGCTGAATGCGCGCACGTCGTTGCGTTCCTGCGTGTTCAGCGGCGCACCCCGTTTTTCCGCCGCACCTTCGGCCATCGGCGCCAACAACGGACGCACCGTTTGGGCGTGACCGGCGACGTCGTACAAACCGAGCATCGCCAATATCTGGCGGATCGCGAGATAGACCATCAGTAGCCGGGGGAGAGTGAGTCCACGCAACGTTGCGATCCAGTTGCTTACATGCTCGCGCAGGCCCGCGCGTTCCAGCACTCCGATTGCGGGCAGCGTCAGCACGAACAGCAGCAGGGCACGTTCGGACACGAAACTGTTGCCGATCAGCGCCAGGATTTCGCCGGTGGATTTGCCCGCCGCGAGTCCGCTGACGATGCCCGCGGCCACTACTACTGGCACCGGATTGAACCGCAGCGCGAAGCCGATGACGACGACCAGTACGCCCAGCAATGGCAGCCAGTGGAGCAGGGCGGTCATCGTGACGGCGGACAGCGCATCATGCCGGACGTTCCGCCGCGGCAATTCGCACGCCCGCGCTTTCCAGCGCGCATCGCAAACGCTCGGCGAACATGGCTGCGGCGGGTCGGTCACCGTGCACGCACAAGGTGTCGGCGTCGATGCGCACCGTTTTGCCGTCGACTGTGAGGGCTTTGCCGCGCGTGGCGATCGACACGGCCTGCGCGACGGTCTCGTCGATGTCCTCGATCACGGCACCGGGTTCCGACCGCGGCGTCAGCGAACCGTCCACGTTGTAGCGGCGATCGCAGAAACCTTCACGTTGCACCGGCAATCCTGCATCCCGGCCAGCTTCCACCAGTGCACTTCCGGCGAGACCGACCAGGACAAGGCGGTGGTCGAAGTCGCGCACAGCGTTGGCGATCGCATCCGCCAGCGCGCGGTCGCGAGCGGCCATGTTGTACAAGGCGCCGTGCGGCTTGACGTGGTGCAACTGCGTGCCCGCCGCGCGGGTAATGGCGTGCAGCGCGCCAACCTGGTACAGCATTTGCGCATACACTTCGTTCGGCGTGACCTTCATCTCGCGCCGCCCGAAACCTGGCAGATCGGGCAGGGAAGGATGCGCGCCGATCGCGACGCCGTGCTCGACGCACATTGTCACCGTCGCGTGCATGGTCGCGGGGTCGCCGGCATGGAAACCGCAGGCAATGTTGGCCGAGGTGATCCACGGCATAACTCCCGCGTCGTCACCCATGCGCCAGGCGCCGAAGGATTCGCCGAGGTCCGCGTTGAGATCGATGCAATTCATGGGGCAAGCCGTGCAGCGATGTTGGCGAAGAGCGCGTCGAATGCGCGCTCGCGTTTGCGAAGCGCATCCAGCGCTTGTTCGAACGTACACCGCACGAAGCGTAATGCATCGCCGGGCCGGAGTTGCGCGAGGCGCGCGATGTCCACTGCCGCGACCTGGCCGATGCGGGGATAGCCGCCGCTGACCGGGCACTCTGGGCCGAACGCAATGGGCTGCCCCGAAGGCGGCAGTTGCACCAAGCCGGGTACGCAGCCTTCGCTGAGCATCTCGATCGGCGCGTGGAATTCGAGCGGCGGCCCGGACAGGCGCAAGCCCACGCGATTGGAGTCAGCCTGCACCGTGAAAGTCTCTGAAAAAAGCAGCTTGCGTGATGTTTCTTTGAGCTTGTCGAAATGGCTTCCCGGCAGCAATCGCACAGTCGCGGGCGCTTCTTTCGGAAACCACGGCCGCGGGTCCAGCCGCCAGCGGGAAACGGGGTCAGGTTCACTTTTTCTGGCGCTGTCGCGGCTGTGTGGGTTCCTGCTTGAAAAAAGTGAACCTGACCCCGTTTCAAGCACATCGCCCGCACGCAGCGGCTGGCCCGCGAGCGGCCCGAGCTGCGCGTTGATATCCGTGCTGCGGCTGCCGAGAACCGGAAGGACGTCGAAGCCGCCGCGCACCGCGAGACAACTGCGGCAGCCGGTGCGCATCGCTCCGAACTCGAGCGTCGCGCCGGCGGTCATGAATACTGGCGCCCACGCGGGCTGTTCGACGCCGTCGACGCGAAATGGCACCGGCGCGCCGGTGACCGCAATCCATGCGCCGGTATGGAAGCGCAAGGTCGGCCCGAGCAGCGTGATCTCCAATGCGCATGCATCGACGGTGTTGCCGCACAGCGCATTCGCGATTCGCCACGCGGAGTCGTCGAACGCGCCCGAGCGGCCGATGCCGAGGTGCGCGAAGCCGCGCCGACCGGCATCCTGGAACGTGGTCAGCAGCCCCGGCTTGACGACTTCGATGGTCATCCACCATGTTCCGCGAGACGGGCGAACTCATCGGCGCCGATGACCCGAAACCGTACGCCGTCGCCCGGCGCGAGCAGGCACGGCGGTTCCCGCTGTGGATCGAACAATGCGAGCGGTGTGCGTCCGACAAGATTCCATCCGCCCGGAAGCTCGCGTGGGTAGATGCCGGTCTGCGCCCCGCCTATCGCCACCGACCCGCCCGGCACGCGCGTGCGCGGGCTGCTTCGCCGCGGCGCGTGCAGCACGGGATCGAGGCCCAGGAGATACGGAAAGCCCGGCGCGAAGCCGAGCATTGCAACGGAGTAATCCGCGGCGGTGTGCCGCGAGATCACTTCGCCACGCGCCACGCCCGAGTGTTCGGCCACCGCATCGAGGTCGGGTCCGTATTCGTCGCCGTAACACACAGGGATTTCCACGACGCGCGTCGCCTCGATTTCCAACCCGGTTGCATTGTGCTCTTCATCCCGTCGACGGCCGAGATTGAGCGTGGCAAGCGCATCGGCAATGCGTTCAAACGGTCGCCCGCCGGCATCGTCGCGCCACTCGAAAGGATCGAATCGAACCAGCAGCGTCGCATAGGCCGGCGCGATGTCAGTGATGCCCGCAAGATGCTCGGCGCGCAGCGCGCGTGCGGCAGCGTGCACCCGTGCGTTGGTAGCGACGTCGATGCCGTCGCCGAAACGTAGCAACACTGCGTCTTCGGCAAACGGTTCGACCGAAATGTCACTCATCTTGCGATCGACGCATGATGCAGATGAAGTCTTCGACGTAGTCGTAGCCTTCCTTGTACAGCGCCTTTACCAGTTTGTCGCGCGCTTCCGGCATGTAGTGGTGGGCGGGGCCGTGGCCCCATACCGGCCCCGGCCATGCGGGGTCATCCTTGCGTCGTGCCACCACGTGCACGTGCAACTGGCGCACGATGTTGCCGAGCGCGCCGACGTTGATCTTGTCGCAGTCGACCACGCCACGAAGCGTTTTCATCGCGCGCTGGATTTCGTGCATCAGTCGCGTGCGATCAACCTCGTCCAGATCATCGATTTCCACCAGGCCCGTCCGCCGCGGTACCAGTACCAGCCACGGAAATTGCGCGTCATCCATCAACAACACACGACAGAGGTGCCAGTCGGCGACGAAGACAGTGTCCTTGGCAAGCCGCGGATCGAGTTCGAAGCCGGGATCGCCGCTCATGCATGGCCCGCCAGGTGTTGATCGAAGAACGCAAGCGTGCGTTGCCATGCCGATTTGGCGGCGGATTCGTTGTAGTGGGTGGGATCTACATCGCGGTTGAACGCGTGCCCGGCCCCTTCGTACACGTACACCGGTGCGTCCGGCCACGCCTTGCGATGCTTGGCGATGGCTTCGGCCGTAATGGAGCGGTCGGTCGAGCCGAAATGGAAAATCACGGGCGCCTTCAGGGGCTGATCGAAATATGCGGTGTTGCGTCCGCCGTAGTAGCTCACCGCCGGCAAGCCGAGGCGCTGCGCCGACAGCAGCGCGACCGTACCACCCCAGCAGTAGCCGACCACGCCGATCTTTCCGGCAGACTTGATCGAATCGGCCGCGCTGGCGACAGCTTCGACCGCGCGGTCGAGCCCCACTTCCATGGCCAGATTTTTGCCGCGTTGCATGCCTGCCTGGTCGTAACCAAGCTCGACATCGTTCTCGGCGTAATCGAAAAATGCCGGCGCCACGGCGGTGTAACCCGCCTTCGCAAAGCGGTCGGCGACATCGCGGATGTGCGGCGTGACGCCGAATATTTCCTGCACCACCACGACGCCGCCCTTGGGCTTGCCGACGGGCTTCGCGAGATAGGCGCCGATGCAATGCGTGCCGGCGGTATTGAGATTGATGCGTTCGCCCATGGTGGCTCTCCTCAAATGCAATTCACACAGAGTACTACCGTGGCGGCGCGCAAGAGGTACCGACAAGGTGCCGCGCCCGATAAAATGGCCGGCCCAAAACCACGCCGCATGTCATGCCTGCTTCCAATCCCAAAATCGGTTTCGTCAGCCTGGGTTGCCCCAAGGCGCTGGTGGATTCAGAACGCATCCTTACCCAGTTGAAGGCGGAGGGTTACGAAATCGTGCCGCGCTACGGCAAGGCGAACGCGGTGATCGTCAATACCTGCGGCTTCATCGATGCGGCGGTGCAGGAATCACTGGACGCGATCGGCGAGGCGCTGCACGAGAACGGCCGGGTGATCGTGACCGGCTGCCTCGGCAAGCGCGACGCGCTGATCCGCGAAGCGTATCCCGACGTGCTGGCGATCACCGGCCCGCAGGACTACGCCAGCGTAATGGGTGCGGTGCACAAGGCGCTGCCGAAGCCGCACGATCGGTTTGTCGATCTGGTTCCCAAGCGTCGCCTTGGCGACGCGGAAAAAGACAACGATGTCGGCATCAAGCTGACGCCGAGGCACTACGCGTACCTGAAGATTTCCGAAGGTTGCAACCACCGTTGCACGTTCTGCATCATTCCGTCGATGCGCGGGGATCTCGTTTCGCGGCCGATCGACGAGGTGCTGGTGGAAGCCGAGAAACTGGTGCGCTCGGGCGTCAAGGAGCTGCTGGTGATCAGTCAGGACACCAGTGCGTACGGCGTCGACCTGAAATATGCGGAGCGTGCGTGGCGCGGCAGCGCCTACCAGACGCGGATGCTCGACCTGTGCCGTGGTCTTGGCGAACTCGGAGCGTGGGTGCGGCTGCACTACGTTTATCCGTATCCGCATGTGGATGACGTGATTCCGCTGATGGCGGAAGGGAAAATCCTTCCATACCTCGATATACCGTTTCAGCATGCCAGCCCGCGAATCCTGAAATTGATGAAGCGCCCGGCGCATACGGAAAAGACCCTGGAGCGCATCCGGGCATGGCGGAAAATGTGTCCAGACTTGACGATCCGCAGCACCTTCATCGTCGGCTTCCCCGGCGAAACCGATGCAGAGTTCGAGGACCTACTGGACTTCCTGCGCGAAGCGCAGCTCGATCGCGTCGGTGCATTCGACTATTCGCCCGTCGACGGCGCCAAGGCCAATGACCTGCCGGATCCGGTGCCGGAAGAACTGAAGGAGGATCGTCTCGAACGCTTCATGGAAGTGCAGGCGGAAATTTCTGCCTCGAAATTGCAGAAGAAAATGGGTCGCACATTGACCGTATTGGTCGATGAAGTGAGCGCCGAGGGCGCGATCGCCCGATCGATGGCTGACGCGCCGGAAATCGATGGCGTGGTGCGGATCGCCGATGGCGTCTCGCTGAAACCGGGGCAATTTGCCAATGTGCGCGTCACAGGTACAGGCGCACACGATCTGGACGCTATGCTGGACAACCGTTCGCCCTGAGCGCAGTGGCCGAAGATCGCGGGTCGAAGGGCAGGTGCCTCGACTCCGCTCGCTGCCGTTCGTTACGCTCAGCGCGAACGGAGGCGCAGGCTATCCATAGCTCACCGCGACCACCACGAAACGTGCGTTGCCGCTTGGCAACTCCGCCTCGAATTCCTCGTCCACGCGTTTCTTCAACACGGCCCGCGCCAACGGCGAGTCCACACTGATCCAGCCTTTCTTCGCGTCGGTTTCGTCGGGGCCAACGATGCGATAGGCATGCGCTTCACCGCTTTCGATGTTTTCGACATCGAAGCTCGCGCCGAAGAACACCGCTTCGCGATCGGCTGGTATGCCTTCGGCGACTTTGAGTGACGGAATGCGTTTCGACAGATAACGCACGCGCCGATCGATTTCGCCGAGCTGCTTCTTGCGATAGGTGTATTCGGCGTTTTCGGAACGATCGCCTTCGGCCGCCGCCGCGGCGAGGGCCCGGACGACTTCAGGACGCAATTCGCGCCACAGATAATCGAGTTCTGTTTTCAGCGCGTCGAAGCCCGCGCGCGTGATGATCGCGGTGGAGCGGGGTGGGGGTGGACGCCAGCGGGACACGTTCGAGTCTGCCCTCAGAGCTTGCCGCCGAAGATGCCACCCAGCACGCCGCGCAGGATCTGCCGCTCGAGCTGGCTGCCCATCGTGCGCACGGTTTGCTTGGCCATGGTTTCGATCATGCTTTGGCGGCGCTTGGTGCCGAAAATAGCGTCGTGCATCGCGCCGCCCCATGCGGCGCCTTGCGGCCTTCGCAGCTCCCTCCTGCGCGACGGGTTGCGGATTGTCGACTGCCTTGTCATCTGCATGTGTGGCCAGCATCTCGGCTGCCGATTGCGAGCCGCGCTTTCAACTTGTCGCCGGGCGGCGATGCAGCTTGCTGCGACATGCCCGCGATGTCGTCCTTCACGTCGGCGAGGACTACCGGCGTTCCGAGCCGCGAGAAGCCTTCGGCCAGCCCCATCAGCGAAACGGTTGCCGGTGCCGGTGGCGCCCGCAATCATGCCGTGCCTGTTTCCGAAGCGCGGATCAAGTTCGACCGCGGTGCTGCCGTTCCTTCCAATCAGGATGTCGTTCACGCGGCCTCCCGGTTTGCCGGCATGTGACGGATTTGGGATTGTATGTGTGTATTTTGCCTTGAGTCGTGCATCGCAACGCGTTAGGGTGCGGTCGTTGTCGGGTGATCAGGTATTTTCATGATGTGGCGGCGTTCGGGCTGGATCGCGTGTGCATGTGCGTGGGGACTGTTGGCGGGTTGTGCGCAAGCGCCGTCGAAGGGGAACGGTTCCCCGGCGAAGTTGGATGGCCTGTATGCGCAACTGGATCGCGCCAGCGCCGATTACGACCAGGCGCTGCAGCAGGCGCGACGCGGCGATGACACCCAATCGAAGAAGACGCTGGAAACGGCGCTGGATGCGATGCGTACGGCCTCGGACGCTTGCGTCAACACAGTGGGCTGCGATACCCAGCGATTCCTGTCTGCGTATGACCGGGCACTGCGTCTGAAGGACGGCAGCTTCCTCGGTACCGAAGACGATCAGCAGGCACTTGACAACGAGGATCAGAACACGCCCCGGGCTGATTCCGGCGTGCTGACGGAATTGCCCGAGGCACAGCGCACGGTGCAGTTGCTGCACGATCACAAGCTGTCCGACCTGGTCGCCACCAATGGCACCGTGCAGGCGGCACTACAGGTGTGGCTCACGCGGCTGCGGCCCAACCTGATCCGCGCGTACATCGATTACCAGTACCTCCGCTACCAGATGGAACCTGCGTTCCATCAAGCGGGGTTGCCCGAGGCAATCCTGTTCGGACTTGTCGCCAAGGAATCCGGCGGCAACGTCCACGCGGTGTCACGCTCGGGCGCTGCGGGCCCGTTGCAGTTCATGCCTGCCACCGGTTCGAGGTTCGGCCTGAACACCATCAACGGCTTCGACCAGCGTTTCGATCCGACCATGGCCGCGCAGGCGACCGCGGCGTATTTCAACGAGCAGTTGGCGCGGCTCAACGACAACCTCGCGCTGGTGCTGGCGGCGTACAACGGCGGCGAAGGCCGGATGGGCCGGCTGGTTGCGAGCACGCCCAGCGCGAGTTTCTGGGATTCCGGCGTTTACTTCTCGCTGTCGGCGGAAACCCGCGAATACGTGCCGATGGTGCTGGCCGCCGCGTGGTTGTTCCTGCATCCGCAACGCTACAACCTGCATTTTCCCAGGGTCGATGGCACCCCGGGTTACGTGAACCTCGTGAACGCGGCATCGCTGAACGAACTTTCCGTCTGCCTAGGCGATGATGACAATGCGCACTACGGCTGGTACCGCACGCTGCGCAATCTCAACCCGCAGGTGGATCCCTCGCAATTGCAGTCGCAAGGCACGCGTATCAATCTGCCGAAGTTCCTGCAGGACGCGTACGCGCGTTCGTGCACCAGCGGCAAATGGGTGGCGCTGGCCGATCAGTTGCAGAACGCCCAGATTCCGTCCGCGCCCGTGAAGGTCGCCTCCGATCCGCCACCGTCAAACAAGACGCGGCACTACACCGTGCGCAAGGGCGACACCCTGTACGCCATCGCGCGCCGCTTCGATTGTGATGACGTGCGTGAGCTGGTGCGCGACAACCGCCTGCATTCGGCCGGCGATCTGCAGATCGGCAAGCGGTTGCGGCTGGTGGGATGCAAGTGATGACGGTGTGATCGTCTTTCCAGAGTGCAGATATGACAAAGGGCCGACGGCCTCTTTGTCGGTTCTGGCGCAGAGGGTGGAGTTGTTCGGTGCGTCCATGCGCCTCGCGCCTCGCTGCGCTCGGGGCCAGGCTTCGGCGACAATTTCGTTCCGGACGAATCGATCCGAACGGGGTCGTTCCCGCCACCGCTTCTCCAGAAACGCAAAAACGCCCACAAGGGGCGTTCGCGTTTCTGGCGGAGAGGGTGGGATTCGAACCCACGTTACGGCATAACCGTAAACCGGATTTCGAATCCGGCGCATTCGACCACTCTGCCACCTCTCCAAAATATAGCGCTCGGTTTCGCGGCACTTACTCCGGCGCGTTGTTCGCATCATCCCCGATGCTTACCCTCACTATGCTTGGGCCAGCCCTGCGGCTGTCCGAATTCGCTCCCGGCGAATTCGTCGACCACTCTGCCACCTCTCAAAAACAAATTTGTAGCGACCGGTTCGTGGCAATCCGTGCCGACGCACTGTTGGCATCGTCCATAGTGCTCACCTCTCCAAAAATCGCGCGCGGGCGATAAATTGGAGGCGCGCTGTTGGTCTTAATGACCGGTACTGTCCGCGCAATGTGTTCGCAGGCCGGGCCTCGCCCCGGTTGCTCCGCCAAATGCCCGATGGTCAGGCGACCTTCCGCATACCCGCATTTCACGGCGGTGGGCTGGTCATGATAGTTGCGAATGCGCAGGCGAGGCAACACGGATCAGAGTTTCGGCGATACAGGGCTGCGGTACTTGTGGCCTATTGCGCCTCGTTGACTTTGGCGAAAGGATTCAATGTGGCCGTATAGACTGCTTTGGAGTTGACTATGTCTGCTCACAAGCCACTGGAGGGTGCGGGTGGCGAGGCGTTCGGGGTGGGGGCGCTGAGCGTCCCGGAGCGCTTCGACGGCTTCATCCATGAGCAGTATGGCGAATTGCTGCGGTTCTTGCGGCGCCGTACCAGTGGCTCCCAAGAAGCCGAAGACGTGGCTCAGGAAAGCCTTCTCAAGTTGTTGCGGTATCGGGAGTCGGCGCCGGTTTCGGATTGGCGGCGATTGCTCTACCGCATTGCCATCAATTCTGCACACGACTTGTTTCGTGACAGCCATCGCCAACGGGCGAAAGCACAAGCGATGGCTGAAGATGGCGGAGCCATTGCGTCGGAGCGCCAGCCCGATGAGTTCGCCGCGCACCAGCAAAGGCTGGCGCGCTTGCGGGAGGCCATTTTGCAATTGCCCCCCAAGCGCCAACGGGTATGTCTTCTCCGGTTCGCTCAAGGGATGACCAACGCACAAATCGCGAGGCGCTGCGACGTCTCGGTCAAAACGGTCGAGAAACACCTCACAAAAGGCCTGGCTGCACTGCGGCGGAAGGTGGGCTATTCGGCCATGGATCCGTTTAAGTAGGCATGACGGCACCTTTGATCAATGACGGCATCGCCCCGCGCCTACGCAGCGAGGCCGAACGTTGGCTCGTTCGATTGCTGGATGTTGACACGAACGATCCGCGCCGTACCGAGTTCGAACGGTGGATTGCTGCCGATCCCGTTCACGCCCAGGCCTATCACCAAGCCGAGCAGTTGTGGAGCTTGGGTATGGAAGCAGCCCGACATTCGGACCTGCGGGCGGCGGCGAACCGGGCCTTGCGCGAGGCGCACTCGAGCCCGGGCCGGCAATTGCGCATTTGGCTTGCCCCGGCACTGGCTGTCGCTGCGGCCGTTTTCTTCCTGGGAGGCATGGTCGCTCTCTGGTGGCCGGCCCGCGAGGCTACCCCGTATGGTGTTCGTTATGCGACGCGCACGGGCGAGCAACAGTCGATTCAACTTCAAGACGGCTCTGCATTGCTGCTGGACACCGATTCCGCCGTGATTGTGCGTTATGGCACTGAGGCACGCGAAATAGTCCTGCTGCATGGCAGGGCAGAGTTCCGGGTACGCCACGATGTCGACTGGCCTTTCATCGTGAGTGCCGGAGGCGGTACGGTGACTGACGTGGGTACCACCTTCCAGGTGAGCATCGGCAATCTCCACGAAGTCAGTGTCGTGTTGCTGGAAGGGAAGGTTTCAGTGGCAACGACACATTCGAATTCGACGCTGACGACTGGTGAAGCGCTGCACTTCGATCGTGCCGGCGTGGTTGGTGTCCCTCACCCGGCCGATTTGCAGGAGGCTCTGGGTTGGACTTCCGGCGAAGTCGCGGCGCGCGGCTGGGATCTACCACGCCTGCTGGCCGAGATGAATCGTTACAGCAGTACGAAGCTGGAATTGGCTGATACCACGTTGCGGGACGTCCGCGTCACCGGCACGTTCCGTGCCGGAGATCAGGCAACGCTGCTGAAAGTTCTGGAATCCGGATGGCCAATTCGCGCGCACCGATTGTCTTCCACCAGAGTCTTACTCCTGCACCAACAGCATGCTCCGGACTAGCCGTGACTCCGTGGGTGTGGATTCGAGGCGTACCCGAGCGATAGCGATCATCGCCAGCGATGTCCTCCCTCGCGTTGTGGTCGATATGGCGCTTTGCACAGCCCGACATAGCGGGTCTTGGATCGCGAGGTAGGGTTTCCGCTCGCTCGTACCGTTGATGCTTGACAGAGAGGCGCAGCGCGACCCGCACTGCCGCCATGATCTCGTCTGCTGGAGAACGCACGTGAAGGCCAACCGACATTCCGCTGCACGCCGCGTACACAACATCCTCGCCACACGCGGGTGCGCCGATGGTGTACGGCTCCGGCGTCGCACGCTTGCGCTTTCCATTGCCATCGCGATAACGGCAGCGACCGTCGCGGTTGCGGCCCCAGTCCGCGCGGCGGCCGCTCAAACGTCGCAATCAAGTGCAGAAAACACTCCGCACGCCGGCGATTACAAGATTCCGGCTGGGCCTCTGGATACGACTCTGAACATCTTCGCCGCGCAGGCCGGCGTGCACGTCGACTATTCGACCGATCTGGTGGCCGGCAAGACTTCGGGTGGTGTGTCGGGGCATTATGTTCCCGCGTTGGCGCTGCGTGCCCTGCTACGCGGGACCGGCCTGGAATCGCGCGCCATCGATCCAACGACCTTCGTTTTGCAGGCAGACCCACCGGCCGACCAGGTTGATCCGCCGCAGGCGCCGCCGCCGCCGCCGCCCAAGCCCCAAACGCTGAAAACCATTGAGGTGACCGGCTCGCATATCCGCGCGGCGCAACTGGCCACCGCGAATCCGGTAGTCGCGGTCACCGCGCAGCAGCTCCAGCAGACTGGCGAGCTGACCATTGGACAGGCTCTGCTGAACCTCCCGTCGGTAACCGGCGCCGTAGTAACCCCCAACATCGACAACCAGGGTGTCAGCGGCGTACAGGCGGTGGGACTCCGCGGGCTGACGCCGGCACGCACCTTGGTGTTGGTCAACGGACAGCGCATCGCCACCAATGACCTCGGCACCATTCCGCTGGAGGCCGTTGAACGGGTCGAGGTCATGACCACCGGGGCGTCGATGGTTTATGGTTCCGATGCAATCGGCGGTGTGGTCAACGTTATCCTGAAAACCAACTATCAGGGCGCCCAATTCCAGGCCGACTACGGAATTTCCGACCATGGCGACGGGATGCGCAGGGGCTTTTCGTTCACCTTCGGCCAGAGTTCTGACAAGGGAAGCATCATCGCCGGCCTCGATTACAACAAGACCGATGCTATTGCCCAGATCAGTCGCAAGTTCTCAAGTCAAACCTTGTCGATCACCGGAAGTTCGGACACGCCGCTCCATACGGTTCTGGGCGGCTCCAGTTTCACACCCGGCAGCGTCACGTTTCTGCCGCCGAGTCTGAGCGCACAGTTCGGCGGGTGCCGGTCATTCACACTGAATGCGAGCGCAGAAGGACAGAGCCAGCCCGTCACCCCTGCCGACTTTCACTGCACAACGCGTTCGGACTTTTACAGCTACTCCGTGGCTCGCCCGTTGACCCAGCCAACGGAGCGCACGAATGCGTTCTTCAACGGAACCTACCATTTGTTTTCGAACGTTGACGCGTTCCTGACAGTGCTCCACAACAAGACCAACAGCAGCTTCACGCTCGGCCCACCCGTATGGTCCGACCTGACCGGCACGGTGGTATCGCAATACAGCTACTACAATCCGTTCGGGAAGTACGGTGTCGAGTTTTCGCCTACGAGCGGCAATGTGCTGGAGTCGCGGTTGACCACCATCGGCAATCGCGTGACCCCAAGCGCGGTGACGACCGACAACGCAATGTTTGGGCTGCGCGGCTTTGCCACGATCCTGGGGCAGGATTGGCAATGGGACATCGGCTACGACTACGGACACCAGAGCGACGTCACGAAGGCTGGCGGACTCCCCATCTTGGCAAAGCTGAATCCCGGGCTGGGACCATCGATGCTGGATCCCGCTACGGGTCAGGTCGTGTGTGTCGGCACGCCGGGTGACCTGACTACCACCATTCCGGGTTGTACCCCTTGGGATACGTTCAATCTCAACAATCCGGCGTCTTTGGCGGTGGTGCAGGCGCCGGGTACCACGGCGACCGGCATGTTCGACACGTATACACAGCAGCGCATCAAGTACGCAGACATCACCGGTGGCGTGTTTGACCTCCCGGCCGGGACGGTACAGTTGGCCCTCGGTGCGTCATACAGGACCGAGTACCTCAACAGCGTCGTCGGCAGCGGCTTGCTGGCCGATGACCACGGCCTGTGCCCGCTCAGCAGTCAATGTACCTCCCCGGTGCATGGCGGGTACGACGTGAAGGAAGCCTACGGCGAATTGTTCGTGCCGTTGCTGAAGGACTTGCCGGGGGTTTACAGCGCGAGCATTGACTTGGGCGACCGTTACTCGAAGTACAGCGATTTCGGGAGCACCTCTAACTGGAAGGTTGGTATCCAGTACCGGCCGATCGAAGATCTGCTGATACGGGGCAACGTTTCGAAGGTTTTCAGGGCTCCCACGATCGGGGACATCTTTGCCGGAATCGGATTCGGCGGTACCACACTGGGCAGCGATCCTTGTGACCACATCACGGTGGCGAACCCGGCGTGCGTCGGCGTGCCCACCGACGGATCGTTTGTCAATGCCGCAGTTGCTACACACTCGCAGGTCAACACGCTCGGGTCAGGTTCGGCACTGGCCGGGTTCCCGCTGGGGCCCGAGAACGGCAAGTCGTTCGACTTCGGCATGGTGTGGTCACCGAAGTTCATTCCCGGCTTTGACGCCACGGTCGATGTTTGGCGCATCTACCTCGACAACGAGATCACTGGTGTATCTGCAGGCACGGTACTGACTGCCTGCTTCAATGGCATTACACAGTTTTGTCCGCTCATCGACCGTTTTGGCGCCGACGCACCCAACCCCGGTCAGATCCGGGAGATCAAGGCGCCAACCGCCAACCTTGGCCGAATCGACGTGAAAGGTGTCGACCTCAATGTGTCATACCGGCTTCCGTCTTTTTCATTCGGCCAATTCTCGGTTGATTTGCACAGCACGTACATGACCCAGTACAAGGAGCAAACCGCACCGGGGCTGCCGGGCAACTCGGCATACGACCTGGTCGGCAACCTCAACACGGACCTTGGCGGCGGTATCGGGATATTGATGCCGCGTATCCGGGCCCTGGGCCAATTGAATTGGCAACTCGGGCCGTGGAGTGCGTTTTGGCAGATGCAGTTCATCGATCACTTCGACGTTGGGTCGCACGTCGTGGCACGCCACTACTCTGCGGTCCGCGGCTTCGCGGTTCCGTATGTGCTCCATTACGGTTCGTTCGTGTACAACAACTTCGCCGTCGGGTATGACATACAGCCGATCAACACCCGGATCAATTTCGGCGTCAACAACGTGTTCGACAAGCAACCGCCCGTCCTCTATTACAACTTCTATGGGCTCGGCAATGGCGCGGCAGACGGGGCAGACTTCGACGTGGTGGGCCGCTATTACTGGGGGCGTGTGACGGTGAATTTCTAGCGTTGCTGCGACAGGCTCGCGCGGGATCGTTGCTGGAGATATGGAATGTTGAAGTTTCCCGATATTTCGCGGCAGCGGCAATGCCGCGCGGCGTGGATTCAGAGAACCGTGCTAACAAGCGTGATCGGCCTGATCACCGCCTCGGCGGCGATCGGCACTGCCCAAGCCGGCAGCAGCCGCGGCGATCACTACGCTGGCTCGCCGTGGCAGACGCGCTCTCCGGTGCTTGCGCAGCACGGCATGATCGCGAGCGAACAGCCGCTGGCTTCTCAGGCCGGCATCGAGATCCTCAAGAAGGGCGGCAGCGCCGTCGACGCGGCGATCGCCACGAGCGCAATGCTGTGTCTCACGGAACCGGTGTTGAACGGGCTCGGGGCCGATGCCTTCGTGATCGTATGGGATCCGAAGACGCACAAGCTTTACGGGTACAACGGTTCGGGCTGGTCGCCCCGGGACCGTTCGCTGAAACAGATGCGAGACGAGGTCACCGCAGCCTACGAAAAAGCGGGCATGAAGCCGACCGACCAGATCCCGTTGCTCGGACCCCTGCCGGTGACGGTGCCGGGCATCGTCGATGCCTGGTTCGCGTTGCACGAGAAATTCGGCAAATTGCCGATCAGCGAAGACCTTGCGCCGGCCATCTATTACGCGACACACGGCTTTCCGGTAACCCAGGTCGTGGCCGAATACTGGGAGGGCAACTGGAAGGCATTCGAAAAGCAGCGCGACCTGATCAAGGACTTCGAGAACGCGCAGAAGGTTTTCCTGATCGACGGCCATACGCCGCGCCAAGGTGAAATCTTCCGAAACCCGGACTTGGCGCACACGCTCACGCTGATTGCCCAAGGGGGTCGCGACGCGTTCTACAAGGGCCAGGTCGCGCACGTCATGGCGGACTTTTTCAAGCGCATCGGCACCGGCCCGGCGTACGCGGATTTCGCGGACTTCCACGGCGAATGGGTGACGCCGAGGTCGGTGGACTACCGCGGCTACGACGTCTATGAGTTGCCACCGAATGGCCAGGGTTTCGCCACGCTGGAAATGCTCAACGTGCTCAAGGGCTTCGATCTCAAGAAGACGGGTCTGGGAAGTCCCGATACCTTGATGGCCGAAATCGGCGCCTTTCGCCTGGCTTCGGCGGATCTGTCCAGGTGGTATGCCGATCCGCGCTTCTATCACGTGCCGGTAAAAGGCCTGTTGTCCGAAGCGTACGCGGACCAGCGCCGCAAGCTAATCGATCTGCAGCACGCCCACCCGGAGATCGCTCCGGGCAACCCTTTGCCGTACCAGACCGGCGTGTACCCTTCAGGGAGCGGCGATACCACCGATTTCGAGACGGCTGATGCCGACGGCATGATGGTTTCGATGATCGAATCGAACTACGCCGGCATGGGCTCGGGGGAAGTGGCGCCGGGGCTGGGCTTCATGTTCCAGGACCGCGGCGCGTTGTATTCGCTCGACCCCAAGAGTGCCAACGTGTATGCGTCGCGCAAGCGCCCGTTCCACACCATCATTCCGGCATTCGTGATGAAGGATGGCACGCCGTGGATGGCCTTCGGCGTGATGGGTGGCTATTTCCAGCCGCAGGGGCAGACCCAGGTCCTGGTCAACCTGATCGATTTCGGCATGAACGTGCAGGAAGCCGGCGACGCCGCGCGTTGGGCACACGTCGGTGACGCGACACCGACGGGGTCGTCTTCAACGGGCGCGGGAATGGTATTGCTGGAATCGGGCTTCGACCCCGGCGTTGCGGCGGCGCTGCGCGACCGTGGCTACAAGGTCAAGGTCACCACGCATACCGAGGGCGGGTATGGCGGCTACGAGGCGATCCAGTACGATGCAAAGCACCACGTCTATTGGGGCGCGACCGAAATGCGCAGGGATGGCGAGGTGATTGGGTATTGACAACTGTCGGGTCTCGCGGGGCGTCGGCTGAGGTTCCGCTTGTGGCGAGCTGTGTCGAGTTCGCGAGCCACTTACCCGATCCTTGGCCTGACATGCTGCTGAAGAACCGCCGTGTGGCGGGCGTCCTCAGCCGGAGGTGTGGTGATGAGGATTCGAGTGCTTGGCGGGTGCGCGGTTGTGCTGCTGGCCGTGTCGGTGATCGCACCGGCCGCGCCGCTGGCGTTGTCGCCTGGGTCATCGACTGATCAAGCGATCGATTACGCCAGCATCACGACGCTGCGGGACCGGATGTTGCGGGGTCAGCTCGATTCACAGCAATTGGTCGGGGATTTCAACCGGCGCAT
>Ga0207652_10000144_pt1 | contig 76507 bp, 65 predicted proteins | sample KBSC63BmetaG_FD_184334 | JGI IMG/M metagenome (GOLD analysis project Ga0207652, IMG submission 184334) | Corn rhizosphere microbial communities from Kellogg Biological Station, Michigan, USA - KBS C6-3B metaG (SPAdes) (version 2) | ecosystem: Host-associated > Plants > Roots > Rhizosphere ... | reverse complement strand
AAAAAATGATTTTACAGCTTCTGGATTTTCAATCGGAAGATCTTCTTTTGTTGTAAAAAAAAAGTTGTATTCTGGATACTCAGTGTCAATAATTTTTATTTCATTTGCAAGTTGCCCATTCGCGCCTCCTGACTTTGACACTGGGTCACCCTGAAAACCACATTATTAAAAGTCGTCGTATATTAAACTAGCTATTGACTTATGCTTCGGAGTAATCAGCATGGTTTTAGCCAATACTGTATTATTTTTCGGGAGCCTTACCTTAATAGTGGTGATGGTTTTGGCTATATCCAGGACTTTATCAACACTTAAATTAATCCCCTTTAATTTTACGATACGCTCTAATTCTTTATAAACCTTGAAGGCTACAAAACAAATTGTTACATGGGCTTCAATTCTTTTTGCAGTAAAATGAAACATGGGACGCAATTCTATGGTGCCTTTGGTAACCCGAAATGCATTTTCCACAACCCATAATCCATTATACTGTTGGTAGACCTCATTTGCTGACAGATCTGTATTGGTGATGTACCCCTTTAAGCCATCCCATTTTTCATCCTCTTTAATTTTCTGTTGGCTTATTGAGACTTTAATATCGTCGGATATTTCCAGAAACTTATTGTATCCGCGTTTGTTTATATGCTCCTTAGTAACCTTGCCATTTTTGTAGGCTGCCTCCAATCGCTTTATGCCTTTATCCCGGTTATACTTATCTTTCTTTGCCCTTTTGGATGAGTAGCCTACGATAAGCCTTCCATCATTTATTTTTTTCTCATTATACACACCTTCCAATTTATTTAATGACAGCATCCAATGTTTTATTTTTTCCGATTCGTTCTTTATTCTTGCGCCCAAAATGTATTTGTACCCTGCAGACTCCAACAGGTCCCTATTTTTCTTATTCATTAAACCGGAGTCAGCGACAACTACAAAATCTTTCAAATTAAATTTGCGAACAAAATCTTCCACAATCGGAAGCATTGTCCGGCCTTCATATTGCGCCCCATTAAAAATTGAATAAGAGAGTGGGTAACCTCCTCGACTGACAAGCAAACCAAGCACTACCTGAGGTTGAGCGTGTTTGCCATCTTTGGAAAAGCCACGTTCTCTGAGCTCATCACTATCATCTGTCTCAAAATATAAAGTAGTTACATCATAAAACATTAAACCAATCTCTCCTCCTAATACTTCTCGGGTATGATCCACACTGATTTTCTGGATCTCTTCCTGTTTGGTATTGTAAAGCTTGTCCATGTATCGATAAATTTTTTGATAATGGAGATCTTCGCCAAAATAGTCTTTTAGATAGGCCGACGTAGCCGATTTACTCAATGGCTGGCTTAATCGTGCGATAACCAAATGCTTTAATACCTCATCACCAAGCTTATCAAAGCCAATGGATTTGAAAACCTTTTCCAATATAAGTTGAGTACCATTAATTAAAATGTTTTCAATGTTCGAGAACACATATTCAACGGTCTGTTTTTCTTCCAGCGCCTGATCAGCTTGCTCAAAGATATCTTGCTGCCCAAGGTGGGTATTAATCCACTTTTTACCTTCTGCAAAAAGAGATTCAACCTCCGCAGGATCAGCGCTACTGCCTATTGTTTTAACCAAACGGGATTTGCCATGGCTTTTATCAAGAACCTGGATACTTATAATGCCACTGGCATTGGGTTTTTTCCGTACAAACATACTACGAAAATAATCTATAATACCCTGGGTCACCCAAATGGGTGACCCATAAAATTCAATTAATTAAAAATCAGCATATAACAAATTAAATAAAAAATAGGTGTCAAAGTCAGGAAATACTTTGGCAAATTTCAACAGGATTGCCAACCGGTGGCGGTATCGTTTCTTATGCAGCAAATGACAAGCAATATATCGCAGTTGTAGCAGGAATGAAATCACCAGTATGGCCCGGTGCGCCAAAGAAAAGTGAAGTGCTTATTTATGGTCTTTAAGAAAAAGAATTACATAAACTGGAATTATTGAAAAATAAAAATTCTGATTGATTGTTTGAATGTAAATTATGAAGTGATGATTGCCCAAACCTGGCATCAGAATTGAGCCCATTTTGAGATGGTTTTATGAGTATTTGAATTATTAGCTTGGCATTTAATTGGAAATGCTTAGTGCGCCTGTGGAGCTATTATCAATATGTTTTTTTCGTTACTCGATTATCAATAATAACCATTAAAAAAATATAAAATGAAAAATATAAAATCAAAATTTATCTAGCAATGGCAATACAACCGAAATGCAGTCTAAGACTGATTCGCTCCAAAACCTTTTGGACAAAATAGCCGCGGGGAATAAGAAGTTGGAAAAAAATCTGGAGAAGTTTGACACCTTAGACTTTGTGATATTTACCCAGCAGGATTGGGTACGCTTTCACGAAAATCATTCAGATGATGTTGTGGTAACCCGGCCCGACGGACATCATACCAATGGTATTGAAAGGCATATAGAAGATATGAAAGCCATGTTTGTATATGCCCCCGACACCCGGATAAAAGTGCATCCCATCCGTTTTGGAGATAGCACCGGCGAATGGACTTGCGTTACAAGTTTTATGGAAGGAACCTTTACCAAGCCCATGCCTGTCGGTGAAGGAAAATTTATTCAACCCACCGGCAAATCTTTCAAGTTGCCGATGTGTACTATAGGCCATTGGAAAAATGGATTAATGATAGAAGAATCATTATTCTGGGATAACCAAACATACATGAGCCAGATGGGGATTGGGGAATAATTCAATAAAAAATTGGTTTATGCCAGAAACAACTCAAAATATAGATTTTACAAGTTTCCTCTTCATTTTATATTCATTCCATAAATAAAAAGTCATGAAGAAGTTATTTTACATCCTGGTATTTGTGATTTCTGCTAATTTTTTATTTGCCCAAACTTCCATCTGGAAAGATGATCCCATGCATTCTAAATTAACCTTCACGGTTGTTCACAGGGGCTTTTCAGACATCTTCGGGCTGTTTCAAAAATTTGATGCAACCATTACTTCATCAAAAGTTGATTTCAGTGACGCCATGTTTACACTTTCAGTAGATGTTTCATCTGTAAATACTGAAGTGAAAATGCGGGACGATGATTTGAGAAGTAAAAATTTCTTTGAAGTGGCCAAATACCCTGAATGACTTTTAAATCTACTTCTATTATTAAAACAACTGGTATGAAAGACAGGTTTAAAATTTCGGGCGATCTCACAATGCATGGAGTTACTAAACAGGTTACCATGAATATGTGGTACCGAGGAACCCTGTATGATTCTACTTACAAGAAATACAAAGCCGGCTTCCAGGTAACCGGAGTAATAAACCGTTCTGATTTTAATGTTGGCGGACCAGATCCATTTGATATTAGTACCGATGTAATGATAAAGGCGGATGGAGAATTTTTTAAACAGTAGCAATAGTTCCGAATTATCTAAGCGTTCTCCTGAAAGACTTACTTCATTCATTAAACAATTCAATTTATGTTCGAATTATTAATAAAATAAAGGAAGAAATCCCACTCTGTACAGAGATTTATTTTTATATAAAATTAATCTAAATTATTAAATTATGAACCGATTTCAATCACAGACTTTGTATGGGGTTTTAATAGGTGTAACAGGAGTATTTTTGCTCTTACTAAGTTATAACCCCTCCCGTATTATTCAATATGGCGTTGCAGCCGGAATGTTTTTAAGTTCCTTTTTCGCATTTGTTTCTGCCGATAAAAGCAAGGCTTCGGAAGTTCCACTTAAGTATAACTGGTTGTTAGGCGTGGGCATGTTTGCATATGCGCTCGCCATCTTAATTTATTCATCAACCTTTGATCGGTTTACTACTATCACCATGGCTTTCCTTTTATATTTTGGAGTTGCAGAAATCATATTCGGATTTGGGTTGTTAGCATACAAAAAAAGTATCAGCTTACAGGTCATTGTAGTCAAAATGATCATTGGACTTTTCATGACTATTGGAGCCGTGTTAATTATAGTGCTGGCATATTTTGATAAAAACATTTCTTTATTGGTTTCCGGCGCACTTATTTTTTTAAGCGGAATTAATTTTATCCTGCTTGCAAATACAGTCCGCAAAATTGCCGGCTGGAACAACAAAAACATATTACATAACAACATATAAATAAACATCATCTTACTAAATAAACAAGAGAAAAAATGAGAACGTTTGTTTTATGAAGTTTTTATTGGAGGTGCATAGAACAATTATTATTTACCTGCCGGAAACATTGACGGGCCGTCATCGAATAGAAAGATGCACGCACAAATGATTTTATTATAGGATTTGGAAACATGCGAAAAAAAATGGCGTAAATGCTGACCGCACATTTAAAGTAGCGTACAACAAACCATTAAAAGAATATTATTCCAAGTAAAAAAAAATAAAGCATGGATAATTTAAACATAAATCCCGTTGCAGGAACCGCATTATTGCTGAATTCAATAAAGTGATGACCCGTTTGTGAGTGTAACCAGGAAGCTTGACCAGATGCTCAACCATATTATCTTTGGTGTAAACACTAAACTTGCTAACATCGCCTGCAGATTGTCCGATGGCTACATAATGAGACCTGGAACCGACATCAATACCTGCTGCGTGTTCGTTGATTACCGGCATTGAGATTGATTTTTCTTTTTCCATTTGTATGAAATTTTTATTGATGAAAAAAGAAACAATGCACTAAATTGTATCTTTGAGTAGAAAGATTGTTCTATACGGGATACCTGTAAAGGCTCACCAATTGATTTTTCAACCAGAGGGCACTGTTGTTCCAGTGTCCTCTTTCATACAATTTTGCCAGAGTTCCGGGCGGGCTCGTTTGCCGGCACCATTCAAAAGCAAAGCTTGTAGAACATTGTTTCTGCTACTAAAGTTAGCTATTGATTTTATGATGATTTACACTGGGGTTCGGGCAGAAAAAAATCAATTTCTTCACCTGCAGCAAACCGTGGCCGTTGTAGGCAACTGTAAAGTGACACCTCACTATGATACAACAAGACGACAACTTTGTAAAGATTCTATTCAGATTTTATAGTGTCGTTTTAGACGAATGGACTGTTGAAACAATGTGGGCAGAAACTATTGACAAAGACAAAGGGCTATATAAAATTGACAATATTCCTTTCTATGCTTCAATCACTTCCGACGACATTGTATTAGCCGAGTATGACGACACAGAAGGCATGTTGACTTACCGGGAAACTATTGAATATTCGGGTAATTCGCTTATTCAAGTAGTGGTTATGGACAAGTCAGTTGCTACAAATGACATTCGTGATATATTCAATTCTATGGGCTGCAAATCTGGAAAGTTTAAAGAAGGATATTTTGTAATTGAAATTCTTGCAGACAAAGACTATAAACCCATAAAACAAAAATTAAGCGAATTGCAGGACAGAGGAATTATTGACTATGCAGAGCCGGTTCTTTCTGAAAAACATCAGTACTGACAGAAAGTAACTTTCCAGTTTTTCAGACAGTTTAAAATTAGACGTTAATGCGTAATTTTAAATTGTAAAATATGAAAAAGAAAAAATTCACAGAAACACTATCCTACAAATTTCCTTATTGACAGAAATGGAATTATTATCGCAAAAGATTTAAGAGGGAAGTCTTTAAACAATAAACTGGAAGAAATATTTAAATAGGATCCTTCCGTTGCTGCTTAATGATTGGTTCAGTACACCCTCTTGGGGCTCTGAAATATTTAAATAATATAAAAGATTTTTGTTTAAACACTATATCGGTTTATTTGATTCTTGCTTTTAATTGATCAGTTTCGAGTAGGTTCGTTTCATGTTTTTATTTTTAAAAGCAGTGGTTTCTTTGATGAGCCGTGACTATTTAATTTTTAATTTTCGTTTAATCATAACCGTTATATTTGTGGGGTTAATAATTTCGTTCATGCTTGACTGTTATAGAAGATGATTTGAGTAATTTCGTTTGTGCATGATTGTTATATAGGGTAGGTGCAAAAATTTTCGTTTATTCATGACTGTTATATAAGGAAAAGTTTGGGCAAACGCTGGCCGTAATTTTATCTCGTTTTACTCGACAAACAAATACATGAAAGGAATATTTTATCTTCTTGACTTTATTGTTAGTGTTACATGGAAGATCACAAACTATCCAAGATAATCCAACAGCTAACTATTTGATAAGTGACATAGATGCAATTGTTGAAAATACCATCAAGAGTTGGGCTTTCCATTGGAATTATTAAAGATGGGAAAACCCATACTTACAACTTTGGTACAGCTGAAAAAGGGAAAGATTGGCTACCAACACAGAATACCGTTTATGAAATAGGGGCAATATCCAAAACTTTTACGGGAACACTATTGGCTGAAGCTATTTGCTATTAACTAACAATGAAAATTTTTCAAATAGTAACAGTATAAAATCGCATTCGATAAAAAAAGTAAATAACGAGATTATTTCTCCTGTTCCTGAAAAAAAGAAAAACATAAAAGATGAGTATAACTTATTGTCCATAGTATTTAGTAAACCTTATAAAATAGAAATCCGGGCCTATGATGATGGAGTTGCATACAGGTTTTTGACATCTTTTAAAGATTCAATTACGGTCCGAAATGAAGTAGCATCATTTCATTTTCCTGAATCTGTTTAAAATAAAAAATAAATTTTGCCAGTAATTAAAAAGCAACTATGTTTGAACATTCATACATACTTCCATGGATTTAAAAATTAATCACGAAAGTAAAATACCCCTTCACCTTCAGGTGGAAGAACTAATTCGAAAAATGGTTACTTCTCCTGAGTTTAATAATGGAAGTTTTCTTCCAAAGGAAGTTGAATTGGCAAACAGATTGGGAGTGTCGAGAAACACAATTCGCCAGGCTACAAACCGGCTTGAACATGAAGGCTTGTTGGTGAGAAAAAAAGGTGTGGGCACAAAAGCAGCACGAAAGAAATCACTTACCACCGGATTGGATCATTGGTATAGTTTTACCCAGGAAATGAGAGAAAGAGGAATTACCGTCATTAATCTTGAATTAAAAATTGAGTGGGTTCTGGCAAATATGAATTTAAGCACCTTTTTTAATATTGATAAAGGCCGTAAGGTATTGAAACTTTCAAAATTGAAGGGGACAGCCGGAGAACCAATTGTTTACTTTGAAAGTTATTTTCATCCGAGGATTGGCCTTAATAATAAAGATGATTTTGAAATGCCACTATACACCATGTTAGAAGAAAAGTATGGTATAATGGTCAAAAGATCTTCTGAAAATATTAAGGCGATGCTGGCAGGTAAAATTGCAAAAAAATTAAAAGTGTCGGAATCTGATCCAATCCTTTTCCGGGAACGCTACGTTTACGATGCCGGCGACCGTCCAACAGAATATAATTTAGGTTATTACCGGTCAGATAAATTTACCTATTCAATAGACATTAAAAAAACATAATTTTTTTTCAATCTGTTTATGTTCAAACATTCTAACAATATTATTCTTGGAATTGATATAGGTGGTTCGCATATTTCTTCCGCACTTATAAAGCCTGGAGCGGATGCTTCGATATTGGAAGGTTCATTCATCAGGAAGAAAATTCATTCATTATCAGAAAGTAGCGAAACAATTCTGTCGGAATGGGTGGACACCATACATGCTTCATTGGATAAACTAAATGGCCATGTATTAAAAGGCATTGGAATTGCCATGCCGGGACCTTTTGATTACACAGATGGCATTTCCCTCATAAAGGGAGTAAATAAGTATAATTCACTTTACGCAATAAATATAAAAGAGGCTTTAAAAAATCAACTGGACATCGACTATGATCTGCCAATTATTTTTGAAAATGATGCTTCTTGTTTTGGTTTAGGTGAATGTATTTCCGGACAAGCAAAAGGGTTTAAGAAAGTAATCGCTATAACATTAGGAACTGGCCTCGGCGCATGCTTTATAGAAGAAAACAAGGTGCTTCGTGAAGGAATCGGTGTCCCCAAAGGAGGAGTTCTCTATAACGTTCCATTCAAGGATGGTATCGCTGAAAATTATATTTCTTCACGCTGGGTAATGGAAACCTTTAGATGCATAACCGGAGAAAGTTTAACTGTAAAAGAAATCTCAGTTAAAGCTGAAGCAAATGATAAAGAATCCAGAAATATATTTTTAAGATTATCTGAAAATATAGCTGAATTATTAACCCCATGGATTAAATCTTTTCAGGCTGATTGCCTTGTTATTGGTGGTGGCATGGCCCAATCATCCAATGTGTTTTTACCCTTAAAAAAATCTCTACAAGATAAGAGTGGAATTTCTATCCCTATAAAAATTTCAGATAAAATGGAATTATCTGCTATCGCAGGTGCAGCAGGATTATTCGAAAATGTTGATGTGGAAATTATGAAGAATACAAATAAAACAGTTTGGCGTAAGACGTCGCAGCAATTATTACCGGCAAATACCGAAGAAGTTAAGCAAAAAGACGGTGAATATGATTTATATCCATTTGTTAGCCTTGGGCCGGGAAAAATATTTTCGGGTTATGAACTTCTTTCAAAATGGATGCTTAATCACAAGCTGTTAATGATTGATGGCTTTCATGGAAACGATTGGAGAGTAATCAGGGAAAGCCTGGCAAAGTGTTTTAAGAAAATGTACAAGAAAGTTTTATGGTATGAAACCTCTGCATTCCTTAAAGATGAAGCTGAAATAGAAAAATTGGTAAGCCCTTATCTGGGAGAACAAGATTCGGTTTGGGGCAATAAAACTGCACTCAGGTTAAAGGACTTTTATGATGCCAAAACGTTACAAAATCTAAACGATAGAGTTGACGGTTATGATTTGATAATATTAATAGGAACCGGAGCCGGGCTTTGTAATTGGCATGCGCCTGTTGTATATGTTGATCTTCCGAAAAATGAAATGCAGTACCGTTTAAGAGCGGGCTACGGTAATAATATTGGAGCTTTAAAAAATACGGATTGGACTTCCACGTATAAGCGTCTTTATTTTGTTGATTGGATCGTATTAAAAGAACATCGTAAAGCAATAAAAAATAAAATTGCTATAGTTGCTGATGCACAATGGAAAGACAAGATAAACTGGGCTTTCAAATCAATGATTGACGAAGGGCTTGAATCATTAAGCCACAGTGCTATCAGGGCCAGGCCGTGGTTTGAAGCGGGCGCATGGGGCGGGCAATGGTTAAAAGAACATATCCCTTCTTTAAATAAAAACGAAATAAATTATGCGTGGTCTTTTGAATTGATTACACCTGAAAATGGACTGGTGTTTGAAAGTGATGGAAATTTATTGGAAATTTCTTTCGACTGGCTGATGGAAAATAATTCAGAGGGAGTTTTGGGTAAAGATTCCGAACGATTCGGCGATGAATTCCCCATCAGATTTGATTTTCTGGACACATTCGATGGCGGTAATCTATCCATTCAATGCCATCCGTCTTTATCCTATATTCAAAAGAATTTTGGTGAAAAAATCACACAAGACGAAACCTATTATATTCTGGATTGTAAAAAAGACGCTGGTGTGTATTTAGGTTTCCGGGAAGACATTGATCCCTCGGAATTTAAAAATGCACTTGAGGAAAGCGTGGAAAAAAATCAGACAATAGATATTCAAAAATATGTGCAATGGCATCCATCCCAAAAACATGATTTCTTTTTAATTCCTAATCAGACGATTCATAGTTCCGCAGCCGACAATCTTGTGCTGGAAATAAGTGCAACGCCTTACATTTTTACATTTAAAATGTATGATTGGGTGCGGCCCGATCTGGACGGTAAACCCCGCCCTATTAACATTGAGCATGCTTTTAATAATCTCAATTTTGAAAGAAAAGGAAGCCGGGTAAAGGAAGAATTGATTTCTTCGCCACGTGTTATTGAAGAAAATACTTATTACACCCTGATTCATTTGCCTACCCATCATGAACATTTTTATGATGTTCACCGCATCGAATTTATAAATGAAGTAACGGTTAGAACGAATAACGCCTGCCATGTGTTGATGCTGGTGGAAGGCGAATCAATAGTTGTGAAAACAAAAAATGGCAAAGAAAGGCGATTCAATTATGCTGAAAGCTTTATTATTCCAGCTGGGGCAGACTCTTATCAATTGATTAATGGAAGCGGTAAAATGGTAAAAGTGATAAAGGCTTTTGTTAAATAGAGCAAGGAATTATACGCGTAGCGCAAAAGATATATTTAGATAGTAAAAGAACAAATAATCAGGATTTGCATTTAAAGACAGGTAATGTTTAGATTTTAAACTTAAAAAAATATTGCATTCAATCATTTAACATCCTTACTATGGATCACAAACAAACGATTTTGAATAGAAGATATTTTTTCCTTGTTTGCTTTATTGCTGCTTTAGGAGGATTTCTTTTTGGATTCGACACGGCTGTAATTTCCGGTGTTCTCGAATTTGTGTCAAAGGATTTTCATTTCAGTTTATTGATGCAAGGATGGTTTGTGAGTTCAGCTTTGTTAGGTTGTATAATTGGGGTAGCTGCTGCTGGCAAACTAAGTGACAGGTATGGTCGAAAAACCGTCATGATCTTATCTGCCTCATTATTTTTTATTTCAGCCATTGGTTGCATGCTTGCGACAAGTGCTTCTCTGCTGATATCGTTTCGCCTCATTGGCGGTTTAGGTATCGGGGTGGCATCCATGGTGTGTCCTCTTTACATCGCTGAATTCTCGCCATCAAGCTACAGAGGGAGAATGGTTACTTTATATCAGCTTGCCATAACCCTTGGAATAGTAGCGGCTTATTTTACAAATGCTTACCTGGTGAAGGTTTCATTAGCCCAAACGTTTGGCGGTTGGTTTCATTATATCATTACAAAGGATGTTTGGCGTTCTATGATTGGAATTGGGGTAATTCCTGCTTTCATTTTCCTGATTTTTTTATTTGTGGTTCCCGAATCACCCAGATGGTTATTAGTAAATGGGAAAGAAGATGAGGCATTGAAATATTTGCAAAAAATAAATACAGCTGAGGCTGCGCAACAGGAAGCGCGTGAAATAATGGAAAGTACAAGGGGAGAATCAGGAAGCATCAAAGAACTTTTTTCTCCTGTATATAGAATAGCATTAATAGTTGGACTCGCACTTCCATTTCTTTCACAGGTTTCGGGGATAAATGCGATTATTTATTTTGGACCTTCTATTCTTGACAAGGCTGGTTTTTCTCTTGGAGATGCATTAGGCGGACAGGTAACCATAGGGATCATAAATGTATTATTCACTTTTGTTGCCATCTTCACGGTTGATAAGTGGGGTAGAAAACCGCTACTAATTTTAGGCATTTCAGGAGCAGTTGTTTCTCTCATAGCCATTGGTTTTTTATTTCACCTCAACATAATTGAAGGGCCATGGATTTTAATCTTTATCTTATTGTTTATTGCGTGTTTTGCTTTCTCTTTCGGTCCGGTAAGCTGGATTATTATAAGTGAAATATTTCCCAATGCTGTTCGTGGCCGGGCCATGTCTTTGGCGACCTTATCACTTTGGGTCGCTAACTTTTTCGTTGGGCAATTAACTCCGTTAATGCTGAAAAGCGAAAGTTGGGGACCAGCAGCCACCTTCTGGACCTTTGCCGTGCTTTGCGCGCCAGCTTTATGGCTCACCTGGAAGTTGATCCCTGAAACGAAAGGAAAATCTTTAGAGGATATCGAGAAGTATTGGAAAAGAAAGAGTGAGAAAAAATTATATGCTGTTAAAGGTTCCGGCCCATAGTAAATGAAAAAATTATACAACTCTTTATACTAATCACAATCTTTTTTTATTTTTTAAATATTACCAAATGAAGTTCTTTAAACCAGTGCTGAAGTATTATAATTCGCAAAAAAAAACACTGTACTTTCTGGTGTTAATGATTTTTTTATGTGCCTTCTGTAATTTAGCAGAGGCTCAGAATTCCCCCGTCATTTCCGGTGTTGTGCAGGATAACACCGGAGCTCCCATTTCCGGCGTTAGCGTTATTCTTAAGAGCTCCAGGACAGGAGTAACTACCGACGAGACTGGAAAGTATTCACTTCCTCTACCAAATGGGCAGAAGAATGGGACCATTGTATTTTCTTATGTTGGCTTTGTCACGCAAAGTCTAGCTGTTCCTGTTTCCGGAATTTTGAATGTAACATTAGTAAACAAAACCAGTCAATTAAGCGATGTGGTCGTTGTTGGATACGGAACACAGCAGAAAGTAGATATCACAGGAGCCGTTAATCAAATATCATCAAAAGATATTGAAAACAAACCGGTGTTAAATACTCTACAAGCGTTACAGGGAGAGTCGCCGAATTTGATAATACAACAAAGTCAGTTGGACCCCGGAAGTAATGTTACTATCAATATCAGAGGCGTTGGTACATTGGGTAACAATGATCCGCTAATAGTAATAGATGGCATCATCGGGGGAGATCTTAACACGATTAATCCTAATGATATAGCAAGTGTTTCCGTTTTGAAGGATGCGGGTTCGGCGGCAATATATGGTTCCCGTGCAGCAAATGGAGTCATACTCGTCACAACGAAAAGCGGACGACTGGATCAAAAACCAACGATAAGCTATGATGGCAATTACGGAAGCCAGAAGCCTGACGTTTTGGTACACAAGGTAAGCGCATGGGACAACGCTTATTACAAAAATCTTTCGCTGCTCAATTCTGGTTTGCCTCCAGTGTATACGCCGGAGCAAATACAACAATTGAAAGAGGAGGGTAATGGAACATGGGATGTGCAACATCTTTTACATAATGCGATCTTGCAGTCTCATAATGTAAGTATCAGTGGGGGCGGTGCTACCAATTCCTATTTTATTTCAGCCGGCTACCAGGATCAAAAAAGCAATTTGATCGGTAATGGCGGTTCAGGCAGTCCTTTCGGTTATACAAAATATAATCTAAGGTTGAATGAAACTTCTGTAATTGGCAAGTTAAAAGCCAATATCATTCTTAATTATACAAAGACCCGCAATAAAACGAACAGTGTTGGGGACAACAATATTTTTGCTGACGCCAATCGTGTTCCCTTAAATTTTAACTGGAAAGATTCAGCAGGCAATTATCTTACCAATTCAGTCGCCTCACAATATAATGAGTACGGCGTTCTCGAGAAAGGAGGATATAACCAGGCGGATAATGATGAAATTTTTGGGAATGTAAATGGTGTATTGAGCATAACCAAAGGCTTGAAGCTGACCGGAATCTTCGGCGGTACTATCATGAATAACGGGAACTTTTTCCGTAGGACACAAGTTAATTATGTTCCTTCCGGCGTGTATGGAGATGATAGAACAGTGTTTGATAATAATTACAAATCGCTATTGCTGAACACCCAGGTTTATGCAGATTATTCCAAAGACATTAAGGATCACTCCTTCAAAGTACTGCTTGGAGCCTCTAATGAGAACTTCAGAGGAAGCGGTTTTCAACTACAAAAAACTCTAACAGACCCTTATTTGGGAACACCTACAACCGGCACCCTGGTTGACCCGGTTAATTCCTACAACAGTGTGGGGGTTGATCAATCCAGCATTAATTCTTTATTTGGCAGGGTCAATTATTCGTTTAAAGACAGGTACCTTTTTGAAGGAACTTTCCGCGAAGATGCCTCTTCCAAATTTGCAAAAGGTAAAAGAGCAGGTTTTTTCCCATCTGCAAATTTGGGCTGGATCGTGTCTGACGAATCTTTTATGAGTAATATCAGGAACGTTATCAGCAATCTTAAATTGCGAGCAACCTATGGTATTTTAGGAAATCAAAACGTAGGCTCCTATCAGTACCAAACAACGTATTTCAATTATCCAAGCGCTTATGGTTTTAATAATGTATCTGTAGGCGGTGCAGGATTTCTATTAAGCAACGAAGATTTGACGTGGGAGAAAGCAGCCACTTTGAATTTGGGAATTGATGCTGGTTTTTTTAATAATAACCTCAATATATCTTTTGATTATTTCAATAAGGTAACGAGCAATATTTTACAACCAAGATATGATGTTCCGCAAATTTTCGGAGCTGCGCTTCCCGATTATAATGTTGCTAAAGTGAAAAATCAGGGCTGGGAGGCTACGGTAGACTATAAGTTGAGAGGACGCGTCGTTACCCAGACCTTTAGCCTGAATATAGCAGACAGTAAAAATACATTGTTGGCGTTAACAGGTGGCACAACGCAGCAGATCATTAACCAGGATGTATTTCAATTGATAAGAAAAGTCGGCCAACCAATTACCCAATATTATGGTTATGAAACCGATGGATTTTTCCAGGACCAGGCGGATATAGACAAGTCGCCAAAAATAGCCGGTGCCATAGTAGGCCCTGGTGATTTAAAATTTAAAGATCTGAATCATGACGGTGTCATTGATGATAAGGATAAAACGGTTTTAGGAAACCCTTTTCCACGATACACATTTGGCTTCAACTACACCCTTGCCGTTAAAGGCTTCGATTTGCAATTATTTATCCAGGGAGTTGGCAAAAGAGATCAATTTTTACGGGGCGAATTGGTTGAGCCATTTCACTACAACTATGGGGCAACCTTATACGATCAGCAGACTGATTTTTGGACTCCTGAAAATCCAAACGCCCGTTTTCCAAGACTGGCGGCAATTGGCTCTGCATCTAACACTTATAACTGGAGGACGGGTTCCGACTTGTACAAATTTAATGCTGCTTACGCAAGGTTAAAAAACGTTAATATCGGGTATACCTTTTCAAGAGACGTAACAAAAAAGATTGGGATACAAAAAATCAGAGTGTCATTAATCGGGCAAAATCTTCTTACCATAACTAAATTAAAATTTATTGATCCGGAAACAACGGAGTTCGGCAACAACTTGAGCCTGGGATCATATTCGAACAGTGCACGTAGTTATCCTTTACCCGTATTTTATGGCGCGGGACTTAACTTAACCTTCTAATAATTTTTAAAATAAATAATATGAAATTTTTAAAAAATCTATTAATCATAATCCTGGCGGCAACGTTATCGGCAGGATGTAAGAAATTGGATCTCGCTCCGACTGACCGTTTCTCCGATCTTACTTTTTGGACGACAGACGCCAATGTTTACAGCGCTTTATATAATAACTATAGCCTGATGTACAACAGCTCGTTATTTTTTTATAATGAATCGTTGTCTGATAACGCTTATTCATCAACCGGTGATTACAACCTTATCGCAAGTGGCAATGCTACAGCTAGTACCGCTAAATTTCAAAATGACTGGGCTTATTATTACAGTACGATAAAATCCTGTAATCTTTTTTTAGCAAATATTGATAAGAATACGACCCTTTCATCAAATGTTAAGGCAAGGCTTAAAGCTGAAACGCGTTTCATCCGGGCTTTCGAACAATTTAATTTAACTAAATGGTATGGCGATGTGCCACTTGTTGATCATGATCTTACTCCTGACGAGGCAAAGAAGATTGCCCGCTCTCCAAAGCAAACAGTCGTTCAATTTGTTGTCAGTGAACTGGATTCCGTTGCTGGAATTTTGCCGTCGCAGGATGAACTTCCGGTAAATGAAAATGGAAGAATAACAAAAGGCGCTGCATTGGCATTGGAAGCAAGAGTGCTGCTATACCAGGGAGATCGGATGGCAGATGTCGTTACAATTTGTGAAAAATTAATGAACGACCAACTAACGTATGGACATTATTCACTCGCTGCAAATTATAGCGACCTGTTCAGTAATCCTTCGGTTAATAAAACAAATCCTGAATCAATGCTTTCGCTTCAATATGTTCCAACTGTACGCACCTGGAGCGAACTTTGGGATTTTGTTCCAAGGTCAGTAGGTGGACGTGTGAGCAGTATGGCGCCAACTCAGGAACTGGTTGACAGTTACATTATGCTCAATGGTAAGGCAATAAATGATCCGGGATCCGGCTATGATGAAAACAATCCTTATGTTAACCGTGACCCAAGACTTACAGCAACAGTTGTGTATAATGGTTATAAATGGGTAAAGCCGGATGGGAGCATTAAAACCATTTATATAAAACCGGGATCTGACCCCGATCGCTCTGCTCCTGATGAATACAATCCAGCTTCGCAAAGTTCATCGCCAACAGGGTATTATTGGAGAAAATATTTCGACCCGACGGCTTTAGCAAACTTTGTTTCAGGCAACAACATTCATTTGATACGATATGCAGAAATTCTATTGGATTATGCTGAAGCAAAAAACAGCCTGGGCCAGATGGATGAAACCGTATGGAATAATACGATAAAACTTTTGCGGCAAAGAGCAGGCTTCACCGATCCGGGTGCCTTAAATTATCCCGGTAACGCTGACATGACCAATATCATCCGCACAGAACGCAGAGCGGAGTTTGCCATGGAAAGTTTGAGGACCGATGATATCAGAAGATGGAAAATTGCCGAGAATGTAATGAACGGATATGCTCATGGCGCAAGGTTTGGCGATCCTTCAGTTGATAATGGCTATATAAGGGTACAAAATCGCCAGTTCAATGCTGCCAAAGATTATTTGTGGCCTATTCCATCATCAGAGGTAAGTCTTGATAGCAAGCTCACACAAAACCCCGGTTATAATTAATTCTTAAATCATTAAAACTATAATTATGAAAAATATAAGTTTAAGCGTGCTTGCCTTAATCTTAATTACTTCCTGCAAAAAAGACATTAAGCCGCTGGATGTTAGTATCACGCCAGTCAGCAGTCTTGACGCGCCTGCCGATAATTCTGATATTCAGTTGCAACCCGCGACCGGCGCTAGTGTTGTATTCAAATGGAGCCCGGCTCAAACTCCGGATAGTGGTTTAATTCTTTATGAGGTAGCCTTCGATAAAGTTGATGGCGACTTTAGTAATCCGGTTTATAAAATACTTGCAGACGGTTCAGGAACGCAAACTCAGGCCACTGTTTCTCAAAAAGATTTAAATAAAATTGCGGCATTAGCAGGTATCCAGGCCTCGAATTCCGGAAAAATAAAATGGGGCGTCCTTGCGTCAAAAGCAACCAACGTAAAAATGAGCACTCAAACAAGAACCGTCCAGATTGAGCGTCCTGCAGGCTTTGCCACCGTGCCTGATTCTTTATTTATTTTTGGAACTGCTACCGAAGCGGGTAACGATCCCGCAAACGCAATTGCATTAAAGAAGACCGCCGATGGAGTGTTTGAGTTGTACACTTCATTAACCGCAGGAAGCTATTTACTAACTGATCAGCGAAATGCCAATGGAAATGAATATTACATTGATGTAAACAGCAGTAATGTTATTAAGGCGGGAACTACGCCCACCGAAGTTACCGGAACGACAAAAGCTTACCGTTTGAGATATGATTTTAATGTAGCTACTTCTGAGGCAACCGAAATTGAATCAATAGGATTGTACCAATCGGCAAATAATACAGAGATTGGTCAGTTGGCTTATGCCGGCAACAGCACCTGGCAAATTGATTCGCTTCCTGTAGTATTTGTACAGTTTTCGTGGGGGAGGGATGACCGGTATAAATTTTTTATGCATACTTCTACAGGTTTGGAATATTATGGTAGTTCGAATGCGGATAACGTTCAACCGGCAGGTCAGCCAGAATCTTATTTCTATTTATTTCCTGTAACAGATGACCAGTGGAGTAATACTTACAAGTTCGACCCTTCAGCCGATAATCACTCTGTAAAAGTGGACTTATATTTTAAAGCCGGCGGACCTTATACACACAAAGTGACCGTACTTTAAAAGAGTGTAAATATGTATCATGATGAAAAACTTTAAAAATACAATCATGAAGAAGTTGCTGACTAGGTCGCTAGCTTTCCTAATTATTTTGCTATCCTCCTGTAATAAAGGAAAAGATACGCCAACATCCGGTCAACCGCCAGTGGCCGACAGCACGGCGGTTCACCCGGTTTCAGTGTATTTAAAGATGGCAAAAGAAACGAATAAGTTTATAACTTCAAACCTGCTTACTTCGTATAATAGTTATAGAGTAAATACTTCGACAAATACAAACAGTGCTTTTGAATGGTATAATGTTAGCCAGCTCTATGCAGATGCAGCCATGATCGAGATTGGTGATTCTTCTTATTTGCCTTCTATGAACGCTACTTTCAAATGGATGGAAAATATGTGGGATAAAGCGGATCCTGATGGTGGTTATTTTGCATTTTCGAATCTGGATGGCAGTGGTGCGTCGGGCACTAAATATGTGGATGATAACTCACTGACTGGAATTGCGTATCTGCAGGCTTATGACCTGACCAGTGGCAAGGACAAGGACGCCTATCTTAGTAAAGCAGAAGCTTGTGCTAATTGGATTATAAACAGTGGACTTTGGGATACTTCACTAGGGGGCGGGTTTTGGTGGAATACAGAAAAGGTCTATAAGCCAACGCAAACAAACGGCCTCGCGCTGCAATTATTTCTTCGTCTATATGGAATCACCAATAAATCCGTTTACCATGACTGGGCATCATCAGTCAATAACTGGTTAACCACTAAAATGTATGATGGTAATACCGGGCTTTTTATTTGGCAATACGATAATACGGGTAAAAAATACAGTGAAATATTTACATATGATAACGCAATTATGCTTGAGGCCTATTTATGGTATGGTAAGGTTATGAACGACCCCGCCTATCTTAGCAAGGCTCAAACCATAGCAAAGGCTATGAATGCTACCCTGTGGGATGGCGCACACAATGTTTATATTTTTAATACCGCTGATAAAAGAATAAATCCGGCCTGGTGTGGATGGGCTTCACAGGCAATGATAAGACTGTATGAAGCGGATAAAAATACTTCATGGCTTAGTTATGCCAAAGGAAATATTGATGCTATAAACACTGTTCTAAGAGATCCACTCTCGCATGGGTATTACCAGTTTGCTGGCCTTGATGGCGCCGGGCGCTATACCAACATGGAAAGTGTTGATCAGGCCTGGATGCAAAGGATTCAAGCTTTATTGTCTAAATATAAGTAATCTCATTATTTTATAAAAAAGCTAATGAAAATTTCAATGAAGATAATAGTTAAGACCTTCTCCTTTTTTGTAGCAATTATACTGTTGACTCAATCAATAAGTGCACAAAGCGTCCGTATGCCGATCAATAGTATGAAGAAGACAAGTGATTTAAAAGATTCTGTAGCCGCTATTTACAAGAAAAGGGCAGAATATATGTATCATTTAATTATGCATCATTATTCTGTCCCGGGGACGGATTTTTTAAATGAGAACTTTCCTAAGCAGCCGGGCGATAGGAAGGTCGCATATATGTGGCCTTTTTCGGGAATGGTGACTGGCATGGGTATACTAAAGCAACTAGGAGTAACTGATAGTTCTTTTAAAAAACTAGAAACCGGCATAGACAATTATTGGTCAGACAAAGATGGCCTTCCAGGCGTTGAATCTTACCCCCCTGTGTATGGGGGAGATAAGCGTTTTTACGATGATAACGCGACTATTGGTCTCGATTATTTAGAAAACTATAAAGCAACGAAAAATCAACACTTCTTAAACCAGGCGGAAAAATGTGTCGCTTTTGATTTTACGGGAGAATCAGCCGATTGTGGTGGTGGCATTTTTTGGAACGAAGATGAAAAGTCTCCGGATTCGACTAATTACATTAAAGCTACCTGTTCGAGTTCATTTTCAGCCACGCTGGCGCTGAAGCTGTACGTCATTACCAAGAAAATTAAGTATTTGGATTTTGGTAAAAGAGTGTACGCATGGACTAAAATGAAATTGCAAGACCCAGGGGATCTGATTTACTGGAATGATATCGCTATTAAAGGATGTGTGCCGAATAAAACCAAATGGACTTATAATTCAGGAGCAATGTTAAGTAATGCAGTTTTATTGTATCAAATAACAAAGGACAATCAATATTTTAATGATGCTAAAGCATTAGCAGCGGCAAGCTTTGATTTTTTTACAACCTCTTCTCCCAAATTAGAACGAAAATTTCCCGATCATGATCCCTGGTTTACCACGGTTTTGTGTAGAGGTTATCTGGATTTTTATAAAATAGATCCCAATAAAAGCACACGGTATATTGACGCTTTAATCCGGAACGTAGACTATGCCTGGAAATACGCAAGAACTCCTGCCGGTTTTTTTTATGAGGATTGGAGTGGCGAAAAGAAAGGACGATATTATTGGTTATTGAACCAGGCCTGCATGGTTGAAATGTATGGTAGGATCGCACTTTTCAAAAGAAATAAACAATGAAAAAACAGAAATTATATTCGCTTATCATGGCATTACTTTTAAGCACTTTTTCACCTGCTCTTTTAGTTGCCCAGAGAAAACTGGAAAATGTCTTAAAATATGTAGATCCGAATATCGGCACAGCCCACAGCAGATGGTTTTTTTATACTCCGGCAGCCGTTCCCAATGGTATGGCCAAATTAGCTCCATCAACCAATGGTCATTATGGAAATGACCAGGGATGGGAAGCCGTAGGGTATGACACCAGGCAAAATTCAATCGAGGGCTTTGTGCATTTTCATGAATGGCAGGTGGGCGGAGTGAGTTTTATGCCAACAACTGGTACATTAAAAATTATTCCCGGAGATCTGGATAAGCCCGGAAGCGGTTACCGGTCACATTTTGATCCTAAAAACCAGATAGCAGAACCGGGCTATTATAAAGTGCTGCTGGATGATTATAATATTACCGTTGAACTTACTGCGACTAAACGGGTTGGCTTCCACCGCTATACTTTTCCTAAGAGTGATTCTTCACACATTATTTTTGACATTGGGAATGTACAGGGCGAAAGCGGCCCGGTTACTGACGCGGGAATTACAATGATTGACAATACCCACTTTGAGGGATTTGTAAATACCTATCCAAAATATGTACAGAAATATGATCCTGAAGGAAAGGTGTTAATGTACTTCTACGGAGAAGTCAGCAAAAAGCCTCAAAGTGTAGGCGCTTTTGACAAAGACGGTATTCATCAAGACGTTTCTTCAGCCAAAGGAAAAGGCGCTGGCCTCTTCTTAAATTACAAAACCACAGCAAATGAAAAAATAGAAATAAAAGTTGGTCTGTCTTATACATCAATAGCTAATGCTAAAATAAATCTTCGGTCCGAGGCAGAACATCTTTCTTTTGCTGAAGCCAAATTAAAAGCACAAGAAACATGGCAAAAGGCACTTAGTAAAATATATGTTGAGGGTGATGATGATACCAGTAAAATCAAATTTTATACTGGTTTATTTCATGCTTTATTAGGAAGAGGAATTGCCAGCGATATAAATGGGGCTTATCCAAGACATGCAGGGCAAATAGGGAAATTGCCAAACATCGAAGGTGGATCAAAGCCGGATTTCGAATTTATTAATACAGATGCAATTTGGGGCGGGTTTTGGAACATTACGCAGTTATGGGCGCTTGCCTACCCTGAATTGTATGGCAATTTTGTAAATACACAGTTGCAAATTTATAAAGATAGAGGATGGTTTGGAGATGGCATAGCAAATAGTGAATATGTTTCCGGTGTTGGGACTAATTATGTTGGGTTAGCAATTGCTGCGGCCTACCATTCGGGTATCAGAAATTATGATGTTAAAGCTGCTTACCGGGCCGTAAAAGCGAACGACTTTAAATGGCAAAACAGGCCGGTAGGATCTGGGAAGATGGATACGAAGGCCTTTTTAAAATATAATTTTGTTCCTTACCTTGGAGAAGACAAAACCGATTCAAGCGGCTCGCATTTCTCGGCTTCGCACACACTTGAGTATAGTTTTAGCGCCTTTGCTACAGCTCAGATGGCTAAAAATTTAGGAGAAAAAGAAGATTACCAAAAATTGATCAAATACTCAAATGGCTGGAGAAATATTTTTAATTTTCAGAATAAATTAATGCAGCCCAAAAAAGCAGATGGCGCTTTCATAGACAAATTTGATCCCTATGAGCCCTGGAGAGGTTTTCAGGAGGGAAATGCAGTGCAATACACTTTTTATGTACCTCAAAATCCGGCAGCGCTAATTGCAGATATTGGCAAGAATGATTTTAACAACCAGTTGAACAGTATTTTTGAAGCATCTGAGAAGGAGGATTTTGGAGGTGGAAAAAAAATAGATGCTTTTGCAGGTATTAAATCAATTTATAATCATGGCAATCAACCCTGTTTGCATATTAGCTGGCTGTTTAATTTTTCAGGAAAACCTTGGCTAACTCAGAAATGGACACGTGCTATTTGTAATGAGTTTTATGGAATTGAACCTATTCATGGCTACGGTTATGGGCAAGATGAAGATCAGGGACAGTTAGGTTCATGGTATGTAATGACAGCTCTTGGTTTGTTTGACGTAAAAGGATTAACTGATGCAAAGCCAATCATTGAACTTGGCAGCCCTGTCTTTAGTAAAGCCACTATTATTCTGGGCAATAAGAGAAAGTTAATTATCGAGGCAAAGAATAATTCCAAAGAAAACATTTATGTTCAATCTGCTCAATTTAACGGTAAGGCGTTAAATAATTGCTGGTTATACAGAGATGAATTGATGAAAGGAGGTAAACTTTCATTTGTGATGGGAAATAAACCAAACGTTGAATGGGGCATTAAAATTCCACCTCCATCTGTGCAATAATGCGATGAGCAATTATAATATTCCAAAGCGGGTTAATTATATAAGAAGCTTAAAGTGCTAAATGTAAACCTTTAAAATGCAATTATTGATTGCAAATTTCGAATGAATAAGATAAATAAAGCAGTTGGAATTCAACATTGATTTAGATTTCCGTTTTGGAGAAAATCAGCAAAACCTTTTCCGAATAAATTGGCAATGATGCTTACTTTAAAGTTATAATTCTGCAGGATAAATGACAAACAAGATAGAAAAAATTTCAATTTTCGGATTGATATTACTATTGGTATTGAGCATGATAACAACTGAGACTGAGTGCCAAACTGTAAGTACTTATACAAAATATGTAAATCCATTTATCGGCACAGCACCTCTTACTGATTCTAAAATCATTGGATACAACCCGCCAAAAGGATGGCGCGTTTGGGCAGGGCTTACTTATCCAGGCAGTACACTGCCAAACGCAATGGTGCAACTTACACCCGTTACAGCTTATCATACAGGTTCCGGTTATCAGTATGAGGATACAATTATTTACGGCTTCGCCCACACTTGTAAAGGCCATTGGAATCTTTGCAATATCCCCATTTTACCTGTTTCAGATGCGGATAACTTAACCGATAAATTTGGTTCCCGTTTTTCTCACAAAACAGAAAGTGCTTCACCTGCTTATTATCATGTTTTTCTCAATGATTACAAAGTGGATGTAAAGCTTACTTCAACACTAAGATGTGGTTATCATCAGTATAACTATAAAAGTAATCAAAACAGGCAAATACTTTTTGACCTTTCTAAGGCTAATAACAAGGTATCAAGCTGGAACATTAGGCTGGTGAGCGATGAAGCTTTTGAGGGTTATCAGGAAATCGGCGATGACAAAATCTATTTTTATGGAAAGTTGAGCAGAAAGATTGAAAAACTAGAAAAGAAAAGAGGAAATACGAACGAAGGTTTTGCATTAGTTTATGTCAGCAATGGCGGTAAAAAACTTGTGGAGCTGAAAATAGGTTTATCTTTTGTGAGTGTAAAGAATGCAAAACAAAATCTTGACCAGGAAATAGCTAATAAATCCTTTGAACAAGTTCAAAAAGAGGGCAATCAAATCTGGGAGAATTTATTATCTAAAATACAGATAAAAGGTGGGACTCAAAAGCAAAGGGAGTTATTTTATTCTTCACTTTACCGATCTTTTCAATGGCCGGCATTACGTAGTGATGTAAATGGAGAATATAGAGATGTAAGGGGAAAAGTTGTAAAAGCCAATTTTAACTATTACACGCTTCCTTCTTTATGGGATACATACAGGAACAAGTTGGTTTTGCTGAGCATACTTTCGCCAAAAGTGACTATAGATGTAATAAAAACATTGCAGGATATTGGAGATAAAACAGGTTTCATACCCACATTTTTTCACGGAGATCATGCAGCCGCTTTTATTGCAGGAGCGTATCAAAGAGGTTTAAGGAATTTTGATGTAAAAGATGTTTATCGCTTACTGTTGCGCAATGCAAATGTGGAAGGTGGAACCAGGCCGTATATTTCAGAATATATTAAAAAAGGATATATTTCCTCACCACAGGTAGATTCACCAAATGTAGAAACTAAGGGCAAAGCCGGAGTAGCCAAAACTTTGGAATATGCATTCGATGATTATGCTGTAGCTCGACTGGCTATTGCATTAAAAGATACCACCAATTACAGAATTCTCATGGTAAGATCAAAAAACTATAAAAATGTATTCGATCCCTCTACAAGATTTATGAGGGGGCGGCTCTCAAATGGAGATTGGGTGAAGAACTTCAATCCAAAATATCCCTACTATGAATATATGTACAGAGAGGCGAATGCCTGGCAGGTATCTTTTTTTGCACCTCAGGATATACCTGGTTTAGTGCGTCTCTATGGAGGCAAAAAATCTTTTGAAGCGAAACTTGATTCCTTCTTTACTTTACCCTGGAATCCTGAATACATTGCCCGAAATATTTCATGCTTCGTTGGTCAATATTGTCAGGGTAATCAACCGGATCATGAGGCTCCATTTTTATACTACTTCGTTGGCAAACCGGACAAGTCTCAAAAGATTTTGGACACTATTATTGAGAATTTTTACGGAATTGGGGAGAAGGGCTTGGCTCTTCCAGGTATGGATGATGCAGGTGAAATGTCTGCGTGGTATGTTTTTACTTCTTCAGGTCTCTATCCTTATTCTTCTGCTGACGCAAAGTATATTGTAACTGTACCAATATTTGATGAAGTAACATGGAAAATAAATAATAAAAAAGTAATTATAAAAAAAATGGGAAAAGGCAGAAATATGAAAGAGATTATTGTAAATGGGGAAAAAAATAAAGGCTATTTCGTGCCTCACAAATTGTTTAGAAGAGGAGGTACAATGGAAATTAAAACTGAAGAGTAAATCATCGCTAATAGCCTTTGGACGGGAAATATCAACATTGTCGGGGCTTCTTATCTGAATTTACTAACATGGCTAATAAAATGAAAAAGGAAGGCGTTCATTTAGCACATGCATTCAATATCGCTGATCCTTGGTGACTTTGAAGAAAGTCTGATAAAATGAAAAATACATCAATATCGCTCGGAAGCTATTTTGACCAATTTGTGAGCAGCCAAGTATCAGCCAGACGATATAAAAATGTGAGTGAAGTCATTCGTGCAGGGCTACGGCTTTTAGAAGATGAAGAAAGTAAAATTGTTGTATTGAGAAATGCAATCCAAGAAGGAATACCCAGACAAACATCTTCGAGAAATAAAAGCAAGAAGAAGCAATGGCTAAATATAAATTAACCAATAAAGCCGTTGAAGACTTGACGAGAATTTGGGCAGACGACCAAACATTGGGAAAAACTATGAAGGAATAAAAGATGAACTTTTTGGATTAAAAGCAAATCGCCACATTATATTTTATCTGAAATCAAATAATAACACTATTGAAATAACGAGACTTTTGCACGAACGAATGGACTTGAAAAACAAAACAAACGAATAAAAACTGCCACCAACAACTAGGGCTTCGTTGGGTGCGCAGCGCCGACAATGAAGCCGCATGTTGAACGAAACCGGTTAATATCGAGATGTCGTGAAGAGGATTTGAGCTACACTATACAGGCGCAGGTCGGTTTTCCGTAAGAAATTCCTTCGGTGGGCCCCGCTTTTCGTTGTCATAATTTAAAGTTTTAGTGAATGCTAATTTACGGATAGTTGCGGAAGGCTACCGTAGGTTTAGTTCAACATTAGGTTCCTATGTACCTTAAGTCGAGGATTTACTATAGTAGATTCTTTTTTTTAATTCTTTTGAAAGAGAAAACTCCAAAAATTAATTTTAAACCTTTCCCCTTCGCAAGATTTTTATTAGTTGGTATGAGGGATAAATTTTTATCCCTATCTTTATATTCAATCTGTTAAAAGAATGCCGACACTTTTTATTCTTTTCGGGCTGAGGTTTTATTTTTATTCAGAGGAACATTTGCCAATTCATATTCACGTTCAAAGCGCTGATGGTAAAGCCAAATTTAATGTCGCTCCGGAGATAGCATTGGTTTATAATAAAGGCTTGAAACAAAAAGATTTGAAACTTGCTGAAAAGATTATTCATGAAAATAAGGGAATTATCATAGCCCGTTGGAATGAATACCATGGCGATTAAATCAAAAGTTTATGGACACAATTAAGAAAGTCTGGTTTGAAAGAAGCCGGATCCACATGGAAACAAAAACCGGCGAAACCTACAGCCGCCCATTGGAAGCTTTTCCCATTTTGAAAGAAGCAACGGATAAGCAGCGCAAGGATTATAAATTAGGCAAGGATAAAACCGATATCCGGTGGGAGGAACTGGATGAAGATATTCATATCAATAGCTTCTTCGACGCTACTGAACCGGAACCTGACAATCCAGTAGCGCAAACTTTAAAACAATTTCCACAGATCAATATTTCTGGATTGGCTAATCAAATTGGAATCAATAAAAGCCTGCTTGCCAAATATATTTATGGAATCAAAAAGCCTTCTACTGCGCGTAAAAAAGAAATTGAAAGCGCGCTTCATGCTCTTGGCGAAAAATTGCTAGCGGTGGAGTTGTAAGTTCCTTCCAAATTCCTGGTTCCTTAGTGCAGTTTTCCTGCTATTTGGCAGGATTCTTCATTGCCAACAGATGGCAGCTCGAAGCTTTATAAATTGAATGGAGCTGCCAATCAAACGGGATTAGAATTTATGATAAAAGTGATGGCAGGAGATCATATTGATATCTTAGGGAAGTCATACTATCTAAATACCACTACAATTACAAACAGCAATTCCACCACACTTAATGCGCTTGCTTTAATGACCAACGTGTTGTCGATAAAAAGGGGTAAAAATCCTGTGCCTGTAAAATCAAAAAGCCTGTAAATCAATGACTTACAGACTTTTCGATGTGCCCAGAACAGGAATCGAACCTGCACATCCTTGCGAACGACAGATTTTGAGTCTGTTGCGTCTACCAATTCCGCCATCTGGGCATCTTGCAAATAAAAAATTAATTTTTCTGTAATTAATTTTAAATTTTACGGGTGGCAATATTACGCAATCAATCGAATCCCGCAAAATGATTCTTGATAAAAATTGATTAAACCGGATAACGTAATTTAGCGGCTTTCAAAAAATGTACTGATGTTGAAAATTGGATTAATAAGAGAAGGTAAAGTACCGGGCGATAATCGGGTTGCTCTTACGCCTTCACAATGCAAGTGGATTCAGGAAAATAAGGATATTTCTATTGTCGTTCAAAGCTCTGAAATCCGCTGCTACTCTGATTGTGAATATAAAAATGCCGGAATAGAAGTGAAAGAGGATTTGAGCGAATGTGATATTTTATTCGGAATAAAAGAGATTCCAATTAATATGCTGATCTCTGGTAAAACTTATTTTATTTTTTCTCACACACGCAAATTGCAATCTTACAATCAAAAACTTCTGCAGGCGATTATTGCAAAAAAAATCACCTTAATAGATTATGAATGCCTCGAACATGAAGATGGAACAAGACTAATTGGTTTTGGTTTTTTTGCTGGTGTGGTTGGTGCTCATAATGGAATGATGGCTTACGGAAACCGTACCGGAAATTTTTTTTTAGACAGAGTTTATAAAAAGAAAAATTTCCAGGAATTGATCCATACTTATTTTGGATTAAAACTTCCTTTGTTGAAAATAGCTGTAACCGGTAGTGGGAGAGTGGCTCATGGAATTTTAGAAATTATGAACCTGATGGAAATTCATGAAGCGGAACCGGATGAATATAAGACGACTCAGTTTTCTTATCCGGTTTATGTCCATTTAAAGGGCCAGGATCTTTATGTAAATAAACTAACGGGCTTGTACAACCGAAAAGAGTTTCATGATCATCCTGAGAAATATGAATGTCTCTTTAAGGATTATGTTTCGGAAACGGACATTTTATTGAATGGAGTTTATTGGGAAGAGAAGATTCCTCGTTTGTTTGAAATGGATGATTTGAAGAATGAAAATTTCAGAATAAAAACGATTGCAGATATTTCTGACGACCGGCATGGTTCTGTGCCATGTAACTTAGGCGATAACACGATGGAAGATCCTGTTTATGGCGTAAACAGAATTACCGGAACCCGCACTGTGCCTTATATGGAAGGTTCAATAGATGTTATGGCTGTTGGAAATTTGCCGAATGAATTACCCAGAGATGCATCAAGATATTTTGGTGAACAATTGATCAAATATATTCTAGATGACCTGCTTTCAAACACGACAAAAATTATCCAGGATGCAACTATTGTTAAAGATGGAAACCTGACTGAAAACTTTCAATATATGACCGAATATAGTTTGGGAGAAGAAGCTAATAAATAAATAGGAGAAATTGGTTGATTAGCAAGTTTACCAACCAACCAATTCAAATTAATTTTTTATAGCCTTTCCGCTGCCAATAACCTTTGTAGAAATATTTGTTGCGTTGCCTTTATAAAATACATTCCCGCTGCCACTGATATTAGCTGAAAGGCTTTTATTTACATTCACGCTGGCATTTCCACTTCCGCTGATTTTTACATCTGCATTTTCAGAGACAACCCCACTGCAATCAATATTACCGCTGCCACTAACAGACGCTTTTAAATCATCTGCTTTGCCATTTTTTATCTGAATATTTCCACTGCCGGAAATGTTTAAAGCGACATCATTAAAATTGACGGAATTCAATTTAATATTTCCTGATCCGGAAACACCTATTTCAGTTTGGCCATCGCTTGTAAAAGCACCCGAACCGTTGATATTGCCACTGCCACTCAGTTGCAGGTCTTTTATTTTTGTCATCGAAACATGAACAACGATTTTTGATCGGGATCTTAAATTGGTATTTTTCTTTGACTCGATAGTTAATTTTCCGTTTTCAACTGTTGTTTCGATATATGGAAGCAAGTTTTCATCTGCTTCAATTTTGAGGCTGTTGGAATTTTCAAAATCAATTTGAACATCCATTGGCCCACGGGCAGATAAGGAAGTGAATTCACTTACCTGCCGGGTTTCATTTTTCAAATTTCCATTACCTGTTATACTTTTCCAGATTTGTGCATACATGTTGAAACTCATCAACATAAAAATGGGAAGAAGTAATTTTTTCATGATTATAGTTTTAATTTTTTGGAAAGATAATTGTGCAACGAATGATATTGATAGAAAGTTACAGTGGGAAAAAAATAATTTAAATTTAAAGCAATACTAAAATTATGTCTGAACAAAAAACAGATAACAGCGTCGTTATTTCAAATCTTATTCATCTTTTAAAAAAAGGAAATGCACATGCATTTTTAGATGATGCTTTAGAAAATATTCCTTTTGAGATTTTGAACAAAAAGCCTGCAGGATTGCCTTACAGCATTTGGCAACTTGCAGAACATATCCGCATTTCACAATTGGATATTTTGGAATTTTCGAGAGATCCAAAATATCAATCACCGAAATGGCCAGATGGATATTGGCCTTCTTCAACAACTATTGAAACTAAAGAGGAATGGCAGGATTGTATAAACAAAATAAAAAATGACCGCGATTCTTTTATTGAATTAATAAAAAATTCGGGGAAAGATTTGTACAAACCATTTACTCACGGTGATGGACAAACACTTTTGCGAGAAGCTTTGGTTTTGGCAGATCACAACAGTTATCATACAGGTGAAATAATTGTTTTAAGAAGATTGCTGAACGATTGGAAATAATGATTATTCATTGTTGAATCTTTACAATTATCCAAATAGAAATCTTCTTTATTTGTTTGTTTACTACAATCCTTCACTAGCGCCCTTGTCGCCAACAAACCATTGTTCTTTATTTTTAAATAAAACATTAAACGTAGTGAGCGTTCCATAAATCCTTGTGATGTATTGTTGCAGATTTACTTTGTCTTCATCACTTAGAATTTTATGCGCGTTGATCTGTTGTTCCATCACTCTGATCCTGTCACGAAGCATCACTATTTTGTGAAAAAAAATCTCTATCGGAATTTCTTTTGGCTTTTGATTTTTATCTGCAGGCTGCAATAACATGGTGCCCCCTTTCCAGCGATCGCCAAGCAGAACAATTTCAGATGTGTTGCTCCAGAGGCGGAGAATTTTTAACAAAGATCTTTCTACATCGCTTGTTGTTTCTAACTCAACCGTTACATTTTCAGGAATGATCTCTTCGAGTTTATCATCATTTTTATCAATCTCTTTAATACCATCGCTGATAAAAGAAATCAGGTAGGTAGCCAGCCTGACGCCGACAATCACGCCAGGCCCATATTGCGGATGTTGAAGCCTGGTGCCGATTCCAAGGGTTAATTGTTCCATATTTTAAGATTGATTTTTTTGATCAGAGATTCTTTTAAAAAACAATAAAGTTATTTCCACATTTTTCATTTTCCAATTTTCACATTTGCTAATTATTTACATAATCTTTATTTCCTGCTCCTCCAGATATTTTGAAATGGCTGAATAAACTTCGCTTCGCGCCAGTTCTCTTTGCGTAAAATCTTCACACCAAAAATAAATTTTTAATTGTGTAGATTGGGAAGTGACTGTGCTGATCAGAATTTCCGGTTCTTTTTCTGCTACCACATGCGGCGATGATCTAATGATCTTCATAATTCCTTCGCGAATCTCCTTTGAAATTTTATCTACTGTAAAAGTGAGTTCGACGCGGATGTAATTTTCATTCAAACTCCAGTTTACAAAAGTGGTTGAAAGAATGGTTCCATTTGGTATAATCACTTCTGCGCCTTCAGCGGTGAGCAAGGTGCTTGAACGCATGCTTATTTTTCTTACCCGGCCTTTTTTATCACCAACTTCTACTGAATCACCAATGTGAATGGTGCGATCAAAAATCAAGATAATTCCCGACACAAAATTGTTGACAATATTCTGCAAACCCAGTCCTATACCGACACTCAGTGCACCAAGAATCACGGTGATTTTATCAATTGCAAGTCCGGAAGCAGCTACAGCTAATAAAAATCCTGCTACCAAAAGAACCAGTTTTACAATCATCAGTTTTGAACGTTCACCTCGGCTGTTGGAAAGCAAATCATCACCAATATCTCCAAAAAAGTAGCCAATATATTTTTGAACGAAATTTGCAGCCCATAAAATGATTACGAACAAAATAACACCACCATAAGTGAATACAAAGCTTCCGATTGATCGTGCTTTGGAAAGCACCGCTGTGATGTGATTCGAAATACTATTATAAATATTGAGGTTGGTTGCAAATACGACCAGCCAGATGATCAATGAGAAAAAGACAACGATTCGCGCAATTCCTCTTGTGATTTCTGCATGATCAAAACCGGATGTATATTCTTTTCGCATCCTGCTGCTTTGGATTTGAAGAAGAAACGCTTCGGTAACAGATTCGATAAAAACCAATAATCCCGCAGTTTGAATAAAAGCGTAAGTGCCGGTAGAACCGAGTATTTCTGTGAGAGTAACTCTGCCAAAAACGTTACAAATAATCGCTAAAAAATTAAAGAGGATGTATAAACCTGCGGTCAAAACAAGGAATTTGTGTTGCTTATATTGTTTCTTAAGAAGTGATATTAAATAAAGTCCGAGCAAAACACAAAGGGCGTTTAAAACGAACACCAGCCAGCGATTGAACAAATCCGGCAACCGCAGGTATCTTGAAAAAGATTGAGCTAAAAATAACACGATAAAAATGATCCAGAGATAAAATAATTTATGTGGCAGCCTTTTCCAAAACGAGTAAGTAAGCATCAGCATTAACAAAAATTCAATCGTAGCAATATAAATAAACGGCGCGTCCAAATCGAACAACGGCGCAAGATTGAGCATTAAAATAAGCGAAGCAAAAACCGGAAACTGGTTTATATACCTAAAATTAAATGATTGAAGGGACGCTGTTTTATCAATCTTTTGAAGGCTTTTATAATTATAAAAAATCCAAAAGAAAAAGAGCAATCCACAAAACAAAAGCAAGAGCAATTGATTGTGGGTATGTGAAAAATAATAGTTGGAAATTTTTCTTTCAGATTGAATTGACTTTTTAAATTCCCCTGAAAATGACTGGCCATATTTTGCACTTTTAAATTGCCATAAATATTCGCGCTCCTTACCAAAAATCCTTGAACCCGTGGATTTCATCAGGCTTTGCGCCTGCAGCTGCAGCTCATTTGTCGTAATTAAATTATCCGAAGTGCGCGCTTGTGTATTGTCAATCAAAAGACTTACGTGTTTTAAAAGGCTATCGCTTTTTTCCCATTTAGTACGAAGTTGCAAAAGTTGAGTTTTGAACGACAAGCGCAAAAGGGAGTCTCTCAAAATCTGCCGGATCAAAGTGTCTTTTCTTAAAGCAACAATTTCCGATTTTACGTTTTTAAAAATGCTGTCATATTGATTTAGTTGGCGTGAATAAGATTTTGAATCTTCATTGATTTGTTTCAAAATGATTGAAAGCATTTGAAGATTGCGGATACTCAGCGATTTATCATTGGAGTTTAGCCTTTCTTTGATAATTGCAATTGCAGAATCATCATCGGTTAAATTATCAGCGATGCTTAAAATAGCTGGAACGGGTTGTGATAAAACAGAAGCTTTATTCAACGTCTGAAATATTTTTTCAATGCTGAGTAAATAATCATTTCGTGTAACCGTATCATTTGTAGAAAAGATCGGGACTTCGGGATGCAGGCCGGATAAATGAGTGGTATCATTTTGAGCATCCGCACTTAGACAGAAAAAAAGAAACAATCCGATAAAAGAAAATAATTTCATAAAATAGATTCAGAGGGCGATAAAATTACAGTATACAAGGGATTGTTCCATATTATTCATTTTGCTTTTATTTTGATACCCATGAAATACATCGCTAAAACAAGACAAAAAAGTGAATTATTTCTTCGTTTACTGATAAATGAAACCCATTAATTAGACTCGCGTTTATTAAGACAAAAATGTTTTACATATTGAACAAACTCTTCCCAGCAACCTTTCTGCTTTTTTCATCGTTTTTACTTCCACGCATTTTTGTAAAAAAGATATAATAAATTGTAAAATTTAAAACTATTGTATTTATTATTGTTTACTTTGTAATCGTAAAAAATCTATATGAAAGCTACAATCAGAAAACATTTATTTCTTTACCTCTTTATTGTCGTTCTTGGCGCTTCAATTTCTTCCTGCAAGAAGGATCATTCCAATCCTGCACCGCCGGATGATAACAACAATAATAATACCACTGCCTTATCGGATGCTGATTCTTTAAAATATCTGATGTACCGCATCATGCAGGTTAGTTTTTTAGATGGCGGCAGAGATACAATTTATAATCTTCCTACTTATTACTGGTACACGCAGGTTCCTAAATTAGATCCGCTCAGCAGTAATTATGATTCAGCCGATGTTTTGCTTGCGAGCATGAAGAAATACGCAATTAATCCAACTACCGGAAAGCCTTTTGATAAATATAGCTTTTTAGATCATGGAGAAGTGCAAGGTGAAATACAGCAAGGTGTTGCTTCCGGCGATCTGGGAATGCAGATAAGCTATGCTTATGATGCGGATCGAAATATTGTTCTTATTGTATTATTTACTGATAAAAATTCTCCCGCAGGGCAGGCAGGTGTTAACCGTGGATGGGAGATTACAGCAATCAATGGTGGAAGCGTTAAATATGATGGAAGTAATGGCCCCAACGTAAATAATGTGATCAATGAAGTTTATTATGATCCGGCACCCGTTTCGTTTACATTTAAAAAGCCGGATGGAAGTACACAAACCACCACTTTATCAAAGGCGGTTTATAATATTAATCCTATTCTGCTCGATACTGTTTATTCGGTTGGATCAAAAAAAGTTGGCTACTTTGTTTTTAATTCTTTTGCGGCTGTTGAAAATCAAAGTGGACCCACCCTCACAAAACAGGAAATAGACCGCGTGTTCAATAAATTTCAATCTGCCGGAATTACTTCCCTTATTGTTGACCTCAGGTATAATGGGGGCGGTTCAGTAGAAACTGCCGAGTATCTTGATAGCTTGATTGCTCCATCAGGCGTTGCAGGAAAAGTAATGTATAAATATTTGTACAATGACAAACTAACTGGGATGGCAGATGAAATTGGTTTGCAGGATCAGGTTCTTTTTAATGGCGGCGGCAGTTTAAACCTTGAGCACGTATTTTTTATTGGAACGTCACACACAGCCTCAGCAAGTGAATTAACCATCAATAACCTGAAACCCTATATGGATGTAAAATTGGTTGGTGATACTACTTACGGCAAGCCTGTTGGATTTTTTACGTTTCATATCACCGATTTCCCAAATGGTGCAAAAAAAGATCTTGCCGATCTTTATGCCATTAATTTTGAAACAAGAAATGCTCAAGGCAAAGGCGAATATTTTAACGGTATGATTCCTGATGCTCTTGCAGGAGATTTTATAGGTGTACCATGGGGTGATAAAGAAAATGATGAAAATCTTTCTAAAATTTTCAGTTATATTTCAAATGGTTCCTTCAGCCGTATTTCAACGGCTCAAAGAATGGCGGCAAATAAATCGTTGCGTTTATCAATCCCGTCAACGATTCATCCGTTGCGCTTTAACGGAATGGTAGATTATCGAATCAGCAATATATTAAAACCCGCTATTGATAAGAGTCTGAGAAGAACACATTAAAGAAGCAAGAAATTATCAAATTCCTTTCAGGTCGATTTTTTGATTTGAAAGGAATTTTTAATTACACGAATTGAATCTTTCCGGTATAATTAAAAGGCGTAACAGCCTTTAATTCTTTTTTTAGTGCGGCAGGAACTTTTAAAGAATCAATAAAATTATGAATGGCTTTTTTATCAATAAATTCCTTTCCCCGGGTCAATTCTTTTAATGCTTCGTAGGGTTTAGGATAATTTTCTCTCCTTAAAATTGTTTGAATTGCTTCGGCAACTACAGCCCAGTTGTTGTCCAGGTCAGCGTGCAATTTTTGTTCGTTCAAAATCAATTTACCGATTCCTTTTTCAAGCGAAAAAAGGGAAAGAATTGTGTGAGCAACCGGCATTCCGATATTTCTAATAACCGTAGAATCCGTCAGGTCTCTTTGCAAACGGGAAACAGGAAGTTTTGCTGAAAGATGCTCCAGTATTGCATTTGCCATTCCAAGATTTCCTTCGGCATTTTCAAAATCAATCGGGTTTACTTTATGCGGCATCGCACTGCTTCCTATTTCTCCGGCTTTTATTTTTTGTTTGAAATAATCCATACTGATATAAGTCCACACATCACGACAGAGATCAATTAAAATTGTATTAATCCTTTTTATTGCATCAAAATGCGCAGCTAATAAATCATAATGCTCAATTTGGGTTGTATACTGCTGACGTTGAATTCTTAATTTTTCCTCCAGAAATTCATTCGCAAAATCAACCCAGTTTATTTTTGGATAAGCAACGTAGTGAGCATTAAAATTTCCAGTAGCCCCCCCGAACTTTCCGGTAAATGGGATGTAACTAAATTGTTGAATCTGGTTTTCTATCCTTTCTGCAAAAACCATTACTTCTTTTCCCAGCATGGTTGGCGAAGCGGGCTGGCCGTGCGTTCTGGCAAGCATCGGAATATCTTTCCATTGCAAGGCAAGCTCACGAAGTTTGTGTTGCAGATTAATAATTGCGGGTAAATACTCATGTTCAATGGCGTCTTTCCATAAAAGCGGGAACGCCGTGTTATTAATGTCCTGGGAAGTTAATCCGAAGTGGATCCATTCCAGCAACTCTTCGGCTTTTGAACCTTTTAATTTTTCTTTCAAAAAATATTCTACCGCTTTTACATCGTGATTTGTAATTTTTTCTGTTGCTTTTATTTTTTCAGCGTCTTCAATTGAAAAATCTTTTTCAATATTCAGCAATTCTTTTTTCAGCGAAGCTGAAATTTTAAAGAACTTCTTTTCACCCAAAAAAAGAAAATATTCCACTTCCACTTTTACACGATATTTTATCAAAGCGAACTCAGAAAAATATTGATCCAAATGTTGAAGTTGATTTCTATAACGCCCGTCAATCGGGGAGATAGCAGTAAGCGGCTGAAGTTGCATTTTATATAATTCGTCTTTTTAAAAAAATCATTTGCCGGCAAAAATAAATGAATTTAGAAGGACAAAGAGCTATAGATTTAAAATAAGAATTTAAAGTTGCTAATTCAGAATTTGCTAATTTGCTAATTGGCTAATTAAATTTACTTTTGCAACCTTTTATGAAACCTATCAGCGAAATATTTCCTTTACTGGAAGAATCAAAAAACATTGTCATCACTTTTCACCAAAAGCCAGATGCTGATGCGATGGGTTCCGGCCTGGGGTTATATAATTTTCTGATTCAGTTTGGACATGCCGTTACGGTAATTTCTCCAACAAATTGGGCAGGGTTTTTAAGTTGGATGCCTGGTGCAAAAAAGGTATTGGATTTTGAAATGCAAAATGAAAAAGCATTGAATGCTTTGAAACAGGCCCAATGGCTTTTTTGTCTCGATTTTAATGTGCTGAGCCGCACGAGAAATATGGAACCAGTTATCAATAATTTGACTTGTACCAAAATTTTAATTGATCATCACCAGCAACCGCAAATAGAAGCTTTCGATTACGGAATTAGTAATACTTTAAAAAGTTCTACCGCCGAGATGGTTTTTGATTTTATCATAAACAGCGGCCAGGCTGAAAAAATTAATATTGATGTTTCTGAATGTTTGTATGCCGGCGTAATGACCGACACTGGCTCGTTTCGCTTTAATTCTACATCGGCAGATGTTCACAGAATGGTCGCCAAATTAAAAGAAACCGGGTTAAACCATAGCCAGATCCATGAAAATTTATTTGACAATTTCATGGAAGGAAGGTTTCGTTTTTTTGGCAACACCTTATTGAACCGGATGGAAATATTTTACGAATACAATACCGCATTGATTGCAATTCCGCAAAAAGACCTCATAAAATTTAATGTAAAAACCGGCGATACAGAAGGCCTGGTAAATTTTCCATTAAGCATTAAAGGCATCAAACTGGCGGCGATAATCATTGACAGAGGCGATGAAAGAAAAAGTTCTTTTAGAAGTAAAGGCGGTTTTGATGTAAACACATTTGCCAGAAAATATTTCAATGGTGGAGGGCATTTCAATGCTGCCGGAGGAAAAAATACGGAACCATTGGATGAAGTAATCGCTAAATTTAAAAAAGCGATCAGAGAAAATAAAGAACAATTAAACAATTAACCATTTATAAAAAATCAAACATGAACAAATTCCTTTGCCTTGCCGCCGCATTTATTGTTGTGGCATCAGGGTGCAATGAGCAACAGTTTAAAAAAGATAAAGACGGAACTGAATATAAAATTATCCGGAACGAAAATGGCAAAAAAGCCGTTGCCGGAGATTGGATGCAAGTGAACATTTTGATAAAATATAAAGACAGCGTGATTTTCAGCAGCTTGGAAAGCAGCCAGCCACGCTTTGTTCCTTACGATACTGTGCAGCTTCCTCCTTATTATAAAGATGTACGTGAAGGCGATAGTTTGGTGATCAGGCAATCAACTGATTCTATCATGAAATATGGGCAGGGACAGCCTTTCATGCAGAAAGGGGAATATATTTACCAAACTTTTAAGTTTGCAAAATTATTTCCTTCCAAAGAAGCTGCTGATAGCGTAGCCAAACCTTATGAAGCCGCAGCTAAACCGATTGAATATAAAAAAACTGAAGAAGCAATTGAAAAAGTCATTGCTAAAAATGATTCCTTAGTAAAAGCGGATGATAAAATCATTACCGATTACATGGCTAAAAATAACCTGAAAGGAACAAAAACCAAATGGGGTACTTATGTTGTAATTGATTCTGCCGGTACCGGTTCAAATCTTACTCCAAATGATGTAGCTGTAGTAAATTACACCGGCCGCACTTTTAATGATAGCACTTTTGATTCAAATACGCAGATTAGATTCAACCATGTAGAACCATACTTTGTTGATATGGGACAATACCGCGGCATTATGCCTGGATGGATTGACGGTTTGAAAATGATGAAAAAAGGCACTACCGGAAAAATCTTAATTCCGTCTTACCTTGCCTATGGTGCAAGCGGGCGTCCACCAAAGATCGGCCCTAATGAAAATCTGGTTTTTGATATTAAAGTAACAGATGTAGTAGGCCAGGAGGCCTATCAGAAAGAACAGGAAAGACAGCAACAGCAAATGATGCAACAGCGCCAAATGATGGAACAAATGCAAAAACAAATGCAGCAACAACAACAAAGACCTTCTGCACCTCCATCAGGAAAATAATCTAATTAATCATCTTTAGAAACGCTGGATAGAAATATCCGGCGTTTTTTTTGGGGACTACGAAAGACGAACCTTTTACGGTAAAAAAACAAATAATTACAATTCTTACTTTCCAAAAAAGCGTTTATGCATGAGCGTAAGCCTGCAGTAATGTAACTGCTTCTCGGGCTTCTTTCACATCGTGAACACGAAGAATAGAAGCGCCGTTTAACAACGCGATGGTATTTAAAACGGTTGTTCCATTTAAAGATTCTTCAGCAGTAGTTTTTAAAGTTTTATAAATAGTTGACTTCCTTGAAATACCTGCCATTATTGGCTTTTTGAGTATTTTAAATACTTCGAGATGTTTTAGTAAATGAAAATTCTGTAAAATATTTTTTCCAAAACCAAAACCCGGATCAATAATCATATCGTTGATTCCTGCCTTTTTACATTCATCAGTTTTCTGAATAAAAAAATCGAGAATTTCCTGGGTTATATTTTCATAATTCGTCTGTTGTTGCATAGTTTCAGGAACGCCTTTCATATGCATACAGACGTAAGGAATTTTTAGTTTTCCAACTGTGGCAATCATATTTTTATCCATCTGGCCACCGCTTATGTCATTGATAATTGATGCGCCTGCCATTGCACATTCTTCTGCAACTTTTGTATGATACGTATCTATCGAAATAATTATTTCGGAGAAATTATTATTGATGATTTCAATTGCCGGTAATAATTTTTTTAATTCATCTTCCGCCGAAATTCGAGTACTTCCGGGTCGGGTACTTTGTGCGCCAAGATCAAGCATATCCGCGCCTTCATTAATCATTTGGGCAGCTTTATTTTTTATAGATTCAATATTTTGCATTCTGCTTCCTGCATAAAAAGAATCTTCTGTAAGATTCAGAATGCCCATCACCAAAGGTTTTTCAATAGAAATTAATTTCCCTTTGCAATTCAATGAAAACATTTGTTTTTTAAGTTTAAATTTGGCGATAATTATGACGCAAGTTAATACCGATCAGCAATATGATCATGCAGTAAAGAAATGCCGGGAAATTTTTTTTAAAAAAACTAAAGACTATGGGACTTCATGGCGTGTTTACCGGACTATTTCCATTGCTGACCAGATTTATATAAAAGCAAAACGCATCAGGAATATCCAGGAGAAAGGAATTCAAAAGATTGATGATGATGTGAAAGGCGAATTTAAAGGCATTTTAAATTATGCCGTTATTGGACTGATTCAATTGGGTATTCATGATGATGAAATAGAGGAATTGCCTTTGGATGAAACGCTAAAATTATATGATGAAAAAATTTTTGTTGCCAAAAATTTAATGCAAAATAAAAATCATGATTATGGTGAAGCATGGCGCGACATGAGCCAGGAAAGTTTTGTAGATCTCATCCTGACAAAGGTTCTACGCATAAAGCAAATCATACAAAACGATGGAAAAACTTTAGTAAGTGAAGGAATAGAATCAAATTTTTATGATATTTTAAATTATGCAGTATTTGCTTTAATATTATCGAATTGAATTGGTCTCCTCATAAATTCATTGTTTCTTTTAAATAAATTAAAATGAAAATTTTAGTAAACATTTGCCGCGTTATTGTTGGTGTGCTTTTTATTTTTTCGGGCCTGGTGAAAGCAATGGATCCGAACGGGCTTGCTTATAAAATGCAGGAATTTTTTGAAGTTTGGGCTACAAACAATTCACTTGCAAATTTTATGCATTGGCTTAGTGATTTGGCACTTCCTTTTGCAATCATTATGATCACTTTAGAGATAATTGTTGGCGTTGGAATATTGTTGGGAATCTGGAAAAAGTTTTTTACGTGGCTTATTTTATTACTGATTATCTTCTTTGGGTTTCTTACCGGTTATGCAGCGCTCTCCGGCAAGATTGCGACCTGTGGCTGCTTCGGCGATTGTATTCCGTTAACATCTATGCAGTCATTTATTAAAGACCTGGTTTTATTCGTGCTGATTTTAATTCTTTTTTTTGGAAGAAAATATATTGTTCCTGTATTGACTCCGGCAATTAATATTTTACTTTTAATTATTTCCACTGCATTGGTTTTATTTTATCAATGGTATGTAATGCGGCATTTGCCGACGGTTGATTGTCTTCCATTTAAAAAAGGTGGCAACATTTTGAAATTGCGTAAAATGCCCGCTGACGCCGTTCCTGATAAAAAAGAATATCGGTTTGTTTATGAAAAAAATGGGAAGAAAGAAAATTTCACGATTAATGATCTGCCTGACTCTACCTGGCAATTCATCAGTCGTGAAGATTTTATTATTGAAAAAGGAAAAAATAATGAACCCCCAATTAAGGATTTTAATCTCACTACGTTATCTGGCAATGATACGACTGACGCCGTTTTGAGCCTGGATGCTTCTTACTATTTATTTTTCGTAAAAGGATTTTCAAACACTGATTATTGGTTGGATGATTTTGTGAAAATTTATAATGATGCAAAAAGGAACAACCGGATCTTATATGTTGTGACGCCGGAAATGAAGGAAGCTGATGAATTTTTTAATAAGCAAAATAATTATAACCTTCCTGTTTTCAGTATCGATGCAACTGCTTTTAAAACAGCGGCCAGGGTAAATCCTGAACTCTATTTGATGCATGGGCCGGAGATCAAAAATAAATGGGGTTGGGCAAATTTTAAAGATGTATTAAAGAAATAAAAGCATTTATAAATTCGATAAATTTCCTCATTTACTGTAAGTGACTGGAAGGAATTCTTGCTGCAAGCCAACTATCTTTTACTGGGATAATCCAATTAGTTAATAATTCTTTTTTAGTAAGAATGGTATTATTAAAATACAAAGTTTCGGGAGTGATAAAATCATTTTCGATCGAATAATTTACTTGCGACAAGGGAAGCAAGTGAATCTTTTCCTTAACAATAAAAGCAAGCATTTGCCTGTCAAGAAGCTGCACGTTATAATCCTGCTGAATATTTTTGATAAACCGCAGAGAGGAATCCGTGCTGCAGCCGCCGATTTTTACATGCGTTTCATCGGCCATAATAATAATGAATTGACCAAAAAATAAGTTTGCATAGCCTTTTACAGCGCTTCCGTGGCTATTCCATTCTTTGGTAAAATTTTCAAGCAATTCTTCAAGCCGTAAAGCTTCAGTTATTGTAAATGCTCGATTTGATTGATAAACCCAAACTCTTGAATTGTTATCAAAATCATCAGGAATTAAATCTTGAAAATGAATACTCATACTCGTAAAATTAGAAAATAGGTTTTATAGAAAAAAGCAAATGGGTGAAGAATTTTATTCCTTTTCAACGTGAAAGTTACTTTTTGATTTTACAATTTCCTTGCCAAATTTTTTTTTAAAAAAAACCTCAAACTTTCTTGTCTGAGGGTTTTTTTTAAGAAAATTTTTATGCTATCTGTCCAAGCCTTTTTAAATAATGAATGTGCGATAAAATAGCCTGTCTCATTTTTGGGAATTCAATGTAATTTATTCCATATTCTGCGCATGTTCTTTTAATGATTTTGCTGATGGCCGGATAGTGAACATGAGAAATTCTTGGAAACAAATGATGCTCAATTTGAAAATTCAATCCACCTAACAACCATGAAATTGTTTTGCTTTTTGTTGCAAAGTTCGCAGTGGTATGAATCTGGTGAATAGCCCATTCATCTTCGATTTTTCCGCTCACTTCGCTTGGTATCGGGAAGTCTGTATGTTCAACCGTATGGGCTAACTGAAAAACGATACTAATGGCAAGTCCTGTAACCATTGTGATAAGTAAAAAGCCTATAATCCAATCTGCAAAACCAATCAACATTATTGGCAACACGACAAACATAAAAGCATAAATAATTTTAGCTGCCCAAAAAGAAAAGTGCTCATAAGGTGTCATTTTTCTAAGCGGCACTGTTCCGATTTTGCGTTTAAAATATTTTTGATAATCTGTCATAAATATCCAGATTAAATGAAGAAGCGCATACAAAAACCAAAAATAATATTGTTGGAATTTATGCATTTTCAATTTCTTTTGAGTAGAAGCAAACCTAAGCCAGGGGCGCGCTTCAATGTCATCATCAATGCCGTCTATGTTTGTAAAAGTATGATGAATAATGTTGTGTTTCATATTCCACATGATGGCGCTACCACCGAGGAAATTTAAAGAAGCTCCGGCCGCTTTATTTAAGAATTTATATTTACTAAAACTCCCATGAGCCCCATCGTGCATTACATTAAAACCGATTGCTGCGGTTAATAATCCGAAGAAAATGCATTCTGGAATGGCGATCCAGGCGTCCGGCGTAAAAAACACGAGATGTATATATACTGCTAAATACAAAATGCAGAAAAGAGAAGCTTTAAAAAGTAGTTCAAAGTTGCCTGTCATAGGACGGTGCTGCTCAGCAAAATATTGATTCACACGGTTTTTTAACACCAGGTGAAAATCTCCCTTGCCTTGCATGAATTTGGGTGCTGTCATTATTGTTTGTGGATTTTTTTTTTGATTTATTTATACAATTTTTTTGCCGTTTTTTTTAGAATCGATGAATCAGGTAATTTTTTGGATCAATGCATCGAAAGAATTTAACCCGATCAGTTTTTTTGAAATATAGCCTTCTGCATGTTTTACACCGATCATTTTTCCATACATTTTAGACCGGTTGATTACGCTTTCTAAAAATTCGGGAGTAGAAATATATGTTTGTGGTTCTTTATCATTTGAACCGGTTGAAAAAAACTGCGTTTTAAAAGCCTTTATTGCTTCTATTTTTGTATCAATTACATCTGAAATATCTATTACAAATGTTGGAGTAAAATATTGATCCTGGACATAATTGAAAACATAACTGGGCTTCCAAATTCCCTGTTTTATTTTCCCATCAAAGGTTTCAATCTTTCTTAATCCAGCTAAAAAAGTTGCATCGGCAACTAATTTTGCGGAACGTCCGTGGTCCGGATGGCGGTCTTCAGGCGCATTACACAAAACGATTTCCGGTTGATATTTTCTAAGAACTGTTATTATTTTTCTTTGATTCTCTTCGTCATTTCTAAAAAAAGCGTCCGCCATTTCCAGGTTATCTCTTACATCAACTCCCAGGATCTTTGCCGAATTTCCTGCTTCTTCTTCTCTTGTTTCCGCAGTGCCACGTGTGCCCAATTCACCACGTGTAAGGTCTATAATTCCTACTTTTTTCCCTCTATTTTTTTCTACTAGTAATGTTCCTGCACAACTTAATTCTATGTCATCGGGATGAACGCCAAAGGCTAAAATGTCTAACTTCATTTTTACGCTATAATTTCAAAAACCAGAAAGTTTAGATAAATAATAATGCAGCGAAGGTACGCCAAAAGCAGGTTGCTTTTTTAGATTTATGATTTCGTATAAGTTGGTTGAATAGTAAACAAAACGTTGAACAGTAAACAAAACAACAAAATGCGAATTTTTATTTAATCTTCCAACAATCAACCGGAATATCCATACATTCTTTGTACTTCTTTTACGATACTTTCTATCTCTGCATCCCGGCCTGCTGCGTCGTAAGGTTGTCGTAAATCACTTCCGAAAACGAAGGCAACAGTTTGCCAAAAACGAGCCGTAAAGCCGCCTTTCAATTCTTTTAAAATATTATAACAATCAGTTCCACCGGTTTCTCTGTTGATCAATTTCATTAAAACTTTACCCTGGTAAACAGACAAATTTTTCAATGGTTCACTAAATTCTTTTTTCAATTCTTTTTCCCGGCTATTGATGTATTTATTTATCTGCTGTTTATCTGGGTTGTGTGCAATATGAGTTTCAATATCCTTAAACACCCAACCCGCACGCCTTGCATAAGGATAGGTCACATAAACTGCATTTCTTAATCTTGTCCATTCTGCGCGGCCTGCGGCATTTCTTTTACCCCAGACATAAATTCCCGGAAGTATTTTCGCTTCAATCGTATCGCCATTATAAACAACAGCAGAGCAAATAATTGTATCATTAATACCGTGTTGTGCAAAAATAGGGGCGGAAATATTTTGAACGGGTTGTGATTGCGATTTTGCATTAAAGGCAGTAAATAAAAATAACGCGAGCATCAGATTAAATTCTAATAGCGGTATTTTAAATTTGGTAGGCATTTGCCCTGTAAATTTATAATTTTATAACCAAAAACAAAGGAAATTATGTAAAGGTTTTATCAAATTTGGTACGCATAGCCGTTAATTATTTGCAAGGAGGAACATATAAAACAGAAAAATCAATACCAATCCGATTGATGAATAGGCCCAGATTTTCGATGCTCGCACACGGCTTACCAATGAAACAATAAAGCCACAAGACATGATAACCAACCCAAGCCAAACTAAATTGATGTAAGGGAAATAATAAGCTTTCAACGTGATAAAATCCTCAAGCCTGTCTGTTTCTTTTGAATTGATCTTAAACTTTTTATTTGCAGCTATCCCAGTAAAATTCAGATAAAGATTTTGCGCAATGACGGTGTCATTTATAAAATTAATTTCCTGGTTGTGTATGACAAGCGCAGGGTAAGCTTTGTGGCTTGTCCCGTTCTCACTATAAACAGTAATATCCGCTACCAGTGCGGTGTCTGACGGTGAGAAATGAAATCTGTCATTATCTGGGTTTTTAAGAATATTGTTTAAAACATAATATCCCTTTGCAAAGAAAACTGAATCTCCAATCGCCATTTCATGAGGCCTGAAAGTGGCCGTATCGTCGTCCGTTTTTGGGACAGAAATCGTCGAGATATAAGTAAATATATCGTGCGTTAAATAATGTTTCGTGCCTGGGTTAGAAGTAAGATTATTATCTTTCATCCGGTATGCATCGGGAGATAAAGTAAAATCTTCCTGCACTTTTCCAGTAATACTATCAATCTTTTGGAAATGAAGATTATAAAAAGTCCGGTCTTTTTCATTTGATGCCGAATCATTCATATACGTTACTGTATATTTTCCCATCCGCGTAGGAACGTCTTTTAAAAGTGTCAGATTTTCCATTGGATTTTCTGTCGCTCTTCCTGTCGGATCTTTATCAAAGGGAATAAACAAACCCGTTTTACTATTGTCACTAATTACTTTTCTGTTTCCGGAAGCGATGAGCATTCCGCCGATCATCAACGCAAAACCAAAATGCGCGATTGCAGCGCCGCCAGCCTTTAGATTCCATTTTAAAACAGACTTCAAATAAAATGCATTTGCCAAAACAGAAAAAACAGAAGCAAACAGAGCGAGGTGAATTGCTACTAAAAAACCCGGCCCTTTTTTTGTAAATTCTATTGGATAAAAAATCGCCAATAATATAGTTCCGCAAAAAGCAATTCCAAGAGGCCATCCGAGTTTTTTAAACAAATATTTTTTATCGGTTTTTTTGTATTTTAAATATTGGGAAATACCAGTGAGCAATCCTACAATCACTGCAACCAGCACAAGCACTTTGTTGTACGAGAATTCACGATCCTGTGGATCGGCTAAATTGGTTCCAAAAATTTTATTATAAACCGGCAGAGAAGTAATAGAAATAACAAACAAGGCGGAGAGAAAAAGAATCACTGCGCCGATAAACATCCAAAATTCGCGAGACGACATATCTTCCTCTTTTTGGATAGAAGGAATGCTTTTATAATTTTTTAAAAACAAATAAAATACCGGCAAAGAAATGGCAATTACATAAATTCCAATCAACACATTCATTGCCGTTCCGGCTTCTGTAAATGAATGAACAGAAGTATCGCCAAGAATTCCGGTTCTCGTCAAAAAAGTTGAATAGAGAACGAACAAATAAGTAAGAATTATAAACAGGTAAGAAGCCCTTAAGGCATTTTTGGTTGAATTAAAAATCGCCATGCAATGTAAACCGGCAACAAGAATTAACCACGGAACCAAGGCTGCATTTTCCACCGGATCCCACGCCCAATAACCACCAAATGAAAGTGATTCATAAGCCCATTTTCCACCCATCATAATTCCGGTTCCTAACACACAAGCGCTGAACAAAGTCCATGGCAGCGCGGCTTTTACCCATCCGCCCCAATCTTTTGTGACCAAAGAAGAATAAGCAAATGCGATTGGGACAACTGTGCTCGCAAATCCCAAAAATAAAATTGGCGGATGAATGACCATCCAATAATTTCTTAACAAAGGATTTAATCCGATTCCATCTTTTATAAACGCAAGATAATCGGCTTGAGAAAAAATGGGGCCAACCAGTTCGTTCCTGGTAAGTACAAACGGACTGCTTCCAATTCGCACATTAAAAAAGTATAAGCCAAGAAGCATCAGAATCAAAAAAATCTGGGCTGTATTCACAATTGCCATTACAGGCGCTTCTCTTTTTTTTGCAGTAAAAATTAATACCGTTCCCAGCGCGCAATGCCACAAAGACCAAAGCAAAAAACTTCCTTCCTGGCCTTCCCAAATGCACGCCAGCAGATACTTTGGCTCTAATTCTTTAGATGCATGTTTGTAAACATAGAGGTATTCGTAATAATGATTTGCACAAATATAAAAGATGCATGCAAAGACGGCAACCAACGAAAATGCTTCAATAAAAAACGCAGCGCGTGCAAAACGAATCCATGATTGTTTTTCGTTTTCGAGTTGGGCTTTGGAAGCCTTAAAATAAGAAATTACAGAAACGATAGAAGCCACGAACGCAAGTAGTACAAAAAAATGTCCTACCTGTCCGGGTAGTAAATGTTCATTCTCAAAAGTCATGGTGCAGTCTTAATATTGAGTAACCGTTTTTTCTAATTGTTTTTTATCGTCCTTGTATTTCGAGGGGCATTTGAGCAAAATATCGTTGCATTCAAAAACATTTCCTTCCATTTTTCCTTTCAAAACCACTCGCTCACTTTGTTCCAGTTCTGGTGGTTTGGTATTTCTATAAATAACCTGAGTGCTGTTGCCAAGGCTATCTACCGCATAAAAGGAAAGATAATTGGGATCTTTTAACGCGTCATATTGTATCGGCTTCGATTTATCAAGCTTGGCAATAAGATGCACATATTGTCCTTGTTTTTCTTTTGCAGAACCAATTGTATCATAAGTTGAGAAATCAACAGAATACATTAATAATGCCCCAATGGCAGCCGCAATAACCACTAAAATAATTATGCTGGAAGTTTTCATTATCGTTATTTGAGAAGTGCAAATTTAGTAAAAAATGAGACGCTAAGCCTTTCAAAATATTAGATTGGATACATATTTGAATGAGTAATTTGTAAAGATAAATACTGCCTGATTTTAAATTTCATTTAATGTAAACTGACAAAATATAAAATTGCCATTATTTGTTGCTTTACTACAAAAAAAAATAATGCAGCAATACGTAAAAAGAAGATTCGGTTCAGATCTATTATATTTGACCCAATTTTTTTTAAACTGATACATTGAAATATTAAAAGTATGACGCAAAATAAACAGGCAGAAGTAGAAACACAAATGCTCATCAGAAAGCCGGATTCATTGGTCTTTCAGGCATTCATTGATCCGGCGATCACCACCAATTTTTGGTTTACAAAATCAAGCGGACATTTAGAAACGGGGAAAACGATAACGTGGGAATGGGAAATGTATGGCATTTCCACAAACGTTTTGGTGAAGGAAATTGACCCGAATCGAAAAATTATTATTGAATGGGGAAAGCCCGCAACTACAGTCTGTTTTGAATTTAATCCTTTGACTGATGGTACGACTTATGTGGTCATTAAAAATTATGGCTTTAAAGAAACGGGAGACGATTTGATCGCCGTTATTAAAGATAGCACAGGTGGTTTTACAACTGTTTTAGACGGACTAAAAGCATATTTAGAACATAACATCAAACTGAATTTAATTGGAGACAAATTTCCAAAAGAAGTATCCCAGCATGGAAAATAGGGGAGAAGATAATCCGATGAAACCTCTTGTCATGATAACGATGAGGATGACTAAAAAAAATTGAACCCCTTCATATTTGATTTGTCAGATATCAGTTAATTATTCTAAAAGAAAAGTGTTAATCAATCGTAACTCTTCATCAGAAATTTCTCTTTGCACATCCCGACATTTGTTAACTTTACGCTGAAGTTTTAGGGATGATTTTGTTTTTAAGAGGCTGAAAAAATAATTATTTAATAAGGCAACCTTTATTTTGATAATTCCGATTGGTCAATTGAAATCAAATGGATTTGTTATCTGTAAAAGAATTAAATGAGCATATCAGGGGATGCACTCTGAACCGGAGAGAGAGTCAAAAAAAAATTTATAACTCTTTCTACAGCTATGGCATGGCGATATGCGACCGGTACACAAAACGAAAAGAAGATGCCATTGAAATCTTTAATGACAGTTTTCTAAAAGTCTTTAAAGAAATCCACCGCTATACGCCTTCTTATTCCGATGAAATAAATTCTTTTAAAGGATGGGTCAGAAAGATTCTGATTTATACGGCGATTGATCATTGCAGAAAAAATAATAAACATTATTTTACTACCGAACTTGAAACGTCAATTGTTTATATACCACAAAACGAGGAAAGTGCCTTCGACAGAATTTCTTATGATGAAATCATTCGCGCCATTCAACATCTTTCTCCCGCCTACAGAACGGTTTTGAATATGTTTATCATTGACGGATTTAGTCATGAAGAAATCGCTCAGCAACTGCAAATTTCAATTGGGACTTCTAAATCAAATCTTTTTAAAGCGAGGCAACAATTACAAAAAATATTAAAAAACGAAAATAAAATTTTAATAGCCAAAAATGTTGGATGACGAAAACGATAAAAGAATAAAAGAGGCTGCAGACCACTACCACCCTGAGTATGACGACACAGCGTGGCAAAAAATGGAGCAGTTGCTTGATGAACATCTTCCGGTGGAAAAGGAAAGAAAAAGATTTTTTTTGCTGATCCCATTGGCTTTGCTTATCGGCTCCCTTCTACTTTTTTTGGGTTTATATAATTGGAAAAATAGTAAATCAGAAACATCTCAAAAACTGTTATCAAAAAATAAAACTGAGAAAGCAATTGTTGCAAATTCATCTAACGATTCTAAAAAAATTACAGAGCAAACTTTTTCTGAAAGTAAAAAAATGGTACCAACCATTCCAAATGAAAAGAAAAGCATTGAAAAGAATAACACAATCTCTACAAAAAAATCAGTAAATATTAGTCCCGTTTTCCCTTCCGTTCATGATCAAAATGAAAACACGGTTGCTGCTTCTGAATCTGATTTACCTAACAAGCAAAATGAAGAAGTGAAGCAGCAGGCAATTGCAAAAACAAATGAAATTTCTATTCCTCAAAATAAAACCCCGGAAAACAAATCCGTTGTTCTGAGTACTGGTGAAAAAGAGAATAAAGTTGAGACAGATAAACCATCGTCCCAAAAGGAAATGATTGTACAAGATAATCTTGCAAAAAATGAAAAAACAACATCGAAAAATACCAGTAAGAAAACAAATAAAACAACACACGGCTTTGCAAATAATCTTGGACTCAGTATTTCCGCTGGCCCTGATATCAGCGGTGTTTATGGAAATAAGATCGGGAAATTAACACTCGTATACGGTGCCGGGGTCAGTTATGCGATTTCAAAAAAATTAAATCTGCGCACAGGATTTTATTTCTCTAAAAAGATTTATTCTGTTGGTCCAGAAGATTATAAAATTCCTGCGGGTAGCATCGGAAATTATGAATATCTAAAAAATATAAATGCCAATTGTACAGTTTATGAAATACCTCTGAAGCTGGATTACAATTTTGAAAAAACAAAAAATCATAACTGGTTTGTTTCCGGCGGGCTTTCATCTTACCTGATGAAAAAAGAAAATTATGAATACTATTTTAAAACGCCCACAGGAGAGATTTACGATAAAAATTGGAGTACCAGCAATAAGAATAAACACTTTTTTTCTGTGCTCACCCTTTCCGGTGGCTATCAATATTCTTTGAACAAACAATTTTCAATTGCCGCCGAACCTTATGTAAATGCCCCATTGACTGGTATTGGCGCAGGCAAAGTGAAGTTAAATAGCGGTGGAATTCTCTTTACGATAAAGGCAAAACCATTTTTGAAAGGGCACTAAAATTCTCTTATCATTCAGAATTTTCAACAAAATAAAAACACCTTCTCAAAAGATTGATCATTTTATTAGAAGACTTTAATGAACAGAAAGTTTCTTCATGATATATCCGCTACTTCATTGCAGGTAGTCATCAACCAGCTTTTTGGCTTCGCTATTTTTTATATTCTTTCCATTTCTTTTTCAAAAAATATTTTTGGTGAAATCAATTGGTCATTGGCGGTTTTGCTCGCCGCATTTAGCATTCTTTCAATTGGCATTGACCAGGTAATTATTAAAAAGATTGCAGCGGGTGAAGATGCTAAATTAATGCTCTCACTTTACTTTTTTCATGTGATAGCATCCGGGCTTTTGTTCTATCTTTTTTTATTAATCATTAATTTTTTCTTCCCTGCAATTTTTTTAAAACATTACCTGCTTTTATTTTTTGCAATCGGTAAACTGATGATTTTTTTTGCTTCGCCATTCAAACAACTGGCTAATGGTCTGGAAAAATACAAGTCATTATTTTATATGTCGGTGTGCTCCAACATCATTAGGGGAACGGCTTTGGTCATGCTTTCGTTTTTTTCTATGCTAAATATTCTGACGGTGATTATCATTTTTATAGCGGGGGACGTTGCCGAATTGTTGCTTTCACTTTTCATTACAAAAAAAAATCTGAAAGTTTTTTTGACTCGCCATTGGAATAAAAAAAGCTATTTCAATCTTATAAAAGAATCTCTTCCACAGGCAGGCGTAGTGATTTTCACTTCTGCAATTGCGCGTTTCGATTGGATATTTTTAGGCATTCTTGCTACTGATGTTGCACTTGCAGATTACAGTTTTGCCTTTCGTGTTTTCGAAGTATCTACATTGCCTTTGTTAATTGTCGCGCCTGTTTTAATTCCGCGGTTTACAAAAGTTTTTCAATCAAAAAATGATAGTAGTAAATCAACATTTAATGATTTTTTTGCTTTATTGAAATTTGAGATTATCATCGCTTCTCTCCTGGCTTTGCTGCTTAATATTTTATGGGTTCCTGGTATTGATTTTATCACTCACGGAAAATATGGATCGGTAAACCGTTATACAATTTTTATTTTATCATTATCAATGCCTTTTATTTATGCAAACAATTTTCTTTGGTCAATCAATTTTGCGCAAAGTCGTCTTAAAATGATTTTCCGGATTTTTTTTATCACCTTTTTTATCAATGTAACCGGCGATATCATTCTGATTCCTTTTTTTAGTGGAGAAGGAGCGGCGTTTGCTTATTTTCTGGCCATTGTGATACAATTCATTTTATTTTGGGAAAAAACAGATCTTCCGGAACTGCGAAAAAATAAATTTATTTTTCTGATACCAATCGCTGCAATCGCAGGCACGGCCTTGTCTTTATTCATTTTTGAACAAGTATGGCTGATATTAATTATGTCGCTTTTCTTCTTCTTTTTTCTTTTATTTTTCATGAAACTTCTTGACAAAAAAGATTGGCCTGTTTTAAAAAGAATTGCCACAATTTAATGAGCAACCCGAATCAAAATTTTTACGTTTAGAAATTCAGGATTTAAGTTTTACAAAGAGTTTTTGATTTAAAATAAAATCATTAGTCGTTGCTCAACAAAATATATTTCGCGAAAATTCAACAAGCATTTAAAAGTATTAACTGGCAGCTTTTACTTTTTATGATCTTATTTCTAAATGTAAAATTGATTGTAAAAATTGCCGCAGTTGTATTGATATATTTATTGCAATTCAATTTTAAATTTGGCTTTCGTTGGCGCAATTCGCGGCTTCCGTTATTCTATCTTTTTGTAATTGGAATTGGAGTATTGAACTGGTTTCTGCTTTCTGGATTTAATGACAGCAATTACTCTGTTGCATTTTATACTGGCCTTTTTTTTTGGACACTTTGTGTCCTTGCTACTCATCAAATAAAATTATTTGTTGAACGGAATCCTGCTGTTGTTATTCATAAAACGATTGTTGTCTTTTTTCTGCTTAATGCTATTTTCTCCCTCGCTGTTTTCGTGATGATTATTATAAAGACCGGTGCTGCTAATCCTTATCTCTACCAGGGGGAATATCAAAAATACTTTATCGGAACCGGTGATTATATCAGGGGAATTTCTTTTGATACATCTACAACCAATGCGGTCTTGAATGCTTTTGGAGTCATTTATTTTCTTAAAAGGAGGAATGCATCAATGGTATTTCTTTGCATGATTATTTTATTGCTTACGGGTAGCAATCTTTCCAATTTTCTTCTAGCGGCAGTACTGTTATTTATATTTATTTTTCAAAGCGACAAAAATCAAAAAAGCGTTGTGATAGTTTGTTTTTTGTTCCTCGTAATTTTTCTAGCGAAAATCTCGCCACAGAATAATAATTACGTTTCAAATTATCTTGAAAAAACTTTTTACACGGGCAAAAAAAAACCGGTTAATGAAAATCAATTATCAATAAGACTAAGGCCAGACAGCACTTTAACACCAGAAGAACGGAATGAAAAAATAGCAACACTATATCTTGACAGTCTTTATCGTTTACAGAACGAAAAGTTGAATAAAATGAATGCACATCCTGCTTCATTCATTCAAGAAATTGAAATTCCAAAAGCAGATATTAATACCGCTCCTTACCAGCATAAATCAATTCTTACTCCAACGGAAGAAAACATGAACGAATTTATTCGAAAGCATTCTAAAGAATTAACTTTATCAACCGCTCCCGATTTTAGTTCAAAGCTTCCGGGGAAAGTAATTGCTTTAAAACAAACATGGGATTTTTTTAAACAAAATCCAATTAAAATAATTACAGGAACGGGCATCGGGAATTTCTCATCAAAGCTTGCGTTCAAAACTACCGGGCTCAATATTGCCGGCGGCTATCCTGAAAAATATAGTTACCTAAATTCTGCTTTTGTTTCAAATCATTTGGATTTATATCTCAGTTATTTTACAAAGGAAGATGGAAGACATTCAATTGTAAACAATCCAAACTCGGTGTACGATCAGCTTTTAAGCGAGTATGGATTGTTAGGATTAGGAGCTTTTTTTATTTTCTATTTGGGATTTTTTATTAAAAAAATAAAAACTGCTGCTTATGGAATTCCATTGATCATTTTTTTATCAGCGATTTTTTTTGTGGATTACTGGTTTGAACAATTGTCCATTGTAGTATTTTTTGAATTGCTGTTCTTTCTAAATCTAAAAGAGGTGCAGGAAATATGAAAGAAAACTTAACAAAAATAACTGTGTTGATGCCTGCTTATAATGCAGGAAAATATATTGCAGAAGCGATAGAATCTGTATTGCAACAAACTTTCAGCGATTTCAGATTACTCATTGTTGATGATGGCTCAACAGATAATACTCTTCAAATTATCCATTCATTTTCCGACAAGAGAATTGATTTGATTCATCAGTCTCACAAAGGAATTGCCTCGGCTTTAAATAAAGGATTGTCAAAAACGGACTCAGAATATATTGCCCGTTTCGATGCTGATGATATTTGTTTTCCAGAAAGATTAATGCAACAAGTTTCTTTTTTGGATTCCCATCCTGATTATATAATTGTTGGCTCTGAAGCAGAATATATTTCTGAAAATGGCGAACATCTTTTTCATTTTAAATCTGTCGGCCATACGCACGGGCAGATCATTCAAAAAATTTATTCCTGTTGTCCCTTTATTCATTCTTCTGTGATGTACCGAAAAGAAGCGGTGATAAAAGCAGGAGGTTATTCGGTTCATGCGCACAATTTTGAAGATTATTTATTGTGGATGCAATTATTAAAAGATGGCAAGTTTTATAACCTGCCGGTACAGCTGATCAGGGTTCGTTTCAATCCGGCTTCCGTAACTATTGATGAAAGATGGCGCGGCCGGTTTTTCAGGAAGATGAAACGCAATATAATCAGCAAAGGAACGATCACAGAAAAGGAAGGGTTGCATTTGCTCAGCATCATAAAAAGCCAGGATTTTCAAAATATAAAAGAAGGCGCTTATTACGCCTTGTGCGGAAAAAAAATATTGTTAGATAATCATCAGCGAAAAAAGGCAAGGCCGCTTTTTTCAAAAGCAATTATGCGCTATCCCTATCGATTGGATAATTATGCGCTTTACCTGCTGAGCTTTTTTCCTGATTTTTTTATCACCTGGCTGTATCAAAAAAAAACAAACAAAATTTCGCAACTATGAAAGTCGCAATGATATCCCGGTCGTCATTGTTTATTTCCAAAGGTGGCGATACGATTCAAATACAGCAGACAGCGAAGCATTTGCGAGAATTGAATATCAGCGTTGACGTCAGGTTAGCCAACGAAAAAATAAATTATGAAAAATACGATTTACTACATTTTTTTAACCTCGCCAGGCCGGCTGATATTTTGCAACATTTTGAGAAATCAAAAACTCCATTTGTCGTAACACCTTTACTAATTGACTATTCCGAATTTGATAAAAATTATCGTAAGGGAATTTCCGGAAAAATATTTCACTATTTACCTGCAGAGCGAATTGAGTATTTTAAAATGATTGCGCGTTTTTCCAGGAGACAGGAAGCGATCAACTTTTCTTATTTGAAAAATGGCCATTCCAAAAGCATCAAAACAATAATTGAAAAAGCTGCGATGCTTCTTCCGAATTCGCAGATGGAATATGACAATCTTATTGAATCATTTTCCTCAATTCCATGTTCTTCTATCATTCCAAACGGTATTGATGATCGTTTATTTGGATTACCAGTAAACGAACAAAAAGACCCGAATTTGATTTTATGTGTGGCAAGAATTGAAGGATTAAAAAATCAGATCAATCTTATTTCTGCATTGAATTATTCAAAATTTCAGCTTTATTTAATTGGAAATGCTGCTATAAATCAAAATGATTATTATTTAAAATGCAAAAAGAATGCGGCGCCAAATATTCATTTCGTCGATCATCTTCAGCAGGAAGAATTAATCAAATATTACTATAAAGCGAAAGTTCATGTTTTGCCAAGTTGGTTTGAAACCTGCGGTCTGTCTACGTTAGAAGCCGCTGCAATGGGTTGTAACATTGTAATAACCAATCGCGGATACGCTTCGGAATATTATGATGGACATGCTTTTTATTGCGATCCTTCGTCTCCTTCGTCCATCCTTGAAGCTGTCAAAAAAGCAAGTGAAGAAGAGGAGGATAAATTTTTTAGAAAGAAAATATGTACGGATTACACCTGGCGAAATGCAGCCCGAAAAACTTATGAAGCTTATCAAAAAATAATCAAAAAATGAAACTGAAAATAGCAATAATTGGTTGCCGCGGAATTCCTAATTATTATGGCGGGTTTGAAAAAATGGCCGAGTGTATTTCTGCCGGTCTGGTCAATAAAGGACATGAAGTAACCGTTTATAATTCTCACAATCACCCCTATCAAAAAAGAGATTTTTACGGAGTGAAAATAAAACATTGTTATGATCCGGAATACATTTTAGGGACGGCCGGACAATTTATTTATGACTGGAATTGTATCCAACATGCACGAAAACAAAATTATGATGTGCTGTTATTTTTGGGATACACAAGCAGTTCAGTTTGGGGAAAATTTTTTCCCAAAAAACCAGTCATCATTTCAAATATGGATGGTCTTGAATGGAAGCGAAGCAAGTACAATCATTTGACGCAGCAATTCTTAAAGCAGGCGGAAAAGTGGGCAATAAAATACAGTCATTTTTATATCGCTGATTCAATTGTTATTCAAAATTATCTTCAGAGAAAATATAAAATACGCTGTCAATACATTCCGTATGGCAGTGAAATTAGCTACCTCAACAATAATTCATTGCTTCCTATCTATCATATTTCCAGCCAGGAATATTTTTTATTAATGGCAAGAATGGAACCGGAAAACAATATTGAAACAATCCTTGACGGATTTAATAAAAGTAATTCTGAAAAGAAATTTTTAGTCATTGGAAATACCAATAATTCTTTTGGTCAAAGGATTCAAAAGAAATTCAAAGAAGATAAACGCATACTTTTTGCAGGCGCCATTTACGATACAACGGTAACGCACACACTAAAATATTTTTCAACACTTTATTTCCATGGACATAGTGTTGGCGGAACGAATCCTTCTCTTCTGGAAGCGATGGGAAGTGGCTCTTTAATTGCTGCGCATCAAAATGAATTTAATCTTTCTGTACTACAAAAAGACGCGTATTATTTTCAATCATCGAAAGATGTGGAACAATTAATTGAATCTGTCAGCCGAGATAAAAAAGAAGAACAAATGGTTCAAAATAATTTATTGAAGATCGAAAGAAAATACAACTGGGCCTCCATTATAGAACAATACAATGATTTTATTATTGAATGTTATAATCGTCATTGCAAATGAAAAAATTATTTTTTATAAATGAATCATTTGAAAATAAGACGAGCTACTATCTTCTTGCAGCTTTTTTAATCGCATTGCCTTTTGAACATTTTTACAGTGAAATTTTACTTACTTGTTTTGCCCTTCACACTTTGATTCATTTTAAAAAAAGCCGTTTGGCCGCATTAAAAAATAAAGCGACCTGGATCGTTTCCTCTATATTTTTCTTGAGTTTATTTACGATTTTTTACAGTGATTATATAGCTGAAGGATTCAAAGATGTGGGTCATCAACTGGGAATTTTATTGTTTCCCATTTGCTTGTCTGTAACTAATCTTGATATACAGAAATACAAATTTTCCCTTCTAAAAATATTTGCAATAACCTGCACCGCCACGATTGTTTATTTATATATTCATGCTTTCCTTGTCATTCATTATTTTCATTTCCCCTTGCTGACGATTTTTAGTAAAAGCTTTATCAATCAGAATTTTTCAGCGCCAATTGAATTACATTCTACCTATCTTTCTATGTACGTGGCGCTTTCGATCAGTATATTTCTTCTGTTTTTTTTTAAAAAGCCCGGATTAAAAAACATTCAGAATATTTTGTTCACTGCAGTTCTTTTTGCAGGATTGATCCAACTTTCATCACGTTCCGTTTTTATAGCGATGTGCCTTATCATCATAATTGTTATTCCCGCATTGCTTTTACATGGAAAAGAAAGATTGCATTTTTCTGTCGTTTCACTGGTCGTTTTTATCGTTATTATCTCTGCTATTGCAAACATTGATTCCCTCAGGAAAAGATATGTAAACGATCTTGAAGATGATCTATCCCAAACCGCAGTAACCCCAGATTTGACTGAAACCCGCATGAAAAGATGGGTATTGGAATTGGAATTAATAAAACAATCGCCTTTGATTGGATATGGGGGTGGAGCTGAAAAACAGGTTCTCAAAAACAAATATTTTGAAGAGAAATTTTACCGGTCTTATTTAGTTGAATTAAATGCCCACAATCAATATCTCAGCTTTTTAATCAAAAGCGGCATTGTCGGTTTATTGTGGTATTTGTATATTTTATTTTTTGGATTTTCAAGGGCGATAAAAAAAAGAGATTTTTTGTTATTATCTTTTATGATTTTAATTGCTATAGTTTCGGTTTCGGAAAACATTCTGGATGTAAATAAAGGCATCTTTTTTTATAGTTTTTTTTTCTCATTATTCTTAATAAATCCAAGTAAAAAAATTCATTCTGAATTAGCGAAATAGAAGGCAACTTACTTTTATTTTATTGCGTTTCGATTGTTGAGAATTATAAGAAATGAAAACTTTATCAGCAGTAATAATCACCTTAAATGAAGAAGATAAAATCGGCCGTTGTATTGATTCACTTTGGCATGTCGCTAACGAAATTATCGTGCTCGATTCTTTCTCAACCGACAACACTGTTGCGATTGCAAAAGAAAAAGGTGCGATCGTAAAACAAGAAAAATTTGCGGGATATGTTGGACAAAAAAATCGTGCGCTGAAATTTGCAACTCATGATTATATCTTAAGCCTCGACGCAGATGAAACCTTAAGCCCCGAGCTAATTTCATCCATTTTAAAAGAGAAAGCGGAATTCAAATTTAAGGCGTATTCAATGAACCGGTATAATCATTATTGTGGCAAATTTATTAAACATGGATTGTGGTATCCTGATCGAAAAATTCGTCTTTTTGATAAACGGTTTGCAAAATGGGGCGGCATGAATCCACACGATAAAATTAAGCTATCACAAAAAATAAAACCGTGCCTATTGAAAGGAAATATTTTGCATTTTACTTTCAATACGGTTGAGGAGCATTTAGAAAGAAATCAAAGGATGAGTTCGATCGCTGCTGCTTCAATAATTGAAGCAGGCAAAGAGAAACCCTGGTCAAAAATTTTTCTTAGCCCTGCATGGTCATTTTTTCATGGTTACTTTTTACGGCTCGGTTTTTTAGATGGTTATTATGGTTTTATCATTGCGAAGCAGACCGCTCACTTATCATTTTTAAAATATCAAAAATTACATCGTTTACAAAAAGACAATAAAAGATCATTGGTCACAGTTCTCAATTAAAATGCTTTGAAAAAAATCAGACAAAACATATTACAGACATTGGCTTATTTTGATGTTTTTAATTACCCATTGACGAATGAAGAAGTGAGGCGTTTCCTGCCTGAAAAATGTAATCAATTAGTTGTGAATGAAATTCTTTACCAGTTAATAAAGGAGGATATTATTTATAAACTAAACAATTTTTATTCTTTGCAAAATCAGCCGCAGCTTGCTGAGATCAGGCTGGCAGGGAATAAGCGCGCAATAAAATTATTAAAGATTGCAAGGCGCGCTGCAAAAATTTTAAGTTGGTTTCCTTTCGTTCAAAGCATTGCTGTGTCCGGTTCTTTATCAAAAAATTTTGCTGACGAAAAAGCTGATATTGATTTTTTTATTATCACATCAGCAAACCGTTTGTGGATTGCAAGAACATTCATGCATGTTTTTAAAAAACTTACTTTTCTTGCAGGAAAACAAAATTGGTTTTGCATGAATTATTATATTGACGAAATGAAAATGGAGATTGCCGAAAAAAATATTTTTACTGCAATGGAAATTGTAACGCTCATGCCGATGCAGGGGATCAATTGTTTCAAAAAATTTATTGAAGCGAATTCATGGACACACAATTATTTTCGGGAACAAATTATAACAAATGAAAAAAATGGAGAAATCAAAAAAGTTGTTTTCAGAAAATGTTTGGAAAAAATATTTAACTCCAGCCTTGGTATTTCGATAGAAAGAAGGTTAATGAGGGTGACTGATGAACGTTGGAAAAAGAAGACTCATCAAGGCAAAGTAAATGATCATGGCCGGAGGTTGGCAATGATCACAAATCCTCATTTTTCAAAACCTGACCCGGCAATTTTTCAGTCAAAAGTGCTGCGAAAATATCAACATAAAGTAAAGCGATTATTGGAGATAAATCTTGCCAATATAGAATAGAAAGGAAACGGCTAGGCCTGTACTGTCTTGTCGGAACACCGACGACCTTATAAGATTAAATCTTTTACTTATTCGATAGCGCATAGCGTCTTTATACCAGGGACAGCTGGTATTTTAATCCTAAAGAACACAATGGCGAGAAAATGTTTTGGTCAGGAGGCAATGGTTGGGTGCTGGCCGGTATGGTTAATGGGATATGGGGCGCCTGAACATGGTAAAGACGGAACTTTGGGAATTGGAGCAGTAATTGGAGAACCAGTTGTCAAAATGCAAATAAAAGATCAGCATTTACTCACACTCATTCATACAATTTCAAAAAAATCATTTGTCTATTATACCCTTGCAGCCTGGGCCAAGGCAGGAATGATTACCGTTATTTACATGATTTTAAAAAGCGATTGGAAAATCCGTAGCGTTGGCGTGGTTGCAAAAAAATCTTTATTATTTCATACACAAATGTTTCTGAAAGAAATTAATTGACCAATGTTTTTTGCAGAATTTACCGGCAACGATTCCGTAAATAATTCTCCTGTTTCGCAAAAGCGTTTTTACTTTTGATTGAAATATGAAATTATCACGCTATACTTTAAAAAATATTTCGCCGGAAAATGTGGTTGTTCCTCCAGAGAATAATTTTGATTTACCTGAAAAAGTCTTGCAATTCGGAACCGGCATGTTGCTACGCGGCTTGCCTGATTATTTTATTGACAAAGCAAACAGGAACGGCATTTTCAACGGGCGGATCGTTGTTGTAAAAACAACCTCAAGGGGTGATGTTGCTGCATTTGACAGGCAGGATGGATTATATACTTTGTGCCAACGGGGCATTGTGAATGGTGAAAAAATCGAAGAAAATATTATCAGTTCTTCTATAAGCCGTGTGCTGGTTGCACAAAAAGACTGGGGTGAAATACTGGAATGCGCACACAATCCAGAACTTCAGATCATTATTTCGAATACCACAGAAGTAGGCATTCAATTGGAAAATGATGATATCCGGCATTATCCACCAAATTCTTACCCGGGAAAATTGCTGGCATTTTTGTATGAAAGGTTTATTGCTTTTAATGGAAGTGAGGAGAGTGGATTGGTAATTATTCCTACAGAGCTGATCTTGGAAAATGGGAAAAAGCTTGAGGCAATTGTTTTGGAACTGGCACACTTAAATTCTTTGGAAGATGGTTTTATTGAGTGGCTTGAAAAATCAAATTACTTCTGTAATTCACTTGTCGATAGGATTGTAACAGGAATGCCGGATGAAAAAATTAAAAGTGAAATTGAGAATGAACTCGGATATAAAGATGATTTATTAATTGTGAGTGAAATTTATAGTTTGTGGGCAATTGAAGGCGATGAAAAAATTAAAAGAATTTTATCATTTGCAGAAGCAGATGAAAGTGTGGTAATTGAACCAAATATTGAACTTCACCGCGAATTAAAATTGCGTTTGTTGAACGGAACTCATACAATCACGTGCGGCGTTGCATTTCTTTTTAATTGCGACACCGTTCAACATGCGATGGAAGATGAAAGTCTTTCGAATTTTATTTCTGATTTGATGAATCACGAAATCGCGCCGTCAATTCCTTATGAAATTGATGAAGCCACAAAACAAGTTTTTATTTCAAAAGTTCTTGACCGTTTTCGCAATCCGCACATCAATCATTACTGGAAAAATATCACGTTCAATTATAGTTCTAAACTACGCCTGCGCTGCATGCCGCTGTTATTGAATTATTATAAAAACAATGGAACAGTTCCCCCTTTATTTGCTTTAGGTTTTGCTGCTTACCTTTATTTTATGAAAGCGGTAAAACAAAATGATAAAGATTATTATGGAGAATTTAATGGCCAACACTATTTAATAGAAGATGAAATGGCACAGAAATTTTATCATTTATGGAATAATAAACCGGTGGATACTATTGTAAAGGAAGTTTTAAAAAATGAATCTTTATGGGATTGTGATCTCACAAAACTTGCGGACTTCCAGCAAAGAGTAACTCAGAATTTGAATAGTATTATAACAAATGGAATGAAAGAAACTTTGAAAAAAAATCATCCTCAAAAATCATTTGTACCAAATGAATCATAAAGTAACAAAAGTTCATCCTAACGATAATGTCTTGGTTGCATTAAGCGATCTTTCAGTGAATGAAAAAGTAGATTATTACGGCCATGAATACACGTTAATTGACCGCGTCCCGGCGAAGCATAAATTTGTCATGAAAGACATGCAGCCCGGAGACGAATTATTCATGTATGGCGTATTGGTTGGTAAAGCACAAACCTTTATTCCCAAAGGTTCAAGAATTACTACTTCTAATGTAAAGCACGCGGCCAGTGGCTTTGAAGTGGGAGAGCGAAGGCTGGAATGGCCTAAACCTGATGTTTCTAAATTTATAAATAAGACTTTTAACGGATATCATCGTGCAGATGGAAAAGTAGGAACGGCGAATTACTGGCTGGTGATTCCACTGGTTTTTTGTGAGAACAGAAACATTGAAGTACTTCGCGAAGCATTGGTAGATGAATTGGGTTATGGAAGAAACCTCAATAAAAAAGTGGAAGTTTCGAGGCTCGTTGATCTTTATAAAGAAGGGAAAAATATAGATGAAATTTTAAGTGCCGATACTTCTGTTGAAACAGAAGAAATAAAAAAACAACGGGTTTTTCCAAATATTGATGGAATAAAATTTTTGTCACACGAAGGTGGATGCGGTGGAACCCGTGATGATGCGCAAACTTTATGCGGATTGCTTGCAGGATACATCACTCATTCAAATGTAGCAGGAGCAACTGTTTTAAGCCTTGGTTGTCAAAATGCACAGGTTGGAATTCTGCAGGAAGAAATTAAAAAGCGCGATAAAAATTTTTCAAAGCCTTTATATATTTTAGAGCAACAACAAATTGGACGTGGATCAGATTTAATTTCCAAAGCTATTAAACAAACGTTTGCTGGTTTGGTGCAGGCAAATATGATTGAGAGAAGGCCGGCAGCACTAAGTAAACTTTGCATAGGCCTGGAATGTGGCGGTAGCGATGGTTTCAGTGGAATTTCTGCAAATCCTGCAATAGGTTATACTTCCGATTTATTAGTATCTCTGGGGGGTTCTGTTATACTTTCCGAATTTCCTGAATTGTGCGGAGTGGAACAAAATTTAAGCGACCGTTCTGTTACAAAAGAAACGGCTGCCCGGTTTGGTGAATTAATGAAATCCTATAATGACAGAGCAAAAGCCGTTGGTTCTGGTTTCGATATGAATCCTTCTCCCGGAAATATAAAGGACGGATTAATTACTGATGCAATTAAATCTGCCGGAGCGGCAAAAAAAGGCGGTACATCGCCGGTTACGGATGTGTTGGATTACCCTGAAATGGTTACAAAACCCGGACTGAATTTACTTTGCACACCAGGCAATGATGTAGAAAGTACTACTGCCGAAGTTGGCTCCGGTGCTAACATTGTTTTGTTCACCACAGGACTTGGAACACCGACCGGAAATCCAGTAGCACCGGTAATCAAACTTTCTACCAATACAGCTTTATTCAAAAAAATGCCTGATATTATTGACATCAATACGGGTACAATCATAGAAGGGAAAGAAACCATTGAGCAGGCAGGAGAGCGGATTTTAGAATACGTGATAAAAGTAGCGAGCGGAGAAACAGAAGTAGCGGCAGTAAGGCACAAACAAAATGATTTTATTCCGTGGAAAAGAGGAGTGAGCCTTTAATGGTTGAATGTTCAAGGTTAAAGGTTGAGGGAAAATGCAATTACAATAAAAATATTACCAGAGAATTATGAAACCATTTTTAGACGAAAATTTTTTACTTGAAACAGAAACAGCAAAAAAACTGTATCGTGATTTTGCTGCAAAAATGCCGATCATAGATTATCATTGTCATCTTCCTGTAGAGCAGATTGCCAACGATATTAATTTCAAAAATCTGACACAGATCTGGTTGTATGGCGATCATTACAAATGGCGCGCAATGCGCACAAATGGCGTGGATGAAAGCTATTGCACCGGAGACAAAAGCGATTATGAGAAGTTTGAAAAATGGGCCGAAACGGTTCCATACACTTTACGAAATGCTTTGTATCACTGGACGCATCTGGAACTGCAAAGATATTTTGACGTACACGAAATTTTAAATCCTGAAAGTGCAAAAAAAATTTATGACGAATGCACGAAAAAATTGCAAACCAAAGAATATTCTGTCCGCAATCTGCTCCGCAAAATGGATGTAAAGGTTGTTTGCACCACTGATGATCCGACAGATACATTGGAGTATCATCAAAAAATAAAAGATGATCGATTTGAAATAAAAGTACTTCCCGCATTTCGTCCTGATAAAGCAATGAATGTAGATGATGCTATTACTTTCAATAATTATGTAAAAAAATTAGAAACAGTAAGTGGTATTTCAGTAACCTCATTTCAATCGTATTTAGATGCATTAAAGCAACGTCACGATTTTTTTGCTTCCATGGGATGTTCGGTTTCTGATCATGGTTTGGAATATATTTTTGCAGAAGATTATTCTGATGAGCAGATCAATGCAATTTTTAATAAGATCCGCTCCGGAAGCAAGGTTTCACAGGAAGAGAATTTAAAATTCAAATCTGCGATGCTTTATACTTTTGCGATCTGGGATTGGGAAAAGGGATGGGTTCATCAATATCACATCGGCGCTTTTAGAAATAATAATGTGAGAAAATTAAAGAAGTCCGGGCCTGACACCGGATGGGATTCTATCGGTGATTTTCCTCAGGGAAAATCAATGGCAAAATTTTTTGGCAGGCTTGATTCAGAAGATAAACTAACCAAAACGATTATCTACAATTTGAATCCCGCAGATAATGAAGTGGTGGCTACAATGGCCGGCAATTTTAATGATGGAACCGTTCCCGGGAAAATTCAATTTGGTTCAGCCTGGTGGTTTTTAGATCAGAAAGATGGCATGACAAAACAAATGAACGCCTTATCCAATATGGGTTTGATCGGCCGCTTTGTTGGGATGCTTACTGATTCACGCTCGTTTCTTTCTTATCCACGTCATGAATATTTCCGAAGAATTTTATGCAATTTATTTGGTGATGAAATTGAAAGAGGAGAATTGCCAGACGATATTGAATGGACAGGAAAGATCATCCGGGATATTTGCTACAACAATGCGAAGAATTATTTTGGATGGTGAAAGCATAAACCTGATTATTGCTAAAATTCGCAATAATCTGAAATATTGCTTAAATATGCAATAAATTTGATTATTGTAAAATAATTCAATAGTTTTGATTAAAGGTTAAACAGTTACCCTCTGTAAAATAGTTAAGATGGTTTGTGTTATTACAGGTGATGTTATTAATTCAAAAAGGATTGCTCCTACAATCTGGCTCGCACCATTAAAAAAAGAATTAAACAAAATTGGCGGAGATCCAAAATTTTGGCAGATATACCGTGGTGACAGCTTCCAGGCTATTGTGAGCAAACCGGAGGATGCGTTGCTGATTGTGATGAAAATAAAAGCATCCTTAAAATCCATTAAAGGTATAAATGTACGCATGGCAATGGGAATAGGAAACAGAACTTATAATGCGGCAAAAATTACAGAATCAAATGGAAGCGCTTTCGTCCATTCAGGAGAAAAATTTGAAATCCTTAACTTGTCAAAACAAAATCTTGCAATAAAAAGCGACTGGCCTCAATTTGATGAAGAAATGAACTTATATCTGAGATTGGGCCTGATAGCAATGGATAACTGGACCGTAAACGCTGCTGAAATTGTAAGAGTGGCTATGGAAAATCCTGATAAATCGCAGGGTAAACTTGGAAGAATCATAGGGATTAAGCAAAGTGCTATCAGCAGCAGGCTAAGAAGAGCTTATTACGAAGAAATAATGGAAATAAATGAAATGTATAAGGCCAAATTAAAACTGTTGAAATGATTGTCCTGCTTAAATTACTTCTTGCTCATTTGATAGGCGATTTTCCTTTGCAGCCCGGTACATGGGTAAAAGCAAAAGAAGAAAAAAAATTGCGCGCATGGCAATTATATTTTCATTCATTATTGCATGGTTTGTTGGTATTATTACTTATGTGGAACTGGCAATTTTGGAAATGGGCTTTGCTCATTGCTTGTGTTCATTTTGCAATTGATGCCGCAAAATTATTAGTACAAAAAGACAACAACCGCCGCGTTTTATTCTTTATGGATCAATTGCTGCATATTATTTTTATTTTCTTTATCTGGCTTTGGTTTGAAGGAAAAAATTTTCCGTTTTTTATTTTTAGCAATGAAAAATTTTTATTATTCATCACAACAATCTTGTTTCTCACAACTCCAGTTTCTTATGGTATTAAAATATTTATTTCAAAATGGACTCCACACACGGAAGACAGTAATTCAGGTTCTTTACAAAGTGCCGGAAAATATATTGGAATTCTGGAACGCTTACTTGTATTCGTATTCATTATCATAAACGAATGGGCAGCAATCGGATTTCTTCTTGCTGCCAAATCTGTTTTCCGCTTCGGTGATTTGAAGGAATCAAAAGACAGAAAATTAACAGAATATATTTTGATCGGGACATTGCTAAGTTTTGGAACGGCTATTTTTATCGGACTGATTTATCAATATATAAAATAGTTAGGCTTCTATTATTGGTCACTATCTGAAGAATACAAATTCTCTCTGTTTATTTATTTACTGTAAATTTTTTCCAAAAAAAATGAAGAACAATTCGTTCTTCATTTCTATAAACAATTCGAGAGATAAAATATTATTGTGCGGGTTCTTTGGCGATAAAATCGCCTGTTTTTTCTATTTCATTTTTGTATTTTTCAATTACTGACGCCGGTTGTTTTTCTCCATCAATATAAAGTTCTCCTTTTGCCACAGCAACAGAAAATGTGTTTGCTTTAATGAGATTATCTTCTTCCAAAACATCAATAAAGTTTTTGATTTCTTTCTCGACAACATTGCGATCTGTTCCCGGCGGAGTTGTCAAAACCCAAACATTTTTATTTTGAGTCGCGTTATCTCTCAAACTGGTATTTTGAAGATTTATTAGGCTCTGCATTTTTTCATGCCTTTCATTATTAATTTTTGTTTGAAAGTTATGAGCAAGGGTAGGAGCAATTACCAAAGAAACAATACTCATCAATTTGATCAAAATGTTCATGCTTGGACCAGATGTATCTTTAAAGGGATCGCCAACGGTATCGCCCGTAACTGAGGCCTTGTGCGGCTCAGAGCCTTTGTAATGAGTTTCATTATTTATCAAAGCACCTTTCTCAAAAGATTTTTTTGCATTGTCCCATGCGCCACCGGCATTATTCTGAAAAATTCCCATCAACACACCACTCACTGTTGCTCCAGCTAAAAATCCTCCTAAAACCTGTGGACCAAAAATGAATCCGATGATCACCGGAGAAAGCAAAGCAATTGCTCCGGGCAACATCATTTTTTTGATAGATGCATTTGTTGAAATGGCTACACATTTTTCATATTCAGGTTTTCCTTTTCCTTCCATAATTCCAGGAATGGTGCGGAACTGACGACGAACTTCTTCAACCATCGCCATTGCGGCTTCTCCAACCGCACGAATTGCTAATGAAGAAAAAATAAAAGGAATCATTGCACCAACAAACAATCCTGCCAGCACATCAGCGCGGTAAATATCGATCCCATCAATTTTTGCAATTCCTACAAACGCAGCAAACAAAGCAAGAGAGGTTAATGCTGCTGAAGCGATGGCAAAACCTTTTCCGGTGGCCGCAGTTGTGTTTCCAACAGCATCCAGAATATCTGTTCTTTCACGAACCTCTTTTGGCAATTCGCACATCTCTGCGATTCCACCGGCATTATCAGCAATTGGCCCGAAAGCATCTATTGCTAACTGCATTGCGGTTGTCGCCATCATTCCTGCGGAAGCAATTGCTACCCCATATAATCCTGCACAATAGTATGATAGAAAAATTCCTGATGCAAGAACGAGGATTGGGAATAAAGTGCTTTCCATTCCTACTGCAAGCCCGCCAATGATGTTAGTGGCGTGGCCTGTAGAAGACTGGCGCACAATGGTAAGCACAGGCCTTTTGCCCATTGCTGTATAAAATTCTGTGATGAAACTAATTAATGTTCCAACGGCTAAACCAACTATGATTGCACCAAACACTCCATATTTTGTAAACTCGTAATTCCTTAAAGTCATTGTATTTGGTAGCAGCCACATAACAAGGAAATAAGAAGCAATTGCGGTGATAATGATTGCGCCCCAGTTTCCCATGTTCAAAGCCTTCTGAACAACTGAGGTATGTAAACCAGCGTTATCAGAAATCTTGACGAAAAGTGTTCCAATGATCGAAAATAAAATTCCCATTGAAGCAATCAGCATTGGCAATAAAATTGGCGCCATTCCACCAAAAGCATCAGCAGAAATTGTTTCTCTACCCAACACCATGGTTGCTAAAATCGTAGCGACATAAGAACCGAAAAGATCAGCACCCATTCCGGCAACATCACCGACATTATCACCTACGTTATCTGCGATGGTAGCTGGATTGCGCGGATCATCTTCCGGAATTCCCGCTTCCACTTTTCCTACTAAATCAGCGCCTACGTCAGCAGCTTTTGTATAGATTCCACCACCAACACGTGCAAACAAAGCGATACTTTCTGCACCCAAACTAAAGCCGGTAAGTATTTCGATAGTTTTTTCCATTTCAAAGCTATTGGCAAGCGCTTCCGGGGCAAAAATGGCTTTCAATATAATAAATAAACCCCCCAGTCCTAATACCGCTAATCCCGTAACTCCTAGTCCCATCACACTTCCGCCCGTAAAAGAAACTTTTAAAGCTTTTGACAAACTCGTTCTTGCGGCTTGTGTTGTTCTGACATTCGCTTTGGTAGCGACTTTCATTCCGATAAATCCTGCGAGCGCACTAAAAAAACCGCCGCAAATAAATGAGATCGCAATGCTCCAACTGCTGTTTGCACTGCTGTAGCCCATGATGCCTAATAATATGGCAGCGATTATTACAAAATAGGTGAGAATTCTCCATTCGGCTTTTAAAAATGCCATTGCACCATCTGCGATGTAAGTGCTGATCTCTTTCATTCTTTCATTGCCGGCATCTTGTTTATCTACCCACGCAAATTTTAAAAAAGTGTAAAGCAAACCAACAATTCCCATCGCCGGTATTACGTAAATCAAATTATCCATATCAGTTTATTACTTAATTTTTAGGGCTGCAAAAATAGGGTAAAAAGGCAATATTAAAAATGTTTCCATCCTCTCCTTTCCCAGCATTTTTTCATGTTGTTCAAAGTATTTTATTTTTTTGATAAAAAGAAAAAAAACACTTTTAGAGATGTGGGTCACTCAATTTAAAATCAATTTTCAATCAGGAGATTTTTTGAATTGTCAAGACCGATCATATTATTTTCTTTTTTAAGCGAAATGCCCGCGAAAGCCCGCGCTATCAACAATCTTTCCACAATCTTTTGTTAGGTGAAGATTGAATTTGGCTTTTATGTACTTTTAAAAAAAACTAAAGTTAACCATGAGGAATTATTGTCTGAAACGCTTCTTATTTTCAGTTTTATTCATTTTATTCAGTTGTTATTTATTATCTGCACAAACCAGTTTACAGTTAAAATTTAAACGCTCTTTTGTTTATGCAGGCATTGAAGTTGGTTCCAAAGGTGTGAAGATGACTTTGATAGAAATGAACAAAAACACCAGGCAGAATTTGAACTATGATATTGTGGGAGATACTTCTATTAATACAGATTTTATTTCGTTTACTCCGGCAACATTTCAGGCAAGTTTAAAGGCCTTATGCGATTTGTTTCAAACTGCTTCGGTTTTTTACAGAGTTCCACCCAGCAGGATCTATACGGTTATCAGCAGCGGTGTGAAAGTATCTGCACAAAAAGATGAAAAGGCAAAATGGATTCAGACATTTATTGATTCATTCAAAATAAAAATTCACGATCCGAATCGCAAAGTAGATGTGATAGATGCCGAAGAAGAAGCACGACTTTCCCACTTAGGAATTATTCCTGAATCAAAGCGCTTCACTACTTTTTTGATAGACGTCGGAAGCGGTAATACAAAAGGCGGGTATTTTCCAAATGATAACACGGATCATATCAGGCTTTTTCAATTAACGTGGGGCACGCAAAGTACTGCCAACGCTGCGATGAAGCGCCTCGATGGTGACAACTCTATAAAGAATTACGCCACACAATTGCAGCGTGTTCTTACCGGCGACGCAGATAAAGAAATTACTTATGCAGTCAATGTGAGCGGCGCTTACAACATGAGCGATAATGTTGCATTTAGCGGAGGCGCAGCCTGGGCTACAGCCACTTTATTATTTCCGGAATTAATTGACGACCCCGTTGTTCCTGTCACTTATGACCAGGTAGAAGATTTATACGAAAAACTTTATACAGATTATCCTTCATTTTCCGGCAAGCAATTACTAAAACGCATCAATGATAATACCCTTGATAAAAATGCAATCGGCAAAGAAATAAATACAGTAAACAAAGTTTTTGATCAAAAAGCGATGTTATCCGCATCTGGCTTATTATTAAAAATCATGAGGCAGTTTGCAGGGATTCATGAAAAGAAACAATTCTATCTTGTTAAAAATGGCCAGGTAGGTTGGATTTCAGCTTACGTTAATCAAAGTATTGACAAATAACTATTATCAAAATAAAATATTTTTGCAAAAAATTTCATTCTCTAAATTCACAATGAAAGATCGTAAATCTTTATACCTGCTTATTTTTGCATTGACGGTTGTAACTATCGCTTTTATTTTAATCTCCATTTGGGGATACCATTATTATTTTCAACCAAAAGATACAAAGTCTCTTTCAGACAATCAGAGTGTTCCTGTGATTGTAAAGAAAACCGCAATGCGGGATTCGCTCCAAACTCTTTTGAATTCTGCGGTTCTGGAAATGAATTATGAAGGCGATTCAACTTTTTATGATTCATCTGATTATAAAACGCTCGAGTTAAAACTGATCGAATTTAACAGATTGAGAAATGAGATTGTTGAAATTTTGAAAAATAAGACCTCTTCAAAGGACATGTCTGTTGCCAGCGAAAAAATCGGTCAGTTGCAACAGAGTGTGGATGAATTGCGAAATAAAAATAATGAAGTGGCGCAGGAAAATGCGCGCTTAAATAAAATTTTAAAAAAACTGATCGTAGAAAAAGAGAATGGCAGCAGTACCAATAAATCTGCAAAAAAGAAAACAACTTCTGCCAGCTCGTTGCCATTATTAGTTTCGCATTTGCGCTTTTTAGGAATAGGGATGGAAAATGATAATCAAAGAGTAACGAACATTGCATCGCAAACGGTGAAGCTTCTTGGCTCTTTTCAAATTAATGTGAAACCCAATAATCCATCTACGTCAATTTATGTTGAAATCATTCAACCAAACGGGAAAACGTTATTAAATTCTTCTTGGCAATCGGGCACTTTTGAAACTACTTCAGGAAGAAAAGTTTATTCGGCTTTGCTTCATTTTGATAATATCAAAGACAATAAAAACAGGTTGCAATTTTCTATAGATTCTCGCAATTTTCAAAAAGGAAAATATACGATGCAAATTTATCACCAGGGAATAGTAATTGGAAGATTAGTCAGAACCCTTTATTGATTTTCTTTTTTTGACCTCTACTAAAAATTTATAGTAAACAAACAAATTCCTGATTTTTTTAATTCTCTGCTTCAGAAAACAACAAATTCTTAAAGTTTGTATTTTATAGTACCGGTTAAAAAATATAAACATTCATTTTAACGAGTTTATCTATTTTTGGTGTAATGTTTGAATTAATAATTCTTTAATTTTTCACACCAAAAAAATAATACAATGAAAAAAATTCTTTCCCTTGCAATCCTTTTAAGTTTGTTTGCCATCCAGGCCAATGCTCAAAAACCAAAAGAAGATAAAAGTAAAAGGGCAAGCCTTCCGGCAAAAGTTACTCAACAAATATCAAGCGGGGCAACCATCATTATTGACTACAGTCAACCTTTGGTAAAAGGCAGAACGATTGGAAAAGACCTGGAACCAATGGAAGGAAAAGTGTGGCGCACGGGGGCAAACGAAGCCACCGTGTTTGAAACAGACAAAGATGTAACCATCAACGGTGAAAATTTGCCTGCCGGGAAATATGGATTCTTTACTTTGTTTAATGGCAATGAAGTTACGTTGATTTTTAATAAAACCTGGAATCAATGGGGCGCTTTTAATTACAAGCAGGCTGACGATCAATTGAGAGTAAAAACTAATTATGAAGAAGTTGGTACTCCATCAGAAAAAATGACTTTTACCATTAGTCCACAAGGTGAAGTGAACTTACTTTGGGGGAACAGAAAAGTAACTTTCGAGGTAAAATAAAACAGAAGAAAAATATTAAGTTAAAAAGATGGCTCATTTGTGTGAGCCATTTTTTAATCATTTGATTAATGTTCTATCTTATCGCCGGATCATGTTCAACATAGACAAAGTTTCGGTGATCATTTTTGCGTTAAATTCCATAGCAAGTTCTTTATGATTTACAGCATCCATAATAGTTCCCACAAAACATAAACCAGCGGTAAAAAAATATAAAATACCCATGCCGATATGACCGACAACAAAACGATGAACGCCTGCAACTCCGACCAATCCCAGCAGACAGAGGATCAGGATCAATTGCGGATCTTTTCTTTTGGATCGGTAGATCATACAAAATTGAGAGACTTCATCGTCAGTAAAATCTTTTATTCTCGAATTTATTGTCATCAATTCTTCCGGCGTTACGTCATACAAATATTTTAAAATGGTAGGATTTACTGAGTGCAAATTATTATCCATAAATGTATTTTTTAGAATGAGAAAAAATATGAAGAGAAGAAAGTTTATAAATTCTGAACAGGATCACAATAACAGCAAATATTCCGAGAGGATGTGCAGAAAATGATTCGCGCAAATCACCATGAAATAAAAAACTGATTGAATGCCCAAGACCGCAGCCCGGGCAATAGCTTATTCCAATAAATTTGAACATACAAAAAGAATAATGAGAGTCTGTTGCGGGGTCCATCAAAGCAAGTAAAACCAATGCGCTGATCCATGCAGTTAACTCAAAATATTTTTTGAATAATTTCACTTTCAGAATTTATCTTAAAGATATTAAAAATGTGCCGATAAAAGAGAGTTGCAAGCAAATTAATTTACCTGAATAAAATCCGGTTTTTTTACAAATTGAGTGTTGTATTTGAAGATCAGATTCGTTGATAATGAAAAGCGAAAACTTTCATTATAAAAGTTTTTTTGCGGAAAATAATATCCTTTTAATTCAATTGTTCCGAATACAAAACTTTCATTTCGAGTTCTGATTCCGCCACCAACAGAAGTCAGAATTTTTGTGTTAGAAAGGTAAGGCGAAAAAACACTTACATTACTGAAGACGAAAGGAGCAAAACGAAAAGCTACAACAGACCATGGGCTGAAAAATTCTGATTCCGCTTTTGCAGTCGTTCGCAAAGTTCCACCCACACGATCAATACCGGCATATTCATTTCCATATTGAGGCATTCCGAATTGACTGTTTGCAAATAACGGTTCGTTTAAAACAGAATTTACCTGTTGGGCCAAATCGAGATTGAGAAAAAAACGCTGTTTCCACTTTGTTCCGATTTGTTTCAAATGATCAAAGTAAAAAAGACTTCCTAAAAAATTAATGTCTTCAATAGATTTACGATTCAAAAAACCTTCTGCACGTAGCGAGTAGCTAAGATAATTTTTCTCTTTATTGAATTGATATTGTTCAAAACTAAATCCAAGAAAAGGCCGTTGTTTGCTTTGTTTAACCGTATAGCCTGCAGTTAAACTCAATAATAAACCTTCCGGAATATCTTCATTTCTGCCAAAGCCATAAATGTATTGTGTTTTATAAAAGTTTTGACGATAAAAAGTTAAGGTAGCTAGTGCAGCTTGTAAATTAGAATATTGCCAATTATATTTTGATTCAAATATTTTAGGTAATTGAAGAAATTTTTGGTTAATAAATCTTAAACCAATAAGCTTTCTTAATTTTTGAGATTCTTCCTGGGTGGTAAAATGTTTAGCATTAATATTATATCCCGCCCAGGCTTCCACATTATAGTAACGATAACGAGTATCCGATAGATAAATCGAATCTTCAGAGTATAAATTGCTTGTGGCATGATAAGAAGCATCCAGTTCGTAGGTCCATTGCATATAGCGATTCACAAGAGGTTTCATCAGATTTACATAATAATTATTGTCTTCCTTTGGCCCTCTGATTGTTGGATAAAAACTTTGATATCCAATTTTCCCATCCATAAAAGTACCGCCTATATTTCTGCTATTGTATTCGCCGCCAATGGCCAGTTTATCCTTCCTTTCAGCGTCGTAAAGGGTATAAACGACGCCTGCATTTCCTGTTCCCGCAAAATTATCTTCCCGAAATTCTATATTGGTTTGTTTCAAGCCAAGAGCACTTACTGCACCTCCCAGTGAAAAAACATCTTTAACGTCTACAGTAACGTCAACTGAATCTGAACCAGGAGCCGTGCGGGTTACAAAAAAATCTGCATCTTGCAAATAAAGTAATTGTCGCAAATATCTTTCGTTATCTGCCATTAAAAACGGCATTAATGGTTGTCCCTTTTTAAAAAATAAGTTTTTTTTAATGACCTTGTTCTTTGTAATATGATGCAGATCGTTTGCGAGGGATGTTAAACTGTTTATTAATTTTTTTGAAGTATCGCCAATAGAAATTCCGAATGGAAGCCGTTGTATGATTATATTCCTGATAATGAGACCATCGAAACGTCTAAAGGCTTCTTCGTTTCTTCTAACTTCGTATCCCCGATCAATTTCTGTTGTATCTTTTTTAAAATTGTTGATCATTTTACTTAAAAAAGTTTTTCGGTTTACAGAATCCGCATTCTGCATTTTACGCAATGTATCGCTTTGTGCAAGCAAAGAAAAATGCACGGAAGAAAAAATGCAGGTAATAAAAAAAATAGCTAAATATTTTACACAAATTTTCATTAGGTTTCTTAATAAGGCCTTATAAAAATAATGATTAAACCTGTTTATTTTATTTTCCGAAAAGTTATTTTTAAAAATAAAATAAGGACTTTAAGGTTTGCTGCTCTTGTTCTTGAAAGGAGAGATAGAAAATAATTAGTGTAATTAAAATGGTAGAAGATTTATTTTACCAAGGAATTTTTTTTAAGTTTTAAACAAAGAAAAATAAGACATTGGAACAGGACAATTGTCAATAAATAATTAAACAAAATTCGTTTTTATCTTCTCAATAAAATCCTGTTCGATCATTTTTTTCGCCATGAGGATCATGTTATTAAAAGCGCCGGCGGTAGAAATTCCATGCCCGATAATTACCGGTTTATTTACGCCCAAAACAGGCACGCCACCGTACATTTCAAAATTAAAGCGGTTGAAATATTCATCATCAATTTTTCTTTTTTGAACAATGTCATAAATTGATTCGGCAAATTTTAGAAGAATATTTCCAGTGTATCCATCGCACACATAAATTTCTGCTTTATCCATTAAAAGATCGCGCCCTTCTATGTTTCCTACGAAATTGATATGCAGATTTTCTTTCAATAAAGGATAAGCCGCCTGGCATAAAAGATTACCTTTTCCTTCTTCTGCTCCGACGTTAATCAGTGCTACTCTTGGATTATCGTAGTTCAAAATGTATTTTGAAAATAGGGCGCCCAATAAAGCAAACTGGGATAAATTTTCAGGCTTGCAATCGGCATTTAAACCGACATCTACCAACAAGGAAAGTTTGCCGTTATCACCCGGAATATAAGCGCCAATAGCTGGCCGTGCAACACCGGTAATGGCTTTTATGCTGTATAAAGAACCGACCATCATTGCGCCTGTATTTCCTGCGCTGATAAATGCATCTGTGGCACCGGAAGCTAATAAATGAAACCCGATGGAAATGGAGGACTGTTGTTTTTCTTTCAATGCTTTTGTAGGATGCTCCTGCATTTCAATAACTTCAGAAGCGTGAACAACAGATATATTTTCAGAAGCGATCGAATATTTTTCAAGAAGCGGAAGCAATTTATTTTGATCTCCAATCAGCGTAAGATGAACATCATCTTTATTGTTTTCAGATAAAAAAAGTTTAACGCCTTTAATCGTTTCGAGAGGGGCGAAATCACCTCCCATCATATCCAGTGCTATATTCATATTTAGGTATTATCTTGAAATATTACGCTAAAAATAATTAGTAAATTTCAATTATAATGCATTCTGATATCAAAAAAATCCAAAAGATAAACCCGAATTAATCAAACTTTATCTTTTGGATTGAGAATGTAAGAACAATTTATCAGGCTTTTGCAGGCGCTTTTTCAGCAACTACTTTTCCTTTATAAAATAATTTCCCTTCGCTGATGTGTGCGCGATGACGTGGGTGAGTTTCGCCTGTTGTGGCATCGGTGCTCAAAGTAGGAGCTGTTGCTTTATAATGTGTTCTTCTTTTTGCACTTCGTTGTTGACTGTGTCTGCGCTTTGGATTTGGCATAACCGTAGATTAAAT
>Ga0207652_10000143_pt1 | contig 76508 bp, 78 predicted proteins | sample KBSC63BmetaG_FD_184334 | JGI IMG/M metagenome (GOLD analysis project Ga0207652, IMG submission 184334) | Corn rhizosphere microbial communities from Kellogg Biological Station, Michigan, USA - KBS C6-3B metaG (SPAdes) (version 2) | ecosystem: Host-associated > Plants > Roots > Rhizosphere ... | reverse complement strand
GTCGTCATCGGCGCCCTCGTGATCGGTGCGGCCACGGTCGTCGAACTCGGGTCGAAGGAGCCGGTGAAGGACATCACGACCAGGCCGTCGGCGTACCAAGTCACCTACCGGGTCGTCGCCAGCGCGACCGGCACCGCGACGACATCGTGGGAGGTGCTGACCGTGCACCGGCCGTTCGCGTCGAGCGACCTGACCTACCAGGCGGATCCGCGCCGGGAGCAGGGGCAGACGCCGCAGAAGGCCACGTGGTTCAGCACCGACGAGCTCTACACGCTGGACGCCACCGACGTCGTGCGCGCCGTCGCGGGCCGGCAGCCGGGCCCGTCCGGCAGCGACCAGGCTCTCGGGGTCGAGCTCGACGGTCTCGTCACCCGCGGGTTGGCGTCGCAGCGGCAGTCCGAGCGGGTGGCCGGCCGCAGCTGCCGGGTCTACCGGTTCTTCGAGCCACCGGGCGGTGCGGTCCGCAAGCTCGACGGCGACCGCAACCACGACGACCTCTGCATCGACGGCAGCGGGCTGGTGCTCTCCGAGCGCTGGACGCTCGATGGCCGGCTGGTGTTCCGTCGCGACGCCGTCGAGGTGCACCTCGGCGACCGGCCCGACCCGATGGGGACCGCGGGTGCGCAACCCCTGCCGGGGAGCCGGCAGGCGGCGACGGTGACCAAGGGCGTGGACCCGCACGCGCCCATCTCGGCGCCACCGGCTCCGGCCGGCTTCGATGCGTGGGGGCCCGAGGAGCTGACCGTGCCCGACCCGGCCGGTCAGGGCGTCGTCGCGCAGTCGACCGTGTGGGCCTTCACTCGCGGCCCCGACGTCATCTCCGTGGAGGCCGGCCGTGAGCGGGGCGGCACGGTGCCGTGGAGCAACCAGCCGACGGTCACCGAACCGGTCCACCTGCCGGGCCTCGGCGACGCCACGACGGCGCTGCGCTCCGACGGCCCGGAGATCCGCATCGCGCTGCCCGGCGGCACCTGGGTGCGCATCCGCGGCACCGTCCCGCTGGCGCAGCTGGTCAGCTATGCACGGACGCTGCCGGCGCCGCGTCGCTGACCGTCTCCTCGGCGGGCGCCGGCGTACGCCGCCGGGTCGTGAAGGTCGTGACCCGGCCGCCGAGCACCCCGAAGCCCTCCGACCAGAAGACGAGGGCGGCCACCACGGCGGCGAGGCCGATGGCGGTAGCCGCACGGTGCGACGAACCGCTCGAGCCCGTGTCCGCCGCCAGCGCGCGCCCGCGGGTCTCGCTCGCGGCCGACCCGTCGGTCGAGGAGGCGGTCACCGGTGGCAGGCCCACCGCGGCCGGTGCGCCGGCGATGTCGGGAGCGGCCGGCGGCGAGGCCGGGTCCGCCGGCGCGGCCGCGGCGAGACCGGCGAGCCCGTTGCCCACCGGGGCGACCCCGGGCGCCGCTCCTGCCGGTGACGTGGCCGTCGTGCCCCCACCCGCGTTCGGCGTGCCGGGCAGCGCGCCGGAGCCGGTCGCGGGGACGGTGACGGCCAGGGCCGTGGCTGCCGGTGTCGCGAACGGCACCCGGTCGGCGCTGCCCCCGGCGAGCAGCGCGATCGCCAGCACGCCGTCGTGCACGAACCTGCCCACCGAGAACGTCACGGTCTTCTGGTCGCTGCTGACCACCCCGACCACCTTGGTCGTGCAGTCGTAGGCCGGGTGCGCGCTCCATGCCCCGTCCTCCGCCGGCTGGTAGCCCTGCGCCTGGCTGGTGAGCGGGCAGGCGACCGGTGGCGAGGTGATGACGGGAGACCCGGCGGTCTGCAGCGTCAGCCCGCCGACCTGCGCGCCGCTCGGCACGGCGAACGTCAGCGCGGAGATCGCCGTCGGGCCGTTGAAGCCGTTCTCGACGTAAAGGCCCTTCGCCGGCACGTCGGGCGGCGCCGGCGCGGCGACCGCGCCCGCGTTGCCGACGTCCCACCAGCCGAACTTGTCCGGAGCGGCGGCCGACGCGCCGTCCCACGCCGACAGCGCCCCCACTCCGATCGCCGTCAGTGCGGCCGCCAGCGCGATCCGGCCGCCCCGGACACGTCGCGGCGTCGCGTGCCGCGGGTGGTGGCTCATGTGCCCGCTCCTGCCGCCGTACGTCGCCGTCGGTCCGGTGGCCGGCGCTTCTTCGGCTGTTGCTCCACCGCGCCGCCGAGGTAGGACTCGATGACCGCCGGGTCGTCGAGCACCTGCCGGGGCGGGCCGTAGGCGATGACGCGACCGAGGTCGAGCGCGATCAGGTTGTCGGCCAGCGAGCTGATCAGCGGCATGTCGTGCTCGATGATCAGGATGCTGCAGGCCAGCTGGTCGCGGATGCGCTTGATGAGCGGGCCGAGTGCCTCGGTCTCGCGCTGGGCGATGCCCGACGACGGCTCGTCGAGCAGCAGCACCTTGGGCCGGTGCGCCAGAACGCAACCGAGCTCGACCATCCGGCGCGAGCCCGTGGACAGCTCGGAGATGAACTTGTTGCGGAAGGCCTCCAGCCCCATGAGGTCGATCAGCTCGTCGACGCGCTCGGCGACCATCGCCTCCGACTCGGCGACGCGTGGCAGGCCGAGCAGGGCGGGGAACGCCGCCTCGATCTCGGCCTCCCCGTGCAGCGCGACCGCCAGGCACTCCGCCACGGTGAGCTGCGGCCACAGCCGGGCGTCCTGGAACGACCGGCCGAGCCCCGCGGCCGCCCGGCGGTGCGCCGGCCACTCCGACAGGTCCTGCTCGCCGAGCAGCACCCGGCCGCCGTTGCGCGGCGTGAACCCGGAGACGACGTCGAACAGCGTCGTCTTGCCCGCGCCGTTGTGGCCGACGAACCCGAGGATCTCGCCGTCGTGCAGCGTGAAGCTGACGTGGTCGACCGCGGTGACGCCGCCGTAGCGCTTGACCAGCTCGAGCGCCTCCATGACGACCGGCCGATCGGCCACCGACGCCGCCCGACCGCGGGCCCTGCCCTTCGACTTGCCGTTGCCGTTGCCGTTGCCGTTGCCGTTGCCGTTGCCGTTGCCGTTGATCGAGGCGTGCGCGTCGATCGGGTACCCGGCCGCCGGGATGGCGGCGTGGACGCCGTTGCCGTTGCCGTTGGCGGCGGCGCTGGTGAGCAGCTTGCCGCCGGCGGCCCCGGCGAGGAAGACCGCGCGCAGGATGTCGGGCCGCTCGAGCAGGTCGGCGGTCGGGCCGGAGAAGCGGACCTCGCCCTTCTCCATGAAGATGGCCCGCTCGGCGATCCGCAGCGCGGTGCTCACCGACTGCTCGACGAGGATCACCGTCGTGCCCTGGGCGTGGATCGCCCGCACGATCTCGAGCAGCCGCTCGACGATCGCCGGGGCGAGCCCGAGCGACAGCTCGTCGATGAGCAGCAGGTCGGGCTTGGCGAGGAACGCCTGGGCCAGCGACAGCATCTGCTGCTCGCCGCCGGACAGGTCGCCGGCCAGGGTGTCGGCGCGCTCGTCCAGCACGGGGAAGTAGCTCTTCACCCGGGCCATCGCCTCGTCGAGGTAGGCCCTGTCGCCGCGGAAGAGCCAGCCGGCGACCCGCAGGTTCTCCGCCACCGACAGCGTCGGGAAGATGCCGCGGCCGCCGGGCACGTGCATGATGCCGAGCTGCGCGGTCGTCTGCGGGTCGGCGTGGGTGATGTCGCGGCCGCGGTAGAACATCGCGCCACCGGTCGGGTCGAGCAGCCCGCTCACCGTCTTGAGGAACGTCGACTTGCCCGCGCCGTTGGTGCCGAGCAGGGCGACGATCTCGCCTTCGCGGATCTCGAAGTCGACGCCGAACAGGATCTGCACGCCGCCGTAGCCCGCGTCGATTCCGGTGCAGCTGAGCAGCGCGTCGGAGCCGGCCGCGGTCTCCACCGACGAGGCGAGCGCCAGGTCGCGCCCGACGAAGCGCCACGCCGACGCCCCGATCAGTCCGCCGGTGCCGACGAGTCCTGCGAGGACGAGCAGCGCCACCCGGTTGCCGTGCGAGTCGCTGATGCCGCCGATCACGACCGACAGCAGCACGCCGCCGAGCGCGTACCAGAGCAGCGACCACGCGTAGGCCTGCGCCCGCAACCGGGCCGGCGCGACGAGGGCGACGAGGGCGGTGTAGGCCGGCAGGAACCCGACCGCCCCGATCGAGAGCAGCCCGGCGCCGAGCACCGAGCCGCCGAGCGCCGGTGACCCCGCCATGACCACGATGCCGAGCGCGAACTCCACGACCATGAAGCCGTTGAGGATCGGCAGCCGCGACAGCTTGCCCTGCGTCACGGCCTTCTGCGTCAGCCAGGCGCCGAGCACGATGCCGGCCAGCCCGCCGACGCCGTACAGCGCGCTGACGTTACCGCGGGCCGTGTCGCCCAGGTGGTAGACGTCGTGGAAGAAGTTGTTGAGCAGTGTCGGGAACGGCAGCGTGCCGGCCCCGAAGAGGAACGCCGCGACCCAGGTGCGCCGCAGGGTGCCGATCGCCCGCACCCGGCGGAACCCCTCGGTCACCGACCCCATCGCCTCGCCGCCCAGGGACATGCCCTGCGACGCGCCGCGTGCCGGCTCACGCAGGACCGACAGGAGCGCCACGAAGACGAACGTCGGTACGGCGAGGACGATGAACGCCGCCCGCCAGCCGAAGATCGCGCCGAGGGCGCCGGCGGCGGGCCCGCCGATCAGCGCGAGCCCCTGCGACCCGAGGCGGTAGGCGCCGAACACCCAGCCGGACCGCTGCGGCGGGTAGTAGTCGGACAGCAGGCTCGGGTAGACGGTCTCGGTCGTGAGGTAGCCGATGCCGCCGACGAGACGCGCGGCGATCAGCAGCCCGATGACCGGGGCGAGGCCGGTGCCGATGGCGGTCACCGCCCAGACGAGGCCGGCCCAGCGGGCGATTCGAAGCCGGTTGCCGCGATCGCCGAGGTAACCCATCGCGATCGCGAAGATGACCGGCACCGCGCTGGTCAGGCCGGCGATCGAGTCGATGACGGTGTTGGAGACGTGGAACGTCTGCCGGATGTCCGGCGACAGGACGCCGAACGCAACGATGTCGAAGCTCTGCACGCCGGCGAGCGCCACCAGCAGCAGGAGCGCGACCGGGCCGGCGGGGCCGAGCTCGTGGAACCCGCCGATGGCGCGGCGCCACCGGCCGGTCGTCGGTGGCGGCGGGGTCGTCGTCGTCGTCGTCACCGCTGCCTCCCGGTGAGCTCTGGCTCTCGGGGGTACGGCGCGGGCAGCTCGGCGTCCGGAAGCGCAGCGCTGCTCATCGCCAGCGTCACGTCGACCGGGTGCTCGGGGGTCGTCTCGTCGTCGGCCACCCGGACGTCGGCGAGCAGGCTGGGCACGACCAGCCCCTTGCGTTTCGCGATGGCGCGCAGCAGCGTGTCACGGGCGCGGAAGACGGCCTCGCCGAGCCCTCCCGGCATGAACATCAGCAGCAGCAGCAGGCCCGCACCGGTGGCGAGGATCGCGTAGGCCGGTGGCAGCAGGTACTGCGCGCCGTAGACGTAGACGGCGCCGAGCACCGCACCCGGGATCGAGCCGAGGCCGCCGATGACGACCATGGTGAAGAAGACGAGGCCGTTCTCCGCGTTGAACGACGCCGGGTTGAAGCCCTCCTGCTGGATGACGAACAGGCCGCCCGCGACGCCGGCGATGGCCCCGGAGATGGCGAACGCGACCAGGTTGAGCCGGGTGGTGTTGAGCCCGAAGGACTGCGCGGCAAGCCGGTTGTCCTGGCCCGCGATGACGGCCCGCCCGGCGGCGCTGTTGCGCAGCCCGCGCACCGCGGCCAGCGTGAGGGCGAGCGCCACGAACGCCACGTAGTAGAACTGCCGGTCGGTGCCGGTCGCGATCCGGCCGAACAGCGCCGGTCGCGGGATGGTCTCGTCGGTCGCGAACCACGGGAAGTACTTGGGCACCAGGAAGTAGCTCGCCGAGGTGACCGCGAAAGCCAGCGTCACGACCGCGAGGAACGGGCCGGTGATCCGCAGCGCCGGGACGCCGATGACGACCGCGACGGCGGCGGCGACCAGGCCCCCGACGAGCACCGCGCCGATGACGTCGAAACCGTGGTGGGTCACGAGGATCGCGGTGGACGCACCGCCGAATCCCATGAACGCGATGTGGCCCAGCGAGATGTGCCCCGCCCAGCCGGTGAGCACCACCAGCGAGGCCGCCACCATGCCGTAGATGAGCACGAGGCTGGCCAGCTGCTGGTGCGCGTCGGAGATCCAGAGCGGCAGGGTCAGGCCGAAGGCCAGCAACCCCAGCCGCAGCCCCTGGGTGCCGAGGCGCACCGACAGCAGCCCGGTCATCTCCGGCGGCACCGGCCGCACCGGGCGGATGTTGGCCCAGGTGGAGATGCCCGACTCGGCTGCACGGGACAGCCGGTCGCGGCGTACCAGCAGTGCGGCCAGGATGATGACGAGCAGTACGGCGTCGATCGCGGTCGCGTCGTGGAAGCTCCACGCGGCGAGCTCGGAGGCGATGCCGAGCCCGACGGAGGCGAGCACGGCCACCGGCATGCTGGCCATGCCGGCGAGCACGGCGGCGGTCAGCGTCTGCAGCAGCAGCTCGGGGCCGCTCTGCGACACGCTGCTGAACGACAGGAAGCCGAGGATCGGCACCCGCAGCAGCATGGCGAGCGCCGACAGCACGCCGGTGATCGTCCAGACGATCGTCGACAGCCGGTTGACCGGCAGCCCGAGCAGCCGCGCCCGCTCCCCGTTGTCGGCGGCGGCGCGGATGGCGACGCCGTAGGAGCTGTAGCGCATGAACCACGTGAGTGCGACCAGCACGACCGGCACGACCACGATCGCGATCAGGTAGTTGGCGTTGAACAGCACCGGGGCGATGAAGAAGTGGGCGTTCCACGGCACGGCGAAGGTGCCGGACTTCGTGCCTCCCCACTCGACCGGGATGAGGATGCTCAGCCCGTCGAGCACCTGCGCCAGGCCGATCGTCGCGACCGCCAGGATTAGCCGCGGCGCGTTGGCAAACCGCCGGATCACGGTCTTCTCGAGCACCGCGCCGAGGGCCGCGGCGAGTACGACGCCCGCGACCATCGACAGGCCGTAGCTCAGCCCGAGCTGCACGTGGACCTCGATCGCCACGATCGCCGCGACCGAGCCGAACGACGCGGCGGCGAAGTTGATCGCGCGGTTGGCGCGGTAGACCAGCACGATCGTCAGCGCGACCAGGGCGTTGATGGCGCCCAGGATCGTGCCCTCGAGGACGATGCCGAGCGGGGCGCCGTGCGGCAGCAGACCGAGCGCCAGCAGGTAGGCGCCCAGGACGGCGGCGACGGTCAGCGCCCCGCGCCGGCGGGGGGTCGCGGTGGCGGCGGCCGCCGCGGTGGAGGCCGCGCCGGTCAGCCGCGAGGTGGCCGGCTGCAGCTGCACGGGCGGCAGCGGCAGCCGGGGGCGCGGGATCACTGGTAGAACGGCGGCTGGCCGGTCGGGAACTGGCCCGCCCGGAACCGTTTGCCCTTGTAGATCGGCACGTAGGTGCCGGGCCGCCCGTCGGCCTTCGAGGTCTGGTTGCCGAGCCAGTAGACCTCGCGCGAGTCGACGATCGCGGTGTGCGTCTGGCCGTAGTACCAGGTGCCGAACGCACCCGGCCCGCCGACGGGCAGGCCGTGCGTACCGGCGGCGACGTTGGCCGGGGTCAGGTCGGGCCCGGCGGCCTGCAGCTGGTCGAAGATCGACAACATCTCGTAGTAGTCGGTGACGGACGTGATGTTGAACGGGACACCCGCGGCCTTCAGCGCCTTGCCGGCCTCACCGTTGGGGTTGAGCAGCTCGTCGGTCGAGGCCGCCTGCGACAACCCGAACAGGTGCCCGTTGACCTCGTCCTGGTCCCACAGCTGCGCCCAGTTGTCGGTGTCGTCGAACGCGACGCCGATGATCAGCCACTCGGGGTGGTAGCCCTGGTTGAACGCGTCCTTGGTCAGGAAGATCGGCGAGATCGGGTCGCAGGCCAGCACGATCGTGGTGTCCTTGTTCGCCGCGAACTGGATCGCTGCGCGCTGCGTGTCGTTGGGGAACTGCGAGATGTCGAGCGCGTAGTTGTACTGGTCCTCGCGGTTCTTCGCGACGTGGTACTGGTTCTCGTCGATCTGCAGCGTCTGGTTGACGCACTCCTGGTACTCCGCGTTGTTCGGCACGTAGGTGCCGAACTTCCGCGGCGCGTTCTGCAGGTTGGTCGCGCCGTCGGTGCCGGCGAACTTCGCCGGGAACGGTGCGATCTGCTTGCCGATGAACTCGCCCACCTCGTCGGCGATCATCGAGCAGTTCATCGTCGTCGCCCAGACGTAGGGGTCGTACTTCTTGTAGTAGGACTCCGGGAAGTACGGCGCGCCCTGCGGGGTCATCATCTTGTAGCGAGCGGCGCACTCGGCGAACGGCCCCCACTCGTAGAGCCCTTCGAAGTCGACGCCCATGAACGCGTGGACGCTGGTCGCCTCGGCGTCGGCGTCGGCGCAGGCGGCCGCCTGCCCGGTGTCGAGCTCCTCGTTGGTGTAGTTGCCCTGACCGCTGTAGTCGACGAGCTTCACCTGCCGGCCGTAGAGCTCGATCGTCTTGTTGAGGTAGGCGGTGACCGCCTTGATGTAGCTCTCCGACGTCTCGTAGGTCTGACCGCCCGCGGCCTCGCTCTCCGCGTTGGTCGCCTGCTCGTTGGCGCCGGTGGAGTCGGACGTGTGCCGGATCGCGATCGTGATCGTCTTGGCGGTGACGCCGTTCCAGGTGCTGCCGCCGTTGCTGCCGGTGTACTTCGCGACGCACGGGTCGGCGTAGACGGAGAAAGGCAGCTGGCGTACGCCGGGGGCGCAGGTGAATCCGCCGCGGGTGACGCCCCGTCCGACGAGCACCTGGTTGCTGGCGCCGCTCGTCCCCGACGTGGCCGTGGTGACCGCGGCGCCGGCCTGGCTGCCGGGGCTGCCGCTCTTGCCCGCGCCCGCGCTGCCGCTTGCCGCGGTGGCGCCCGCGCCGGCGGGTGCGCCGGTGCCGGAGGTGACGGTGCTGGTGCCGTTGAGAGCGCCGCCGCCCTGGCCGCCGGCACCCTTGTTGCCGTAGATGCCCTGGCCCTCGGCCACGCTCTGGTTGCCGCCGGTGCTCCCGGTGTAGGTCGGGAAGAGCGCCAGCGCGATCGCGCCCAGAGCACCGCAGACGTAGAGGACGGAGTACTTGCGGACGTGGTAGGCGACCCGTAGCGCGTTGCGCGCGAACGGGTCGGAGAGCGAATCGATGTTCTGGTGCTGCTCGCGCGCCGACGACGCCATGGACCTATCACCTGCCCGGGCCGGGAACCGGGTCGAAACGGTTCGTAACGGGCGTTATATCGGTGCCCGGCCGCCTGCACAACGGAGGTCTGTGACCCAGGTCACAGCGGGCTAGTGGCAGCTGCCGGTGCCCGCGTCGGCGAAGCCGCCGCCCGCGACGGGTACGAAGCGCCAGTCGTAGCCGTCCGGGTGCAGGTGCATCTCGAGGACGCCGAACGTCGTGGCGTCGCGCACCACCTCGCCGCGCAGCGCCGGGTGCGCGAACGTGCCGTGGTTGCGCCCGCCGGTGCCGACCACGAACTCGCGGATCCCGGCCGGGTCCGGGCTCGGGTCCTGGAATACCCCGTTCCGCGGCCCGGTGGCCTGAGTCGTCGCCCCCGCCGGGGCGAACCGCTCGTAGACGTGCGCGTGGCCGTTGAGCACGACGTCGGCGTGCGCGGCGACGAGGAGGTTCCAGATCGACGTCATCGCGACGTCGTCGCCGTGCTCGCCGGAGGAGAAGCGCGGCTCGTGCCAGTAGACCAGCGTGCAGGCCGCCCGGTCGCCGGCGAGGTCGTCGGCGAGCCAGTGGTACTCCGGGCTGCCGGCCCCGCAGCCGCCGAAGTCGGCCGGACCCTTGCCGTAGCTGCACTCCGAGTTCAGCGCGATGACGTGCCAGCTGCCGAGGTCGTAGCTGTACCAGCCCTCGTTCACGTGGCCGGCCCGCTTGCCGAAGTAGGTGAAGTACCCCGTTGCGCTGTCGCGCCCGCAGCCGGTGCCGTACTCGTGGTTGCCGACCGCCGGGTGCGTGATCGCCAGGTCGCGCCCCCACGACGGCGCGTAGGCGTCGGCGAAGTCGCCGAGGTTGCCGCAGTAGTACTGGTCGTCGCCCAGGGTCAGCACGGCGGTGGGGTGCAGCCGGGCCAGCAGTGCGGCGGTCGCGACCTCGGCGCACTGGGTGCGGTCGCCCCGGGCATGGTTGATCTCGTTGGGGCTGCAGGCGATGTCACCCGCAGCGGCGATCGTCGGGTCCGACGAGCCGAGCAGCGCCCCCGACCCGGTCAGGGCCGCGAGCACGACGACGATCGCCACCAGCAGAGCCGGTGCGGCGTCCGGATGACGCCATCGCTGCCGGAGGTCCAGTGCTCTCACCCGCATGCCGGTGTGGTTCCGCCCGCATTGAGGAGAGCCGGGGCCCCGCGGTTCTGATACGACCGGCGGCTAGGGCGCGAGGCGGCGGTGCGGCGCGAGCAGGTCGGCGACCGCGATGCCCAGCGAGACGACGAGAAGTGCGAGCACCACGAGCAAGCCGTCGCGGAAGGCCGAGGCCCAGTGCCCGTGGGTCGACGCGACCGTCGAGAAGAACACCGAGCCGACGGCGGCGATGCCGATCGCCGTACCGACGCGCTGTCCCGTCTGCAGCACGCCGGCGGCACTGCCGCCGCCGTGCACGGGCACCTTCGCCAGGGTGAGCGTCTGGTTCGGCGAGATCACCAGCCCGCTGCCGATGCCGGCGACCAGCAGCGGCGCCGCGGTCGCCAGGCCGACGGCGTGCCCGGGGACCGCCTCGACCGCGACCCAGGTCGCCGCGATGCCGACCACGACCAGCACCAGCCCGAGCGCCACCAGCGGTCGGCCGTAGCGGTCGACCGTGCGGCCGCCGACCGCCGCCGACACCGCGGAGCCGAGCGCGAAGGGCGTGACCGCGGCGCCGGCCATCAGCGCGCTGTAGTGCAGGCCCTGCTGCACGTAGAGCGTGTAGGTGAAGAACACCGACGTGAAGCCGGCGAAGTAGACCAGCGCCAGCGCGCAACCGAGGCCGTAGGAGCGCACGCGGAACAGCTCGAGGTCCGCCACGGGCTGGTTGCCCCGCCGCCGGTAGCGGTGCTCCCACACGACGAAGCCGCCCAGGACCAGGGCGGCGACGGGCAGCAGCGCCCACTTCGCCGTGCCGTGCCACGTCTGCTCCTCGACGAGCGGCAGCAGCAGGAGTACGACGCCGAGCCCGAGCAGCCCGACGCCGACCGGGTCGAGGTTGCGGCCGTGCTGCGGCTGGCGCTCGGTCGGTGGGATCAGCCGGTGGGCGAGCGGCAGCGCGGCGAGCCCGACGGGCACGTTGACGTAGAAGATCCAGCGCCACCCCTCGCTCGCGCCGGCGGCGTTGATGATGGCGCCGCCCAGCAGCGGGCCGACCGCGGTGGAGATGCCGATCGTCGCGCCGAGCAGGCCGAACGCCGTGCCCCGCTCGGCGCCGCGGAACAGCTGCTGGATGAGGCCTGCGATCTGCGGGTTGAGCACGCCGCCGGCAACGCCTTGCAGCAGCCGGGCGGCGACCAGGTAGCCGGCGCCGGGGGACAGGCCGGCCGCGGCGCTCGTCGCCGTGAACAGGGCGAGCCCGATCATGAACATCATCCGCCGACCGCGCGCGTCGCCGAGCCGTCCCGACGGCACGAGGACGAGGCCGAACGTCAGCGCGTAGCCGGACAGGATCCACTGCAGGTCGCTCGCGGTCGCGTGGAGCCCGGTGCGGATCGAGGGCAGCGCGACGTTGACGATGCTGACGTCGAGCAGCGTCATGAACCCCGCGATGAGGCAGACCGTCAGCGCCCGCCATCGTCGCGGGTCACGGGGGTTCTCGGGCATCGCCCGCAGGGTCTCAGACGTCGTCGAGGCGCCCGGGCGAGATGTCGCGGACCTCGCGCAGCCCGAGCACCCGGCCCTCGCCCGGCTCGCGGACCTCGGCGGCGACCGGCGCGAGCACGTGCAGGGTGTGGTCGCCGGTCGGCAGCCGCTCGACGATGCGGCCCACGAACCAGCCGACGCAGTCGTCGAGCACGGGCAGCCCCTCCGGACCGGGAGACCACCCGCAGCGGGCGAACTTGTCGATCTCGAAGCCGGTCTCGCCGCCGAACAGCTCGGCCGTCGGCCGGTGCGCCTCCGACAGGAAGTGCACCGCGAGGGCCGACGCGCCAGCGGCCAGCTCGTAGGTGCGGTTGACCGTCGACAGCCACACCCCGAAGCGCGGGGGCTCCATGCTGCACGGGGAGGCGAACGTCACCAGGCAACCCGACCGGGTCTCGCCGACGGCCGTCGTGACGACGACGGCCGGCGTGTCGACGCGGTCGAGGAGGCGTTCGTAGGGCGTCATGCGGTCTTCAGGACGACCTTGACGCACCCTTCCTGGTCGGTCGGTTGCTGGATCGTCCGGTCGGGGACGTGCTCGACCCGCACGCCGCGCTTGCCGTGCCGGGTGACTGCCTTCATCGGTCGCTCCGCTCGCTCGCCGGCCTCTTTCGACGACCCCTACCCGGACGAGCGGGCGATGCCCACCTGAGATGGGCTCGGCGGTGGCGACTCAGTCCTCGGCGGGCAGCAGCCCCGCGGTCCACTTGCGCTCGATGTCGCCGAAGCGCCAGACCGCGAGCGCCACGATCCATGTCACCACGAACAGGCCCACGATGACGAAGCCCACGTAGTTCAGGTCGAGACCCGCGACCCAGCGCCAGAAGCCTCCGCCGAGCGTCAGCCGGTCCTGCAGGATCTGCAGCAGCTCGACGGTGCCGATGATCCAGGCGACCGCGACCGACAGCGCGGTGATCGTGATGTTGTAGTAGACCTTGCGCACCGGCTTGGAGAATGCCCAGCCGTAGGCGAAGTTCATGAACGACCCGTCGATCGTGTCGAGCAGGCTCATGCCGGCGGCGAACAGCACCGGCAGCACGAGGATCGCGTACCACGGCAACCCGGCGACCGCGGCGCCGCCGGCCAGCACGAGCAGCCCGACCTCGGTGGCGGTGTCGAACCCGAGGCCGAACAGCAGCCCGAGCGGGTACATCTGCCACGGCTCCTTGATCGACTTGGTCAGCCGGCCGAGGAAGCGGTTCATCAGCCCGCGGTTGTTCAGGTGCTCCTCGAGCCGCCCCTCGTCGAAGTCGCCGCGACGCATGCCGCGGAAGACCCGCAGGATGCCGACGAGGATGGCGAAGTTGATCGCGGCGATCAGGTAGAGGAACGACCCGGACACCAGCGTGCCGACGAAGCCGGTCACCGTGTGCAGGCTGGAGCCGTTGTTCTCGACGGCGCCGCCGATGCGCAGCCCGAAGCTCAGCAGCAGCGCGAGCAGGAACACCACCGACGAGTGGCCGAGCGAGAAGAAGAAGCCCACCGACAGGGGCCGCTTGCCGTCGGCCATGAACTTGCGCGTCGTGTTGTCGATGGCCGCGATGTGGTCGGCGTCGAACGCGTGGCGCAGACCAAGGGTGTAGGCCGTGACGCCGAGGCCCACGCCGAACACGCCGTTGCCGACGGTGAAGTGCTGCGGGACCACGACGCCGAGCAGGACACCCCAGCCGACGACGTGCAGGCCGACGACCGCGGTGGTGAGGGCCCCGGCCCGCGCCCACTCCTGCGGCGTGAGCGCGTTGCGGACACGGGTCCAGCGGCCGGGTGCCGCCGGCCCGGTCGCCCCGGAGGTGAGCGCCGGGGGAGCAGCGGACATCGGTGGCACTCCTCGAGGGGCGGGGGTCGGGGTGACGCTACTGGCGGTCGCCCGTTATTGCAAACGATTCGCAATAAGGAAGGAACGGCGTGCTCGTCGTTCGTCCGGCGTCCTGCACACGGTTCAACCGGCGACGAGGTTCGCTCCGGGGCGCAGGTGGTAGACCGGCTCGGTCCCGGCGCCGACCAGGCGCACGACGGCGGCACCCACGTCGTCGGCCTTGACCCAGTCGGGCGGCCCGGTCGGCCGGTCGCGCGTCAGCACCGGGGTGTCGATCACGAGCGCGTGCACCCGGACCGCGTCGTCGGCGTGCTCGACCGCCAGCACCCGGGCCAGCATCAGCTCCGCGGCGCCCGCGACGTTGGCCACGGCGGAGCCGGCGGCCGGCTCCTCGGCACCCGACCCGCTGATGACGACGTACGCCGCCCCGGCCCGGCTGGCCAGCCGCGGGATGAAAGCGCGCGCCACCCGGGCGTGCACGTCGAGCCCGGCGGCCATGACGCGGTCCCACTCGTCCGGCGGCATCTCGACCATTCGCGCACCGCTCCACCACCGGCCGATGCTCAGGACGACGCCGTCGAGCGGCCCGTCGGCCTCGAGCCGGGCCGCGAGCGCGGACCACTCAGCGTCGCTGACCGCGCCGCCCTCGACGAGCCGCAGCCGCGGCTGCTCGCCCAGCCGGCCGGCCAGCAGGTCGAGCTCCTCGGTGCTGTAGCCCGGGACGACCACCGTCGCGCCGGCGGCCAGCAGCTGCCGGACGATGCCTTCGCCGACCTGCCCGGTGCCACCGATCGAGGCGATCCGACGCCCGCTGAGATCGTCCATGCCTGCATCCTTGCAGCCCCGCCGGACGGCGTCGGTATTTGCTCAAGCAACAACTGGCTCGTAAGATGGGGGCGTGACCGACCTGCGCGCACTGAACCCGCCGGAGATGGCGGCCTGGCACGCGTTCCTGCACGGTCACGCCGCGGTGATCCGCAAGCTCGAGGCCGAGCTGGCGACGGCGCACGGCCTGTCGCTGCCGGCCTACGAGGTGCTCGCGCACCTGTCCGAGGCGCCCCAGCGACGGATGCGGATGACCGAGCTGACCCGGCGCGCGCTGCTCACCCCGAGCGGAGTGACCCGGCTGGTCGACAAGCTCGAGCGCGACGGGCTGGTGCTGCGGCAGCGTTGTGACGAGGACGCCCGGGCGATCTACGCCGTGCTGACCGACGCCGGCCTGGCCCGGCTCGAGGAGGCCTACCCGACCCACCTGCGTGGCGTGCGCGAGCACCTGGTCGACCGGTTGCCGTGCGAGCAGCTGCCGGTGATCGCCGAGGCGCTGCACCGGCTGGTCGACGAGCCCGACTGCTGCTGACGTGCCGGTCGACCTGCGCCGCGGCGCCGACCGGTTCACGACCGGGCTCGAGTGGCTGGACAGCCGGCACTCGTTCTCCTTCGGCCCGCACTACGACGCGGCCAACACGCACTTCGGGCTCCTGGTCGTGTCCAACGACGACGTCGTGGCGCCCGGGGCCGGCTTCGAGAGCCACCCGCACCGCGACATGGAGATCGTGACCTGGGTGCTCGCGGGCGCGCTGGCGCACGAGGACTCCGCCGGTCACCGCGGGGTCGTGCGCCCCGGCCTCGTCCAGCACATGAGCGCGGGCACCGGGGTGGTGCACGCGGAGATGAACGCCGACCCGGACGAGCCGGTGCGGTTCGTGCAGATGTGGGTGCTGCCGGAGCGGATCGACCTGGAGCCGTCCTACTCCCAGGCCGACGTCTCCGCGGCGCTCGGCCGCGGCGGCCTCACCGTCGTCGCGTCGGGCCGGCCGCACCCCGGCGCCGTCCGCCTGCACCAGCCGGCCGCGACCCTGCACGCCGGCCGGCTGCGCGCAGGGGAGCGGGTGACGGTGCCGGACGCGGCGTACGTCCACCTCTACGTCGCGCGCGGGGCAATCGACCTGGATGGCGCGGACCGCCTCACGGAAGGCGATGCGGCGCGCCTGACCGGCGCCGGCGAGGTCGCGCTCGCCGCCGCCGCGGATGCCGAGGTGCTGGTCTGGGAGATGGCCGCCGCGGTGTGAATTCGCCTTCCGGTTGAACCGGATCCGTGGATGATCCGTGCATGGGGGTGATGAGCGCCCACGACCGGCTGTGCGCCCGCGGCCGCACGGACGAAGGGCGGTTGCGCGCGCTCTACGCCGAGCACGGCGGCGCGCTGCTGGGCTACGCCCGCCACCTGACCGGCGGTGACCACGGACGAGCGGAGGACATCGTTCAAGAGACGCTGCTGCGCGCATGGCGGCACCCGGAGGCGCTCGACGAGAGCAAGGGGCCGTTGCGTCCCTGGCTGTTCGCCGTCGCGCGCAACCTCGCCGTCGACGCCCACCGGTCGCGACGGGCCCGCCCGCCGGAGGTCGACGATGCCGCGCTGGAGGCGTTGCCGGTGCCGGACGAGATCGACCGCGCACTCGACGCGTGGGTCGTCGGCGATGCCCTCGCCGGGCTCAGCCCCGCGCATCGCGAGGTGCTCCTGGAGACCTTCTACCGGGGTCGTTCGGTGGCCGACGCCGCGGCGGTGCTCGGGGTACCTCCGGGCACCGTGAAGTCGCGCACCTACTACGCGTTGCGGGCGCTGCGGCTCGCGTTGGCCGAGCGGGGGTTGGTGTCATGAGCTGCCCGCGCGAGACGGACCTCGGGGTCTACGTCCTCGGCAGCCTCGACGGCGCGGAACGCTCGGCGGTCGAGGCGCACCTCGCCGAGTGCGCGTCGTGCCGCGCCCGGCAGCAGGAGCTCGCGCCGTTGCCGGGGCTGCTCGGCCGGCTGACCGCCGAGCAGGTCGAGGCGTTGAGCGCGCCGCCGCCGGCCGTCCTCGCCGACCGGATCGTCGCCGAGGGGCAGCGGCGCGCCGACCGGCAGCGCCGCCGGCCGCTGCTCATCGCCGTGGCGGCCTGCCTCGCCGTGCTCGCCGCGATCGCCGGCACCGCGATCGCGGCGGGCGGCGGCGGCAGTGCCGGTGACTCCGTTCGGGTGGCCGACCCCGTGACCCACGTCTGGGCCCAGGCGCAGCTCGTCTCGAAGGCCGACGGCACGCAGGTCCGGCTCTCGCTCGGTGGCGTGGCCCCCGAGACCCACTGCCAGATCGTGGCCGTCGCCGCCGATGGTCGCCGTGAGGTCGCCGCGACCTGGGTTGCCGACTACCAGGGAACGGCCGAGGTCTGGGGCACGACGGCGATCCCCCGTGACCGGCTCCAGCAGCTCATCGTCCGCACGATGAGCGGCCGGGTGCTCGCGACGCTGAAGGTCTAGCGCGGCGTCGGTGGTCCAGGTCCGGCTCAGAGCCGGTCGCCGCGGACCTCGACCGTCTGCACCGGTCGCCACTGCAGCACCGGCTCCTCGAAGTCCTCGGTGTGCCCGTGCCAGCCAACCGTCGACGCGTCGTCGCGGCCGCGGTCCCGCGACCACGGCTGTTCCTCGCGCTCCGGCTCGCCCATCCCTGGGAGTATGGCGCGATTCCACCGAGGGAGGGAGGCCGCCGTGGCCGAGAGCGTGCGAGTCGAGCGCGACGGTCCCGTCGTCACCGTCGTGCTGCACCGGCCCGAGGTGCGCAACGCCGTCGACCGCGAGACCGCGGCAGCCCTGGCGGCGGCGTTCCGGGAGTTCGACGCCGACGACTCGGCGTCGGTGGCCGTCCTGTACGGCGCGGGCGGGACCTTCTGCGCCGGTGCGGACCTCAAGGCGATCTCGGCCGGCCGGGGCAACCGGGTCACCGCCGACGGAGACGGGCCGATGGGGCCCACCCGCATGCTGCTCTCGAAGCCGGTCGTCGCCGCGGTCGAGGGCCACGCGGTGGCCGGTGGCCTGGAGCTTGCGCTGTGGTGCGACCTGCGGGTCGCCGACGAGACCGCGGTCTTCGGCGTCTTCTGCCGTCGATGGGGCGTGCCGCTCGTCGACGGTGGCACGGTGCGGCTGCCGCGCCTCGTCGGGATGTCCCGGGCGCTGGACCTCGTGCTCACCGGCCGGCCGGTCGACGCGCAGGAGGCGCTGTCGATGGGGCTGGCCAACCGGGTGGTGCCGGCGGGGCAGGCACGCGCCGCCGCCGAGGAGCTGGCCCGGCAGCTCGCGGCGTTCCCGCAGCAGTGCCTGCGGCACGACCGGCTGTCGGCGTACGAGTCGTCGTCCCTGTCGCTGCCGGATGCGCTCGCCGGGGAGTACCGCCACGGGCAGGTGGCGATCACCAGCCGGGAGACCGTCGAGGGCGCGACCCGCTTCGCGTCAGGAGCGGGCCGCCACGGGGCCTTCGGCGACTAGTTGAGCGCCGCCCGGTCCTTCGCGACCTCGTCGTAGGTCTCGTAGTCGGTGCCGGTGTCGTCGGCGAACTCGAACTGCAGCAGCCCGTGCTCGCCGAACTTCTCGCGCAGCCAGCCGTTGTTGGCGTCGAGCAGGCCGAGCTTGCTGACGTTGGGCACCAGCTTCGAGAAGAACGCCTTGCCGAACGCCATCGGCAGGCCGACCTTCTTGCGCGCCTCGTCGAGCGCGGGCAGCAGGCGCTCGAGCGACACGTCGAAGCGCTCCCACACCTCGGGCGTGGTCGAGCGGGCGCGGTTGAGCAGAGAGTTCTCCAGGAGGAACTCCTGGCGGTCCTTCAGCTCGGCGTCGCTGAGGCCTTGGTAGTACTCGCCCAGGGTCAGCACGCCGAACGCCACGTGGCGCGCCTCGTCGGCCATGACGTAGCGCAGCAGCTTGTGCAGCAGCGGCTCGGTCGTGGCCTTCTGCAGCTGGCCGAACGCCGCGAGCGCCAGGCTCTCGATGATGACCTGCATGCCGAGGTAGGCGATGTCCCAGCGGCTGTCGGAGAGCAGGTTGTCGATCTGGCCCTCGAGGAACGGGCTCATCGGGTAGGCCTCGCCGACCTTCTCGTCGAGGTAGCGCGCGAACACCTCGGTGTGGCGGGCCTCGTCCATCGTCTGGGTGGCGGCGAAGTACTTCGCGTCGATCCACGGGACGGTCTCGACGATCTTGGCCGCGGTCATCATCGCGCCCTGCTCGCCGTGCATGAACTGCGAGAGCCGCGCCTTGAGGAACTCCACGCCGAGCGCGTTGAACTCCTTGTCGCCCCACGAGGCGAGTGGCGAGCCGGGCACCTCGGCCGCGGCGCGCACGATCGGCGGCACGATCTCGTCGCCCATCTCGGCGACGAGCTTCTCCGGGTCGACGTCGGCCGCCCAGTCGAGGTCGCTGACGCTGCGCCACTGCGACTCGGTGCCGCGGTTGTAGAGCGACACCAGGCGCGGCCGCTCGCGCGCGTAGTTCCAGGTGAAGATCTTGTCCGCGTTCTCCTTGATGGTCTTGAGCGCCGCGTCGACCTGGTCGCGCTCGGGGGCCGTCTGCTCCGGCACCGCGGTCTGCGTCATCGGGGCTGTCCTCCGTCGTGGGGCGTGAGCCTGTGGCAGCGTCCTCACCATAGCGCCGAACCCGAATAACGGCTATTCCGTCGGTGCATTCGGCGTGGGAACTCCCTCCGGCCCACCCGCCGTGGCAACCTGCAGCCGGGATCCGAGACGTCCGGCCGGGGAGGGCGATGAGCGCGGCGTTGCAGGTCCGCAGGAGTTCCTGCGCGGGGGCGGCCCGGCCGTCGCTGCACCTCGTCGTCGATGCGCCCGCGGGCCGGCCCCGCCGTCGGGCCGGTGCCAAGAGACGCCGCCGGGTGCTGCCGACGCCGCCGTTCGTCGTGCTGGCGCTGCTGGTGCTCGGCGCCGGCCTGGCCGCGCTGCTCGGCATCAACACCGTGACCACGCAGGAGTCGTTCCAGCTGCACCAGCTGCAGCAGCGGGGCCAGTCGCTGACGCAGCAGGAGCAGGCACTGCGGGTCGCGCTGCTGCAGGAGCAGGCGCCGAACCGCCTCGCGGACCGGGCCCGCCGGCTCGGCATGGTGCCCGCCGGCGGGGCGCACTACCTCACCGTGAAGCCCTGAGCCCGGCTAGACCTTGCTGGTGCGGCCTTCCCAGTAAGGCGCGCGCAGCTCCCGCTTGAGCGTCTTGCCCGACGCCGTACGCGGGATGTCGTCGATCCGCGAGAAGCTGCGGGGCACGCGGTAGCTCGCCATCCGCTCCTTGCAGAACTGCATGATCTCGTCGTCGTCGACGTCCTCGCCCGGGTGCAGCTGGACGACCGCGTGGACCGCCTCGCCCCACTCGTCGGACGGGATGCCGAAGACCGCGGCGTCGGCGACCGCGGGGTGCTCGACGATGACGGCCTCGACCTCTGCCGGGTAGATGTTCATGCCGCCGGAGATGATCATGTCGTTCTTGCGGTCGCAGATGTAGTAGTAGCCCTCGTCGTCGAAGTACGCGACGTCGCCGACGGTCAGCCAGTCGCCGCGCTTCGCCGACTCGTACTTCTCCTCGGCCTTGTAGTAGGTGTCGAAGGCCGCTGCGCTGCGGACGTAGAGCTCACCGGGCGTCTGCGGCTCGGTGATGCGGTTGCCGTCGTCGTCGAAGAGGGCGAGCTCCACGCCGGGTGCCGGCTTGCCGCAGCTGCCGGGCTTGCGCATCTGGTCCTCGGGCGGCATCACCGTGTCGACGCCGAGCTCGGTGGAGCCGTAGACCTCCCAGAGGCTCGTGTCGCCGAACGCCTCGACGTAGCGGCGCTTGAGCTCGAACGGCCAGGGGGCCGCGTTGGCGATGACCCGCGCGAGCGACGACGTGTCGTAGCCCTTGATCACCTCGAGCCCGAGGTCGAGGATGCGCCGCACCGGCGTCGGCGCGGAGAACGTCGTCGTGACCTTGTGCTGCTGCACGAGCTCCAGCCAGTGCTTCGGGTCGAACTTGCGCTGCACGATCACGCAGCCGCCGGCCAGCTGCGGGAACGCCATGAAGCCCAACGGTCCCGAGTGGTAGAGCGGTCCGGTCGTCAGGTAGACGTCGCCGGGCTGGTAACCGACCCGCTGGAACAGCGCCATCGCGTTCTCGGTGCTGACACCGCCGGTGCGCAGCGCACCCTTGGGCTTGCCGGTCGTGCCGGACGTGTAGATCATCGTCGCGCCGGTGCCCGGCGCCGCATCGGCCGCGGTCTCCGGCTGGCCTGCTGCCAGCGTCTCGACGTGCTCGGCCCACTCGGGCACGGCGGGGGCGGCGCAGCGGAAGGCCAGCCAGTGCTCGACCTTGGGGCACTCCGCCCGGGCCGGGCCGAGCTGGTCGGCCTGGTCGATGTCGAACAGCACGACGGTCGCGTCGGAGTTGTCGATGACGTACGCCGCCTCGGACGAGGACAGCCGGTAGTTGAGCGGCACGGCGGTCGCGCCGGCCTTGCGGGCGGCCGCGATGATGACGACCACCTCGAGGCTGTTCTGCGCGCACCAGACGATCTTCGTCCCGGCGGCGACGCCCGCGTCGAGCAGGACGCGCGCCCAGCGGTTGGACATCGCGTCGTACTCGCGCCAGGTCAGGGTGCGGTCGTCCTCGACGACGGCGAGCGCGTCGGGCTGGGCCTGGGCGTGGGCGGCAACAAAATCCACGATCGCGGAGGTCATGGCGCCTGAGGTTAGGGCAGCCCCGACCCCCGGCGCGAGGCACCCGCATTTCTCCCTATCCTTCCGCCATGCGACGTCTGCCCATATTGTGTGTCGGCGTGGCCGCGGCCGGCCTGCTCACCGCCGGGTGCGGCGGGAGCGCGTCGCCGCACGCGCGGACGGCCGCGCAGTCGTCGCTGTCACCCTCGGCGAGCGCCACGGGAGGCACGCCGGCCGGCGCCGGCGCGCCGGCGGCGACTGCGTCCGCGGCCTCGGCGGCTCCGAGCAGCAGTGCGCGGTCCGGCTCCGGCTCCGGTCCGAAGCAGTCGCAGACTGCGACGTCGCCGTCCCTTCGGCAGGGGGGCTCCACCACGCAGGCGTTGCCACCGCTGACCAAGCAGGGCAGCTACACCTATGCCGTGCGCGGCACCGACAAGTCGCCGTTCGGCAACAAGGACATCAACGAGAACGCCACGTTGACCGTCGACCCGCCGTCCGGACGCCAGCAGCACCAGGCGTTGAAGGGCGCCGACGTCGCGCAGGCGCAGACGGTCGCCGTCCAGACCGGTGGCTACTACCTGGTCGACATCACGATCTCCACGCAGGGGTTCAACGAGGAGTTCCACGCCAACCCGCCGGTGCTCTACACGCCGGTCAACGCGAAGCCGGGCCAGCAGTGGTCGTGGCAGCTGAAGTCCGACGACGGCAAGTACACCGTGCACACCTCGTCGACGTTCGTCGGCGACCAGACGGTGGCGACCACCGGCGGCCAGTCGCTCACGACCTCGCTCGTGCACTCCGTCGTCACCATCAGCGGCAACGGCATCAACGCGACCAGCACGCAGGACGACTGGCTGTCACGGACCTACGTGCTCATCGTCAAGGAGCACGCAGTGATGCACGGCACCGGCTACGGCCAGACTTTCGACTCGGACGTGACGCGAACCCTGGTGAGCACCCACCCGGCGTGATTGGCTGGCCTCCTCGAACCAGGAGGTTGCGATGGCCGGCTTCGACCTCGTCATCCGCGGCGGCACCGTCGCCGACGGTACCGGCGAACCGCTGCGGACCGCCGACGTCGGTGTCCGCGACGGGGTGGTCGCCGCGGTCGGCTCCGTCGACGGCAAGGGCCGGCGCGAGATCGACGCCGACGGCGCGCTCGTCACGCCCGGTTTCGTCGACATCCATTCGCACTACGACGGCCAGGCGACCTGGGACAACCAGCTGACGCCGTCGTCGTGGCACGGCGTGACGACCGTCGTCATGGGCAACTGCGGCGTCGGGTTCGCGCCGGTGCGGCCGACCGACCACGCCCGGCTCGTCGACCTGATGGAGGGCGTCGAGGACATCCCGGGAGCCGCGCTGCACGAGGGCCTGACCTGGGACTGGGAGTCGTTCCCGGACTATCTCGACGCGGTCGAGCGGGTGCCCCACGACATCGACGTCGCCGCCCAGCTGCCGCACGGCGCGCTGCGGCTCTACGTGATGGGAGAGCGCGGCGCGCAGCGTGACGCAGCAACCCCTGAAGAGATCGCGGAGATGGGCCGGTTGGCGCGCGAGGCGGTCGAGGCCGGCGCGCTGGGCTTCACGACCTCACGCACGCTCAACCACCGCACGAAGAGCGGCGACTTCACCCCCACGCTCACCGCCGAGGGTGCCGAGCTCGTCGGCATCGCCCGGGCGATCGGCGCGAGCGGCAAGGGCGTGCTGCAGCTGATCTCCGACTTCGCCGACCTCGACGTGGAGTTCGCCCGGGTGCGCGCGATGAGCGAGGAGTCGGGGCGCCCGCTGTCGGTGTCGCTCACCCAGGTCGACATGCGCCCCGACTGGTGGCGCGAGCTGCTCGACCGCGTCGAGCAGGCCGCTGCCGACGGCCTGGCGGTGCGGGCGCAGGTGGCGCCGCGGCCGATCGGTGCGCTGTTCGGCCTGCAGGCGTCGCTGAACCCGTTCCTGCTCACCGAGGCCTACCGGTCGATCGCGGGCAAGGCGCTGGCCGACCGGGTCGCCGCGATGCGCGAACCCTCGCTGCGCGCCCGGATCCTGGACGAGGCACGCTGCGATCACGCCAAGGGCTGGGGCTGGCTGACTCGCTGGGACAAGATGTTCGTGCTCGGCGACCCGCCCGACTACGAGCCGCTCCCCGAGACATCGGTCGAGGGGCGCGCGCAGCGGCTCGGCGTGGCGGCCGACGAGCTGGCCTACGACCTGCTGCTCGAGGACGACGGCCGCTCGCTGCTCTACTTCCCGCTGTTCAACTACACCGACTTCAACCTCGACGTGGCGCGGCAGATGCTGCTGCACGACCGCACGCTCGTCGGCCTCGCCGACGGCGGCGCGCACGTCGGCACGATCTGCGACGCCAGCTTCCCGACCACGATGCTCACGCACTGGGGCCGCGACCGGTCCCGCGGCGAGCGGCTGGACCTGTCGTGGATCGTGAAGTCGATGACCTCCGACACCGCCGGCGCCGTCGGGCTCGCCGACCGCGGCGTGCTGGCGCCCGGCTGCAAGGCGGACGTCAACGTCATCGACTTCGAGCGCCTGACCCTGCACCACCCGGAGATGCTGTTCGACCTGCCCGCGGGCGGGAAGCGGCTGGTGCAGCGCGCCGACGGCTACCTCGCCACCGTGGTCAGCGGCGAGGTCGTCTACGAGGACGGCCGGCACACCGGCGCGTTGCCGGGCAGGCTCGTCCGCGGCTGAGCCCCGGGTCGAGCCCGAACCCGGCTCGAGGCTGAGCCTCGAGCCTCAGCTCGCCGACGCGCCGATCAGCGTCCGCAGCCGCTCCACCCGGCGCAGCACGCGGCCCGCCCCGATCTCGCTCAGCTGCGACGCGGCCTGGTCGAGCGCCGCCGACGCGGCCGGGCGCTGGCCGGCCTGGATCAACGCTTCGGCCAGCTCGACGCGGGCCACCTCGACCCAGAAGCGGGCGCCCATGTCGTCGAGCACGGCGATGCTGCGGCGCAGCTCCGGGAGCGGGTCCTCGGCCAGGTGCGCACGTGCGCGCAGCAGCTGCGCGGTGTACATGCGGTAGCGCCGGCCGGCGGGCAGCGTTTCCAGGACGTCGACGAGGTCCTGCAAACCGGTGCGGTCGTCCAGCTCGATCAGCATGTCGACCGCGAGCATCAGCGGCAGCGGCATGTCCTCCTGGCCGAGGTCGACCTCGGCCATGCCCATCAGCGCGTCGACGGCGATCCGTGCCGCTGCCGGCAGGTCACCGTGCATGCCGGTGGTGACCGACTCGGTGGTCAGGATCCACGACCGCACGACCGGGTCCACCTCCGCGCCCAGCCCTTCGACGAGCGCAGGCATGAGTGCGGAGTCGTCGGCCCACCACGCCATCAGCGCCTGCCCGGCGACGACGTAGGCCTCCCAGTCCAGGGCGTCGGTGCGCTCCCGTGCGGCGAGCAGCTCGCGAGCCGCGGCCCAGTCGCCGAGCAGGAGCAACCCGATGACGCCGAAGGCGTCGGCCCCCACCGTGGCCACCCCCAGGCTTCGCGCACTCTCGCCGCTCCGGCCGGCCATCTCCACGGCGTACGGCGCGTCGTCGTACATGCTCATGCTCGCCGCGTTGGCGAAGCCCGACGGTGCGCTCAGGTCACGGGGGTCGACGAGAGTCGCCGACGCGCGCTGCACGAGCGCGCCCAGCCGCCGGTAGCCGGCGACGCCGCACCACACCGCGATCGCATCGAGGGTGAGGCGGAAGTCCTCGTCGCTGCCGAAGCGCTCGACGTCGGCGAGGGCCGCGAGGACCACCTCCTGGGCCAGCGCCGCGTTGCGCGTGATCTGCTGCCCCAGCACCACGGTGCGAACCGCCAGCGCCAACGTGTCGACGCGGTCGGCCCGGCCGCGGCAGGTCTCGACGACGGCCAGGGCGTCGCGGGACGCGCCACCGGTGCGGTCGCCGAGCTGCCACTGCAGGTCGCTGCGGGAGATCAGGAGCCGCAGCGCGAGGGGGTCGTCGAGCATCCCCGCGCGCTCCGCCGCTGCGAGACCGCGCTCGATCAGCTCGCCGACCTCGTCGAGGTGACGGGCCACCCGCATGGTCAGGTCCGCCGCCGCCTGGCAGGCGCGCAGCACCACTGCGTCGGGCGGATCGAGATCCAGCAGCCGCCGGTAGTGCTGCACGGCGTCGAGCGGAGCGCCCACGGTCACCGCGTGCTCGGCCGCTCGCAGGAGGAGGGCGACCGCGCGCTGCTCCAGATCGTCGACGTCCTCATCGGGCACTGCGGCGGCCGCGTCGAGGCAGTGCTGGGCGACGACGCCGGCGAGCGCGTGGGCCTCCGGCAGTGCCTCCAGGTAGTCGGCGACCAGCAGATGGCGGGCCTTGCGGTCGCGGCGCGACAGCGTTTCGTAGGCGACGCCGCGCAGCAGCGCCTGGACGAACCGAAGCTGGCCGCGTTCGGGGGACCTCGGGTCGTCGTCGACGGTGAGGATCTCCTTGCGGCGCAGGCCGTCGAGCGCTGCGTCGAGATCCGTCCCCGAGGGCGTGAGGTGCTCGAGGCCGGAGCGGGTGAACGACAGCCCGAGGACGCTGGCGTCCTGCACCACCCGGCGCTCGTCGCCGTTCAGCGCATCGAGCCGCGCGGCGAGCAGCGCATGCAGCGTGGGCGGCGGGGCGAGTGCGGCGAGGTCGAGCGTGTCGAGAGTGTCGGGGCTGATGACGTAGCGACCGCCGACCGGCACGACGACGTCGCGGTCGATCAGCGACCGCACGGTCTCGACCGCGTAGAGCGGGACGCCTTCGGCGCGGCGTACGAGCTCGTCGCGCAGCTTCTCCGGGAGGTCGCGGACGAGCCCGTCGAGCAGGCGCTGCATCGCCGCGTCCGGCAGCGGGTCGAGGAAGACGGTGGTCGAACGGCGCCCCGTGCCGAGCCCGGGTCGGCGTGCGCTGACCTCCGGCCGGGCCAGTGCCAGGACCATGATCGGGGCGTTCGCCGCGTCGAGCAGGTGGTCGATGAAGTCGAGCAGGCCGTCGTCGGCCCACTGCAGGTCCTCGATGACGAGCGTGACGGACGAGCCGGAACTGCACAGCGCCTCGAGGAACCCTCGCCAGCAGGCGAACAGGTCGCCCTGCGGGAAGACGTCGTCGCTGCACCCGAGCAGTGACAGCAGCCGCGGGCGCAGCACGTCGCGCTCGGCCGGGTCGGCGACGTGCTTCTCGAGGCGGGCATCGAGGGCCGGGGCGACGACCTCCGGGTCCTCGTCGCTGACCCGCAGCAGCGAGCGGACCATCTCGGCGACAACGCGTCCGGCGACTCCTTGGCCGTAGGAGACGCAGCGCCCCCGCAGCCAGAACGTCGACGACGACGTGATCGCGTCGAGGTACTTCTCGAACTCCCAGGACAACCGGGACTTGCCGATACCGGGCTCACCGGCGACCAGCACCAGGCGGGCTCGCCGTTCCTCGCCCGTCGCGTGGAAGAGCTCTTTGACCAGCCGCAGCTCGCGGTCGCGGCCCACGAACGGCGCCTCGAGTCCGTCGACCCGTTGCGAGCCACCCACCGCGGCAGTCGTGCGCACCGCGCGGAAGAGCTCGATCGCTGTCGACTTGCCTTTGAGCTCGTGGCTGCCGGTGCTCTCGTAGGCCATGCTCGCGCTGGTGAGCGACCGGGTCGTGTCGTCGACCCACACCTCGCCCGGGCCGGCGGCGGCCTGCACCCGCGCCGCCGTGTTGACGGCGTCGCCGGCCACCATGCCTTCGCCGACCGCGCCGAGCGTCACGGCGACGGGGCCGGTCGTGATGCCGACGCGCATCGCGAGGCCCTCGATGCGAAGCTCCTCGCCGAGCGCGGTCACCGTGCTGACGAGGTCGAGCCCGGCGCGCACCGCGCGTTCGGCGTCGTCCTCGCGGGCCACCGGCACCCCGAACACCGCACACACGGCGTCGCCGATGAACTTCTCCACCGTCCCGCCGTAGCGCTCGACCACCGCGCGGGCCCGGTCGAAGTAGGCCGACAGCAGCTCACGCACCGCCTCCGGATCACGCGACTCCGACAGCGGCGTGAAGCCGACGAGGTCGGCGAACAGCAGCGAGGCGACCCGCCGCTCGCTCACCGGGGCCGCGGGGTCGGCCGTGCCGGTGGCGCCGGTCGCGCCCTCGACGGGCGGTGCGCCGTTGGCGGCGACGGCCGTTGCGGCCGGAGTCCGGCCGGGGAGCGGGCTGCCGCACTCGGCGCAGAAGCGGCCTCCGCTGGCGGGGGTGCCGCACGAGGTGCACGTCACGGACAGGGGGGCGCCGCACTCGGTGCAGAAGCGCGCGCCGGCCGGGTTCGCCGTTGCGCACGACGCGCACACCGGGCCACCGGTGGGTTGGGTCACGGTTCCCCCAGCAATGACGGCTCCGCCGATCTCGACGGGCGGCGGCTGTGCGCAGTCTCCACCGCCCGTCCGCGCGTGTCAGGCTCTTCGCGGCCTCGCCGCCGCCGCGTGTCCGCGCAGCAGGCCGGGTAGGCCGATGCCATGACGATGGACCGGGTCAACAAGGCGGCTGTCGAGCAGGCCCGGGCCCGCGGGCCGCGAACGCGGTGAGGTCGCGACGTCGGGCTGCGTCGCGACCGAAGTCGGGAGATGCTCGGGCGGTGCGACGGATCCGGCGGCTGCTCTCGGCGCTGAACGCACTGGCGCGCGACCCGCGGATCCCCAAGCCGGTCCGCTGGATCCTCGTGCTGTCGCTGCTGCCCGTGCCGGGACCGTTCGACGAGGCGGTGGGGCTGGTCGCGCTCGGCCTGATCGCGGTCTTCTGGCGCCCGGTGCTCCGCGACGTCCTCGGCCGGCAGGTCGCTGAGGATCGGCGCTGCGCCGCCGGCGGGGACGGCGCCCATTCCACCGTCAGCGGGCGGTCAGCCAGTCGACGATCAGACGGTTGACCTCGGCGGGTTTCTCCAGGTGCAGGAAGTGGCCGGCGCCATCGATGATCTCGGCTCGCGACCCGGCCGGCAGGAACTCCTCGGACCCCTCGACGAGGTCGGCACCCATGCAGCCGTCGTCCCGGCCGTGCAGGTAGAGCGTCGGAGGGCCGTCGTCGGAGGCGTCCGGGCCGCCCTCGAACATCGCCCGGTAGTAGCCCAGCGCGGCCGAGAGGTTGGCGGGATCGCGCAACGCGTCCTTCACGTGCGTCAGGTCCTCGGTGGCGTCGTAGCCGGGTGACCAGTCCCGCCAGAGCCCCTCGATGAACGCGAAGTCGTCGGCCGGCACGACCATGTCGGCGAACGGCGTCTGGAAGAAGTACATGTAGAACGACCGCTTGATCTGGGGGTAGCTCAGGAACGCCCGCATCACCGCACCCATGGGCGGCACCGCCATCGTCACGACCCGCCGCCAGACCGCCGGTTGCAGCGCCACGGACGTGTAGGCCGCGAGCGCGCCCCAGTCGTGGCCCACCACGACCGCGTCGTCGCCACCGCCGAGGGCGTCACGCAGGGCGATCGCGTCCTGCCCCCGGACCGTGCTGTTGTAGGAGCCGTCGCCCGGCAGCCCCGTGGGCGCGTAACCGCGGGTCCAGGGCGCCACCGCGTGGAAGCCGGCGTCGGCCAGCGCGGGCAACAGGTGCCGGAAGCTGTAGGCCGAGTCCGGGAACCCGTGCAGGCACAGCGCGAGCGGCCCGCTGCCCGCCTCGAGATAGGCGAAGTCGACGCCGTTCGCGGTGACCCGACCCTCGGCGAGCGCGGTCACGCGGACACGACCTCGTACGTCGGCGGGGTGCCGGAGATCCGGATCCGGGCGCCGACCAGGTTGCGCCCGGCGAGCGAAGCGAGCTGGCCCTCGGCGGCGGCCGCGGCCACCCGTTGCCCGTCGGGCGTCGTGGCGTAGACGGGTGCGGTGCGCACGCCCCCGTCGTTCTTGTCGTAGACGACGGTGGCGCCGGCCACGGTGGCCTCGCCGTCGTACGACGACAGCAAGGGCAGCGCGGAGTCGTCGATCGCCTGCTGCGCGGCCACCGTGTCGCCCGGCCGGAACCCCTCCGGTGGCGGGGTCGTGCCGTAGATGCCGGCGGCGTGCTTGGTGACGTACCAGCCGAGGCCGGTCACCAGCCCGAGCCCGCCGGACCCCCGCAAGGTGTCGACCATCGTCGCGATCGAGTGCGAGACGTAGTTGTTGCCCGGCCCGCCGAAGTAGGGCAGCCCGCCGGTCACCGTCGCGCGCCGCTGGTCGTCGGGCGAGATCCCCAACGTCTCCAGGGCCATCTGCACCGGCGCCGGGAAGCACGAGTAGAGGTCGAAGGCGCTCAGGTCGTCGACGCCGACCCCGGCGGCGGCGAGTGTCGCGCGGACCGCGGCGTCGATGCCCGGCGACGAGCCGAGGTCGGGCCGCTGCACCGGGTACCAGACGTCGGTGGCCTGCGCGCCCGCCCAGACGAACACCGCACGGTCGGCGACCCCGGCCGCCCGCGCCGCGGCCAGCGACGTGACCAGCAGCGCGGCGGCCTGGTTGACCGAGGGGAACGCGTTCATGAGCTTCGTGTAGGGCTCGGCGATGATCCGATTGCCGGAAGTCGGTGTTGCGATCTCGGCGGCGGAGCGGGCTTCGGGGAACCACGCGTGCGGGTGCTTCGCCGCCACCTCCGTGAACGGCGCCATCACCGTGCCGAGGTGGTCGCGGTGCGCCTGCAGGTCGCGGCCGGCGCGGTGAGCGCGCGCCGACTCGAGCATCGGGTAGACGTGCGCGGGCAGCGCCAGCCGGATCGCGAGCTCCTGCTCGCTGACGCCGGGCTTGTCCTCGCCGACGATCGTGTCGGGCTCGCGGTCGGTCGGGTGCGGTGGCGGCTCGGGCCGGCGGCGTACGGCGAACTGCGTCTCCGCGCCGACGATCAGCGTCGCCCGCAGCGCGCCCGCGGCGATGTCGGCCGCCGCCCGGTTGACCATCCACTGCGGGGTGTTGCCGCCGACGCTGCTGGTCTCGTGCACGGCCGGGGTCAGGCCCAGCTGCGCGGCGAGGTAACCGGCCGGGCTCGGCGGCACCGGGGACATGATCGAGACGACCGTGACCCGGTCGACCTGCCGGTCGAGGCCCGGTGCCTGCTCGAGGGCGATCCGGCCGGCCCGCTCGGCGAGCTCGATCGCGGCGGGCTCCCCTTCGCGCTCGGTCACCTGGCCGGCGGCGATGACGACCGGGATCCGCTCTTCGTCGGCGTACATAGAGGCGGACAGTAACGTCCGGCCTATGCGCCCCTTGGAAGGCATCACCGTCGTCGCCCTCGAGCAGGCGGTCGCCGCACCGATCGCCACCCGCCACCTCGCCGACCTCGGCGCCCGGGTGCTCAAGGTCGAGCGGCCGGACGGCGGCGACTTCGCCCGGGCCTACGACGACAAGGTCAAGGGGCTTGCCAGCCACTTCGTCTGGCTCAACCGGTCGAAGGAGTCGGTGACCCTCGACATCAAGACCGACGGCGGCCGGCGGGTGCTCGCCGACCTGGTCGCGCGGGCGGACGTCTTCCTGCAGAACCTCGCGCCCGGTGCGCTCGCCCGGCTCGGTTTCGACAGCGCCGGCCTGCGGCAGCGCCACCCGCTGCTGATCACCTGCGACATGTCGGGCTACGGCTCGGCCGGGCCCTACCGCGACAAGCGCGCCTACGACCTGCTCGTGCAGTGCGAGACGGCGCTGGTCGCGGTGACCGGGCCGCCCGAGCAGCCCGCCAAGACCGGCGTACCCGCAGCCGACATCGCCGCCGGCATGTACGCCTACTCCTCGATCCTCGCCGCGCTGTTCGCCCGCGAGCGCACCGGCGAGGGCACGGCCATCGAGGTCAGCATGTTCGACTCACTCGCCGAGTGGATGGGCTACCAGCTCTACGCCACCCGCTACAGCGGCGTCGCCCCGCCGCGCTCCGGCCTGAGCCACCCGACGATCGCGCCGTACGACGCCTACGAGACCGCCGACGGCCACTCGGTCGTGCTCGGGATCCAGAACGACCGGGAGTGGGTGCGCCTCGCCGAGGGCGTGCTGCAGCGCCCGGAGCTCGCGACCGACCCCGACTTCGCGACCAACCGCGCCCGGGTCGCCAACCGGGCCCGCACCGACGCGGTCGTGGCAAAGGCGCTGAAGACGCTGACCGCGCAGGAGGCCGTACGCCGGCTTGACGCCGCCCAGATCGCGAGCGCCCGGCTCAACACGGTCGAGGAGTTCCTCGACCACCCGCAGCTGGCGGCACGCCACCGCTGGCGCGAGGTCGACACCCCGGCCGGGCCCATCCAGGGCCTGCTGCCGGTGCCGGTGATGTCCGGGGTCGAGATGCGGATGGATCCGGTGCCGGCGCTCGGGGAGCACACCGACGCGGTGCTGCGTGAGCTCGGCTACGACGACGAGCGGATCCGCGCACTGCACGAGGAGCAGGCGGTATGAGCGGGGTGCGGGTCGAGGACCGCGACGACGTCCGCTGGATCGTCTTCGACCGGCCGGAGGCCCTCAACGCGCTGACCCGGGCGGACCTGCGCGACGCCACCCGGGCGACCGTGGAGGCGCCCGGCCGCGCGATCGTCTACACCGGTGCCGGGGAGCGGGCGATGTGCGCGGGCATGCACGTCGAGTCCTTCCAGGGGCTGTCGCCCGACCAGGCCCGGGCGCTCATCAGCGAGGTCGGCGGCTTCGTCGGCGCCGCGCGCACCAGCCCCCTGGTCACCGCGTGCGCGGTCGACGGCTACTGCCTCGGCGCGGCCCTGGAGCTGGCGATGGGCTGCGACCTGCGGGTGACCACGACGCGTGCGGTCTTCGGGATGCCGGAGATCCGCGTCGGCATCCCGTCGGTCGTGGAGGCGGCCCTGCTGCAGCAGTACGTCGGGCTCGCCAAGGCCCAGGAGATGCTGCTCACCGGCGACCTGTGGCCGGTGGCCGAGCTGCCCGGCCTGGCCAACACCGTCGTCGAGCCGGACCGGCTGGGTGCCGCCACCGAGGAGCTGCTGGCCAAGGTCACCCGTCACTCGCCGGCCGCCCTGGCCAGCCAGAAGCGGCTGTTCCGCACCTGGCAGGACTTCTCGCTGACCGAGTCGATCGCGCGCAGCATCGACGAGTTCGCCGCGGTCTTCGCCGACCCGGTGACGGCCCGCCACGTCGACGAGCACGTGGCCCGGGTCCGGAAGCGCCCGTGACCGTGGCATAGTCCGGCGGCGTGCTGACCTCCTTCGACGACTACCCGGTCCACCAGACGCCGCTGCCGGTCGCGAACCCCGGCACCGGCGACCGCAACTTCTACGACCGCTACTTCTTCAACGGCTACGACGCCGACGGCGAGCTGTTCTTCGCGGTGGCCATGGGGCTGTATCCCAACCGCCAGGTGGCCGACGCCTCCTTCAGCGTCCTGCGCGACGGCGTACAGACGTCGCTGCACACCTCGAGGCAGGCCTCGCCGGAGCGGCGCGACACTCGTGTCGGCAGCATCGCGGTCGAGGTCGTCGAGCCGCTGCAACGGTTGCGCGTGCGGGTCGACGAGGGGGACCTGCGGGCCGACCTCACGTTCGACGCGCGCAGCGCGCCGATCGAGGAGCCGCGCACGCTCGCCTTCAACGGCCCCCGAGTCTCCATGGACTCCACCCGGCTCACGCAGTTCGGCCGCTGGAGCGGCTCGATCACCGTCGACGGCCAGACGATCGAGGTGCGGCCCGACCGCGTCTCCGGTTGCCGCGACCGGTCGTGGGGCATCCGGGCCGGGCTCGGGGAGCCGGAGGTCAACCCGCCCGGCCCGCTGCCGCAGGTCTACTGGATCTGGACGCCGCTGCAGCTCGCCGACCGATGCATCCTCTTCGACTCCTTCGAGTACGCCGACGGCCGGCGCTGGCACGAGTTCGGTGTCGTGTGGCCCGACCAGGGCGAGCCGACCTACATGCGCGCGGTCGACCACGACGTCGACTGGCGGCCGGGCACCCGCCGCGGGCGGCAGGTGACGCTGCGGCTCGAGCCGGCCGGCGGCGAGCTGCTGGAGGTACGGATGACGCCCAAGCTGCGGTTCCAGATGCTCGGTCTCGGCTACCTGCACCCGGAGTGGGGGCACGGCCGCTGGCACGGTGGCGCCGTCTCCCACCTCGAGCGGTGGCGCGTCGACGACCTCGACCCGCTCGCGCCGCAGCACATCCACGTGCAGCAGGTGTGCGACGTCGAGGTCGGCGACGAGCGCGGCGTCGGCATCCTCGAGCAGCTGGTCATCGGCCCGCACGAGCGGTCGGGGTTGCGCGACCTGTTCGACGGCGCGCCGTGAGCACCGACCTCGCCGACCGGGTCGAGACCTACCTGCGCGGGGCGCTCGAGCGACCCGAGCTGCAGGTCACCGGCCTGCGCCGCGTCTTCGGCGGCTTCTCCCGGCACACCTACATCGTCGAGGTCGACGAGGGGCCGGCGCTGGTGGCCCGGCTCGACCCCGAAGTCTCGTTGCTCGAGAGCAACCGCACCGTCGAGTTCGGCCTCTACCGGGCGATGGCCGACGTGGCAGGGGTGCCGGTGCCGGTCGCGGTGCTCGACGAGGACGACCCCGGCCCGCTCGGCCGGCCGTTCTTCCTGATGCACCGGGTCCCCGGCACCGCCAGCCAGGAGCAGCTCCTGCCGTCCCCGCACCGCGACGACATCGGGCGGCAGGCCATCGACATCCTCGGGCGGATCGCCACCTGCGACTGGCACAAGCTCGGTGTCGGCGACCTGCTGACCGAACCCGCCGAGCCATGGCGCGCCGAGCTCGACAAGTGGGAGCAGGTCGTCGACACCCACCAGCTCGGTCCGATGCCGGTCACCCGTGCGGTGCTGCGCTGGTTGCGGCGCAACCCGCCTCCGCCGCCTCGACGCATCGCCCTGGTCCACGGCGACTACCGCACCGAGAACTTCCTCTTCGACGGCCCGCAGGTCACCGCCGTCCTCGACTGGGAGATGGCGCACCTCGGCGACCCGCTCGAGGACCTGTCGTGGTGGATGCTCGACAACTGGCGGTACGACCGCGAGCGTCCGGGCCTGATCGGGGCCTTCTTCCCGCGCGAGGAGTTCGTCGCCCACTGGGAACGGGCCAGCGGGCTGACCGCCGACGAGGCGGCGCTGCGCTGGTGGACGCTGCTGTCGCACGTCAAGGCCAACGCGATCTGGATCACCGCCGGCCACCGGTTCGCGCTCGGCGAGACCGGCGACCTGGCCATGCCGGTCATCCCGTGGGTCTACGTCAACCAGCAGGAGGCGTGGATGCTCGCCGAGCTGGTGGCGGCGGGGGGCGCGCCGGCTCCGGCAGCGGCAGGAGCGACGACATGAGGCCGCCGGCTTCCCAGGTGCTCTTCGGCATGTTCATGCGGTTCACCGCGATGTCGGAGGAGTCCGCCGATGACTTCGCCCGCGGCGAGTTGCGCATCCTCGGCATCTTCGCGGCGCTGCTCGGCGTCGAGGCCGAGCGGGCCGCCGCGGTGCGGGTCGCCGAGATCGAGGCGCTGCGCCCCCTGCTGACCCGCGGCGTCGGCGTCGTACCGCACGAGCTGTCGGCGCAGCTGCAGGCGGCCCTCGACGAGACCGCCGGCAGCGGCCGGCCCGAGGAGCTGGCCGTCAGCGCGCTGGAGGCACGCATGAGCCGGTTGCAGGAGGGGTTCGTCCAGCTCCAGGCCTGGCTGGAGGAGCACGCGGCCGACGATGCCGCGCGCGAGTTGCTCGCCGACTGCTGGGCGGAGCTGCACGCGTCGGTCGCGCGGAAGGCGTTCCCCCTGCCCTGACCTCTCGGCGGGCTGGCTTAGCCTGTGCCCGTTCTGTACTGAAAGCCAGCACGCCGGAGGTCGTCATGCGGATACCGCTCGGGGCCAAGATCGTCGCGCTCTCGGCTGCGTCCGTCGTGGCGCTCGCCGGATGCGGCGGAAGCAGTGGGGGAAGCACCGCCGGCAACAGCACTACGCCGAGCGCGAGCGCGTCGACGCAGAACACCGCCCAGGAGACCGCTGCGGCCAAGACGGCCTTTCAGCAGTTCTTCGACCCGACCACGTCGCTCGACCAGCGGGTCAAGCTGCTGCAGAACGGCGAGCAGTTCCGCTCGGCGCTGGAGGCGCAGGCCAAGAGCCCGCTCGCGAAGTCGGCGTCGGTCAAGGTCAACGACGTCACGGTCAGCGGCGACACCGCGACCGTGGCCTTCGACATCCTGCTCAACGGCAAGCCCGCCCTGGCCAACCAGACCGGTCACATGGTCAAGACCGGTGGACAGTGGCAGGTGTCCACCGCGACGTTCTGCACCCTGCTGCAGCTCCAGGGCGGCGCGCCGGCGTCCTGCCCGTCGGCGGCGGCTTCGGCCGGCGCGACCGCTTCGCCCTGACGCCCGGTTTGCCCGCTTGCGGGTGGAGGCGTCGCAAGCCGGCTCCGCCCGGCGGATAACATCCCGGTTCGAGCGGCCGCCCCCCGGTCGCGGTCCGGTCGGGAGGTCGACTCGTGCAGCCCCTGCGCGTCGCGCTGCTCTCCTACCGCAGCGAGCCCCACTGCGGCGGGCAGGGCGTCTACGTCCGGCGGCTCAGCCGTGAGCTCGCCGCGCTCGGGCACCGGGTCGAGGTCTTCTCCGGTCCGCCCTACCCCCAGCTCGACGCGGGCGTCGGCCTGACCGAGGTCCCGAGCCTCGACCTCTACCGCCAGCCCGACCCGTTCCGGGTCCCGCACCCGCGGGAGTTCCACAGCGGCGTCGACGTGCTCGAGTTCGCGATGATGTGCACGGCGGCGTTCCCCGAGCCGCTGACGTTCAGCCTGCGGGCCGCCCGGGCGTTGCGCCACCGGCTCGCCGACTTCGACGTCGTGCACGACAACCAGTGCCTCGGCTACGGCATGCTCCGCATCGCCCACGACCTGCCGATGGTGGCGACCATCCACCACCCGATCACGGTCGACCGCAGGCTTGACCTGGCGGCCGCACCGCTGCGCCGCCAGGTCCCGGTGCGCCGCTGGTACGGCTTCCTGCGGATGCAGAAGCGGGTCGCCCGCAGGATGGAGCACGTCATCACCGTGTCGGACAACTCCCGGCACGACCTCGTCCGCGACTTCGGCCTGCGCCCGCAGGACCTGCGCGTGATCCCCGTCGGGGTCGACGGCGAGGTGTTCCGGCCCCACGAGGCGCCTCGAGTCGAGGGCCGCATCGTCGCGATGGCCAGCGCCGACGTGCCGCTCAAGGGCGTGCGCACGCTGCTCGAGGCCGTCGCCAAGCTGCGCACCGAGCGCGATGTGCACGTCGTCATCGTCGGCCGCCCCAAGCCGGGCGGGCCGACCGAGAAGCTGCTCGACGACCTCGACCTGCACGACGCCGTGCGCTTCGTGAAGGGGATCAGCGACGCGGAGCTGGCCGCGCTGCTGGCCTCCGCGCAGGTGGCGTGCGTGCCGTCGCTCTACGAGGGCTTCTCGTTCCCGGCGATCGAGGCGCTCGCCTGCGCCACCCCGCTGGTGGCGACCCGGGCCGGCGCGCTGCCCGAGGTCGTCGGCCCCGACGGCGAGTGCGCGCTGCTCGTCGACCCGGGCGACGCCGGGCAGCTGGCCGGCGCGATCGCCCGCCTGCTCGACGACCCGCCCCTGCGCGACCGCCTCGGCGCGGCCGGCCGGCGGCGGGTGCTCGACCGCTACTCGTGGCGCGCCATCGCCGAAGCCACCGCCCAGTGCTACGCCGACGCCATCGCGCGGAGGGCCGCGGCGTGCTGACCGTGGACTTCGACCGCTTCCCGGTCGAGCCCGGTCAGCGCGTGCTCGACCTGGGCTGCGGCGCCGGCCGGCACGCGTTCGCGCTCGCCCGCCGTGGCGCCGACGTCGTCGCGCTCGACCGCGACGCCAAGGAGATCCAGGGTGTCGCCGAGCTGTTCGCCGCGATGCGGCACGAGGGCGAGATCCCCGACGGCACGAAGACCGTCGCCATGCGTGGTGACGCCTACGCACTGCCGTTCCCCGACGCGTCGTTCGACCGCGTCGTCGCCGCCGAGATCCTCGAGCACATCCCCGACGACACCCGGGCGATGGCCGAGCTGGTGCGGGTGCTGCGGCCCGGCGGCCTGGCCGCGATCACGGTGCCTCGCTGGCTGCCCGAGCAGGTGTGCTGGGCGCTGTCCGACGACTACCACACCGTCGAGGGCGGCCACGTGCGCATCTACCGCGGCCACGAGCTCGCGGCGAAGCTCGGCTCGGCGGGGCTGGAGCCGCTCGACCGCCACCACGCGCACGGGCTGCACTCGCCCTACTGGTGGCTCAAGTGCGCCGTCGGCGTACGCAACGACGACCACGTGCTGCCGCGCCTCTACCACCGGCTGCTGGTGTGGGACATCACCCATCGGCCGCTCGTCACCCGGGTCGCCGAGCGGGTGCTCAACCCGCTCATCGGCAAGAGCCTGGTCGTCTACCTGCGCAAGCCGGAGGCCATGCGTGTCGCGGCCTGACCTGCCGGCCGTCGACGGCATCGTCACCGCCGCCGACGTCGCCGCCACCGCCGCCAGCATCGCGGCGGTGCAGGAGCCGTGGGGCGCGATTCCGTGGTTCCCCGGCCACACTGCCGACGCCTGGAACCACGTCGAGGCCGCGATGGCGTTGACGGTCGGCGGCCTCGACGACGCGGCGGTCCGGGCCTACGAGTGGCTGCGCCGCAGCCAGCGCGCTGACGGCTCGTGGCCGACGCTGTGGCGCGAGGGGCGGGTCGAGGACCCGATCGCCGACACCAACCAGTGCGCCTACGTCGCGGTCGGCGTCTGGCACCACTGGCTGCTGCGTCGCGACGAGTCCTTCGTCGTGCGGATGTGGCCGACCGTGCGGCGCGCCCTCGACTACGTCGTGGGGCTGCAGACCGACCGCGGCGAGTTCCCGTGGAAGCGCGAACCCGACGGCACCCTCGGCGAGTTCGCGCTGCTGACCGGCTGCTCGAGCACCTACCAGAGCCTGCGGGCGGGGCTCGCGCTCGCGGCCTTCCTCGACGAGCCGCAGCCGGAGTGGGAGATGGCCGCCGGGCGGGTGGCCCACGTCGTCGCCGAGCACCCCGAGGCGTTCGCCGACAAGAGCACCTTCTCGATGGACTGGTACTACCCGGTGCTCGGCGGCGCGGTCCGCGGTGACGCCGGTTTCGCCCAGCTCGCGAGCCGCTGGGACGAGTTCATCGTGCCGGGCCTCGGCTGCCGCTGCGTGCACGACCAGCCGTGGGTGACCGGCGCTGAGACCTGTGAGCTAGTGATCGCCCTCGACGCCCTGGGGGACGGCGACCGGGCCCACGAGATGTTCGCGATGATGCAGCACCTGCGTGCCGCCGACGGCGCCTACTGGACCGGCTACCAGTACGTCAACCGGGTCAACTGGCCGGCCGACCGCAGCACCTACACTGCGGCCGCCGTCGTGCTCGCCGCCGACGTCCTGTCACGCACCACGCCCGGCGCGACGCTGTTCCTGGCCGACGACCTGCCGAGCGGGGTCGACCTCGCCCGCGGCGCGTGTGGCTGCCCCTCGGACCTGGAGTGGGCCTACGAGCCGTGGGAGTCAGCCTCCGTCGGCGGCGATCCGCTCGAGCACTCGTAGCGAACCCACCTGCCGCACCTCGCGGAAGTCGCCGCTGTCGAGCGCGCGCAGGTAGACGTGGTACGGCGGCTGCCCGCCGTCGGCCGGGTCCGGGAACACGTCGTGGATCGCGAGCACGCCACCGACCATCACGTGCGGCGACCAGGCGCCGTAGTCGGTCTGCGCCTCCTCCTCGCTGTGGCCGCCGTCGATGAACAGCATCGCCAGCGGGGTCGACCACAGCGCCGCGACGCCGGCCGAGCGGCCGACGACCGCGACGACGGTCTCCTCGAGCCCGGCCTGCTCGATCGTGCGGCGGAAGTGCGGCAGCGTGTCCATCCGCCCGCTCGCGGGGTCGACGACCGAGGGGTCGTGCCACTCCCAGCCGGCTTGGTTCTCCTCCGACCCGCGGTGGTGGTCGACGGTCACCACCCGGCCGCCCACCGCCTGCGCTCCGGCGCCCAGGTAGACCGCGGACTTGCCGCAGTAGGTGCCGACCTCGAGCACCGGGCCGCGCGCCGCGGCGGCGTAGGCCGTCTCGTAGAGCGCGAGGCCCTCGGCGGGCGGCATGAAGCCCTTGGCGCCTTCGGCGACCGCCCGCAGGTCGGCGGGCATCGGCGGCGCGGTCACCGCGTCAGGGTAGGGGACGCTAGTTGCTGAGGTAGGCGCAGGCGAAGCCGACCATCGTGCCGACCATCGCGAGGTTGGTCAGCGCGCCGCGCCACGTCATCTTCTTGCGACCGGCGGCGACCAGGCTGTTGAGGCAGAACGCCGAGCCGACGGCGGCGCCTGCCATCAGCAGCCGCTCCCGCTCGTCCTCGTCGTCCACGTGCTGCAGCAGCACGCCGTAGGTGGTCAGCCAGAAGCCCAGGCCCCGGATGAGGTCGGTGGTGGCGCCGGCGTTCGGGTCGACGCCGTCGAGGTGCGCCTGGAGCCGCGGGAAGGCGATCATCGACGTGCCCATCGCGAGCGTGCCGATCTCGACGGCTGCCAGCGTGTCGGCCTTCTTCATCGTGAGAGCGGCCAGCCCGAGTCCGGTCGCGGCCTTCGTCTTCTTCGACATGTGCTGCCTCCGTGTGCTGTCTGCTGCTGTGCCCGGCGTACCGGGACCGCGGTGGGCGCAAACGTCGCGAGCATGTCACGCTGGCGCGGTGAGGCAATCCGGGCGTGACCTGGCGGTCGCCGGCATCGTCGTCGCCTGGGTCGCCGCGGTGCTCTCGCTCGATACGATCGCGACCCTCACCGAGCAGCGGCTGCTCGGCGTCGGTACGGCGCTGCTGCTGGCCGCCCTGCTGGCCCGGGAGCCGGTGCGGGTGCGCATCCAGGTGCTGGTCGTCGTCGTCTTCGCGACCGCGGTGGAGTTCACGTTCGCCGGCTGGCTCGGCACCTACGTCTACCGGCTGCACAACGTGCCGTGGTTCGTGCCTCCGGGCCACGGGCTGGTCTACCTCGGCGCGCTCGCGCTCGGCCGGTCGCCGCTGTTCGCCGCCATCCGCCGCCCGCTGGTCACGGGCACGCTGGTCGTCGGCGCCGCCTACGCCGGGTGGGGCCTGGCGATCAGCTCGCGGCTCGACGTGCTCGGGGCGTTCTGGTTCTGCTGCCTCGCGGCGTTCCTGCTGCGCGGGCGGGCGCCGCTGGTCTACGTCGGCGCCTTCGTGATGGTCACCTACCTCGAGCTGCTCGGCACCGGGCTCGGGACCTGGACCTGGGGCACGCACGACCCGATCCTCGGGATCGTGGCGATGGGCAACCCGCCGAGCGGCGCCGCCGGCGGCTACGGGTTCTTCGACGCGGCCGCCCTGGCGCTCGCACCGGCGATCCAGCGGGCGGTCAGCCGCCGTCCCGCAGCAGTGCCAGCACCTCCTCGTGCAGCCGACCGTTGGAGCACAGCACGCTCCCCCCGTCCGGCCGCGGAGACCCCGACAGGTCGCTGAACCGCCCGCCGGCCTCCTCGACGATCACCTGCAGGGCGGCGAGGTCCCACAGCGACACCTCGGGCTCGGTCGACACGTCGACCGCACCCTCCGCCACCAGCACGTGCGACCAGAAGTCGCCGAAGGCGCGGGTGCGCCACACCCGCCGCGTCAGGTCGAGGAATGCGGGCAACCGGCCGCGCTCCTCCCATCCGGTCAGGCTCGAGTAGGACAGGTGCGCATCGGCGAGAGCGTCGACTCCGGACACCCGGCAGGCGCGTGCGTCGGCCCTCGACGGGCCCGTCCAGGTGCCGCTCCCGCGGGCCGCCCACCAGCGCCGGCCGAGCATGGGCGCCGACACCACCCCGGCGGCGACCTCGCCGTCGACCTGCAGCGCGACCAGCGTCGCCCAGACCGGCACGCCGCGGACGAAGTTCTTGGTGCCGTCGACCGGGTCGACGACCCAGCGGCGCGGACCGTCGCCCTGCGCGCCGTACTCCTCCCCGAGCACCGCGTCATCGGGCCGCTCGCGCTCGAGCCGGCGGCGGAGGGCCTCCTCCACCGCCCGGTCGGCGTCGCTGACCGGGGTCAGGTCGGGCTTGGTCTCCACGTGCAGGTCGACCGCCTGGAAGCGCGCCGTGGTGATCGCGTCGGCGTCGTCCGCGAGCAGGTGCGCGAGCGCGAGGTCCCGGTCGAGGGAGGGCACCCGAGCACGGTACCGGTGGTTGACACGAAGCGCCCTCGTGTAAAGACTGTGACGTATGCCACCCGCCGGTGCGACGCGCGACGCGCTGCTCGACGCGGCCTTCGACGCGATCGTGGCCGGGGGTTGGGCCCAGGCACGGATGGCCGACGTCGCGGCCGCCGCCGGGGTGTCTCGCCAGACGCTCTACAACGAGTTCGGCAGCAAGGACGGTCTCGCCCAGGCGCTGACCCTGCGCGAGGTCGAGCGGTTCATCGACGGCACCGAGGCCGCGCTCGAGGAGGCGCACGCCGCCGGGCCGGTCGCCGCCATCACCGCCTGCGTGGCGCACACGCTGCGCGAGGCCAGCGGCAACCCGCTGCTGAAGGCGACGGTCTCCGACGACTCCAACGGCCTGCTGCCGTTCCTGACGACCCGCGGCCAGCCGGTCGTCGGCGCCGCCCGGGAGTCCGTGCGCAACTACCTGCTCGAGCACTGGCCGGCGCTGCCGGTCGCCGACATCGACGCCGTCACCGACACCGTCGTACGTCTCACGATCTCCTACATCGTCCTGCCGGCCGGCCCCGACGAGTCCGTCGACGGAGTCGCCGCCCGCATCGCACAAGTCGTCGAACGCCTCGTCATGCCCCCTCGGAGGAACCCTGCATGAGCACCAAGGACCTGTACTCCATCCCCGTCGACGTCGAGACCCGCTGGGACGTCCCCATGGTCGGCGACACGTTGTTCACCTGGGACTACGACGACGGCCGTGACCGGCTGCTGGCCCTGTACCAGAAGGGCAAGGACAAGCAGTGGGACTCCACGAAGCGGATCGACTGGTCGATCGAGGTCGACCCCAACGACCCGGCCGGCTTCCCGGAGGAGTACAACGACCTGGCCAACACCGACATCTGGCGCAAGATGTCGAAGAAGGAGCAGGACGAGTTCGGCCGGCACCAGTCCTCGTGGCTGTTCAGCCAGTTCCTGCACGGTGAGCAGGGCGCGATGGTCGTCTCGGCGCGCATCGTCGAGACCGTGCCCGACCTCGACTCGAAGTTCTACGCGGCCACCCAGACGATGGACGAGGCCCGCCACGTCGAGGTCTACAGCAAGTTCCTGCAGGAGAAGATCGGGCTGGTCTACCCGATGAACGACGACCTGGCCGCCCTGCTCAAGGACGCCCTCGAGCACAAGGAGTGGGACTACGCCTACCTCGGCATGCAGGTCCTCATCGAGGGCCTGGCGCTCGCGGCGTTCGGCCTCTACCGCGACATGGCGAAGAACCCGCTCGTGCAGCAGATCCTCGCCTACGTCATGCAGGACGAGGCGCGGCACGTGGCGTTCGGCCGGCTGTCGCTGAAGGACTACTACGCCGAGCTGAGCGACAAGGAGCGCGCCGAGCGCGAGGAGTTCGCGGTCGAGGGCTGCTACCTGATGCGCGACCGGTTCGAGGGCCGCGAGGTGTTCGACACCCTCGGCCTGCCCACCGAGGAGATCCTGGAGATCACCCGCAACTCCGAGATCCAGCAGGTCTTCCAGTCGCTGTTGTTCAGCCGGATCGTCCCCTGCATGAAGGACATCGGCCTGTGGGGCGACAAGGTCCAGAAGGCCTACGCCGACATGGGCGTGCTCGACATGGCCGGCGTCGACCTCGAAGCGCTCATGCGCGACGACGAGGACATCGCCGAGAAGATCGACGCCGCCAAGGCCGAGCTGGCCCTGCGCCGCCAGGAGATCAAGGACACGATCAGCCTCGGCGCCAGCGTCTAGTCCCCTGCGCCGCGCGCCACGAGCAGGTGGCGCAGCGACGCGAGCCGCTCGGGGTGGGCGTGCCCCTCGCCCACCCACCGGTCGAGCGCGCACACCTCGGGGTCGAGGTGGTCGCAGTCGCTCGGGCACTGCGCCGTGCCCGGCGCGAGTTCGGGGAACGCCGCGACGAGCCGGCCGGCATCGATGTGAGCCAACCCGAACGACCGGATGCCGGGCGTGTCGATGATCAACGTGTCCGGCCCGGCCGGCAGCGCGACCACGGAGGTCGACGTGTGCCGGCCGCGGCCGGTGGTCACGTTGACGGCTCCCGTACGCCGGTTCGCGCCGGGCACCAGCGCGTTGACCAGGGTCGACTTGCCGACCCCGGAGTGACCCACGAGCACGCTGACCCGCCCCTCGAGCCGCCTGCGCAGGGCGTCGAGACCGTCGAGCGCGCCGTCGTGGCGGCCCAGCACCACGGCTGGGACCTGCGCCGGGCCGTAGATCTCGGTCATGTCCGTCGGCGGAGCGAGGTCGGCCTTGGTCAGGCACAGCAGCGGGTCGATGCCCGCGTCGTGGGCCGCGACCAGGCACCGGTCGACCAGACCGGGTCGGGGCGGCGGGTCCGCCAGGGCGGTGACGACGACCAGCTGGTCGGCGTTGGCGACGATCACCCGCTCGAGCGGGTCGTCGTCGTCCGCGCTGCGGCGCAGCACCGACGCGCGGTCCTCGATCCGCACGATCCGGGCCAACCGGTCGGGATCTGCGCTGACGTCGCCGACCAGCGCCACCCGGTCACCGACGACGGCCCCGCGGCGGCCGAGCTCGCGGGCCCGCATCGCGACGACCTCGTGGTCGCCGACCCGGCAGGTGTAGCGGCCGCGGTCGACCGCGACGACCAGCCCGGCGACCGCGTCCTCGTGCTTGGGCCGTAGCCGGCTGCGCGGCCGGGACCCGCGGCCTGCCCGGCCGTGGTGGTCCTCCGGGTCGCCCGCGCGTGGACTCAGTGCGGCGCTCCGAGCATCCGGGCCCACAGGTCGACGAACCGGGGCAGCGTCTTGCCGGTGGTGGCGACGTCCTCGACGAGCACGCCCGACACCCGCAGCCCGAGGACCGCACCCGCCATCGCGATCCGGTGGTCGTGATAGGTCCGCCACCGGCCGCCGTGCAGCGCTGCCGGCTGGATCTCCAGCCCGTCGGCCGTGTCGCGGACCCGTCCGCCCAGGCCGTTGATCTCGGCGGCCAGCGCGGCCAGCCGGTCGGTCTCCTGCAGCCGAAGGTGGGCGATGCCGGTCAGCCGGCTCGGGCCGTCGGCCAGTGCGGCGACCGCGGCCAGCACCGGCACGGCCTCGGGGCAGTCGCGCAGGTCGGCCTCCAGCCCGTGGATCTCATCGCCGCCGGTGACCGTGAGCCCGTCGCCGTCGACCGTGTACGTCGCACCGCACCGGGCCAGCAGCTCCGGCAGGCTCGCGCCCGGCTGGGTCGTGCCGGCGGGCCAACCGGCGAGCGTCACGCGTCCACCGGTGACCAGGGCGGCCGCGAGGAACGGCGCCGCGCTCGACAGGTCGGGTTCCACGTCGACGTCTCGCGGACGCAGCACGCCGGGGGCGACGCGCCACACGTCCGGCGTCGCGTCGTCCACCTCGGCGCCCGCGGCCCGCAGCTCCGCGGCGGTCATCCGCAGGTGTGGGGCGCTGGGCACCGGGGGCCCCTCGTGGCGCACCGTTACGCCGCGCTCGTAGCGCGGCGCGGCGAGGAGCAGGGCACTGACGAGCTGTGACGACGTCGACGCGTCGAGGGTGACCTCGCCGCCGGCCACCGAGCCGTGGCCGTGCACGGTGACCGGCAGGGAGCCGCGACCGCCGTCGTCGAGGTCGATGCCGAGCGTGCGCAGCGCGGTCAGCAACGGCCCGACCGGTCGCTCGCGCACCCGCGGGTCGCCGTCGAAGCTCACGGTGCCCTCGGCCAGGCCGGCGAGAGGTGGCAGGAACCGCGCCACGGTCCCCGCGTTGCCGACGTCGACCGACGGCGCCCGCGGGTGCAGGGTCCCGGGCTGCCCGTCGACCACCCAGTCGTCGCCGTCGTCGGTGATCGGCACGCCGAGCGCGCGCAGGCCGGCGGCCATGAGCAGCGTGTCGCGGCTGCGCAGCGGGCGCCGCAGCCGGCTGCGGCCGTCGGCGAGCGCGGCCAGCACCAGCTGCCGGTTGGTCAGCGACTTCGACCCGGGCACCCGAACGACGGCGTCGACCGGGGTCGCCGGGGTCGGGGCCGGCCAGGAGTCGCCACGCACGCGTCGAATGATTCCACCCGGGTGGCGCCCGGCCGCCCTCCCGCACCAGGAAGGTCACCGTGCAGCGTCCCCACCGCACCGCCATGTCCGCGCTCGCCGTCGGCGTCCTGCTCGCCGCCGGGCTCACCGGCTGCGGCGGCTCGGCCGGCGGCGACAACCCGGTCGTCGCGGCCCCGTCGGACTCGTCGAGCGCCTGCCCGGCGCCCGGCTCCGGCGGCGCGCACTGGCCGGCCGGGGTGCCCGCGGACCTGCCGGCGTTCCCGGGCCTGGCGATCACCTCGACCCAGGCGGCCGACAACGGCGGGCACGTCGTGAAGGGTCGTGCGCCGCTGTCGCTGCACGACGGTGTGCGCTTCGTCCTCAAGCAGCTGCCCGCGGCGGGCTACACGCTCGGCCAGGGCGACTCGGAGTCGGACGAGGCCGACGCGCCGTTCACAAAGGGCACGGTGCAGGGATCGTTCCGGCTGTCCGCCACGCAGCCGTGCAGCACGACGGTCACGCTCACGATCAACCGTTGAGGACCCCCCGCGGCGGTAGCGCCGGGCAATCATGGGTAGGGCGGCCACCGCACGGGTCTTGCCCGGCGGTGCGCGGGGCAGTAGACCTTGCTGACGCACACCCCGAGGGAAGGCAGGGTCGTCCGCGTGGACACCGAGACCGCACGCACCCGACTCGAGGAGATGCTGGCCGACCTGCAGCAGTCCGCGCGGACGCTGCGTGACGAGGGTGCGCACGAGAACTCGGAGCTCAGCACCTACGACCAGCACCAGGCCGACACCGCAACCCTCCTGTCGGACGCCGACCGGGAGGACGCCGTGATCGAGGCGCTGCAGGTCCAGGAGGACGAAGTGCGCCGCGCGATCGCGCGGATCGACGCCGGCACCTACGGTCGCTGCGTGGAGTGCGGTCAGGAGCTCGTGCCCGAGCGGCTCGAGGCCCGCCCCGAAGCGGCCCGCTGCCGCGACTGCCAGGCCAAGCTGGAGAGCCGCCGGTGAGCCCCGCCGGCCGCCCCCGGGTGCTCGCGCCCGCGGAGATGCGCAAGGTACGCCGTGACCCGCGCTTCCGCGCCGCGGTCGAGGCGCGCTGCCCCGATCCCTCGTGGCGCACCGGCGGGTTGTGCCTGCAGCAGGACCCGGAGCTGTTCTTCCCGCACGCCGCGCAGGACCCGCAACCCGCGGTCGAGATCTGCCAGCGCTGCCCGGTGCTCGGGCCGTGTCTGGCGACCGCACTCGAGACCGGCGACTGCGACGGGGTCTGGGGCGGGACGACGGTCGACGAGCGCCGCACGATGCGCGGCGCCTGGCTCGCCGGCACCCCGGACACCCCCCGCTGAGCCGACCGCGCACGCGCGTCGTCGCGACCGCGTCCGGCGATGCCCGCGTCCATCTGCACGCCGCCGCGCGGGCCGGCGCGCTCGTCTGCCTGGGGCACGGCGCCGGGGGCGGCGTCGACGCGCCCGATCTCAGGGCCGTCAGCGCCCGGCTGATCTCCGAAGGGCACGCGGTCGCCCTGGTCGAGCAGCCCTACCGGGTGGCCGGGCGCCGGGCTCCGGTGACCGTCGCCGCGCGGCTCGACGAGGCGTTCCGCGCCGCGGTCGCGGCGGCGCGGGCGGAGACCGGCGAGGTGCCGCTGGTGGTCGGCGGCCGCAGCGCCGGCGCCCGGGTGGCTTGCCGGACCGCGCTCTCGCTGGGGGCCGCCGGCGTCGTGGCGCTGGCCTTCCCCCTGCACCCGCCCGGCCGGCCCGAGCGCAGCCGGCTCGAGGAGCTGCTGGGCGCCGGCGTACCGGTCCTCGTCGTGCAGGGCGAGCGCGACCCGTTCGGCCGGCCGGGGGAGTTCCCGGCGGCGCCGGACACCACGCTGGTCGCCGTACCGGGCGACCACACGCTCACCGCCGACCTCGACGCCGTCGCCGCGGCCGTCTCGGGCTGGGTCGACGCCCTCGGTCAGGCCGGCCGGCCGGCGTAGACCCGCTCGGCCACCCAGGCCGGGATCTCGCCGCGACCGTTGTCGGTCTCGACTGCCACCTCGTTGCCCACCGCGCCGTAGACCGTGACCGGCACACCGGGCATCAGCCCGCGCTCCTCGAGCAGCAGCATGAACTCCGCCCGGGCCTCGATCTCCTCGTCGATGCGGCGTACGACGGCGGGCCCGGACACGCTCGCGAGCGGGGTCAGCGGGCCGGGGTCGACGGCGTTGGCCGAGCCCGGGATCGGGTTGCCGTGCGGGCAGGTGGCCGGGTCGCCGAGCAGGCGCACCAGGTGCTGCTCGAGGTTGTCGCTGATCGCGTGCTCGAGCCGCCCGGCCTCCTCGTGCACCTGGTGCCACGGCACCTGGAGCACGTCGACGAGCAGCCGCTCGGCCAGCCGGTGCCGGCGCATCACCGCGGTCGCCAGGTGCCGGCCGCTGTCGGTCAGCCGCATGACCCGGTGGTCGTCGAGGGTGAGGTATCCCTCCCGCTCCAGGCGGGCGACCGTCTCCGACACCGCGGGTGCCGAGACGCCGAGCCGCTCGACGAGGCGCGCGCGCAGCGGCGGGATGCCGGACTCCTCGAGCTCCATGATCGTCTCGAGGTACTGCTCCACCGCCGGGTGGTAGTCACCCATGCACGTCATGCTACGGCCACGGGAATCCGCGTCCCGTGCGTCGCGTTGCTGCGGACGTGACCGGAGTGAGCTGCCGCACCGCGCCTCGCTGGGCGCCCTTCCCGCTGCCCGACGACCAGCTGGGTGTCGCGATAGCGTTCGCCGGGCAGGTCGCAGGCGAGGCCGCCGCACCGGCCCCGGACCAGGAGGGGGTGAGCACGGTCGAGGAGACCCTCGAGCAGCGCAGCGCGCGGTTCGAAGAGACCGCGCTGCCCTACCTCGACCAGCTCTACTCCGCGGCGCTGCGCATGACGCGCAACCCCGCCGACGCCGAGGACCTCGTCCAGGAGACGTTCGTCAAGGCCTTCGCCGCCTTCCACCAGTTCGAGGAGGGCACCAACCTCAAGGCCTGGCTCTACCGGATCCTGACCAACACGTTCATCAACAGCTACCGCAAGAAGCAGCGGCAGCCGCAGCAGTCCGCCGGTGAGGACATCGAGGACTGGCAGCTGGCGCAAGCCGAGTCGCACACCTCGTCGGGCCTGCGCTCCGCGGAGACCGAGGCGCTCGACCACCTGCCCGACTCCGACGTCAAGGAAGCGCTGCAGAACCTCCCGGAGGACTTCCGGATGGCGGTCTACCTCGCCGATGTCGAGGGGTTCGCCTACAAGGAGATCGCCGAGATCATGGGCACGCCGATCGGCACCGTGATGTCACGCCTGCACCGCGGCCGCCGCGCCCTGCGCAACCAGCTCGAGCACTACGCCCTCGATCGCGGCTTCCTCCGCCCCGGTTGGGCCGAGCCCGCCGAGGACGGGAGCGCCGACTCCGCCGCCCGTGAGACCAACGCGGAGGCACGATGAGTTGCGGCCAACCGCACGAAACCGACTGTCGCGACGTCATCGAGCGGGTCTACCTCTACCTCGACGGTGAGGAGCTCGACGACGAGGGCCGCGGCAAGATCCGGATCCATCTCGACGAGTGCGCGCCCTGTCTGCGCCAGTACGGCCTCGAGCAGGAGGTCAAGGCGCTCGTCGCCCGCTGCTGCGGCGGGGAGCAGGCCCCGGAGGGCCTGCGGCTCAGGGTGCTGACGCGGCTTCAGCAGGTGCGGGTGGAGTTCGGCAGCGTCGAGTTCCGCGCCGACTGACCTCGGATGGCCTCCTGGCTGGTGACCGGCGGCGCCGGCTACATCGGGGCGCACGTCGTCCGCGCGCTGCGGGCCGACGACGAGCAGGTCGTCGTGCTCGACGACCTGTCCACCGGCGAGGCCGGTCGGGTCGGTGACGTGCCGCTGGTGCGTGCCGGTGTCGGCGACGCCGACGTCGTACGCCGGACGCTGCGCGACCACGACGTCGCAGGCATCGTCCACATCGCCGCCAAGAAGCAGGTCGGGGAGTCCGTCGCCGATCCGCTGCTCTACTACCGGGAGAACGTCGCCGGCCTCGCGACGCTGCTCGACGTCGCGGTCGCCGAGGGGGTCGGGTCGTTCGTCTTCTCCTCCAGCGCCTCCGTCTACGGCATGCCCGACCGCGACCTCGTCGACGAGGGCGCGCCGCTGGTGCCGATGAGTCCCTACGGCGAGACCAAGGTGATCGGCGAGTGGATGTCGCGCGCGCTGGCCACGGCGGGCCGGTTGCGCGCGGTCTCGCTGCGCTACTTCAACGTCGCGGGGGCGGTCGACCCGGACCTCGGCGACCCGGGTGTCTTCAACCTGATCCCGCTGGTGTTCCGGGCGCTGGCGGCGGGGGAGCGGCCGCAGGTCTTCGGCGCCGACTACCCGACCCCGGACGGCACCTGCGTCCGGGACTACGTGCACGTGGGCGACATCGCCGACGCGCACGTCGCGGCGCTGCGGCACCTCGTGGCCGGCGGTGACTCCGCGACCTACAACGTCGGGCGTGGCGAGGGCGTCAGCGTGCGCGAGGTGATGACCGCCGTCGGCGAGGTGACCGGGCTCGACGTCGACCCGGTCGTGGTCGCCCGGCGGCCCGGTGACCCGGCTCGCACGGTGGCCGCGGTCGACCGGATCCGGTCAGACCTGGGCTGGCGGGCCCGGCACGACCTGCGCGACATGGTCGAGAGTGCCTGGGCCGGCTGGGTGCGCCGGCACGGCGAGCCCGCCCTGCGCTGACGCATCGGCCGGTGCGGTGATGCCGCGCACCGCCGGCAGCGCCGCGATCAGCGCGTTGGTGGCGAGCAGCCAGCAGGCGCCGAGCACGAGCGTCCCGCGCAGGCCGAGCACCGTCGCGAGCGGTCCGATGACGGCGAACCCCAGCGGCATCGAGGCCACCGAGCCGAACCAGTCGTAGGCGCTGACCCGCGACAGCAGGTGCGGCGGGATCTCCCGCTGCATCGTGGTGTCCCACATCGTGCCGAACACGCCGATGCCCACGCCGGCCGCGAACGCCGCGGCCGCAACGGCCGCGGTGGACAGGGGGACGGCGAGAGCCAGCAGCGGCAGCCCGAACGGGAACATGCCGCAGGCGCCGGCCAGCAGCGGCCGGCGTGGGCGCACCCGCAGCAGCACGAGGCTGGCCAGCACCGAGCCGGTGCCGAACGCCGCGAGGATCGCGCCCCACGACCCGGCGCCACCGAGGTCCTGCTTGGCCACCACCGCGCCGAGCACCATCAGCCCCGGCCAGACGACCACGTGGAAGCCGGCGAACTCCGCGACGATGCTCCACAGCCACGTCCGCGACCGGAACTCCCGCCAGCCCGCCCGCAGGTCGTCGAGGACCCGGCCCGGCAGCGCGGGCGACGTCAGCGGGCGCGGCCGGACCCGCCACAGGCAGGCCGCGCTGATGGCGTAGGTCAGCGCGTCGGCGGCGATCGCCCACCCGGCTGCGGCCACCGACAGGACGATGCCCGCGAGGGCCGGGCCGAGCGCGCTGCCGGCCGACCACGACACGGCGCGGATCGCGTTGGCCTCCTGCAGCCGCTGCTCGTCGACGAGCTGCGGGATGAGCCCGGTGACGGCCGGGTTGAAGAACGCGTCGCCCGCGCCCACGACCGCGCCGATCACGGCGTAGGTCCACAGCGACGGTGACCCGGACAGCAGCAGGCCGGCGAGCAGCGCCTGCGCCGCGCAGCGCACGAGGTCGGCCGAGAGCATCACCGTCCGCCGGGGGAAGCGGTCGCTGATCACCCCGCCGAGGAGCAGGAAGCCGACCAGCGGCAGGCTCTGCGCCATCATCACGAGCCCGACGTCGCCCGCGCCGTGCCCGTGTCGCAGCAGCGCGAACGTCACGGCGACCGGGGCCATCATCGTGCCGGTCAGCGAGGCGGCGTCTCCGAGCACCCAGAGCCGGAAGTCGCGCCCGCGCAGCACCGCGAGCCCGGACACCCGCCGCACGTTAGGTGCTGCGCCGGCGCATGCCAACCGAAATCAGCTCGGCCAGGCCGGCCGCGATCAGCACGTCGCCGGGGCTGACGACCTCGGCCTGCCAGGGGAGCGGCACGGGGACCACGTCGCCGATCGGGTTCCACCGGGTGCGCTCGCCGGCGAGGACGTGTCGCGGGTCGCTGCCGAGCGCGATGGCGCGGGTGTCGACGCCCGCCCGGGCCGCTGCGACGAGCGAGACCGGCATGGCGCCGTTGGCCGCCACGACCGCCGCGTTGAGGACGAGACCGGCTGCGACCAGCACCATCCCGGGCAGCCGCCGGTTGAGCACCACGAAGGCGAGGACGAACGCCGCCGAGGCGGCCAGCGTCGCGGCGTACGCCGTGCCGCTGCCACCGGCGAGCGACACCGCGAGCACGACGCCGAGGACCTGCACGGCGACGGCGGCGACCACGAGGCGGCGCCGGCGCATCGGGATCGCCGCCAGCCGTGCGAGCGACCCGCCGCTTGCCCGGCCGACGACGAGCGCGCCGACCAGCACCGCGATGACGAGCCCCATGCCCCTTAGTCTGCGGCCCATGGGCGAGCTACGCGCGGAGCGCGACGGTGGCGTGCTGACGCTGACGATCGATCGGGAGGCCCGGCGCAACTCGCTGTCGACCGAGGTCATGCGCGGCCTGCTCGACGCGTTGGTCGGCGTCGGTGACGCGCGCGTGGTCGTCGTGGCCGGCGCCGGCGAGAAGGTGTTCTGCTCCGGTGCGGACCTCACCGGCATGGCCGACGACGCGACCGGCCTGGAGCAGCACGAGGGGCGCGGGCTGCTTGTGCAGGTGGTCCTTGCGATGCGCGCCTGCCCGGTGCCGGTCGTCGCGCGGGTGCACGGGTTGTGCCTGGCCGGTGGGATGGGGCTGGCCATGGGCTGTGACCTCGTGGTGGCCTCGAGCGACGCGAGGTTCGGGCTGCCCGAGGTCGATCTCGGGCTCTGGCCGTTCATGGTCAGCGCACTGCTCGCCCGGCACGTGTCGCCCAAGCACGCCCTCGACCTCATGCTGCTCGCTGACCGCATCGACGCCGACACGGCCTGGCGGATGGGGCTGGTCTCGCGGGTGCTGCCCGCCGAGACCTATGCCGCCGACTTCGAGGCGCTGGTCGCGCGGCTCGCCGGCAAGGCGCCCGCGGCCGTGCGCCTGGGCAAGGCGTCGTTCGCGGCCGTGCCGGAGATGTCGCTGGAGGCCGGCCTCGAGGCCATGCAGGCCCAGCTCTCGCTGCTCGCGACGACCAAGGACGTCGAGGAGGGCATCGCGGCGTTCTTCGAGAAGCGCCCGCCGCGCTGGACCGGGCGGTGAGCGCGGGTTCCGCGCTCGCGCTGTTCGCGGCGGCCGTGCTCGCGATCGTCGCGGTCGTCCTGTTCGCCGCCGCCGTCCGCGTACGCCGGATGACGGTGGCACCCGCCGAGCCGGACGGTGGCCTGGTCCGTGACCTCACCGACGAGGTCCGCAAGACCCGCGCGGAGGCCGAGCACTGGCGGCGTACCGCCGAACGCCTGCAGCGGGAGCTGGACCACCGCTCGTGACATGATCCGCCCGGTCGGGACAGCGAGGCGAGGAGGCGGCGTGGCCGGCGAGGTGCGCGCGGAGATGGTCGCGAACGTCTGGAAGGTCGTCGTCAGCCAGGGCGACACGGTCGCCGAGGGCGACACCCTGGTCATCCTCGAGTCCATGAAGATGGAGATCCCGGTCGTCGCCGAGGCCGGTGGCACGGTCACCGACCTGCGGGTCGGCGAGGGCGACGTCGTCCAGGAGGGCGACGTCATCGCGGTCATCGGCTAGCCCGCCAAGGCGTCAAGTGGGACGCCCGAACGGCCGAGAGAGACCGTGTGAGCGAATCGCTGACCATCGAGCCGTTCCTGCGCGCCCTCGTCGAGTGCGGCGGGTCCGACCTGCACTGCAAGGTCGGCTCCCCGCCCCGGGTCCGCATCGACGGCCGGCTGCGCAAGCTGCAGACGCGGGACCTCACCGCGACCGACACCGAGCAGATGGTGCTGGAAGTGCTGCGGGCCGACCTCGCGGACGAGTTCGCCCGCACCAACGAGGCCGACTTCGCCTACTCCCTGTCCGGGGTGGGCCGGTTCCGCGTCAACGCGTTCCGCTCCCGCGGCTCCGCCGGTCTGGTCTTCCGCCGGGTGAGCGTGGGCGCGATCCCGCTCGACGACCTCGGCCTGCCCCCCGTGCTGGCGAACCTCGCGCTCGAGCCCCGCGGTCTCGTGCTGGTCACCGGGCCGACCGGCTCGGGCAAGACCACGACCCTGGCCGGCATGGTCGACCACATCAACAGCAACCGTGAGGTGCACGTCGTCACGATCGAGGACCCGATCGAGGTCCTGCACTTCGACAAGCTGGCGATGATCAACCAGCGCGAGGTCCGGGTCGACACCGACGACTTCTCGGTCGCGCTGCGGGCCGCGATGCGGCAGGACCCCGACGTCATCCTCGTCGGCGAGATGCGCGACGCCGAGACCGTGAAGGCCGCGCTGGCCGCCGCGGAGACCGGCCACTTCGTCATGTCGACCCTGCACACGACCGACGCCGAGGAGACCGTCAACCGCATCATCGACTTCTTCCCGCCGCACGAGCAGAAGCAGGTCCGGCTCGGCCTGGCCGGCTCGCTGCGCGGCGTGATCTGTCAGCGGCTGGTGCCCCGGGCCGACGGCGAGGGCCGCTGCGTCGCGATGGAGATCCTCATCAACACCGGCCGCATCGCCGAGGCGATCTCCGACTCCGACAAGACCTCGACGATCACCCAGCTGGTCGGTGAAGGTGCTTTCTACGGCATGCAGACGTTCGACCAGCACCTCGTCTCGCTCATCCGCGACGGCGTGGTCACCCTCGAGGCGGCCATGTCGGCGTCGAGCCACCCGCACGACCTGACCGTCGAGCTGCGCCGCCTGGGTCTCGTGGCGTAAGCCCCTAGGCTCGGTGCCGTGCCGAGCATGGGAGATCTGGTCCGCGCGCACGTGGACCTGAGCCCCGGCGACCTGCAGTGGCTGCACCGGCTGGTCGCCGAGTGGCAGCTCCTGGCGGACCTGTCCTTCTCCGACCTCGTGCTCTGGGTGCCGGTGCGGACCGGCGACGGATTCCTCGCGGTCGCCCAGATGCGCCCGACGACCGGCCCCACGGCGTACCACGACGACAAGGTCGGGCAGGTGATGGCCGCGAGCCGCCGGCCGCAGCTCGGGGTCGCCCTCGGCGAGGCCCGCATCGTGCGGGAGGGCGAGCCGGTCTGGGTGCAGGGCGTGCCGGTGCGCGAGGAGGCGGTGCCGGTACGCCGCGGGAGCCGGGTCATCGCCGTGATCGCGCGCGACACGAACCTGGGCGCCCCGCGGACTCCCAGCCGGCTCGAGAACACCTACCTGCAGACCGCGGGCGACCTCGCGGTGATGGTTGCCGAGGGCCGGTTCCCGGTCGAGGCGGCGGCGGTCGCCGACGACTCGGGCCCGCGCGTCGGGGACGGGCTGATCCGGCTCGACCCGTCGGGGGTCGTGCTCTACGCCAGCCCGAACGCGCTATCGGCCTACCGTCGGCTCGGCGTCACCGGCGACCTGGAAGGCGAGGACCTCTCGGCGCTGACCACCGCGCTGGCACCCGCGCGGGGACCGGTCGACGAGCCGGTCGGCGTGGTGGCCACCGGCCGGGTGTCGAGGATGGGTGACGTCGAGACCCCGCATGCGGTCGTGCAGCTGCGGGCGATCCCGCTCAACCCCGGTGGCCGGCACATCGGCGCGATCGTGCTCGTGCACGACGTCACCGAGCTGCGCCGGCGCGAGCGCGCGCTGATGAGCAAGGACGCGACCATCCGCGAGATCCACCACCGGGTGAAGAACAACCTGCAGACGGTGGCGGCGCTGCTGCGGCTTCAGTCGCGTCGGCTGGCCTCGCCCGAGGCGCGGCTCGCGCTCGAGGAGTCGATGCGCCGGGTCACCTCGATCGCGCTCGTGCACGAGACCTTGTCGGCGACCCTCGACGAGGCGGTCGACTTCGACGCGATCGCCGACCGGGTCGTCGGCATGGTCACCGAGATGGCGCCGCCGGACCGTCGGGTGCTGGCGCACCGGGAGGGGTCGTTCGGCGTGCTGCCGGCCGAGGTGGCCACACCGCTCGCGATGGTCCTCACCGAGCTGTTGCAGAACGCCGTGGAGCACGCGTTCGACGGTCACGCCGGGCAGGTGCGGGTGGAGGCGCGACAGCGGGGCGGCCGGTTGTCGGTGCAGGTCACCGACGACGGCATCGGCCTGCCGGCCGGGTTCTCCGTCGACACGTCGGACCGGCTCGGGCTGCAGATCGTGCGCACGCTCGTCGAGGGCGAGCTGGGCGGGACGCTGACGCTCGAGACGGCCGAGGCCGGAGGCACGCGGGCGGCGCTCGACCTGCCGCTGCCGATCGCCGGTTAGCCGAAGAGGCCGAGGCCGCCGGTCAGGCTCGGGCTCTGCTCGGTGTTGCCGGCACCCGCGAGCTGGATGACCTCGACGACGACGATCGCGAGTGCGATCACGACGAGCAGCAGCAGCAACCGGAACCGCCAGACCGCCAGCCGGTCCGATCGCGGCTCGGCACCGACGATCGGCGGGCGGATGTAGCGCTCGGCCATGCGTCGAGTATGCGCGCGGGACGCGCCCGGCGGTGCGGTATCGGCGTCAGGCGCCGGTGCGAGCGGCCCGGGTGGCGCGGCGCTTGAACGCGCGGCGCTCGTCCTCGGACATGCCGCCCCACACGCCGGCGTCCTGGCCGCTGCTCACGGCCCAGTCGAGGCACTCCTGCAGCACGTCACAACGACGGCAGATCGCCTTGGCCTCGGCGACCTGCACCAGCGCGGGGCCGGTGTTGCCGATCGGGAAGAACAGCTCCGGGTCCTCGTCGAGGCAGGCGGCGTGGTCGCGCCAGTCCATGGTGGCGTTCTCCTCGTGTCGTCGGGGCGAGTGTCCCCGCAGCTGTCTTCTCCGCAACGAAGATCGTGAAGTTTTTCACGATCTCCGCCGGTCTGCTACGGCGTTGTCCGCCGTACGGTCACGAACTTATGGCGGAGTGGCGTCGCTTCGCAAGCACCGTCAGCCCATGTATCCGCTCTGAGCCTGTCGGATTGGTCACACGACGACGCGTAATGCGTCGCGGTGGGCGGTGAAGTGGACGCACTCGCGCTCACCGAGGTAGTCGCCGTCGACCTGGAAGGCGAGGGGCCGGGTCGCGCTCAGCGTGAAGTCGTGCAGGTCGTGCTCCTGCAGCACCGCGCGGCCCCGCGGACCGTGCCCGGCCGCGTGGAGCATGCCCAGCGCGGCGCGGGTCGTGGGCAGCAGCCCGAGCCGGCGCATCGCGAACAGGTCCAGCCCCGTCTCGAACGTCGCCTTGGGGGTGACGTGCACCGGCCGGTCGAAGAAGTAGGTCCACGGCACGGTGTTGGTGACGATGCCGAGGTAGAGGTGCGGCACATCGGGTCGGCCGGGTCGGGTCAGGGTGATCGTCGGTCGGCGGCGGTCACTGCGCAGCAGGTACTCGCTGAGGGCGGCATTGACGAACATCGTCGGCGTCGCCCGCCGGCCGGCCAGCCGCTTGCGCTCGACGGTGCGGATCGCCTGCGCGTCGAGGCCGAGGCCGGCGGTGAACGTGAACCAGCGCTCGTCGGCACGACCCAGCGACAGCAGCCGGCTGCGTCCGCCGCGCAGCGCGTCGAGCAGCTCGCTGGTCGCCTCGACCGGGTTGCGGGAGACGCCGAGCGCACGGCTGAACACGTTGGTGCTGCCACCCGGGACGACGGCGAGCATCGGGACCTGCTGGCCGGGTCCCGCGGCGAGCATGCCGTTGATGACCTCGTTGACCGTCCCGTCGCCGCCGAGCGCGACGACGATGTCGATGCCGTCGGCGGTGGCCTGGCGGCCCAGCTCGATCGCGTGGCCGCGCCGCTGCGTCTCGGCGACATCGACCTTCAGCTCGCTGCCCAGCGCGCGGAAGAGCACGTCCCGGCCCCGAGCGGTGGTGGCGGTGGCTTTGGGGTTGGCGACGAGGAGCGCGCGCATGAAGGCACACCCTATCGGCCGGATGGGCCCCGCTAGTGTCGATCAACGTGCCCCGCCTCGCCGAGCTCCCCACCCCGTTGCGCACGGTGGTCGTGCTGCTCGCGGCCGAGGGCGTGGGCGTGCTCGTCGGCGGCTTCTACGTCGCGATCGCCCCGCTGTGGCGCCACGTCGACACCAGCCTGGCGCTGACCGAGGTGGAAGCCGCGCTGACCGCCGCCACCGGTGCGGGGCTGCTGTGGGTCGCGCGCGGGCTCGCCGGACTTCGCCGCTGGGCGCGCAGCCCGGCCGTGCTGACGCAGCTGCTGGCGGTGCCCGTAGGCGTGTCGCTGCTGCAGGTCGGCCTGACGGCGTACGGCGCTGTGGTGGTCGCGGTCCCGGCGATCGTGCTGCTCCTGCTGCTGGGGTCGCCGCAGGCGCGCGCCCCCTGGGAGTAGCGAGTCGCCCCTTACTCGTCTACGAGCAGGCCTTCGCGCAGCTGGGCGAGAGTGCGGGCGAGCAGCCGGGACACGTGCATCTGGGAGATGCCGAGCTCGGCGGCGATCTGCGACTGGGTCATGTTGCCGAAGAACCGAAGCAGCAGGATCTTCTTCTCCCGTGGCGGAAGCTTCTCCAGCAGTGGCTTGAGCGACTCGCGGTACTCGACGCCCTCGAGTGACTCGTCGACGACACCGAGGCTGTCGGCGACCGCGGGGGAGTCGTCGTCGCCGCTGTCGGGGGCGTCGAGCGACACGGCCGAGTAGGCGTTGGCGGAGCCGAGGCCCTCGAGGACGTCTTCCTCGCTCATACCGAGGTGCTGCGCGAGCTCGCTGACGGTCGGGGAGCGACCCTGGCGCTGCGACAGCTCGCTGGTCGCCTTGGTGATGAGGAGCTTCAGCTCCTGCAGCCGGCGGGGGACGCGGATCGCCCAGCCCTTGTCGCGGAAGTGCCGCTTGATCTCACCGACGATGGTCGGGGTGGCGTAGGTCGAGAACTCGACCCCGCGTTCGAGGTCGAACCGGTCGACCGACTTGATCAGGCCGATCGTGGCGACCTGCACCAGGTCGTCGAGCGGCTCCCCGCGGTTGCGGAACCGGCGGGCGAGGTACTCGACCAGCGGCAGGTGCATCTCGACCAGCTCGTCGCGCACCCGGCTGCGGGTCGGGTCGTCGTCGGGCAGGTCGGCCAGCTGGTGGAACAACGCCCGAGCGCGCTCGCGGTCGTGGCTCTGCCGCTCGCTGCGTGTCGGCTTGTCGGAGGCCTGCTCCGCCGACGTGGCCGGCTGCTCCACCGTCGCCACGTCGTGCTTCTCCTCGATGGGTTGCGGCGAGCTCACGCGCCCCCTGCCTCCTGGCGGCGCTTCACCAGCCGGATCGTGACCCGCTTGTCGACGTCGGCGGAGCTGTCGACCTCGCCGGCGAGTGCAGACAGCACGGTCCAGGCGAACGTGTCGCGCGACGGCTCCGTGCCGTCGGAGGTGAGGACGCTCACCGACACGCGCATCGAGTCGCCGTCGAGCTCGAAGTCGCACTCGATGTCGGCGCCGGCGACGGCCTGGCTGAGCAGCATCGCGCACGCCTCGTCGACGGCGATGCGCAGGTCCTCGATCTCGTCGAGGGTGAAGTCGAGGCGGGCGGCGAGCCCAGCGGTCGCCGTCCGCAGGACGGACAGGTAGGCACCGGCTGCGGGGAGTCGGATCGAGACGACGTCGCGGGCGTCGACCCCGTGCGCGGTTGCGCCTGCGCTGCCGCCCCCGTTCGCCGACGCGGGCCTCGCTGCACCCGAGTCGTCCGACATCCGCGCTCCAATCTGTTCGGTCAGGGTCTGCCGCCTCGCCGCCACGTTGTCGGCACTCGACGGTACCCCCGAGTAGGAACCCTCGACACGTCGTGCGACGAGGTGTTAATGGCGGGGCACGGGGGTCGCCCAGCGGCGACGGCCCCGTGCCCCGGCCGCGGTCGAGCTAGGCCTTCTTGGTCTCCCAGAAGATCTTCGCGATCTGGTCGATCAGGTCGAGCAGCTTCTGTCCCGTCGCCGGGTCGTTGGACGCCTTCACGCCCGCCAGCCCGTCGGCCCCGGCCGAGCCGGCCATCTTGGTGGCCTTCCAGAACAGCTCGTGCAGGTTCGGGTACTTCTCGAGGTGCTGGGGCTTGAAGTAGTCGGTCCACAGCACCCACAGGTGGTGCTTGCAGAGGTCTGCCCGCTGCTCCTTGATCATCAGGGCGCGGGTGCGGAAGTCGTGGTCGTCGTTGTCCTGGTACTTCTTCTGCATGGAGTGCACGGACTCGGCCTCGACCTTGGCCTGCGCGGGGTCGTAGATCCCGCACGGGAGGTCGCAGTGGGCGTGCACGGTCGTCCGCGGGGTGAGCAGGCTGCGCAGCAGCGGCATGGGTCATCCTTCCTTTCACTGGCCCGGATTCACTGGCCCGGATCTTCACGCCGAACCTACCCCCGGCGCGTCGTGCTACCCAGAGGTGACGATGGTCTTCCCGATCACCCGGGTCGCGGTGGCCGGCCGGTCGATGCTGCCGGCCCTCGTGCCCGGCGATTTCCTGCTCGTCTGGCGCTGGCCGCGGCCGCGGCCCCGAGTGGGGGCGCTGGTCGTCGTCGACCTGCCCGATCGGCCGCTCGGCGTCAAGCGGCTGGTGCGCTGGACGGCCGACGGCGCCGCCTGGGTCGAGGGGGACAACCCGTTCGAGAGCACCGACAGCCGGGTCTTCGGCCCGGTGGCCGCGCAGGCGCTGCGCGGCCGGGTGCTGTGCCGCTACTGGCCGCTCGTGCGCAGCCGGCGGTAGTGCTCCAGGCAGTCGTCGTAGGCCGGCAGCAGTCCCTGCGCAGCGGCTTCGGCGAGCGTCGGTGCGTCGGCGTCCTTGGGGGACAGGACCGGCTCGACGTCGGCCGGCCACGGGAGCGTGATGGCCGGGTCGGTGGGGTCGACGCCGTGCTCGCCGGACGGGTTGTACGGCGTGGAGCACAGGTAGGTGACGACGGAGTCGTCCTGCAGCGACATGAAGGCGTGGCCGAGGCCCTCCGCCAGGTAGACCGCGCGCCGGTCGACGTCGTCGAGCCGCACGCTGTCGATGACGCCGAACGTCGGCGACCCCAGCCGGATGTCGATCACGACGTCGAGGACCGCACCGCGCGGGCAGTAGACGTACTTCGCCTGGCCGGGCGGCACGTCGGCGTAGTGGATGCCGCGTACGACGCCGCGCCGGGAGACCGAGTGGTTGGCCTGGGCGAGCGTGAGCCGGTGGCCGACGGCCTTCTCCACGATGTCGGCCTTGTACCACTCGAGGAAGACGCCGCGGTCGTCCGGGAACTGCCGTGGGGTGAACACCCACGCGTCGGGCACGGCCAGCTGCTCGATCTGCACGCTGCCACGGTAAGGCGCGGGCCGGACCAGCCCGGAAATGGCTCCGACGGGCCATTCAGCCGTCACCCGGATGGCCGATCAGTGGATCATGACCGCAGTCGGGGTGGCCGCACGGCCGGTCGCGGCGCCGTCCGTCGACCTGTCGGGGCCGGTCGCCGCGCTGCGCTCGCCCACTGCCCTCAGCGCCGTGGTCGTCGCGGGTCTCGCGGTCGTCGTGGTCGCCCAGCACCCGATCGCGCGCGCGATCGGGACCGAGGTCGCCGTGCCGCGCCCGAACGCCGTCGCGTCCGACCCGCCCGCTGCGGCGCCCCCGGCCGGCAGCAGCGCCGTGGCCGCCGCACCGGCCCCGGTCGTGGTGCCGACGCATGCGCCGCGGGACCCGTTCCGTGCGCTGGTGGCCGCCGCACCGGCCCCGACGGTCGTTGCGGTGGCTGCCCCGAGAGACCCGGTTGCCGCCCCGCCGGCGCCGGCGGCTGCCACCGCCCCCGTCACCGTCGCGATGGCCGACCACTACGTCGTACAGGCCGGCGACTCGTTGTGGAGCATCGCGCACGAGCTGCTGGGACCGGCCGCGACCCCGGCCGCGATCGAGGCTCTCGTCACGCAGATCTACCGGCACAACTCCGGTGTGATCGGCGCCGACGCGTCGCTCGTCTACGTGGGCCAGACGCTGGACCTCGCCGGCCTGCGCTGAGCCCGGGCGAAAGCGCTCGCCGCGGCGTGCGACAATCGTCGGGTCGGGTAACCCCCGCGCCGTCGTCGACGGGCCCTACCGGGCTCCCACTCCCTATCCGTGTTGCCCGGAGCTCTCTCGTGTCTGTCGATCATCTGGCCCCGCCCGCGCATCTCTCGACCGAACGGGGTACACCGCTGCCCATGACTGCTGCCTCCGCGTCCCCACGGGACGACGATCCGGCGTTCGCGCTGCACCGCGGCGGCAAGATCGAGGTCGTCTCGACGGTGCCCCTGCGCAACCGCGACGACCTGTCGCTGGCCTACACGCCGGGCGTGGCCCGCGTCTGCATGGCGATCGCCGAGGACCGCGACCTCGCCTACGACTACACGTGGAAGTCGAACACCGTCGCCGTGGTCACCGACGGCACCGCGGTGCTGGGCCTGGGTGACATCGGCCCGGAGGCGGCGCTGCCGGTCATGGAGGGCAAGGCACTGCTGTTCAAGAACTTCGCGGGTGTCGACGCGGTGCCGATCTGCCTGGACTGCCGCGAGGTCGACGAGATCGTGGAGACCGTGGTGCGGCTGGCGCCGGCGTTCGGCGGCATCAACCTCGAGGACATCAGCGCGCCGCGCTGCTTCGAGATCGAGGAACGCCTCAAGGCGCTGCTCGACATCCCGGTCTTCCACGACGACCAGCACGGCACCGCGATCGTCGCGACCGCCGCGCTGAAGAACGCCGCAAAGGTCGTCGGCCGCAAGCTGTCCGACATGCGCGCGGTCGTCTCCGGCGCGGGCGCGTCGGGCATCGCGGTCAGCAAGATGCTGATCGAGGCCGGCATCGGCGACCTGTGCATCGGTGACAGCAAGGGCATCATCTACGCGGGCCGCGACAACCTGAACTCCGTCAAGGCGGAGATCGCGAAGATCACCAACAAGGATCGGCTCTGCGGCTCCATCAACGAGGCGCTGGCCGGCGCCGACGTCTTCGTCGGGCTGTCCGCCGGGACCGTACCCGAGGAGGTCGTCGCGACGATGGCCAAGGACGCGATCATCTTCGCGATGGCCAACCCCGACCCCGAGGTGCACCCCGACGTCGCGCACAGGTACGCCGCCGTCGTGGCCACCGGACGCAGCGACTTCCCGAACCAGATCAACAACGTGCTGGCGTTCCCGGGCGTCTTCCGGGGCGCGCTGGACGTGCGGGCATCGGCCATCACCGAGGGGATGAAGCTCGCGGCGGCAGACGCGCTGGCCGCGGTCGTCGGCGACGACCTGGCGCCCGACTGCATCATCCCGAGCCCGTTCGACGAGCGGGCGGCTCCGGCCGTCATTGCTGCGGTGTCCGACGCCGCGCGCCGCGAGGGCGTCGCGCGGCTCTGACCCGTCGGAGGCTCGGCCTCCGGTGTGTGCGCCGGGTCGCGGTCAGGCGCCGTCCGCGGGGAGGCTCACCGCGGTCACGGCGTCACCGGTGCGGTGCAGCTTGTGCCAGCGCAGCCGGACCCCGGCCAGCGCGCTGATCACCGACTGGATGACGACGAGGTACATCATCTGCCGGTAGACGAACTGTTGCAGCGGCACGGCCCACAGCGGGCGCAGCGACTCCTTGTCGAGCCGCAGCGCGTAGAGCGTGGTCAGCGTCTGCAGCAGCACGAACACGCACCACGCCGCGGCGATCGGCACCGGGTCGAGGAACAGCAGCCCGAACAGCGCGAACAGGTCGATGGCCGGCGACAGCAGCGGGAAGACCACCTGGAAGGCGAACACGTAGGGCAGGCCGATCAGCCCGAGCCGGCGGGCCTGCCCGCCCTCGACGACCGCGTGGCGGTGCTTCCAGATCGCCTGCATCGTCCCGTAGGCCCAGCGGTAGCGCTGCCGCCACAGGTCGGTCAACGTCTGCGGCGCCTCGGTCCAGGCGATGGCCCGCGGCTGGTAGACCACGCGGTAGCCGGAGCGCAGCACCGCCATCGTGAGGTCGGTGTCCTCGGCGAGGGTGTCGAGGCTCACTCCGCCCACCCGCTCCAGCGCCTCCCGCCGGAACGCGCCCACTGCTCCGGCCACCGTCGTGATGCAGCCGAAGATGTCGAGCATGCGCCGGTCGAGGTTGAAGCCGACGACGTACTCCAGGTGCTGCCAGCGTCCGAGCACACCGCCGCGGTTGCCGACCTTCGTGTTGCCGGCCACCGCACCCACGCCGTCGTCGGCGAGCGGCTGGATCAGCTCGCGCACGGTGTCGGGCTGGAACACGGTGTCACCGTCGACCAGCACGAGCACGTCGTGGCGGGCCGCGCTGATGCCGGTGTTCAGCGCCGCTGCCTTGCCGCCGTTGGGTTGCCGCACCAGTCGTACGCCGGGCAGGTGGAGCCCCTCGACGATGCCGGCGGTCGCGTCGGTCGAGCCATCGTCGACGACGACGATCTCGAACTCGGGGTAGTCCGATGCGGTCAGCGAGCGGACGGCGGCCTCGATGCCGACCGCCTCGTTGTAGGCGGGGACCACGACCGAGACCGGCGGCAGGTGCGCCGGGGCGGCCGGGATCGGCCGGCGGGCGTGCCGGAAGGCGAGGGCGACCGCCACCAGCGTGCGCAGCAGGGTCAGCACGCCGAGCGGCAGGACCACCCAGGTGACGAGCAGGCTGAGCCAGCCGCTCAGCCGCAGCGCGAGCAGCAGCGCCCGGCCTTGCAGGTGCTGCAGGCCGGAGGCGGGCTGGTCGGCGGAGCCGGCGGCCAGGCCGAGCCCGCCGGTGACCGTGGTGAAGCGGTAGCCGCGGGCCTTCAGCTCGTCGATGACGTGCGGCAGCGCCGCGACGGTCTCGGCCCGGTTGCCACCGCCGTCGTGCATGAGGACGATGCCGCCACGGTCGCCGGTCGGCAGCGCGTTGGCGACGATGTGCCGCCAGCCGGGGCGCTTCCAGTCGTCGGTGTCGCGGTCGGCGAGCACGGTGAGGTAGCCGTCGCGCGCGGCGAGCTTCATCACCCTCAGGTCGCTGCGGGTGACGGCGTCGGGGGTGGAGGAGTACGGCGGGCGCAGCAGCACGGTGGCTCTGCCGGTGGCCCCCTCGATGGCGAGCTGCGCCAGCGAGAGCTCGAGGTTGTCGCGCCAGCCGGCCAGTTCGCCCAGGTTGGCATGGGTGAACGTGTGGCTGCCCACCTCGTTGCCGCCGGCCAGTTCCCGCCGGACGAGGTCGGCGTGTGACGCCACGCGGCTGCCGACGACGAAGAAGGTCGCGGGCACGTGCTCGCGGCGCAGCACCTCGAGGATCTTCGGGGTCCAGGTGGCGTCGGGCCCGTCGTCGAAGGTGAGCGCGACCGTGCGCGCCGGCAGGCCGCGCGAGGCGAGCCGCCCGCGTGCGGAGTAGACGACCGCACCGGGCCCGGGCGCAGCAGAGACGCCCGTTGCGGTCGCCGGCTTCGTCGCCGCGTGGCCGACGTCGTTGTGGGCGTAACCCTGCAGCAGCAGCCCGCCGGCGACGGCGAACGCGACCAGACCGACGAGCAGCCAGTGCGCCGACGGGGCGCGCAGCGATCGCCGACGGCCGGGTCGCCGGGTCACGGGGTCGGCGCGGGTGACGGTGCGGTCGTGGCGGCGCGCCAGTGCGCGCTGTGCGTCGACGCCTTGGAGGACGCCGGAGGCGTCTGGGCGGAGCGCGGCTGTGTCGAGGTCGCCGGCGACGTCGTGGTCGTGGGCGTGCGTGAGGGGGCGGTGGCGGACTTTCCGTGCAGCGGCTGGGTCGCGGCCACCGGCGTGGGTGAGAGCGCCGGGGCGACGGAGGTCGACGCGGTCGTCGTACGCGCCGTGGCCGTCGTCGGGGCAGGTGGTGCGGTGCCGGCGCGCTGCTGCGGGACGGTGGCCAGCACGTCTCCTGACGTGCCGTGGTCGTGTCGCGGCGTGTCGATCAGCGGCGCGCCCGGGCCGGGGAGCAGGTGCCCGATCGCCGGCAGGGACAGGGGAACGACGTCGGGGTTGCCGACCAGGCTCACGCCCAGCAGCCCGAGGTAGAGCACGACGACGACGGCGAGGACCCAGCCCGAGGCGCGCACGATCCGATGCCGCCGACCGGAGTCGTCGACGAACACGGGGCTGGCAGGGCTGGCTGGCATTGCGTGCTGGCTTTCGGTGTGCGTGCACCGGCCACCTGCCGGCGACCGCGAACATTCCGAGGATACGGGGCGACCGGCCACGCGGCGATCACCCGACCTGTGGCCATCCGTCGGGGCTCGCCGTCACTCCTCGTCGAGGCGCGCGAGCCAGGTGGCCAGGCGTTCGACGGGGACCTCGAAATCGGGGTTGAGGTCGACGAACTCAATCAGCCGGTCGGCCAGCCAGGCGAAGGTGACCTCCTCCTCGCCGCGCCGCTGCGTCAGCTCCTCGATGCCTCGGTCGGTGAAGTACATCGTTCAGGCGGAGAAGGCCTGGTCGAGCAGACGCGCCTGCTCCTCCTCGTGCGTCGCGTGGGAGCCCGCGGCGGGCGAGGCGCTCTCGGGACGCGCCACGCACAGCAGCGGCGTGCCGCCGAGGTGCGCCGTGAGGTGCAGCGCGACGAACGGCCAGGCGCCCATGTTGGCGGGCTCCTCCTGCGTCCAGACGACCTTCTCGACGCTGGGATAGGCCGACAGGGCCGCGGTCACGGCATCGGCCGGAAGCGGGTAGAGCTGCTCGAGCCGCAGGATCGCCGTGTCGGTCACATCCTTCTCGCGGCGCGCCTTCTCCAGGTCGTAGAAGACCTTGCCGGTGCAGATCAGCACGCGGCGTACGCCGGACGCCGGCGGTGCGGCGGGGTCGGGCACGACCGGCTGGAAGCCGCCGGTGGTGAAGTCGTCGCGGGCCGACGTCGCCGCGCGCAGGCGCAGCATCGACTTCGGTGTGAAGACCACCATCGGCTTGCACTGACGGGAGCGGGCGTGCCGGCGGAGCAGGTGGAAGTACTGCGCCGGCGTCGAGGGGTAGGCCACGGTCATGTTGCCCTCGGCGCACAGCGACAGGTAGCGCTCGATGCGTGCGGAGGAGTGGTCCGGACCCTGGCCCTCGTAGCCGTGCGGCAGCAGCAGGCACACGGCCGATCGCTGGCCCCACTTGGCCTCGCCGGAGGAGATGAACTCGTCGACGATCGACTGCGCGCCGTTGGCGAAGTCGCCGAACTGCGCCTCCCAGAGCACCAGCGCCTCCGGTCGGGCGACGGAGTAGCCGTACTCGAACCCCATCGCCGCGAACTCCGACAGCAGCGAGTCGTAGACGTAGAAGTCGGCCTGCTCGTCGGACAGGTTCTTCAGCGGGGTCCACTCGTCACCGGTGTGCCGGTCGACGAGCACGGCGTGCCGCTGGCCGAACGTGCCGCGCCGGCTGTCCTGCCCGGCGAGGCGCACCGGCGTGCCCTCGAGCAGCAGCGAGCCGAAGGCGAACGTCTCGCCCAGCGACCAGTCGATCTGCCCGTCGGACACCATCTGCGGCCGCTTGTCGAACTGCGACTTCAGCCGCGGGTGCACGGTGAACCCCGGCGGCGGGCTGGTCAGCGTGTCGAGGATCGTCTTGACGGTTTCCTCGCTGATCGCCGTCGGCACCGACAGGTCCGGCGCCGCCGGCTCGTCGTCGGGCTCGGCCGGGGTGCGACCCGCGTCGCGGGTCTCCTCGAACACCCGCTCCAGCTGCTCCTGGTAGTCGCGCAGCGCCTGCTCGGCCTCCTCGACCGTGATGTCGCCGCGGCCGACCAGCGCCTCGGTGTAGAGCTTGCGCACGCTGCGCTTCGCGTCGATGAGGTCGTACATCAGCGGCTGCGTGTAGGACGGCTCGTCGACTTCGGAGTGGCCGCGGCGCCGGTAGCAGATCATGTCGACGACGACGTCCTTCTTGAACGCCTGGCGGAACTCGTAGGCGAGCAGCGCGACCCGCACCGCGGCCTCGGGGTCGTCGCCGTTGACGTGGAAGATCGGCGCCTGCACCATCCGCGCGACGTCCGTGGCGTACTCGCTCGACCGGCCGGCCGTCGGCGCCGTCGTGTAGCCCAGCTGGTTGTTGACCACCACGTGCACGGTGCCGCCGGTGCGGTAGCCGCGCAGCTGCGAGAGGTTCAGGGTCTCCGCCACCACGCCCTGGCCGGCGAACGCCGCGTCACCGTGGATCAGCAGCGGCAGGACCGTGAAGCCTTCCTCGCCGCGGTTGATGACGTCCTGCTTCGCCCGGGCGATGCCTTCCAGCACCGAGTCGACGGCCTCGAGGTGGCTCGGGTTCGACGACAGCGACACGGCGACCTGCTCGCCGTCCGGCGCGGTGTAGGTGCCCTCGGCGCCGAGGTGGTACTTCACGTCGCCGGAACCGTGGGCCGTCTTGGGGTCGATGTTGCCCTCGAACTCGCGGAAGATCTGGGCGTAGCTCTTGCCGACGATGTTGGCGAGTACGTTGAGCCGGCCGCGGTGCGACATGCCGACGACGACCTCGTCCATGTCGTCGTGAGCGGCCGCGGTGAGTACGGCGTCGAGCAGCGGGATCAGCGTCTCGCCCCCCTCGAGGCTGAAGCGCTTCTGCCCGATGTACTTGGTCTGCAGGAACGTCTCGAACGCCTCGGCCTGGTTCAGCTTGGCGAGGATGTGCAGCTGCTCGGCCCGGTCGGGCTTCTCGTGCGGACGCTCGACGTGCTGCTGGATCCAGAGCCGCTGGTCGGGGTCCTGGATGTGCATGTACTCGATGCCGACCGTGCGGCAGTAGGAGTCGCGCAGCACGCCGAGGATGTCGCGCAGCTTCATCACCCGCTTGTCGGGGGCGCCGCCCGGGAAGCCGCCGGCGGGGAACTCGCGGTCGAGGTCCCACAGCGTCAGGCCGTGGGTGACCACGTCGAGGTCCGGGTGCTTGCGCAGCTCGAACTCGAGCGGGTTGGTGTCGGCCATCAGGTGCCCGCGCACCCGGAACGCGTGGATCAGCTCGATGACGCGAGCCGGCTTCCCGACCTGGTCCTCGTGGTCGAGCGAGACGTCGGGCGCCCAGCGCACCGGGTCATAAGGGATCCTCATCGCCCGGAAGACCTCGTCGTAGAAGTCGTTGTCGCCGAGCAGCAGCTGGTGCATCACGCGCAGGAAGTCGCCCGACTCGGCGCCCTGGATGATGCGGTGGTCGTAGGTGCTGGTGAGCGTCAGCACCTTGCTGACCGCGAGGTCGGCGAGCGTCTCCTCCGACGCGCCTTGGTACTCCGCGGGGTACTCCAGCGCGCCGACTCCGACGATCGTGCCCTGCCCGGCCATCAGCCGCGGCACCGAGTGGACGGTGCCGATCGTGCCCGGGTTGGTCAGGCTGATCGTCGTGCCGGCGAAGTCGTCGGGCGTGAGCGCGTTGTTGCGGGCCTTGCGGATGATGTCCTCGTAGGCCGACCAGAACTGCGCGAAGTCCATGGTCTCGGCGCCCTTGATGGCCGGCACGAGCAGCTGCCGGCTGCCGTCGTCGCGCTGCTGGTCGATGGCGAGGCCGAGGTTGACGTGGGCGGGCTCGACCATCGCGGGCTTGCCGCCGACCTCGGCGAAGCTGCGGTTCATCGCCGGCATCACGTCGAGTGCGCGCACCAGCGCGTAGCCGATGAGGTGGGTCAGGCTCACCTTGCCGCCGCGGCCGCGGCGCAGGTGGTTGTTGATGACCGTGCGGTTGTCGATCAGCAGCTTGGCGGGGATCGACCGCACGCTGGTCGCGGTCGGGACGCCGAGGCTGGCCTCCATGTTGGTGACCACGCGGGCGGCGTAGCCACGCAACGGCGTGGTGTGCTCGTCCGCCTGCGGCGCGGGCGCCGCCGATCCGGAGGCAGGGGCCGAGGCGGGTTTCGGTGCCTCGCCCGGCTGCTGCGCCGCGGGCTGCGGTGCCGGTGCCGCCGGCGTGACCGGCGCGGGTGCGGCAGCGGCAGGCGCGGGTGCGGGTGCGGGTGTGGCCGGCGTGGCAGCCGGTGTGGCCGTCGGCGGCGCCGGCCGGGGCACGGCCCCGTTGCCGGTGTCGCTCACCGGCGAGCCGGCCGGGTTGTCGGCCATCCGGGGCTGGTAGTCGGCGAAGAAGTCCCACCAGGCCCGGTCGACGGAGTCGGGGTCGCGGAGGTACTGCTGGTACATCTCGTAGACGAGCCACTCGTTGGGTCCGAACGACGCCAGCGGGTCGGACTCCGGTTGGGACTGCTGCGCTGACACGGCGCGGTTCGCCTCCTGCGCGGGCTTCGATGACGGTCCGGTAAGACCTCTGTTTGCAGCCTACGCGGCAGGCAACGTCAGCCGTGGATCTCGGATTCCTCCGCCGGGCGCCATGACGGCAGCAGCGGATCGAGCGTCCTTTCGCGGGCGCAACCGGCCCAGACGCCGGCGCAGTACGCCGCGTCGTCGAGCAGCGACGCCGCGGTCCAGCGCACCGGGTCCAGGGCCGGCCGCCGGTCGAGCCACTGCAGCAGCGCCGGCACCGTCACGGCGGCGGCGAGCGCCGTGCGGATCCGCCTCGACCGGACCGCGGCCGCGCCGGCAACCGGCAGCCAGGTGCGGGTGGTCGCCGCCGCGAGCAGCCGGCCGGCGCCGAGCGTGCCGCGGCCGGCCAGCCGGACCGACACGGCGTACGGCGAGGCGGTGCGGCCTTCCAGCCGATGCGCCAACCGCGCGGCGGCGACCCCCGTCACGACGCCGGCGAGCACCGGGCGGCGGGCGAGCAGCAACGACCAGGCGGCGACGCTCCACGCGTTGAGCGACACGGCCGGCATCCGGCCCGGATGGCGAGCGGCGAGCGGTGCGGCCGACGTGCCGTAGTCGAACCGGCGGTGCAGCAGCGGGACCGGCCGGGTGCGGTGCCGGTGCGCGACCCGCGACGCCGGCTCGTACCTCACGCGGCCGCCGCCTGCGGCCAGCCGCCAGACGAGGTCGACGTCCTCGCCCACCGGCATCGACTCGTCGAACCGCAGCGGGCAGTCGCGCCGCACGACGAGCGCCGCCGCCGGCACGTAGGGCACCCGGGAGCCTTGCCGTACGCCGGCCGCGCGGTCCCCGAGGTCGAGCGGCGACCGGGCGGCCTCGAAGGCCGCCAGCCAACCGTCGCCCGGCGCGTCGATGATCCGTGGGGCGACGGCGTGCACGTCGGGGTCGGCGAGGTGGGCGAGCAGCGGGGCCAACCACCCCGGTGCGGGGCGGCAGTCGGAGTCGACGAACGCGACGTACGCCGTGGTGCACGCGTCCCAACCCGCGTTGCGCGCGGCCGCCGGGCCGCCGGGCCGCTCCCGCCGCAGCAGGGCGGCGCCGTGCTCGGCCGCCAGCCGCCGCACCGGTGCGGCGTCGACCGAACCGTCGTCGACGACCAGGACCGGCACCTCGCCGCCGAGCGCGGCCAGGCAGGCGGCCAGGTCGTCGGCCCGGTCGCGCACCGGGACGACGACCGTGACGTCGGCCACGACCACGGCCGGAGGCACGGGATGGGCGAGGCCTGCGTCGACGAGGCGGCCCGCCAGCGCCCGCTCCGCCGGCGACGCGGGGCGGCCTCCGGTCCGCCAGCGGCCGACGGCCGCGGCTCCGCCCTCGGACAGGCGCACCAGGCGCAGCGGGGACCCGCCGAGCAGCGTGCGCCCCGCGTCGTAGACCGCGGTGTCGCGATCGAGTGCCACCCCGAACGTCTCGGGGAACGTCACGCCGCGACCCACGCGCGTACGTCGGCGATCAGGTCCGACGCCAGCCGGTCCAGCAGCGCGACGCCCTCGGCCGCGTGCGCACCGGTGGGGTCGCCGAGGACCCCCGTCGCGGACACCGAGCGGACGCCGCCTGCCCGGAGGCGGCCCAGCAGGTCGGCGAGCGGCTCGGTGTTGCCCGCGCTCGCCCGGTCGAGGTGCACGAGGGCCGGTGCGAGCGCCAGCATCAGGGAGGTCTCCGCCCGTCCGGCGTGGCTGTCGGTCGGCCCGCCGTGCCGCGGCGACCAGCACCGCACCGGCCGGCTCTCGCCGGTCAGCCGGGCCGCCGCCCGAGAGACGGTCTCGGTGTTGCCGCCGTGGCCGTTGACCAGCACGGTGCGTGCGAACGTCGCCGACGCCGAACGCACCAGCTCGACCAGCAGCAGCTCCAGCGCCTCGGAGCCGATCGACAGGGTGCCCGGAAAGGTCTGGTGCTCCCCGCTCGCGCCGTAGGCCACCGCGGGGGCGACGACGCAGCCCGGCTCGGCGGCGGCCAGCCGCTCCGCGAGTGCGACCGCGATCCTGGTATCGGTGTCGAGCGGCAGGTGCGGGCCGTGCTGCTCCAGCGAGCCGAGCGGCACGACCAGCGTGGGCCGGCCCGCCACCTCCGGCCAGGTGAGGTCCGCGAGCCCGCTGCTCAACGCCGGGTCATGTCAGGTAGCCGGTGTCACGCAGGAACCGCACCAGCTCGTCGGCGGCCTCTTCCGGTCCCGCGGTCACCAGCCGGGGCGGCGTGCGCTCGCTGAGCGCGCCGGTCAGCACGAGCAGCCGTTCCCGCGCCGGCAGCGCCGGGTCGGGACCGGGCAGGGACCGGGCGCGGGGGCGGAACGGCCTGACGTGCCCGGCCGGCTCACGGCGTACGGCGGAGGGCGCCGGCGTCACGGCGATGTCGGCGGCGCGCGTGTCGACGAGCGCCGGCAGCGGGGCCCGCCGCAGCCGTGCGGTGGCCGACTCGACGGACAGCACCGCGGGAGCCGGCACCCGCAGCCGCTCCCGCCGGGCGCCGTCGAGGCGGCGCTCGGCGGTGAGGACGCCGTCGCCGGCCGGTTCGAGGTAGACCAGCCCGAGCGCCTGCGCGGCGTCGACCTGCGCGGCGAGGAACGCCGGCACCGACCCGCTGCCCCGATCCAGGCTGTGGTCGCCGCAGAGCCAGACCTCGCCGTCGGGGACGGCCGCCGCGAGCGCCGCCGCGACCGAGTCACTTGCCGCGTCGACCGGCAGGTCGGCCCGCACCGCGCGGCTCGCGCCGGCGGCGAGCGCGGTGCGCAGCACGCCGGCCGCCGCCGCCGGCCCGGCCGTCACCGCGACGACGTCGCGCCCCCAGTGCTCGCCCAGGCGCAGCGCCCACTCGAGCGCCGCCCGGTCGGCGTCGGACATGCCGGTGGCGTGCGGCTCGGCCGAGACGTCGCCGGTCAGCGGGTCCACCCGCACCCGCAGCGCGACGTGCTTCAGGCACGCGACGACGGTGCCGGCCATCACGACCTGCGCAGGACGACGCCGTGGCCGCCCTCCGGGTAGGTCCAGGTCAGCGCGCCCGCCTCGTCGCAGACCAGGTAGCAGGTGCCGCACTCGAAGCACTGCTCGTAGTTGAACAGCACGCCGCCGTCGGAGGTCGGCACGAAGAGGTTGGCGGGGCAGGCGGTGACGCAGGCCTTCGTCGTACAGCTGCGGCAGACGTCGGAGTCGACGGTGATGTGCGCGGTCGGCGCGACCCGGAAGTCGACCGTCGCCATGCGGTCCTCGAAGCTGGGCCCGCCCCAGCGCCGGCTCATCCGTAGCTCCTCAGCATGGTCAGGCTGTCGCGGGCGAGGTCGCGCACGCGCACCGGCGACCGGCGGACCGCGTCGAGCGCCACGCGCGCCAGCCCTCGCTTGCGGCTCGGGTTCTCCACGGTGAAGATGCCCTCCGCGACGTCGCAGGTGAGCTGCGGGTAGAGGCGTTGCACCCGGTCGGACAGCAGCAGGTCGGGAGCCCGCCGCAGCTTCCTGTGATCCTGTAGCACGAAGCTGCGCTCCAGCCGCCTCCGGTAGCCGGCCAGCCCGGCCGCGGACGTGTCACCGGCTGCCAGCGCCTCGACCGCCGTCTGCGCCGCCGCCAGGCCCGACCCGATCGCGAAGTTGACGCCTTCGAGCCAGAGCCCGGCGGCCAGGCACAACCCGGCGGCGTCGCCCGTGACGAGCAGGCCGTCGCCGGCCAGCTCGGCCATCACGCGGTAGCCGCCCTCGGGGATCAGGTGTGCGGAGTACTCGACGAGCTCGCCGCCCTCGACGTAGGGCGCGATCGCGGGGTGCTGCTTCATGCCCGCGATGACCTGCTCGGGCCGCAGGCCGGAGCGGGCCAGACCGGTGACCGACAGGACGACCCCGACGGCGATGCTCTCGAGGTTCGTGTAGAGGAAGCCGCCGCCGGCGATGCCCTGCGTGCAGCCGAGCATCTCGATGTCGAGGCCCTCGAGGTCGCGCAGCCCGAACCGGCGGTCGATCTCGTCGCGGCCCAGGTGCAGCACCTCCTTGGCCCCGAGGGTGATGTGCTCGGCCGAGAAGTGCGGGTAGAGGCCGGCCTCCTTCGCGAGGAACGAGTTGACGCCGTCGGCCGCGATCACCAGGCCGGCCTCGATGTCGCCGTCGGGGCGGTCGGTGCGTACGCCGACCACCCGGCCGTCGCCACCGCGCAGCAGCCCGGTGGCCGTGGTCGCGCAGACGAGCGTCGCGCCGGCCTCCTCGGCCTTGCCGGCCAGCCACCCGTCGAAGTCGGCCCGGAAGGCGGTCGCCCCGTTGTACGGGGCCCGGGACCAGGCTCCGTTGCGGAAGTCGATGGTCAGCGCCTGGTCGTCGGTGGTGACCATCGTCGAGCGGCGGGTGATCCAGCGCTGGACCGGTGCCTCGTCGAACCACCCCGGCAGCACCTGGTCGAGGATGCGGCCGTAGATGACGCCGCCGTACATGTTCTTCGAGCCGGGGAACGGGCCGCGTTCCAGCAGGCAGACCGAGAGGCCGGCCCGCGCGGCGACGAGGGCCGCGGTCGCCCCGGCCGGGCCGGCGCCCACGACGACCACGTCGAACCGTTCAGCCACGGCCGGCCTCCTCGGGACGGGCGACGTCCAGCCGCGCCGCGAGCGCTCGCAGCAGTGCGGGCGCGTCGGTGACCAGCGCCAGGTCGGCCAGCGCCATCATCGGGCAGCTCGGGTCGACGTTGACCGCCACCACGTGCTGGGGGTGGCCGATGCCGGACGTGTGCTGCACCGCGCCGGAGATGCCGAGCGCGATGTAGAGGTCGGGATCGACGGCGACCCCCGTCGTGCCGATCTGCCGCTCGAAGGGCACCCAGCCGGCGTCGGCGACCACCCGGGTGGCGCCCATCGAGGCACCGAGCGCCGTTGCCACGTCGGCCAGCAGCGGGAAGTCGTCCTCGTGCAGGCCCGCGCCGCCGGCCACGATCCGCGGCGCCTCGGCGAGGTCCATCGTCGCCGGGTCGGGCGGCAGCACCTCGACCACGTCGGCGTCGCGCCCGGTCGCCCGCGCCATCTTCAGCGCGCGCGGCTTGGCGGGTTTGGCGGGTGCCGCCTCCACGCCCCGCACGCCCGGCTGCAGCGTCGCGACGACCGGTTCGTCGATGCCGACGTCGACGGTGGCCAGGCCGCCGTGCCGGGCGAGCAGCGCGCGGTCGGCGCGGACCTGCAGCGCGCCGGCCAGCAGCGGGCGGCCGAGTGCCGCGGCGAGCCGGGGGGCGAGGTCGCGGCCGTCCGGGGACGCGGGCAGCAGCACGACGCGTTCCGGCGCCAGCCGGGGCGCGAGCGCGGTCGCCCACGCGGCCGGTGCGTAGCCACCCGCCTCCCAGGTCCAGGCCTCGGCGGCGCCGGCCAGATCGCGGGCCGCCTCGCGGGTGCCGTCACCGACGAGCAACGCGCGGCCGCCGGCCTCCGCCACCGCCTCGTCGCCACCCAGGGGCAGGGTCCCGCCGCGCACGGGCACCACGGCGATCAGCGTCGCCGTCACAGCGTCGCCCCGATCCGGTCGCCGTCGATGACCGCGGCGTGGGCGCGGCGCGGCGCGACGCAGTCGCCGATCCGGTGCACCTTGAGGCCGGGCTCGTCGCGCAGCTCGCGGTAGAGGGCGTCGTCGGCGCGCTGCGGCGTCGCGAGCACGACCCAGTCGCAGCGGCGTAGCTCCTGCCGCCCGGTCGGGTGGTGCAGCAGCGCGAGCCCTTCCGGCGACACCCCGGTGACGACGAGGTCGGTGGCCTGCCGGATGCCCTTGGCGGCGGCGCGGACGTTCCAGTTCTCCATGTCGAGCGTGATGCCGAGGTCCTGCCCGACGACCATGCCCGGGGTGACGACCTCGACGGCGCAGCCGCGGTCGGCCAAGAGCTCGGCGACGCTCGTCGCGTGGTGGAAGCCGAGCTCGTCGACCACGACGACGTGGCCCCCGGGCACAGCGGTGCCGTCGAGGACCTCGCGCACGTGCGCCACCCGCGGCGCGCCCGGTTCGTCACTCATCCAGTAGGGCCGCTCCGGCGTCGCGCCGGTCGCGATGACGACGACGTCGGGGGCGGCGGCGCGGATGGCGGTCGCGTCGACCCGCTGCCGGTAGCGGATGCGTACGCCGAGGCGGCCGCACTCGGTCACCTGGTTGCGCACGATGTCGCCGAACTCAGCCCGGTTGGGCACGGTCGCCGCGAGCCGGGCCTGCCCGCCGGCGGTGTCCTCCTGCTCGCGGACCTCGACCTCGTGGCCGCGCTGGGCCGCGGAGATCGCCGCCTGCAGGCCGGCCGGCCCGGCGCCGACGACCAGCACCCGCCGACGGCGGGGTGCTGCCGGTGGCTGCTCCGGCACCAGATCCTCCCTGCCGGTGCGGGGGTTCTCGATGCAACCGAGCCACCGGTTCAGGCCCATGCGGCCGACGCACTCCTGGTTGCACGACAGGCACAGCCGGATGTCGTCCGTGTGCCCGCTGCGCGCCTTCGCGGCGAAGTCGGCGTCGGCGATCTGGCCGCGAACCACGCCGACGAGGTCGCAGTGCCCCTCGACCAGCGCGCGCTCGGCCTGGATCGGGTCCTTGAACCGGCCCACGCCCACGACCGGCAGCTGCACCGCCTTGCGGATCGCCGACGGGATGAACATCGCGTAGCCCGGAGGGATGTGCATCGAGGCCTCGATCATGTAGAGGGTCGCGGTGGCGACCCCGATCGAGGTGTTGATGTAGTCCACCTTGCCGGTGGCCTCGACGATGCGCGCCACCTCGACGGCCTCGTCGATCGTCGTGCCGCCCTCGATCAGCTCGTCGCCGCAGAGCCGCACGCCGAGGGCCAGGGACGGCCCGATCGCCTCGCGCACCGCGTCGATGATCTCGACCAGGATCCGGGTGCGGTGCTCGAGCGCTCCGCCGTACGCGTCGGTGCGGGTGTTGGTCGCCGCGGACAGGAACTGCCGCACGATCGAGGAGTGCGAGCACTGCAACTCGATGCCGTCGAAGCCGCCGGCGCGGCAGTGCTCGGCGACCAGCGCGTAGCCGGCGACGATCTCGCGGATCTCCCCGTGGTCGACCTCCTTCGGCACCTCGCGGAAGAGCGGGTCGGGCACGGG